>Ga0209992_10000264_pt1 | contig 72691 bp, 52 predicted proteins | sample 2SBtaG_2_FD_182564 | JGI IMG/M metagenome (GOLD analysis project Ga0209992, IMG submission 182564) | Deep subsurface microbial communities from Kolumbo volcano to uncover new lineages of life (NeLLi) - 2SBTROV12_ACTIVE470 metaG (SPAdes)... | ecosystem: Environmental > Aquatic > Marine >... | reverse complement strand
TCTTGGTGTCCGAATGGTGGGTCAAAAACCCCACGTTACCCATCGATTCTGTGATCGCCGACATCAACGTGGACATGGTCGGTCGCAACGATCCCGACTCTGTGGGCATCACTCCCTCCCCCGAACACGCCGACTACAACACCCTGGTGGCCCAGGCCGTCGCCGCGGGACCCGGGGTGGGCTTGAGTGTGAGCTGGTCAGCTGGCGAAGGTAAGTATCGCCGCCGTGTGGACAGCTACTACAGCCGCTCAGACCACGCAAACTTCGCTGAAAAGGGTATTCCCGTGGTGTTCTTCTTCGCTGGCGAACATGAGGACTACCACCAGCCGGGGGACACCCTCGACAAGATCGACTTCGACAAGGTGGCCAAGGTCTCGCAGCTGGTCGAGACCCTTGTGGCGTCGGTCGCTGAGGCTGACGATCGTCCCCAGCGCCTGGTGGACTGATCGGTTCAGCCCCTTCGGCCAGATCTTCTTCAGCGCTCACGTCCCACAGTCCTGGCCCTGACTCGTTACTCTGACGCCATGCGCATCGCTCCCCTGCTCCTCGCCTTGCTGCTCACCGTCTCCGGACGGGTTGCAGCTCAAAGCAGCGACGAGTTGCTGGTGCACCACTCGTTCCCCTTGGCGGGGGATGAGCTGGCCCTGGTGCTCGAAGGGGGCAGCCCGGGCGTGGCGATCCTGATCGAACTCGAGATGGCAGCCCAGGCGCCGCCGTCCGTGCGGGAGTCTCTGGCCAGCGGCGTGTGGGGCGAGGCCAGTCCCCGAGGGGATGTGCTGCAGGTGCTGGGCGTGGCCGACGAGTCAGGCCTGCTCGAACTGCGCGTGCTGCTCGACGACCCCGACGATGCGGGGCGGCTGATCGCGCTGTCCTTCTCGGTTCTCGGCTCGGCCGCTCGTGCGGAATGCACCTTGCTGGTGCAGCCCCCGGCAGTGGTCTTGCCTACCACCGTCGGGTGGCAGCGCGTCGACCTGCGCACCGGGACGGTGCTCCAGCCAGCCTTGCCAGGCACCACGCCTGTGCGCGGTCTGGCTCTTTCTGCCGACGGCACGGTGGGCTACGTGCTGCGCGAGGGGGGCGCTCTCGAAGTGCGCTCCGCCGGAGCCTGGGACCGACGGCCCAACGTGATCTACAGGCTCGACGCCGACGGCGACGCCTTGGCCCACAGCACAGCCGCGGGCCCGGCGTTCGTCATCGTCAGGCCAGACGCCCTGGGACTCGAGGGGCTGCCCTCTGCGGGACGGCTGCAGTTTCTTGACGATCGCTACAACGACCTCATGATCGAGCCCCTGGGCCAGCCCGTGTCCGGGCGGCGCTGGGCGGTGAGCCACGACGGGCGCACGGCCTTCGTGGCCGAAGACGATCTGCTGGTGCGGGAGATCGACCTGATCAGCGGCTCTGCGGCCATGCCCTTCACCGCCGGGTTCAACGGCGATCAGTCCGTGGCTGACATGGTCCTGCAAGGGTCGCGGTTGCTGGTGCTGACCCGTCGTGCGGGAGGGTTGCCCGGTGCGCTCACGGTGTACGACCTGTCTACCGGCTGGGTCCGTCCCTATCCGCTGGCCGTGGACCCCTTGCGCCTCGTGCTGGTCGACGATGAGCTGGCCCTGGTGGTACCAGCCCCGGTCGCCGCCGCAGAAGCCGGCGCCGTCTTGGCCCAGAACATCTCGCTGACCCGGGTCGAGCTGGGTGTGCCTGGCGCGCTGGACCAGCCTGCGTTGCCCCTGTTCCAGATTCTCGACGCCGCTCCCGTGGCGGGCGGTGCGCTGGTGCTGGCCACCGACCTGGCGGGCGCCCGAGTGCTGTTGGCCTGGGACCCTGCCACGGGCCTGCGCCCGCAACCCACCACGGCATCCCTGGCGGACGCCGATCGCCTGGTGGCCGCGGGCCTCGATCTGGCGGTGGTCATCGGGGCCAGCGACGGTCTGACCCGCCGGGTGCTGCTGCCCAGCGGCACGGTCGAGGTCTTGCCGGGTGTCGAGGCCCTGCCGGGCGAGACCTTTCACCTGCTGCCCTGACGCCGACCATGCGTCCCACTGAGCAGAAAGTCACCTTGCAAGTGCTCTGGCAGTCAGAGGACAGCATCCGGGTGACGCCCTTCAAGGAGGGCTCGGTGGTTGAGAGCACCATCAAGACCTCGCGCACGTGCCATTTTCATTCGGGGATGGTCGCCGAGCGGGCTCGTGATGTGCTGGCCCTGCTGGCCCGTGCGAACGCCGGCGAGGACGATTTGCTCGACGAGCTGACCGAAGCGGGACGGGCCATCTGGGTCGACCTGCTGCCCGACTTCCTCAAGGAGAAGTTCGCCGAGGCTCAGGGGCGCAACCTGGTGCTGCACCTCGACCGCCAGCTCCTGGGCATCCCCTGGGAGCTGCTCCACGACGGCGACGATTTCTTGGGACGCCGCTTTCGCATGGGACGCCTGGTGACCGTGGACGATGAGCGCTCCCGGGGACTGCAGCGGGCCATGTCGTCGCCCTTGTCCGTGCTGATCGTGGCGGACACCTGCGGAGATCTGGCCAGCGCCCATCGCGAGGCCGCAGAGGTCGAGGAGATCGTCGAGGGCTGGCCCACGGCGGGGCCGGTGACGATCCTCTCTGGCGATGTGAGTGTGCGGACGTTTCGCGATGAGCTGAGCCGACACGATGTGCTGCACTACGCCGGCCACGCCGACTTCGATGGGGCCACTGGCGAGTCGGCCCTGCGCTTCTCGGACGGCCTCTTCTCCGTGCGCCTGCTCTCGCAGCTGGCGGGCCGGGTGGACATGCCCGGGCTGGTCTTCCTGAACGCCTGCGGCTCGGCGGAGGACGCTCGCCAGCTGGTCACCCGGCAAGATCCCATGGGCCGCAGCGGTGGCCTGGCCAGCGCCTTCCTGATGGCTGGGGTGCGTCATGTGGTGGCCACCCTGTGGGAGGTCCGGGACGAGGTGGCCCGACTCTTCGCCGTGCCGTTCTATCGCGCACTCGGCGGGGGCGCGCCCATCGGTGGGGCCATGCAGTCTGGCAGCGAGGGTGTCCTGGGACGTTTCGGAGCGGGGCGCCTGCTCTGGGCTGACCACCTGCTCTACGGCGACCCGACCTGGGCCGTGGACGCGGGCAGCAATCTCACCTTTGACGACTTCGACGTCCTCGACGGTCTGGAGCAGAAGCACCGGGCCGAGCTGCTCAGCGACGACGGGCCGACCCGGCTTCGCGCTGCGGCCATGCTGCTGCGCCTGGGAGATCGCTCTGCTGGGGTGGCCATGCGCAGAGACATCGCCCTGCTCGAGACCTGGCTGCAACCGCGAGCCACCCGGCAAGAGGGACGCCAGGCCCGGTTCGTCATTCACGCCCTGGCCGCGGCGGCGGGTCTGTCCCCGGCAGATCGGCCCGATGAGATCCCGGACATCGCGGCGGTGAGGCAGCTGCTCGACCGCTTGACCGGCGCCTGAGTCTCAGCTGTCGTTCTGCAGCCGCACCATGCTGGCGTAGAGGCCTCTCGCGGCCATGAGCTCGGCGTGGTTGCCTCGCTCGACCACGGCGCCGTTCTCCAGCACCAAGATCTGATCGGCGTCTCGAATCGTCGACAGGCGGTGGGCGATGATGATCGTGGTGTGGTTGCTGCGGGCGCTGTCGATGGCATCCTGAACGATGCGCTCGGACTTCGAGTCAAGGGCCGACGTGGCCTCGTCGAGGAGCAGAATCGGAGCCTGGGAGAGCAGGGCCCTGGCGATGGCGATGCGCTGCCGCTCGCCGCCCGAAAGGGTCATGCCCCGCTCGCCCACTTCGGTGTCGTAACCCCCTGGCAGCTTGGCGATGAAGTCGTGGGCGAAGGCTGATCGCGCGGCCGCCGTGACCTCGTCGCGGCTGGCGTCCGGGCGGGCGTAGGCGATGTTGCTGTGCACTGTCCCCTGAAACAGCATGGTCTCCTGGGTGACCACGGCCATGTGCTGGCGCAGGGACGTGAGGGCGATGTCGCGCACATCGTGCTCGTCGATGAGCACGGCGCCGGAGTCGACGTCGTAGAAGCGCACGACCAGGTCGCCGATGGTCGACTTGCCCGAGCCGGTGTGCCCCACCAGGGCCAGGGTCTCGCCTCGGCGGACGGTGAAGTTGACGTCCTGCAGCACGGGCATGTCGGCCTTGTGGGCGAAGCTCACGTCACGGAACTCGATCTGCGAGGTGAACTGCTCCAGCTCGACGGCGTTCGGGCTGTCGGTCATCTCCGGCTCGTTGTACAGCAGGGTCGCCACACGATCCGCAGAGCTCAGGCCCCACTGGATCTTGATGTTGGTGTCACCCAGCCGGCGGAGCGAGGCCACCACGGTGATCAGGGCCATGACGATGACGAAGAACTCCTCGCCGTGCCAGTCGCCGTCCACCACCTTGTAGCCGCCCCAGATCATGAAACCGGCCACGGCAGCGGCGCCCATGATCTCGACGATGGGATCGGCCCGAGCCCTGAGCTCGGCGGCCTTCATGCGACCCGCTGTGACCCGGTCGTTGATGCCGTTGAAGCGCTCGATCTCGTGCTTCTCGGCGCCGAACGCCTTGACGATCTTCTGGGCGCCGAGAGACTCCTGGATGTACTGGAAGACCAGGGAGAGCTTGTGCTGGTTCTTGATCTCGCGCTTGCGCAGCTTGCGAGCGACGATCTGGATGGGCAGGAAGGTGACCGTGACCAGGACCAGGGCCAGGATCACCGCACCGCCGCTGCGCATCCACACATAGGTCATGGCCAGGACCACGGTGAACGCGTCGGTCAGGATGTGCACCATCACATCGACCAGCAGCTTGCCCAGGTTGGTCAGATCGGAAGTGATCCGCGAGAGCAGCTTGGCCGAGTGGTTGGCGTGAAAGAAGCGCATGGACAGCCGCATGAGCTTGCGGAACACGTCGGCGCGCATGACCCGCACCACGTCGAGCGAGACGCTGCGCATGATCAGGCGCTGGGAGTACTTGTTGATCTGTTCGATGATCACCAGGGCGATCATGGCGCTGCCGGCGATCTGCAGCTGCTCCCTGGGGGGGATGCTGTTCCAGGCCTGCTCCAGCGAGATCGACAAACTGGTCAGCCCGAACGTGTAGGGCCAGGGGTCGAAGGGCAGGGTCCACGAGAAGAGCGTCAGGGGTGTGCTGGCCCCATGGCTGAAGGCGGTGGACAGCTCGGCGAAGAGCTGCTCGAAGCTCTTGGTGATGACCCCGCCGCTGGCGTCGAAGAAGGGCTTGAGCAGCTTCTCCAGGGTGAACAGCGTGCCGATCTTGGCGGCGGCGGAGAACAGCGACAGGACGAACGACGACACCAGGGCCCACTTGTGCGGCGGGATGTAGCGACCCAGTCGTCGCCAGACCTTCGGGTCGTGGATGCTGCCGCTGAGCTCGGTGGGCAGTGGCTCGCCGCGCTTGACTCGATCTTTGCGCTGCTTCTCGAACTCGTCGAGATCCTCCAGGACCACGCTCGCGGGCCGGGGGGGGCGGGGATCGGTCGCGCCGGAGCCGGTGCGGTCGGGGTGGGTGGGGCTGTTGGGCTCGATGACCGCGTTCTCGGCGCGTAAGGCTGGCACTGCGGGTGATAGGCTAGCAAGGCATGCCACGCGTCACCACAGAGGCCCTGGCCCTGCGCCGGACCCCCTTCGGGGAGACCAGCCAGATCGCCGTTTTTCTTACCCGCTCCCACGGGCTCTTGCCCCTGATCCTCAAGGGCGTGCACAGGCCCCGGTCCCGCAAGGGGGGCGGCGTCGACCTGCTCGACCATTGCCAGGTGAGCTTCAGCTCCCGACGGGGCAGCCGGGCCATGCCCCAGGTCTACGAACGGCGGCTGCTGGGCCATCACCCCCAGATCCGCAGGCGCACTGATCTGCTCCTGGCCGGTGAGTACCTGGTGGAGCTGCTGCAGGGGCTGGTTCCCGAGGGTCAGCGGGTGCCTCAGATCTTCGATCTCGCCCTCGCCTATCTGGCTGCTCTCGAGGCTGCTCCGGCCCGAGAGGACCTGGCCCCGGTGGTGTTTGCGCTGCAGGGCGGGATCCTTAGACTCACCGGATTCGAGCTCACCCTTGATCGTTGCGTCTCCTGTAGCCGTCGGCCCACCTTGAAACACATCCTGCGTTGCGATCCTGAGCAGGGCGGTATCGTCTGTGGGAGCTGCCGCGATGGGCGAGATCATTCGTTTTCACTTTCGGCCGGGGCGGCCCAGGTGATCCGGCAGCTGGCCGGATCCGACCCACGGGGCCTGTCTTCGATCAGCCTTCCTTCAGACATCGACCATCAGATGCGGCGTTACTACGATCGGGTGATGACCCACGTGCTCGAACGACCGCCACGCTGCCATGTCCTGCATCGGGTGGCCTGAGCCCATGCGCACGCTTCTGCTTGCCTCGGTCCTCTGGGCAGCCTGCACCGGCTGTGGCACCCCGGCCCTCATTCCTGACGCAGATGCAGTTCAGAGTGCCCGCATCTACTTCGATGAGGGTTCGTTCGAAGAGGCTGCTGCGCTCTCCGAGGCCGTGTTGAGCGGTGAGCTCGAGGAGACCTGGTCTGCGGAGGCCCTGGCAGAGGCTGCGTGGCTGGCGGCAGAGGCCGAGATGACCCTGGGGCTCGACGTCAAGGCCTTCAAGAACTACCGCACCCTGCTGGAGACCGCGCCCTGGTCGCCCCATGTGGTGACCATCGAACGGCGCCTCTTCGAGATCGGCGAGCGCCTCTTGTACGATGAACGTTACGGGGGCTTCTTCGACTCTCGGGGGCGTGGCGTCGAGGTCATGACCCTGCTGCAGGTTCACTTTCGGCACAGTGATCTGGCGGATGACGCCCTGCACCACATCGCCGAGTTCTTCGCCAGCGAAGAGAATGAAGAATGGCTCGAAGCCTCGCTGACCTACGAGCAGCTCTTCGACGAGTACCCAGAGAGCGAATGGGCCGAACGGTCGCTCTGGCTGGCCGCGAACTGCAGGCTCAAGCTGGTCTACGGGCCGGGTTACGACCACAACGGTCTGCTGAAGACCCAGGAGCTGCTGCGAACCTCGCTGCGAGTGCATCGCCGGGGAGTGGCTCGCAAAGACGCGGAGGCCGACCTGGCGACCTGCCGGGAGCTGCTGGCCGCCACGCACCTGATGGCGGCCGACTTCTACGCCAGCCGCGATCGGCAGGTGGGCCGGCAGCTGCGCCTGGCCAACGCCGCGGTGCTCTATCCCGAGACCGACTCCGGACAGGCGGCCCTCGAGCTGTTGCGGGCAGCCGGGCTCGACCCCGACCTCATGGCGGCCGACCCGGGGCTGACCTCCATCGACCGGGAGTTCCCGGAGAAGAGCCCCTGGAGCGAAGACCGATGAGAGCTCAGTGGCTTCTGCTCACCGCGGTGCTGCTCTCGGCCCTGGCCCCCCAGGGCTGCGTGAGCCTGTCTCGGGGAGGGCTCTATCCCCTGGATCGAGACTCGGTGTTCGTTGGTTTCTTTGCTAACGACACCTTCTACCGGGACGTCGAGTTCAAGCTGACCGAGCGGGTGGTCGCCGAGATCTTGTCCAGGCCTGGGCTCCACCTGACGAGCAAAGAAGAGGCCGAGGTCCTGATCGAAGGACGCATCGTCCATGTGAGGCAGGCCGTGCTATCCGAGGACCCCGACCGCACGCCGACCTTTCGCAGCACGTCCATAGCCATCGAAATCCAGCTCCGAGACGCCTTCAGCGGAGAGGTCTACAAGACCGTGAACCTCACCCAGGCCGGCGACTTTGTGCCCAATCTTTCCGAAAACGTAGACAGTGCCCGACTTGACGTCTTCAGGCTCTTGGCCCGAGATGTGGTGCGCGCACTCGAAGCGGAGTTCTGACCCATGTCTGATTCTCAGAAACAGCCTCCCAAGCGCGAGCCGAGCCGCATGGGCAGCGCCCTGACCCTGGTGCTGATCCTGGCCATGGCCGCGCTGCTGATGAAGAGCTTCTCCACCGTCAACCCCGAAGCCGCCGGGCGCACGTACCAGAGCCTGCGCCGGCTGGCCTACCAGGGCAGCGTGGTCCAGCTCTCCATTCGCGGCGAGCGCTACCTCGATGCCACGGTGACCCGCAACCGGACCGACGAAGAGTGGGAGTCGATCCCCGTGCCGCCCTACGCGGTGGAGCAGCTGGTTGATCTCGAGCGCCTGGTCGATCGTGACATCGCCATGAACATCACCCTCGAAGATGCCTTGCGGCAGGTGGGCGAGGGCTGGCAGCTGGTCAGCGGCTACACCATGAACAGCGCTCGTGAGGACGCCCGGGAGGGCTACTCGGGCGTGTTCGTTCAGTACATGACCAACGGCCAGGTGCACTGGGCCCACCTCAAGGGCTCCGCGGGCAGTGGCAAGGTCGCCGAGCTGATCGCCGCGGCCGATGCGCTCGGTGTGCAGATCGGCCCGGCAGACGTGGGCTACGAGAGCAAGGTGAGCAGCGAGCCTGACAGCGACATCTGGGGCGGCCTGCTGCTGACCCTGGTGCCCTGGTTCCTGTTCATCGCCTTCTTCCTGTTTCTCTTCAGCCGCCAGATGCGCGGCGGCGGTGGCTCCGGGGGGATCATGTCCTTCGGCCGCAGCAAGGTGAAGATGATCCAGCCGGATGATTCGCAGGTGACCTTCGACCATGTGGCGGGAGTCGAAGAAGCCAAAGAAGAGGTGACCGAGATCATCGCCTTCTTGAAAGACCCCAAGAAGTTCAGCCGGCTGGGTGGGCGATTGCCCCGGGGCGTGCTGCTGGTGGGGCCCCCGGGTACGGGCAAGACGTTGTTGGCCAAGGCCATCGCGGGTGAGGCCAGCGTGCCCTTCTTCGCCATCAGCGGCAGTGACTTCGTGGAGATGTTCGTGGGCGTGGGCGCCTCCCGTGTCCGCGACCTCTTCAAGCAGGCTCGCGAGAACGCACCCTGCGTGATCTTCCTCGATGAGATTGACGCGGTGGGGCGCAAGCGCGGCGCCGGTCTGGGCGGCGGCCACGATGAGCGGGAGCAGACGCTCAACGCCATCCTGGTCGAAATGGACGGCTTCGACACCGACTCCGCGGTGATCATGATCGCGGCCACCAACCGTCCCGACGTGCTCGATGCCGCCCTGCTGAGGCCCGGTCGCTTCGATCGCCAGATCACCCTCGATCTGCCGGACATCCGCGGTCGGGAGGCGATCCTGGTGGTGCACTCCCAGAAGGTGGTGCTGTCCGACGATGTCGATCTGTCTGAAGTCGCCCGGGGAACCCCCATGTTCTCCGGAGCCGAACTCGAAGCGTTGATGAACGAGGCCGCCCTGATCGCCACGATCGAGAACAAAGAGGCGATCGATCAGTCAGACCTCGAAGAGGCCCGGGACAAGGTGCGCTTCGGCCGCCAGAAGAAGACCCGGGTGCTCATCGAAGAAGACAAGCGGCTCACCGCCTACCACGAAGCGGGACACGTCATGGTGGCCGAGGCCCTGCCCGACCTGGTCGAGCCCGTGCACAAGGTCACGATCATCCCCCGGGGCATGGCTCTGGGCGCCACCATGCAGCTTCCCGAGCGGGACAAGTATCACCACCGACGCAACGAGCTGAAGGCCATGCTGGCCATGCTCTACGGCGGCCGGGTGGCCGAAGAGAAGTTCTGCGAGGACATCTCTGGCGGAGCGAGCAACGACATCGAGCGGGCCACGGAGATCGCCCGCATGATGGTCTGCAACTGGGGCATGTCCGATGTCATGGGGCCGGTGTCCTACGGCGAGAGCCGGGGCGAGGTGTTCCTGGGTGACGAGCTGCTGCGCAACAAGAACTACTCAGAGAAGACCTCCGAGGCCATCGATCAAGAGGTGCACGACATCCTCGAGGCGGCCCACAGCCAGGCTTCGCAGATCATCGAAGAGCATCGCGACGAGATGGAACGCTTGACCGAAGCGCTGATCCACTACGAGACGCTGAGTGGCGCCGAGGTGCGGGCCCTGCTGGCCGGGGCCACCATGTCTGAGCTGCGCTCTGAAGATGACGAGCAGGGCACCAGCGCTCCCCCCGTAGAGTCCACGCCACCGACGGTCTCCGCTGAGCCCGAAGACGACGAGGGCTTCGACGGAACCAACGTGCCCTTGCCTGAACCCGCGTGACCCTGCGTGGCCTGCCGCCTCCCGGTGAGACCCGGGTCATGGCGGTGATCAACGTGACGCCGGACAGTTTCAGCGACGGCGGTGTGTCTCTCGATCCCCGCTCGGCGATCGAGGCAGCGGTCGCTGCGGTAGAGGCTGGCGCTGCGCTCATCGATCTGGGAGCGGTGTCCACAAGGCCGGGGGCTGCGACCGTCTCTGCTGCAGAGGAGTGGCGGCGCTTGGAGCCGGTGCTGGCACCGCTGCGGGCTGCGGTCCCGGTCCCCTTGTCGCTCGATACCACGTGCGGCGAGGTCTTGGCCCGGGCCTGCGAGGTGGGGGTCGACGTGCTCAACGACACCTCTGCCCTGGCGGACGACCCCCAGCTGGCAATGGTGGCGGCAGAGGCGGGCCTGCCCGTGGTGCTCATGCATCGCCAGGGCACCCCCGCCCACATGCAGGACGACCCCCGCTACGACGACGTGGTCAGCGAGGTGGTCCACGAGCTGCAAGCCGCCGTGGAGCGCGCCGTGGCGGCGGGCATCGATCGCAGCCAGCTCCTGCTCGACCCGGGTATCGGCTTCGGCAAGCGCCTCGCGGACAACCTCGATCTGCTGGGAGCGCTGCCCCAGCTCTGCGCCCTCGGCCAGCGCCTGGTCCTGGGCTGCTCTCGCAAGGCCTTCCTGGGGGCGGTGAGCGGAGCTGATGTCCATGACCGGGAGCACGGCACCACGGTGACCACGGTTCTGGCGGCCCAGGCGGGGGTGGATTTCGTGCGCGTGCATGACGCCCGGGCGGCCTGTCAGGCCCTGGCGGTGCTGGCCGCGGTGACCGACCGATGCCCCCGGGGCCGCCGTGGCCAAGACGGCTCGGCAGGCTCGACGAGCACCGCAGATGCCCCCGTGCAAGGCGGTTGATAGACTGGCTTCTCGCTCGCCGCCTGCACCGAGACCATGACCAAAAAGCACACAGCCGACCCCTACGCCGACGCGCACCAACGCTACAGCTACCGCAGCGAGCTGATCGAGTCGCTCCGCTCGGGCGATGGGACCATGACCCGCGGGCGGGTGACCGTGCACACGGCCCGGTCGTTCGGCTTCTGCTGGGGTGTCGACCGGGCGGTGGCCATGGTGCGAGACGCCATTGAGGCCCACCCCGACGGGAGCATCTGGCTGCTCGACCAGATCATCCACAACCCCCGGGTGAACGCCGACTTCAAGCGAGCCGGCGTGCGCTTCCTGCGCGGCCCCTTCGCCGAGGATGATCCGGGTCGTCCTGGCCCTGATGACGTGATCATCATCCCCGCCTTCTCGGCCCGGGTCGAAGACATGCGCCATCTCGAGCTGCTGGGCTGCACGATCATCGACACCACATGCCCATGGGTCGTGCGCCCTCACCGCCGCACCCTGCGCTACGTCGAAGACGGTTACACCACGGTGATCCACGGGTTGGTTCGTCACGAAGAGACCGCGGCCTCGTGCAGTCTGATCGCCTCGAAGGGCGGGCAGTTCGTCGTGGTGGCAGATCGTCGCGAGGCTGAACGCCTGTGCGAGTTCGTGCTGGGTCGACTGAGCAGCGCCGAGCTGTTGAAGGGCTTCGCTCATGGCGTGTGTTCAGAGGGTTTCGACCCCGAGCAGCACCTGGCCAAGATCGGCACCATCAACCAGACCACCATGCTGGCCAGCGAGACCCGCGAGATCGAGAGCTTGATCAGGGCGGCGATCCGCGAGCGTGACGGGGGCGTCGATCAGTTCCGCGAGCTGAACACCATCTGCAAGGCCACCCAGGAGAACCAGGACGCGGTGTCCGAGATGGCGGAGCGCGGCGTGCTCGACCTGGTCATCGTCGTCGGCGGTTACGACTCCAGCAACACGCGCAACCTCACTCGTGTGGGCGACGGACGCTTTCCCAGCTATCACGTCATTGGCCCGGAGGCCATCGAGGCTGGCGTCATTCGCCATCGTGACCCCGCCAGCGGCACCATGATCTCCACCCCCGACTGGCTGCCCGAGGGAGGGGTCCACGTGGGCTTCACCGCCGGCGCATCCACTCCCGACACCCTGTTGGGAGAGACCGTGGGCGCCGTCCTCGCAGCGGCGGGCGAGACCGTTCAGCCGGCCAGCTCACCGTGATGATGGCCGGCTCAGGGCTCGGCCGTTGGTTGGCTCTTCAGCCGCTCTCCATGGAGTTTGATTGGAGCAAGGACCTGCTGGCTGCGGGCATCGAGATCGCCCTGCTGTTCTGCCTGTTCTACGCCGTGCTGAACTTTCTCCACGGCACCCGGGGCCTGGCGGTGCTCAAGGGCGTGGGCGTGATCATCTTGATCGTGGTGGCCTTGTTGAACGTGCTCGAGTTCACCTTCGCCCTGTCGTTTCCCCGCCTCGACGCAGCGGGCGCGGTGATCTTGCCGTTGCTGTTGGTGATGCTGGTGATCCTCTTTCAACCCGAGCTGCGCACGGGCCTGACCCGGGTCAGCGAACGGAGCGGGCGCTCGTCGAGCGTCGAGCCCAACCGGCTCTTCGACTTCGCCGAGTCCATCGTGAACCTGGCCACCAAGCGCACCGGCGTGCTGGTGGTGTTCGAGTGCCAGGTCGGGCTGGCGGGGCTGCAGAACTCGGGCGTGCCTCTCGACGCCGCGCTCTCGGGGGCGATGATCGAGTCGATCTTCTATCCCAACAGCCCGCTGCACGACGGCGCGGTCATCGTGCGCGACGGTCGCATCTCGGCGGCTGGATGCATGTTGCCCCTGACCGATTCGACGTCCGTCTCTCGCGACCTGGGCACCCGGCATCGGGCGGCCATGGGCGTCACCGAAGAGTCTGACGCGGTGGCGGTGGTGGTCTCCGAAGAGACGGGGCGCGTCTCCGTGGCTCGGCGCGGTCTGCTGCACACCACAGAAGGCCGTGACAACCTGCTGGTGACCTTGGCAGACTTCCTCGCGGGCGAGGGCCTGACCGATCAGCGAACGGCGCAGGAGGCCGAGGGCTGATGGGTCATTCCGTGTTCTGGACGCTCTTTCGCAAGGACATCGGGCGCAAGCTCACGGCCCTCGGTCTCGCCGTGGGCGTCTGGTTCTGGTTGTCCAGCAACCTGGCGGGCGAGCGGGTCATCGTGCTGGAGCTGCGCATGGTGGAGACCCGGCGCGAGGCTGAAGACTCCCAGGTGGGGGTGCCCGCGCTCTACGTGGTCAAGCCCAACGAGTTCATCCTGCTGCAGGGCGACGCGGTGGAGGCCAAGATCGTGGTGAGAGGGCTCAAGGCCGACCTCGATGCGTTGCAGTTGTCGGCGGTCTTCGAGATTCCGCCGGACGCCCTGGGCACGGCGGACGAAGGCAGCTTTCGACTGGCCCTCAGCGACGCCACCCAGTTTCGGGCCCTCGGCGCGGCCCTCGATGACCTGGACCTGATCGTCTCGCCCCCTGAGATCGAGCTGCAGCTCGCCAGGGAAGACCGCATGACCCTCGACCTGGGCCCGGACAACGTGCAGCTCACCGGCGTGCCCAAGCCCGGCCACAAGGTCGACGAGAGCCGGGCCTTGGTCACTCCGAGCCAGGTCGAGCTGATCGGCCCCAGGCTCAACATCAAGGCCATCCGCGACAACCCCGCGCTGCTGGTCTTTCAGGTGATCGACCTGGAGGGCGAGGCCTACACCGTGAGCCGCACCGTGAGCCTCGACCGTGATCAGGTGGACCGTACCGTGCGCTTGGCGCTGATCGACTCGGTCACGGTCCAGGTACCCATTTACGAAGAGGACCTGGTGCGGCTGCTCTACTCCGTGCCCGTGCGCTACGAGAACGAAGAGGCGCTGGGTCTGCGGGGCATGCGTTGGGTCGACCGCACCGAGACGGTGGACATCCAGGTCATCGGTCCCAAGGAGCTGCTCGACACGAATCTGTACAGCGACGAGCAGCTGCTCAAGAAAATCCACCCGGTGTTCGATTGGGCTGACGCTCGATTGCCCGTGGCGAACATCGACGTGGCAACGCCCAACCTGCTCCCGGATTCGATCCGCATCGAGGCTGCCAACAAGGGCGGCACCCCTCAGATCAAGTACACGCTCGAAGAGATCGCCACCATCCCACCGACCAACGTCACTGGAGACTCGCCTTGAGCCGCACCTGGTTCGGCACCGACGGCATTCGCGGCAAGGCCGGGGTGGGCCCGTTGGCCACGCCCTTTCTGGTGCGTCTGGGGCTGGCCCTCGGTGAGCAGGCACAGGCCGACCTGGGCGAACGTGGCGCAGAGCCGGGCGCGCAGGCCCTGGTCTTGCTGGCTCGGGACACCCGGGAGTCTGGCCCCGCCATCACCACCGCCCTGGCCGACGGACTGAACGCGGCGGGTGCCAAGGTGATCGACCTGGGCGTCCTGCCCACCCCCGGTCTGGCCATGGCCATGCGGGCTCGGGGCGCCCTGAGGGGCGTGGTCATCTCGGCCTCCCACAACCCCTGGGAAGACAACGGCGTCAAGGTCTTCGGCGCCGGGGGACACAAGCTCACCGATACACAGGAACACGCCCTGGAGGCTCGGGTCGAAGACCTGGGCGGCGAATCAGACGGCAGGCTGCCCGCCGAGGTCTCCCTGGCCGGAGGCGCTTCGGCCGTGCACGAAGACGACGGCGTGGCCGAGTACGTCGACGCGGTGCTGGCGCACTTCAAGGGCCTCGACCTGTCCCGTTTCACCATGGTGGTCGACTGCGCTCACGGTGCCGCCAGCCGCACGGCGCCTGCTGTGCTCAGGGCCCTGGGCGCCACGGTCACCCTCGAGTGCGCCGAACCCAACGGCCGCAACATCAACGACGACTGCGGCTCCACCCATCTCGATCGCATCGCCACCGCCAACAGGGATGGCCAGTTCGACCTGGGCCTGGCCTTCGACGGGGACGCCGATCGGGTGCTCATGGTCGACGCCCTGGGCCGAGCCTGCACCGGCGATCACATGCTGGGCCTGTTGGGCACCTGGCTCGACGGCGCAGGACGGCTGCCGGGCAGCACCGTGGTGGCCACGGTGATGAGCAACCTGGGCCTGCAGCGCATGCTCGACAGCCATGGCATCACCTTGCTACGCACCGCCGTGGGCGATCGCTACGTGAAGGCGGCCATGCGCACGGGCGACTACGGGCTGGGGGGCGAAGACTCGGGGCACCTGCTCTTCGGCGCCGAGCACGAATACACCGGCGACGGCCTGTACACCGCCCTGCGCGTGCTGCAGGCGCTGATCGACACGGACCAGACCCTGGCCCAGGTCATCGACGCCATGCCCGTGGTGCCGCAGGTGCTGCTCAACGTGCCCGTTGAATCTCGCCCGCCCGTCGACCGCCTGCCCGCCCTGCAAGAGCGGGTGGCCATGGCCGAGGGGCGCTTCGGCAACGACATCCGCATCGTGCTGCGCTACTCCGGCACCGAACGCCTGGCCCGGGTCATGGTCGAGGGGATCGATGGCGACACCGTCGACGATCTGGCCGCCGAGCTGTCCCAGGTGTGGACAGAAGAGATCGCCATCCACGGCCCCGACGGCGCGGCCACGGCGTGAGTGGCCCTGCGAGCTTGTCGGCTCCCGTGCTGGCTTTCGATGCGTCCACCCTGCGGGCCGCGGCGGCGGTGCTGGGCCCGGATGGCAGCGACTGGGGCACCTGGCAGCAGCCCGCCGGTGAGCGGGGCACGGCTCAGCTGGCCCCGGCGGTGGCTGGGTTGCTCGCCGCCCGGCAGCTGGAGGTGGCTGACCTCGCCGGAGTGGCGGTGGGAGTGGGCCCCGGCTCGTACACGGGCCTGCGCTCAGCCATCGCCTTCGCCCGCGCCCTTTGCTGGCCGAGTGGTCTGCCCCTGGTAGGCCTGCCCTCGGTGTCCAGCGCGGCGGCGTCCCTGCTGGCGTCGCGCCCCGAGGTGCAGACCGTGATCACCGTGGTCGACGCTCGCCGGGGAGAGTGCTACCGGGCCGACTACGACCGAGCCGGTGAGCGGGGCATGGTCGAGACCCGGGCGCCGTGCCTGGTGCCTGCGTCAGAGATCGAGCAGCTGACAGCGGCTGACGACCTGGCGGTGATCACCGAGCCCGAGCCCGCGGCGATGTTCTTGGCGCGCCTGGCATCGGCCCGTCTGGCGAGCGGCGGCGACGACCCTGCGACCGTGTTGCCCCTGTACCTGAAGCGCTCCCACGCCGAGATCGCGTTGGACGAGCGAGGGGGCTGACCGGCGCTGACCGGAACAGAGCAGCGCTGGCTGACCGGCGCTGAGCAGGGCAAGCCGACGGTGTGCTGTGTGCTGCCCCGCCGCCGCGCTACGATGCTTGCCGGCGAATGTGCGGCTTTGCGGTGCCGTCCATGAACGCCCACGTACCCCGTCCCGTACCCCGGGACTCTTGGCCTGGAGGGCTCTCTCATGGCGGACAACAGCCACCGGGTCTGGGCTGAGATCGACCTCGGCGCCCTGCAGCGCAACCTGCTGCGGGTGGGGGAGCGGTTGTCGTCCGATGACGGCCAGTCTCCGGCCCGAGTGCTGGTGGTGCTGAAAGCCGACGCCTACGGGCACGGCGCGGTGCCCGTGGCCCGTGCCCTGGAGAGCGAGCCACTGGTGTGGGGCTTCGGCGTGGGGGACAGCAACGAGGCCCTCGAGCTCAGGGCGGCAGGCATCGAGGCGCCGATCCTGGTGCTGGGGACCATCATCGCCGACGAGGTGCCCCAGGTGGTCAGCCACGACATCCGGGTCTGCATCCACTCTGAGGACCGCATTCGCACGCTTGAGACCGAGGCGGAGCGTCAGGGTCGCAAGACCCAGGTGCATCTCATGGTCGACACGGGCATGGGACGCCTCGGAGCCCAGCCCCGCCGGGCCGCGGCGCTTGCCCGGCTGATCGAGGCCTCGGCGTGGCTGGTCCTCGAAGGCGTGACGACCCATCCCTCGCCCTCTCGGCCTGGGCACCCGTTCATCGCCGTGCAGCGGGGGCGTCTCGCGAGTCTGCTCGGCGAGCTGGCCGACGATGGCATCGCCCCGCCCCTGGTGCACTTCGCCAACACTGCCGCGCTGTTGGGCGGCGAAGGGCGGGAGCTGCCTCTCGTGCGCCCGGGTATCTCGCTCTACGGCGTGCTGTCCCATGAGCTGGCCGAGAAGGGTGCCGACTTCGAGCCGGTGATGTCCCTGCGCACCCAGGTGGTGTACCTGAAGGACGTCCCCGAGCAGACGCCGGTGGGCTACAACGGCACCCACGTCACGGCGAGCCCGGCGCGCATCGCCACCCTGCCCATCGGCTACAACGACGGGCTCTCCTATCGGCTGAGCAACTGTGGCCGGGCCCTGGTGCGCGGTCAGCTGGCGCCCATCGTGGGGGCCATCTCCATGGACTACACCATGCTCGATGTCACCGCGATCGGCGGCGTCTCCGTGGGCGACACGGTGACCCTGATCGGCGGCGACGGCGAGCGGGAGATCACCATCCCCGACCTGGCCAACACCATCGGCACCATCCCCTACGAGGTGGCCTGCGCGGTGGGCAAGCGGGTGCGCCGGGTCTACGTGCGCGGGTCCGCCGACCCGGCCACGCCACGGTCTTCCGAGACCAGCGGAGAAGCTTCATGACGGCGATGTACGCGGTGCTCATGGCTGGTGGTTCTGGCACGCGCTTCTGGCCGGCGAGTCGTCAGGCTCGTCCCAAGCAGCTGCTGCCCATCGGTGGCGATCTGCCGCTGCTGGTGGAGACGAGCCGGCGTCTGGGCGAGTTGATTCCGCCGGAGCGCCAGTTCGTGATCACCAGCCAGCTGACCGTCGATGCGGTGCGAGCGTTGCTGCCCGAGTTGCCGCCCGAACATGTGGTGGGTGAACCCGAGGGACGGGACACGGCGCCCTGTCTGGGGCTGGCCGGGCGCCTGGTGGCGGCGGTCGACCCCGACGCCATGGTGGTGGCCATGCCCTCGGACCACGTGATCACTCCCCCAGAGTTGTTTCGCGAGCACCTGGACGCAGCACGGGAGGCCCTGGATGCCCACCCGGAGCGGCTGCTGGTCTTCGGCATCGAGCCCACCCACCCGGCGACCGGCTACGGCTATCTGCGCCAGGGCGAGAAGGTCGGCGAGTTCTCGGGAAAGACGCTCTACGGCCTGGACGCGTTCATCGAGAAGCCCGACCTGCCCCGAGCCCAGGCGTTGCTGGCCGAGGGTGGCTACTCATGGAACGCGGGCCTGTTCGCCTTTCGTCCCGCAGCCCTGCGCGCGGCCTTCGTGTCGTACCTGCCCGACATGGTTGCTGGCCTCGACACCATCGCCGCCGCGTTCGGCAGCGACGGATTCGAGAGCTGCCTGAAGGACGTCTTCCCCACCTTGGAGAAGGTCTCCATCGACGTGGGCGTCATGGAGAAGCTGGATGGCACGCTCATGCTGCCCCTGCCCGTGCAGTGGAACGACGTGGGCTCGTGGACCGCGCTCGAGAACCTGAAGCCCAGCGACGACGACGGCAACGTGGTGGACGGCGAAGCGGTGCTGCTCAACACCACCTCGACCATCGTCTCAGCCGACGGAGGCGTGGTCGCCGCCCGTGGCGTTGACGGCCTGATCATCGTGCACACGCCAGACGCGACCATGGTCTGCCGCCGGGACGACGACCAAGGGGTGAAAGAGATCGTCGCGGCTCTGAGAGCCAAGGACCTGGACGTCTACCTATGAAACGAACGAGGCCCACCCGTCGAGAGGCATCGACGGGCGGGCCTCGTGAACACATTCGCGACCGAGGCCGCGGTGTGCTGGGGGACAGTCAGCCGGCGAGGTTGCTGGCGACGAACTCCCAGTTGACGAGCTTCCAGAACTCCTCGACGTACTTGGGCCGGGCGTTGCGGAAGTCGACGTAGTAGGCGTGCTCCCAGACGTCGCAGGTGAGCAGGGGCTTGCCGGCGCCGGTGAGGGGGCAGCCCGCGTTGCCGTGCTGCTCGATGGCCAGCTTGCCGTCGGGGTTCTGGACCAGGAAGGCCCAGCCGCTGCCGAACAACGTGGCCGCCTTGGTGCTGAACTCCTCGCGGAAGGCGGCGAACGAACCGAAGCTGCCGCTGATGGCGTCGGCCACGGCGCCGCTGGGCTCACCGCCGGCGTTGGGGGCCAGGCAGTTCCAGTAGAAGCTGTGGTTGAAGTGCTGGGCGGCGTTGTTGAACACGCCGCCGGACGACGTCTTGATCAGCTCTTCGAGAGAGAGGTCGGCGTTGGGCGTGCCGTCGATGAGCTTGTTCAGGTTGGTGACGTAAGCGTTGTGGTGCTTGCCGTGGTGGAACGAGAGCGTCTCCGCCGAGATGATCGGAGCGAGGGCGTCGGAAGAGAAGGGCAAGTCGGGCAGCGTGTGGGCCATGTCGAGATCAGCGCCAGAAGAGTGGGGAGGGAAGGTGGTGGGTCACGGCCGACGAGAGCCAGCAACGGTGTCCCTGAGTGGGCAGGGTAGCCGGGGCGCAGGCGTCGTGCCAAGCGCGGGCAGAGACGCTGCGGTCAGCGACTCCCGACCCACATCTCAGGACAGGCCTGTGCGCTCAGATCAGGCCGCGATGTCGTGGATCTGAATGCGCACCCGATGGATGCGCCGGTCCGCCACGTGTTCGATCTGAAAGGTGAGGTTCTCGAACTGCAGCTCTTCGCCTTCGAGGGGCAGACGCCCCAGGGTGTGGAAGATGTAGCCACCCAAGGTCGACCAGTCGTCGCTCTCAGGAATGTGAATCGACAGCTGCTCGTTGATCTCGTCGACGTGCATGGCTCCCGGCGCGATGACCTGCTGATCGTCAAGGATCTGCAGCTCGGGCTGCACCTCTTCATCGAACTCGTCGTCGATCTCGCCCACGATCTCTTCGAGCACATCTTCGATGGTGACCAGGCCCGCCGTGCCGCCGTACTCGTCGAGGACGATGGCCAGGTGGGCCCGGCTGTCCCTGAACTCGGTCAGCAGGTCCGTGCCGTACTTGGTCTCGGGGATGAAGTGGGGCTCTCTGCCCAGCTCCCGCACCAGCTCATCGTCGCGGTGCTCCAGCAGGTCTTTCACGTGCAGGATGCCGACGACGCTATCCACGGTGTTCTCGACCAAGGGGTAGCGGGACCGACCTGAGCGCTTCACCTCGACGCGCACGTCGCTCACGGTGGAGTTCACGTCGATGATGTCCATGTCCGTGCGCGGCGTCATCAGGTGGCGCACCTCGGTGTCCTTCAGCTCAAGGACTCGCTCGATCATGTCCGCCTGATCTTCGGCCAGGTGCCCCTCGCGCTCGCCCTCTTCAAGGGCCGACAGGATCTCGTCGTTGTAGAGCTCTTTCTCGGCCTCTTCGGTGTGCCCCGTGAGCAGGCGGGCGACCCGGCGCCAGCCACTGATCGGGGGGCTGAGCACCCGCGCCACGAGCACCACGAAGGTCATGGTCTTGCGCACCAGGCTCTCGAGCAGCCCGGAGTTCAGCTCGCCGGGCATCACCCTGCAGAACAAGGTGATCCAGAGAAAGGCGGTGAGCGCAGCGGCGAGCAGCGGTTGGATCTCTGGGCTCACCGGGCCGGGCAGGGCGTTCTCCGGGGCGAACCAGCGCTGGAAGAGCACCACCAGGGTCATCACCAGGGCGACCTGCGTGCCCACGCGCAGAACGATCAGCGCATCTTCGACACGGTCGCCTTCGGCCAGCATGCGCTCCAGGCGACTGCGGTTCGCCGGGCCGCTCGACGTGTCAGCGAGCCTGGTGCGGGGCAGCTTGGTCCAGCCGTGTTCAAGCGCCGCGAGCAGGAACGACAGACAGGCCAGGGCCGCTGTCCACCAGCCGACAGAGCTCTCGCCCAGCGCGGCTGCCATCAAGAATGTGGTAGGTGGAGGTTCCAGGATGCGGCTGTCGGGGCAGAGCGTCGCCCTGCCGGGGGCGGCGGTCAGGGAGCGTCCCTGGCTGCGGGGTGGAGTATAACCCTCGGGGACGCCTGCGGGCGTGAGGGTCCCTGAGATCGCCACCTGCTGAGGGGGGCGGCCCATGGGCTGGTGGTGCGCTGCGTCGAGGTGAGCATGAAGACCCAGGTAGATCTGATCCTGTGTGATGGGGCCGAGGTGGTCACCGTGGCGGAGGGCGAGCCGGGCCCCGTCACCGGCGCGGCCATGGAGGCGCTAGGCCTGATCCCCCAGGGGGCCGTGGCCATTCAGGACGGGCTGGTGCTCGACGTGGGCCCGGCCGCTGACATCGACGCTCGCTTCGAGTCTGACAATCGTCTGTCAGCCCAGGGCGGCACGGTCTTGCCCGGCTTCTGTGACGTGCACACCCACCCGGTCTTCGCGGCCACACGAGAGGGCGAGTTTGACCTTCGCGCCCGGGGAGGGACCTACCAGGACATCACGGCTGCCGGTGGGGGCATCTTCTCGTCCGTGCGCCACTTGCGCGACGCCACGCCCGAGCAGCTGGCCGGCCGCCTGTCCACACACCTCGACCGTTTTCTGATCAGCGGCACCACGTCGATCGAGGCCAAGAGCGGCTACGGGCTCACCATGGAGACCGAGCTGCTGGCCCTGGAGCTGCTGGCCGCTGCCGACGACGACCATCCCGTGGACATCGACGCCACCTGCCTGGCGGCCCATCAGGTGCCCCCCGAGTTCAAGGAGGACCGAGCAGCCTACGTGCGGCTGGTGGCCGAGCGCATCCTGCCCGAGGTGTCCCGTCGCGGCCTGGCCCGGTCGGCTGACGTCTTCTGCGACCAGGGCGCGTTCACCGTGGACGAGGCCCGGGTGGTCTTGACCGCTGCCCGGGACTGCGGGCTGGCCCGCCGTGTCCACGCCGACGAGCTGGCGCCGGTGGGGGCCGCTGAACTCGCCGCAGAGCTGGGGGCCCAGACCGCCGACCATCTGGTGAAGGTGAGCGACGAGGGCCTCGAAGCCATGCTCGCCGCGGGCACCACCGCCGTGCTGCTCCCGGGGACGTGCTTCTCCCTGCGCCTGCCCGAGGTCGCCCCGGCCCGCACCATGATCGAGTCGGGTCTGTCCGTGGCCTTGGCCAGTGACTTCAACCCGGGGACGTCCTACGTGCCGTCCATGGTGGCGGTGATCAGCCTGGCTTGCGGCCTGTTGGGCATGACCGTGGCCGAGAGCATCACCGCCGCGACGCGCAACGCGGCCCAGACCCTGGGGCTGCCAGGGGTTCGCGGGCAGCTGTCTCCCGGCGCGTTGGCAGATCTGGTGGTTCTCGATGTACCCAACCACTTGTTCCTCGGCTATCAGGTGGGCTGGAACCCGGTCAGCCTGGTCATCAAGGGCGGACGAGTGGTCTGGCAGCGCGGGGCGCAGTACCCCCTCGCCTAGCTTGAGCAGGTTCTTCCTCGTCTGCCTAGATGCGTAGCCCGGTCGCTACAGACCGCTCGTTGGTCTGGTGTCGACAGGTCTGCAACGGTTCTCGCAAGGCACACCACTCCCGGCGGGGTGCGCGGTGCGCGTGTGAACTGGCTGCTATAGTCGAACGATCCTTCCCGGCACCCGACCAATCCCCCCCCTTCGGTTGAGCCCGCGCCCATGTCCTTGTCCTTTCGTTCAGTGCTTGGCGTCGCTGCCGTCGTCGCGTTCATGGTCGGCTCCTTGGGGGCGTCCTTGGGGGCACAAGAAGCTGGCGACCAGCTCTGCGGCACCTGCAAGACCACCGGCGTGGTCGACCTCGAGATCGGTTCGAAGTGGCTCAACGAGTACGAGCGGGGTGACGGTTGGGAGGTCCTCTACTGCTCGGAGGCCATCGCCGAGCAGGACATGGCCCTCGACTGGATGCCCTGCCCGCGCTGCAAGGCGCCGTCACTGCGGGACCAGGCCCAGGCTCGCTGGGACGAGGTGTACGCCGAGAAGCACGCCTGGCTGAAAGAGCGGCGGCGCATGGACAAGCTGGCCACGGCCAACGACATCGTGCACCTGGAGACGACCCACTTCGTGTTGGCTTTCGATCTGTCAAAGATCAAGACGTCGAAGAAGAAGACCTACCGCACCCACGACGCGGCCCACCTCTACGCTCGGCGCATGGAGACGTTCTATCGTCACTACCAGGACCTTCTTGGTGTGGTCGACAAGGACAACATGCGCAACAAGCACCACATCTACATCTTCGAGAAGCTGCGCGACGCCATGAACGTGGGCCCGGCCTACGCGAACATGTCGAGCAACACCACGGCCCGTCGCTCAGGTGGCGTAGAGCACAACTCGACGTTGGTCATGTACTACAACAAGAACGTGCACACCTCTGACGAGGACCTCTACCGCCATTGGATCCACAGCGTGACCCACCAGCTCACGTCGGTGTACTACAACCCCAACTGGTTCGAGGTAGGGCAGAAGGGCCTGACCCCGCCGTGGCTCGCGGACAAGTACGGCTGGCTCGACGCGGGCCTGGCCCACTGGTTCGAGATCGATCTCGACGGCCAGGCGTCCACCCACTGCAGCCAGGAGCAGGACACCACAGCGCGGTGGAAGGGCGGCGATTGGCGCAAGAACGTCTGGAAGGCCGTCATGGCCGAGGACGTGCCGTCATTCCCCCGGGTGATCAGCACGCCCACCCAGGCCCTGTCGCCGCAAGAGCACCAGTTCGTCTGGTCGTGGGTCGACTACCTGATGACCCGCGACGCGAAGAAGATGAGCCTGGCCATCAAGCTGGCCAAGATGGAGACGCCCACCCGCGAGATCCTGAAGAAGTGCTGGTCTACGTCGATGCTCTCGTTCGAGAGCGCCTGGGCCGAGTGGGTGCGGGTCGAATACAACCCCAAGAAGAAGTGAGCCCGGTGGCGAAGCCTGGCACTCGGTGCTCGGCGCGCGGCCTTCTCTTCACCAGCTGCTAGCGACCCTTCGAGCCCAGGCGTGAGAGGTTGTTGCGGGCGTCGGTGCGGGCCGAGCGCAGCTCTCGGGCGGCGGCTGCATCGGGCTTTTCATCGAGGCCTGCGTCTGCCTGGGCGATGGCCTGTGCGTACAACGCGCGGGCACGATCGAGATGGCGATGCAGGTGGTATTGCAGGATGAGCGCCGTGTCGTTCAGCAGCCGCGGCGAGCTGTCGTCGATGGCCACGGCCCTCTCGTAGGCGGCATACGAGTCTTCGTATTGCCTGGTCTCGCGGCACAGAAAGGCCAGGTTGTTCCAGAAGTCGGCGTCGGCGGGCTCGGCCTGCCCCAGGACGTGCAGCAGGTCTCGGGCTTCTGATTGGCGGCGTTTGGCGAGCAGTGGGCCCATGGCCCAGCTCAACGCCACCACGTCGGCGGTGGGGTCTTCGCTGGCGCGCAGGTTGGCCAGCAGGCCGTCCGGGTCCCGCTCGACGAGGGCTTGCAGGGCGGCGAGGGCTGGGTCTAGCTGTTGCGCACGAGCAAAAGAGAGCGCCAGGCGCAAGAGCGTCGAGCTGTCGGCCCGGCCCGTGGCGTCGTGATGGGCCAGGGCCGCGGCCAGGGCCTCGTCGGGCAGGTTCTCTTGCTCGTACATCCAGATCAGCTGCCACCAGGGCTCGCTGCGGTCGGCGCCCAGCAGGGTCACTGCTCGTTTCAGATCGGCCACGGCCACGTCCCAGTTGTCTCTGCGCAGGGACGGGGTCATGTGCCGCTCCATGTCGGCGAAGCCCCGCACCCTGGCGCAGCCCCGAGCGAGCAGGGCCTCGCCGTCGTCGGGGGCCCGGGCCAAGGCGTCGTCTGCCAGGACCTCGGCCTTGGACCAGTCGGCGAAGATGTAGAGAGCGAGGTAGGCCGCTTCGACGGCGGCGTCCGTGTCCTTGCCCTGAGCCAGGGCAGCTGCGTTCTCCAGGTACTGCAGGGCCTCGCCGTAGAAGTAGTCGGCGTCTTCGACAGCACCGCCGCCGAACTCGATCTCGTCGCCGAGGGCTGCGAAGATCAGGCCGGTGAGCTTGGTGGCCTCGCCATCTTCAGCGAGCGGCAAGGGCGCCAGGGTGTCGAGAGCTTCCTGGGCAGACCCCGTGTCGAGCAGCACCTGGGCCAGGGCCAGGCGCACGGGGCGCTGTCTCTTTGCCGGCGTGGTCAGCAGCTCAGCAGCGAGCTGAGCGGCTTCGTCGATCGGGCCAGCGGCGAGACCCACCACGGGCCCGTCCGCCGGGAACAACGTGGCCAGGGCCAGCGACGAAGGCAAGGCCAGGGCCAGCAGCAGCGAGGCCAGCAGCTGGGCTGGGATCATCGGACGTCCCCAGCCCCGATCTGGGTCACCCTCGCGCGCTCCGAGCCATGTCGATCTCGCGCCGGGTCATCTGGGCGTCCATGCGCTCAGGGGCCAGCTCGATCAGCGTGTTCATGGTGGTCTGAGCCTGGTCGAGGTCGCCCCGTTGCAGGTACAGCCGGGCCAGGTTCAGGATCGCGTCCGTGTAGGCGCTGAAGTTCTGCTCGAAGACCGCTTCATCCACGAAGGGGTTGTCGCAGACCTCGGCGCCCAGTTTCCAGCTGCGCTGAAAGAGCGACTCGGCCTCATCGAGGTCGCGGCCCAGGTGGTAGAAGAGCATGAGCCCCGTGTCGTTGACGTAGCGGGAGTTCTCCGGCGCCAGCTCGATGGTCTTGACGTAGGCGGCGTAGCTTCTCTCGTAGAGCGAGTGAGCTTCTTCGGTGTTGCCCAGGGCTTCGTTGGCCGTGCCCGTCTCCCGGCACCAGAAGGCGTAGTTGTTCCACCAGTCTGAGTTGTCGAAGCGCTCGGCCATGCGGCCGTAGAGGTCTCGGGCCTGGGCCTGATCGGCCAGGGACGACATCGACGGGTCGCCCTTGTTCATCAGGTGATCTCCCAGCCAGAGCACAGCCTGGGTCGCCGCAGGGTGGCCTGGCACGGCCACCAGTGCCTTGGTGATCTGCTCCTCGCAGGCTTCGACGGCGAGCTGGGCGTTGGGGGCGTTGCGGTCTTCGCTCCACAGGTTGAGGGCGACTCCCAAGAAGCTGTAGGCGGCGCTGACCAGGTTGTCGGCGCGGCGGAAGGCGATCTCGTCGGCGCCCCACTGGCGGGGCATGGAGTGGCTGCGCTGCAGGGAGATGGCTGCCCGGTGAAAGGCCAGGCCAGAGAGGCTGAAGTCACGCAGATCGTAGGCCTTGCGGCCCATGGCGGTCTGCAGCAGGGCGATGGTCTCGAGGGCCAGGCCTGAGAAGTCGGCGTCGGCGATGTCGAGCAGGTCGACCCGCTCTTGCAGCTGAGCGGCCAGGTTCTCCGGCGCGGGCAGGATGTCGGCCCAGGCCTTGGCCTGCTCGTGCAGGGTGGCCTCGCGTGGCCACAGGGCCAGGCCCTGGCTCAAGGCATCCGCCGCCTCGTTGTCTCGTTCGACGGCGAAGAGCAGCTCGACCAGCAGCATGGTGGTCTGGGGCAGGCGACCCTCCTGGTAGAGCAGATCGTCTGCCAGGGCGCCGTAGCCGTCGTAGACAGCGTTGTACTCGTCGTCGAGCCAGGCCAGGCGCGACTCTTCGTCATCGGGGGCCTGCCCGTAGGACGTGTCCTCGGCAAAGGCCTCCCGCTCGAGCAGGTCCTGGCGGGCGCCGACGGCGCGCAAGGTGACCCGGGCCGCCTGGCAGACATCGAGGGGCGCACCCAGCTTGTGGGCCTGATCAATACTCTCGAGACCCAGGGCCACCGAGTCGCGCACATCGGCCCAGAGAGCGCCGTCGAGCTGCTGAATCAGGCTCTGATCCAGGCGGCTCAGCCCCTTGGACAGGGCCTGCCAATGGGTCTCAGCCTGGGGCTGCATGCCTTCCAAGGCTTGGGATGAAACCGGGGCCGCATAGACAGCCAGGCAGCAGATCGACAGGACAATGGCTCGCACGGCGGGCCTCCAGGGGTGGGGCGGGACGCTGCAACAGCGGTGCTGATCAGACCGGGAGCGGGCGCCCGTTTTAGCGGCGGCCCGCGATTTGAGCAACAACGGGGTACTCAATTGCCAGGTCGCTCGGGGGCATTGCCACAACGTTGAGCTGACCCCAGCCGGACGGCTAACCTGGGTCTTTTGCGATTTCAAACGAGCTTCGCCAGGGGGCCCCGACCCGCCCTGTGGCGCCTGCCACCACAGGCGCCTGGCTTCGCACCCGCCAGGCTGTGCCCTTGAACATGCCAAGGAGGAGAGTCCATCTCAGCGTTGATTCTGATCTCTGGCGGCCTGGACTCCACGGTCGCCGCCAGCCTCTACCAGGCCGCTGGTGGCCAGCTCAGCTGGGGCCTGTTCATTGATTACGGGCAACGAGCGGTCCAGCAAGAGGAGCGGGCTGCCCTGGCCGTGGGCAAGGCCCTTGGGGTGGAGGTGCTCTGTACCGCCGTGCCGCTTCTGGGAGCCCTGGCAGGCAATGCGCTCGTGGACGGGAAGCAGGACCTTCCCCATCCAGACCTGGGCGACCTCGATGGCCCGAAGGCCATGGCCACCGCCGATGCGGTGTGGATCCCCAATCGCAACGGCGTCTTGCTGAACCTGGCCGCAGCCGTGGCCGAGGCTCGCTCCCTGGATGTCGTGGTGGTGGGCTTCAACAAGGAAGAAGCAGAGACTTTCCCGGATAATAGTAGTGACTATCTGAGCGCTTTGAATGATTCCCTCGCCTATTCGACACGGGGCTCGGTGCGGGTGGAGTCGCCAACCCTGGAGATGTCCAAGGTCGAACTCTATGCGGCTGGAATGGCCGTAGGCGCCCCTCTGGACGTGACCTGGTCATGCTACGACGGTGGTGAGCGGCCCTGTGAGCAATGCGAGTCGTGTCGCAGGCGGGCTCGTGCCGAAGAGGCCTTCGCGGCTTCAGCGGACGGCTGAGCGGGCCAGGGCGATCAGCGCCGGGCCCCGTCGTTCGGGGTTCAGCCGCCTTGCGGGGCCTCTCAGGGGTCTGCTAGGATCTCACCCAAATTATCTGTGTGATCCGAAGAAGACATCCGTGGCGGCAGCCGGCCTTCGCTGGCGAGCATGAGAACCCGCCACCCGATCAAGACAAGAGTTGATACATGAGCATCAAGATGGCCGATAAGGCCGCAATCATTCAGGAGTTCCAGGTCCACGAGCGGGACTGTGGCTCCACCGAGGTTCAAGTCGCGGTGTTGACCAAGCGTATTCGCGGTCTGACCGAGCACCTCAAGCAGCACAAGAAGGACAAGCACACCCAGCGCGGGCTCGTCACGCTCGTTGGCCGGCGCAACCGGCTGCTCACCTACCTGCGCAAGAACGATGACGCAGGCTACAAGCAGCTGATCGAGAAGCTCGGCATCCGCGGGATCCGGACAAACGTCTGACCCCTGCACGGGGGCGTCTCGCCCCCCGCTGAGCACCAACGGGCTTCAAGCACAGGCTTGGGGTCCGTGCGCAATTTGCGCACCCAGTTCAAGCAATCGGCGCTCGGGGTCCAATCGGGACTCCATCTCTGCGTCGATCCGGAAACAAAGACAAAGACAATGACGAAACTGAACAACCCCACCAGTGTGAGCTGCGAAATCGGCGGCCGCACCCTGACCCTCGAAACCGGCCGCATGGCCAAGCAAGCAGACGGCGCCATCTTCGCCACCTATGGCGAGACCGCAGTGCTGTCCACCGTGCAGAGTTCGAAGGGTCGCCCTGACCTCGACTTCTTCCCCCTGACGATCGAATACCGCGAGAAGACCTACGCAGCCGGCAAGGTGCCGGGCGGTTTCTTCAAGCGTGAGATGCGGCCCCGCGATCCTGAAATCTTGATTGCCCGCTCGATCGACCGCCCCGTGCGCCCCATGTTCTCGCCCACGTATCGCAACGAGGTGCAGATCATCAACCAGGTCGTGAGCTACGACCGCGAGAGTGAGCCCGGTGTGCTCGCCGGTGTGGCCTCCATGGCCGCCCTGAGCATCTCGACCATCCCCTACCAGGGCCCTGGCGCCACGGTGCGGGTGGCCTACATCGACGGCGAGTTCGTGATCAACCCCACGGTTGAGCAGCTGGCCGCGAGCACCCTCGACCTCATGGTCAGCGGCACCAAGACCGCCGTGACCATGGTCGAAGCGGGCGCCCTTGAGCTGCCCGAAGAGGTCATGGCCGACGCGATCATGTTTGGCCACGGCTACATCCAGCAGCTCTGCGACATGATCCAGGAGCTGGTCGACAAGGTCGGCAAGCCCAAGCAAGAGGTGAAGGAAGAGGTCGCCAACCCGTTCACCGATCAGGTCAACGCCTATCACGATGCGTTCGAGGCCGCCATGGCGGTCGACGGCAAGTTCGAGAAGAAGGCGGCCATGAAGGCGGTCTCCAACGAGGCTCGCGAGAAGCTGCTCGACGGTCTCGAAGGCGATGAGTTCGCCGCTGCCAAGAAGCACGTGGGCAACGCCTTCCACGACCTCGAGGCCGAGCTGACCCGTGGCTCGATCATCAAGAAGGGCCGTCGCTCAGACGGTCGCGCTCTCGATGAGATTCGCCAGATCGAGATCGAGATGGGTGTCCTGCCCAGGACCCACGGTTCGACGCTGTTCACCCGCGGTGAGACCCAGGCCCTGGTCAGCGTGACCCTGGGCACCGGTCGCGACGAGCAGATCGTCGACGGTCTGATGGACGAGTACAGCAAGCGCTTCATGCTGCACTACAACTTCCCGCCCTTCTGCGTCGGCGAAGTGCGCCGCATGACGGGCACGTCCCGTCGCGAAGTGGGGCACGGCAACCTGGCCGAACGCTCGGTCAACATGGTCATGCCCGACCCCGAGACGTTCCCATACAGCGTGCGCGTGGTGAGTGAGATCCTGGAGAGCAACGGTAGCTCCTCCATGGCCTCGGTCTGCGGCGGCTCGCTGGCCCTGCTCGACGCCGGTTGCCCGATCCGCTCGCCGGTTGCGGGCATCGCCATGGGACTGATCGAAGATGGCGACGACCACTACATCCTGAGTGACATCCTCGGCAGCGAAGATCACCACGGCGACATGGACTTCAAGGTCACCGGTACGGCCGAAGGCGTGAACGCGTTGCAGATGGACATCAAGATCAAGGGTCTGTCTGCTGACCTGCTGCGTCGAGCCCTGGCCCAGGCCAAGGCGGGGCGGCTGCACATCCTCGGCAAGATGAACGAGGCCATCTCCTCGGCTCGCGACAGCGTGAGCAAGTGGGCACCGCAGATCGTGACTCGCACCATTCCGGTCGAGAAGATCGGTGCTCTCATCGGCCCTGGTGGCAAGGTCATCCGTCAGCTGCAGGCTGACTTCAAGGTGCGCATCGAGGTCAGCGACGAAGGCGTGGTCAACATCGCCTCCGGTCCCGAGGGTGACATCGACTCGGCGACTGCCGCGGTCGAAGCCATCACTGGCGATGCCGAGCTGGGTGCCATGTACAAGGGCAAGGTCGTCTCGCTGCGGGAGTTCGGCGCATTTGTCGAGATCTTCCCGGGCAAGGAAGGCCTGCTGCATATCAGCGCCATCTCGAAGGAGCACGTCAAGGACGTCCACGACGTGCTCGAAGTGGGCCAGGAGCTCAACGTCAAGGTCATCAGCATCGACGACTTCGGTCGGGTGCGGCTGGCGGGCGAAGACTCTGATGCCGAGGTCGAGACCGGCGGCGGTTCTGGTGGCGGCGGAGGTGGTCGTCGTGAGAGCCGCGGTGGCGGTGGGCGCGACAGCCGCTCGTCCGAGCCCAAGGTCATGCCCAAGAAGGGTGAGGTCTACGAGGGCAAGATCACCGGGCTGAAGTCCTACGGCATCTTCGTCGAGGTCTCCCGAGGCACCGATGGTCTCTGCCACGTCTCGGAGATGTTGCCCGAGAACATCCGTGAGCCGGAGACCGCGTACTCCATGGGCGACGTGGTCAAGGTGACCGTTCTCGATATCGACGAGAACAAGCGCATTCGCCTGTCGATGAAGGCTGTCGAAGAGGGTGCGGAGGCCGTGGGTAGCGGCGCCGGGTCTGAGGGCGAGAGCTCTTCCTGACCTGACCGCTGTGGCTGCTGGCCACCCTGTGTCGCTGCACGCGCTACAGGGTGGCTGGCCGCCGAGCTCTTCTGCCCCGCCTCTGCTTCTGCTCAAGTGAACAGAGGCAGAGGGTCGACCCTAGAGCTGGCCCCCTGGTTTCTGCCTGCGCTTGGAGGAGAGATCCCCCTCTGACCGATTCGGCTCGGATCAGAAACGGCACGAAGGTCGTGCCAAGGCATATACTCAGCGCTAATAGACAGGTTCTCGATCTGGGCGTCTCGAGAACGAGGGAGTGCACCATGCGAATCACCACAAGTCGAACCCTGCGGGCCGGGGCAACAACGCTCTCATTGATGGTGATTCTGGCGCTCCCTGTCCTGGCCACTGAAGTCAGCCAGAGCGAGCTGACCATCGACAAGACCACGGTGGTGTTCGGCCCCTTGAGCAATCCCACCCGGGGCGCCGAGGTCGACATCAACGAGGTCTACGGCAACCACCCGGCTTTCATGCGCATGCAAGAGCTGGGTCTCGACCGTGCGGAAGGTCGGGGCAAGCAGCTGTTCTCCCAGGCCAAGAAGGGCGTCAAGAGCGCCCTGGCTGCTGTGGCCGACAGCGAAGACCTCCACGTCATCACCCACCTGGGCGGAGTCTCCGGTGGTGAGATCGCCATCGAAGATCAGACCTGGGCGGTGATCGAGTTGCTGCCCGTCTATCACATCGACGGCTCGCTCTGGGCGGGCAAGGCCAAGGCCCGTGATGGCGTCGCCGAGATGGATAAAGAAGCCGTCCTGCAGGCCATTCCGGCCTATCGCGACTGGCTCAATCTCGATCCCGACGACACCCAGTACCACTTTCTGAAAGCAGAGTGGGAGAAGGTCTATCAGCATGCCCTGAAGGCCGTGGTGCGCGATGAAGCCTTGCAGGCCGTGGTCCAGACCGGTGGGGTGACTTCTCGCCTGGAGCCGGCCCCCGATGTCACCGATAGGGTCATTGCGGCTCTTCCCTCCTGATGGGCTGACGAGTCCCCGGGGCTTTCCTGGGGCATTTCTTTCTCTGGGCAGGGCGCCGACCGAGTCATGACTACGATGAGACGCCTTCTCGCCGCCGCGTTCTGTCTGTCCGCTGCGGGCTGCGTGACCGAGGAGGTCAAGGCCCCCAACGCGTCCTGGAGCCTGTCCTCTGATTCGCCCGTGATCGCGGTGAGCCCCACGTCTCAAGACCGGCCCACGATCGACCCCCTCGATCTGGTGGCCGAGACCCAGGCTGACGACGAAGGCGGCGACCAGCTCTCGTTCTTCGACGCGGCCACGCCCGACGATCTCGAGCCCGACTTCCTGGCCGACCAGGCGCCCACGGACTTCCACCGCCTGGGCCGTCAGGTCATTCATGGTCTCGATGGCTCGTGGACCAAGATGTACTCGGTGCGCGCCGGCCGGGGCAACGACATCGTCTCGCTGATGCGGGCCTACGTGGCCGACTTCCCCGCAGAGCAGAACACACCGAACTTTCCGGAGCGCCCGGCCACCGAGATCATCCGCTGGTCGCTGCAGCCGAACTTCTACAAGGATGAGGTCTCGGACAAGTTCGGCTCACGCAACGGATTGATGAAGCCGGACATCGCCGACGTGATCCACGTCACCGCGCCGCCGCCCACCTTGCTGTTCATCGACGAGCTGTTGCAGAAGGTGCTCGGCGATCAGCCCCAGATCGAGATCGAGATCACCATCGTCGAGGTGAACCTGAGCGACAAGATCGATTGGGACGCCAAGCTCAAGGTGGCCGAGCTCGAGAACCGCAACCTGCCCTATGACCCGAACACGAACCCACCCGCTGGAGGTTTCGGCTCGGGCATCCCCTTCTTGGATGATGGAGCTTCGGACGGTTCGGGAGCTGGGTTCTCGAGCTTCCCTGACGGCCCGATCAGCCTGCCCGGCTTCTTGCTGAGCCTGCAGGGCGTGCACGACAGCTTCTCGGTCAAGGGCATCATCAGCGTGCTGCAGACCATCGGCGCCGCCGAGCTGCTCAGCACGCCGAAGGTGACCGTGCTCAACGGCCATCACGCCAGGCTGACCACCGGCGACAAGCTGCCCGTGTTCACGGCCAAGGGCTCGGTGACGAACCCCACCGTGACCACCGAGTTCGAACAGACCGGCGTGACCGTCGAGCTGATCCCCTTCATCGTGGCCGATGACCTGATCCGGGTCGATCTCTCCATCGATGTCTCGTCCCAGACCGGTGCAACACCCTTCGTGATCAACGGCGTGGACGTGTCCTCGCCGATCATCAGTCAGCGCACCACCGACACGACCCTGCACGTGTACAGCGGGCAGAGCTTCACCATCGGTGGTCTGCGCCAGAAGCAGCACATCGAGACCCTGACCAAGGTGCCCTTTCTCGGCGACATCCCCCTGCTGGGCTGGTTCTTCAAGAGCCGGCTGAGTGACGAGCAGACCACCGAGATCCTGTTCCTTGTCGAGCCGACCATCAAGGTGCCCAGCCGGGCACTGATCGACCCGCTGCGTCGGTGAGTCGCGCAGGGTTCACCGGCCTCGACTGGGCCGTCATCGGCGCCTACCTGTTGTTCGCCCTGGGCATCGGTGTGTGGGTCGGCCGCAAGAGCCGTGGCACCGTGGAGAACTTCTTTCTCTCCGGGCGGCAGCTGCCCTGGTGGCTGGCGGGCACCTCCATGGTGGCCACGTCTTTCGCCTCGGATACGCCCCTGGTCATCTCCAGCTGGACCCGCACCGGCGGCGTGGCGGGCAACTGGCGCTGGTGGGCCTACATCATGAGCACCCTGCTGGTGGTGGTGCTCTTCGCCCGCCTCTGGCGCCGCTCGGCCGTGCTCACCGACATCGAGTTCATGGAGCTGCGTTACTCCGGCCGTCCCGCTCGGTTCTTGCGCGGCTTCAAGAGCATCTACCAGGTGGTGTTCATGCACTGCTTCGTCATGGGCTGGGTGATCCTGGGCATGACCAAGGTGCTCACCGTGCTCTTCGATCTGAGCAGCGAGCCTCTCTTCAGCCTGGGGCCCGTGGCCATCACGCCGGTCTGGGCGGTCATGCTGGGCTGCGCCTTGCTGGCCCTGATCTACTCCGAGGTCGCCGGCCTCTGGGGTGTGGTGCTCACCGACTTCGTCCAGTTCGGAGTGGCCCTGGCGGGTTCGATCACACTCATGGTCATGGTGGTCAACGCCTTCGGCGGTACCGCCGGCCTTGTCGAGGCCTTGCGAGCGAACCCCCTCTCGGCGGACAAGCTGTCCATGGCGCCCAACACCGAGGGCGTGGAGCTGTTCGACCCGGTGACCTGGACAGCCAGCTTCTGGCAGTTCGCCGTGTTCGTGGGGGTGATCTGGTTCGCCAACAAGAACGCGGACGGCAGCGGCGTCATGGTCCAGCGCATCCTGGCCAGCAAGAACGAGCGCCACGCCTGGCTGGCCACGCTCTGGTACGCAGTGGCTCACAACGCCGTGCGCCCCTGGCCCTGGATTCTCGTGGCCCTGGCGTCCCTGCTGGTGCTGCCTCCGGCCCAGGTGGCCAGCCCGGTGGACGGCCTGGTGACCTCGGTCAACGAGGTGACCATGGTGCTCACCGACGGCTTGGGAGCGGTCCACGAGGTGGCCCTGCCAGCCACCGCCGTCGAAGGTTGGGACGCCGTGCCCCTGGTCTCCACGGGCGATGAGGTCCGCGCCGGCCAGGTCCTGGCCAGCACGGACGACGAGGCGGCCTACCCCGAGATGATGCTCCGCTTTCTTCCCTCCGGCCTGCTAGGGCTGCTCGCCGCGTCGTTCCTGGCCGCCTTCATGTCGACCATCGACACCCACGTGAACCTGGCCTCCTCCTACCTGGTGAACGACCTCTACAGGCGCTTTCTACGCCCCAACGAGCCCGAAAAGCACTACGTGCGGGCTGGCCGGGTGACCGGTCCCCTGGTGCTGGCGCTGGCCGTCTTCTTTGCCGCCGCCTCGGACAGCGTGAGGGGCATGTTCGACGTCTTCACCGCCCTCTTCTCAGGGGTGGGCGTGGTCTATCTGGCCCGCTGGCTCTGGTGGCGGATCAACGCCTGGTCCGAGATCGCGGCCCTGATCACCTCGGGCGCGGTCACCTGGGCCCTGCAGCGCTGGCCCGAGTGGGGAGCGGGTCTGCTCCCGGATCAGCTGGTCGCAGGAGGGCAGCCTGTCTTTGCCGGGACCCTGCTGGTTGTGGTCGTCTTCTCGACCCTGGTGGTCGTGCCGGTGACCCTGGCGACGCCCCCGGTGGACCCTGGCCAGCTGCGCCGCTTCTACGATCTGGTGCAGCCTGTGGGTTTCTGGGGCCCTCTTCGGGGAGCCGATCGCCCCTCGCCATGGGCCGTGCCCCGGCTGGTGATCGCCTGGCTCGCAGCCACCGTTTTCGTCCTGGGATGCGTGCTTCTGCCCGGTGAACTGATCTTTGAGGGGGCTGCGCCGGCGGCCGCCTGGGTCGCCCTGGGGGGCAGTGGCCTGGCCCTGTTCCTCGCTCTTCCGGGGCGGTCATCGCGTGACGTCGCCGGTCGGCCTTGATAAATCAGGGTCCCTGCCTAAGATTTGTGCCTCGCTCTGCGGACCGACGACTCCGGCCGTTACGTGGGGCCCCGAACCCAACTCTTCAGCGAGCTCGATCATGCTCCGTTCCGTGCTTTGTCGCTTCGTGGTTCCGTCTGCAGCCCTGTTCCTGGCGCTGCCTTCCGCAGCCGCCCAGGACGCCGAAAGCCTGTTCGAGACCGGCGTGGCTGCCTATGAGTCAGGCGACACCCAGGGGGCCATCGACGCCTTCAAGGACGCCCTGGCCCAGAACCCGGGCAACGAAGACGCTTTCCGCTTCTGGCAGAAGCTCGAGCAGGACCAGATCCTGGCCATGCTCATGGACGGCGGCGAGGTCGGTGCCCTGGCCAAGCGCTTCCTGGGCATCGCGAAGGTGGGCCGCAGCGCCGTGCTCAGCGATCCCGGCGGGGCGCGCGACCTGGTCGACACCTATCTGTCTGCTGGCTCCCTTGAGTCTGAGCAGGCCCTGAGCGAGCTGAATGCGACCTACGGCGAGTGGGCTGTGCCCGCGCTGCTGGGTCCCCTGGCTGACCGCTCCGACACGAATCGTCGTGTTCTGGCCATCAAGGCGCTCATTCGCCTCGGTGATCGGGCGGTGCCGCCGCTCATGCAAGCGCTGAACTCTGAGGACATGACCACCCGGGCCAACGCGGCCTCGGTGCTAGGCACCATCGGCGACGTCCGTGCCGCAGCCTCCCTGGCCTGGTTGGCCGCGGGCGACGACGAAGCAGTGGTACGGCAGATCGCCGCCGAGTCCTTGAGCCGCCTGGGCGACGACCTCGACGCCATGGGCCTGCGCACCCGCGATCCCTCGACCCTGGCTCTGCGCCTGGCGTCCAAGTGGGTTCAGGGCGACGCCGACATCGTCAAGCCCTACGCCGATGGCCAGGTGGCCTGGAGCTGGCAGGACGGCGGCCTCATGGGCGAGGCCATTCTGGGCGGCCTGTACCAGCTGCACCTGGCCGAGGGCACCCTCGACCAGGCCATGGCCCTGGGCGGTGGCAAGGAGATCAGTGCTGGTCTGGCTGCGGTGCACGCGTCCATGAAGGCCGAGATCATGGCTGGGGCCGACGTCCCGGGCCTGCAGGACAGCGATCTGCTGTCCACGGCCGCCGATGAGCTGCCGTCCCTTGAGATCAAGCTGGCCATGGCTGGCGATGCCCGAGGCGCCGCTCTGGGCACCTTGTTGTCGCACGATCAGGCGGCTGCTGCTGCGGCTCTGATCGACAGCATGGGCACGGGCAAGGGCGAGGTCGCAGCCTTGCGAGGCGCCCTCGACAGCGACTTCCAGGCCGTTTCTGTGGCTGCTGCACTTTCTCTGGGCTCCCAGGGTCTTGCTGACGCCCGAGTGGTCTCGGTGCTGGGTGAGGCGCTCAAGTCGATCCCCGATCGCCTGGTGTTCTCGATTGGTGACACGGGGCTCAGTGGCAACGCCGCTGGCTGGCAGCACCTGGGCAGCTCCACGGCCGCCGGAGGCCTGATGAAGGCCAAGCAGTTCCCGCCGAAGGACGTGATCGTGGTACGCGACGGCCTCAACGGCGTCACGCTCGACACGGTCATCTTCGGCCTGCTGAACGACCCCCGCAGCGCCGACGTGCCTGTGGTGATCGTCACGGACGAGTCCGATCTGGTGAGCGCACGCTACGGCGACCAGGTGGCCGCAGTGGTCTCCGAGGTGGCCTTGGCCGACCTGCAGGCAGTCGCTGGCGAGCCGGACATGCTCGCTCGTGACGCAGCCTCACGGGCCATCGCAGCCGCACAGGTGCTGCAGCACCTGCCCAGCGCGGCCACGGCTGGCTCGGCCAACAGCATTGAGCAGGGGCTCGAGCGGGCGGGTGGCGACGACGTCAAGATCGCTCTCCTGGGCCTGGCAGGACACGTGGGAGCCGGTCTCTCGCAGGTCGAGCAGATCGTCCTGGGTGGTGGTTCCGACGAGCTGCGCATCGCGGCTCTGAACGCGGTAGGTCAGCTCTGGGCTGCTCACGGTGGTGCCTCTGGCGCGGTCGATGCCCTGAGCGACGCCGTAAACGCTGCTCTCGAGGAGGGCGGCACCGGTCCCCTGGGTCTGGCCGCGGCGCGGGCCCTGGGCAACCTGGGGCGCGGGTCGTCCAACGACATGGCCATGGCCAACGGCTAAGGGGGCTGGCTGCGGGCTGCGGGCTGCGCTACAGGTCGCGGCCTTCTTTGGGGTGCTCCGGTCGTCGCTGGAGAGGCCGGCGACTGTGGCCTTTCGGGGGGTCGTTCTTCGGCGGTGACGCTTGCTCACGCGCTGGGGTGGTTTGGCGGCTAGCGGCGGCGACGCCGGGTTCGGGTCTTGCCTAGCAGATCCTTGGGGGACATGACCTTGGCTCCTAGCTGGCGGGAGCGGCCGGTGACCTCTCGGTCTCGGCTGACCACCATGCAGCGGCGGGGCGCCTCGGCGTCGTAGACGGCGTCGATGATGGCTGCGTCCGCGTCGGGGACGTTGTGCATCGTGCACCAGTCGAGGTAGGTGTTGGCCGGGATCGCCGGGTTGGGTCTGCGGACGTCCCAGTAGATGTGCAGCGATTCGGCGTCGGGGGGGCGGCTGGTCGCGAGCTTGCCCAGCAACAGCTCCCGAAGCTGGTGGGGGTCGAGGTCGTCATCCCCCGCGAGCCAGAAGGCCAGGTTGTAGCCATCGATGAGATAGTGCACGGGGTGATGATAGCCTTGTGTGCGGTGAGCTGGCCCGGGCGTGTAGCCGATCAATGGGCTGTTTGGTAGGGTTCCCGCCTTCGCGGCGCAAGAGAAACGTGTGCCGGGGTAGCTCAGTGGTAGAGCACGGCTTTCGTAAAGCTGAGGTCGTCGGTTCGAATCCGATCCCCGGCTCCATTCTTGGCTTGGCGCCGCTTGTCGGCCGCTGATCGTCTGGAGGGCGCCTGCATGCAAGAGTTCTCGAAGATCCTGGTCACGGTCGACGTGACCAAGCCGTCGTTTGGGGCGCCCGACGGTCCTGGCCAGCAGGTCGAGGCCCTGGCCCAGGTGGTCAGCGGCCTTTACAAGCAGCAGCAGCGGCCAGCCCAGGTCACCGTGATCACGGTGGTCCCTGACGGGCAACTCCACGCCGAGGCCGTGGCAGAAGCGGCGCGCAAGAGCCTCACCGATCGCTTCGTGTCGCTCCTGGATGCTGGAGACGTCCAGGTGCTGGTCAAGGCCGGTGTCCCGTTCCTCGAAGTCATCCGCGAGGTGTTGCGGGGTGGATACGATCTGGCGGTGGTCTCCGCCAGGCGCTCTGGCGAGCCAGGGGGCGAGATCGTCAGCAACATGGCCACCCAGCTGATTCGAAAATGCCCCTGCCCGGTCTGGGTGGCTCCGCGGGACCCGACCCCCAAGGGACAGGGCTCGATCCTCTCGGCGGTGGCTCTGGATCACGGGCCCGCGTCCCGGGTGCTGAGCCTGTCCGCATCGATCGCCGCGCTCAGCGAGCGCAAATGGAACGTGCTGCACGTCCCCGAGTACCCGCTTGAGGGGGGCATGCGCCTGCGCAACGTCGATGCGGCAGAGGTGCAGTCTTACGAGGCTGACTGTCGCGAGCAGGCATGGGCCGAGCTGCACACGCTGACCGACGGCCTGGCTGCAGACGCGGGCGTCGAGGTCAAGCTGTGGATGGCCGAGGGGCGACCCTCAGAGCAGATCGTCAAGGCCGAGGCCAAGCTCGACGCGACCCTGATCGTCCTGGGCACCATCGGCCGGGGTGGCCTGGCCGGGGTGGTCATCGGCTCGACTGCAGAGCGGACCATCGCCCAGGCCTGCTCGTCTGTGCTGGCCATCAAGCCCGATGACTTTGTCTGCCCGGTGACTCTCTCGTAGCGGGCGACACGCCGCGCAGGGCCTGCTAGCTCTTGCGCGTCGGCTCGAAGGCCAGCAGCACCCGGCTGCCCGCTCCGTGGGGGAGGTCGGCGGAGAGTCGCTCCGGCGCCTCGAAGCCCAGCTCGGTGAGCCGGTCTGCGACCTGGCTGAACTCGTCGTCAGCCCCGGGGCCTTTGAGCATGACCAGGCGGTTGAAGGCGTGGCGGGCCTTGCGCAGGAGCTTCAGCTGATCAGCGATGGAGCCCACGGCTCGAGTGACCACCTCGTCCGCTGGGTGCTCGGCCAGCCAGAGCTCGCCTCGGGCCCGCACCGCAGACACCCGGGGAGAGAGGCCCAGTTCGTCCACCAGGGCAGCGAGGGCGGCGGCCTTGCGCTCTCGGGACTCGACCAGCACGACCTGCCGCCGGGGCAGGGCCAGGGCCAGGGGGATGCCGGGGACGCCGCAGCCCGAACCCAGGTCGACCAGCACGCCGTCGCCCTCGAGGGCGGGCAGGGCCGTCAGGGCATCGAGGACGTGGCGTACGGCCATGCCCTCGGGGTCGACGATGCCGGTCAGATTGATCTTCTCGTTCGCGGCGGCGAGGGCCACGCAGAAGCTGCTGAGGGAGCGGGCCAGCTGCTCGATGCCCGGGCCACCATGGATCTCGGCCAGACCGGGCACCTGCGGGAGGTGTTGTCGCAGCAGGTCGGTGATCACGTCTTGGAATGTCTCGGGCATGGCGACACCATGGGCGGCGGTTGGCCCGGTCTCAAGGGCGAACCTGAGGACCTCTCGTGGGCCGGTTTCGACCGGGCCGGGGGAGGGTCGCCTGCCCCTGGTCCCCGGAGGTCCCTGTGAGCACCACCAAGATCGATCGATTTCGCGCCCTGGTCGCTGCTGAACCCGACAACCCCCTGCACAACTACGCTCTGGCCCAGATGCTCCTGGCCGCCGGCGAGTATGAGCAGGGAGCTGCTGCCTACGGCCGCTGCCTCGAACTCGACCCGTCCTGGATGATGGCTGCCATCCGGCAAGGGGCCTGCCTGGTGTCCCTGGAGCGTTGGGACGAGGCTCGGCAGGCGATCACCCTGGGTCAGCGCCTGGCCGAGGAGCAGAACCACGACGAGCCCTTCGACGAGATCCGCGATCTGCTCGATCAGCTGCCCTCTGAATGAACAGTTCGGGGGCGTCGTCCGGGCCCTGAAGAGACGGGGGATCTGGCAAGATTTCATGGTCTCACGTCCATTTCCGGACGGGCCATGTCCTGCTACCCTGTGCCGCTATTTCTCGGCCGGAAACGCCACTCGTCAGTGCACTCCGGACCGACCTGCCAGCCCATTTCGGTGCCTACCATGTCCTCGCCTTTGAGCGGCAACGACACGATCAACGACTTCACCATCAACGTGGCCACAGTGAACGGTTCGGGCTCTGCCTCCTCGAACCTGATCCTGGCCAAGTCGATCTTCCGCATGGGCGTGCACGTCACGCCCAAGAACCTCTTTCCGAGCAACATCTCAGGCCTGCCCACGTGGTTCCTGATTCGTGTCTCGGAGAAGGGCTACAGCGCGCGCAGCGGCCGCACCGAGTTCGTCATCGCGCTCAACCCGAAGACCGTGGCGAAAGACATCGCCGCCGTCGACAAGGGCGGAGTGCTGCTGATCGACGAGAAGATGCCCCAGTCGCAGAGCGTCGGGCGTGACGACATCACCGTGTTCGTCGTGCCCTTCGCCAAGCTGGCGAAGGAGTTCGCGCCAGACCCCCGGTTGCGCAAGCTGCTGGCCAACATGGTCTACGTGGGCGTGGTGGCACACCTGCTCAAGATGGACGTCGACGTGGTCATGTCCATCGTGGCCGAACAGTTCGCCAAGAAGCCCAAACTGATCACGCTCAACCAGGACGTGGTCAAGGCTGGCCTGGCCTACGCGAATGAGAACTTCGACGCGGCGACCTGCCCGTTGAGGGTCGAGCCCCGCCAGATGAACGACGGCAAGCTGTTCATCGAGGGCAACACGGCCACGGGTCTGGGTTGCGTCATGGGTGGTTGCTCGTTCGTGGGCTGGTATCCCATCACGCCCAGCTCGAGCGTGTGCGAAGAGACGATTCGCATCGCCGGCAAGACGCGCACCGATACAGAGGGCAAGGTCAACTTCGCGGCGGTGCAGGCCGAAGACGAGCTGGCCTCCCTCGGCTTGGCGCTCGGTGCGGGGTGGGCTGGCGCTCGCTCCATGACGGCGACCGCTGGCCCGGGCATCTCGCTCATGGCCGAGTTCGCAGGCTTCGGCTACTACGCTGAGATTCCGGCGGTGGTGATCGACGTCCAGCGTGTGGGACCGTCCACCGGCATGCCTACCCGCACCCAGCAGGGTGACGTGAGCCTCTGTCGCTTCCTCTCCCATGGCGACACCGAGCACATCGTCTTGCTGCCGGCCGGGCCCGTCGAACTCTACGAGCACGCCCAGCAGTCCTTCGACCTGGCCGAGCGCTTCCAGACGCCGGTGTTCCTGCTCAGCGACCTGGACATGGGCATGAACTACTGGATCTCCGAGGAGCTGCCCTACACCGAGCGCGATTTCGATCGGGGCAAGGTGCTCGACAAGAAAGCTCTCGAAGAGATCGGCGAGTTTGCTCGCTACAAGGAGGTCGACGGCGACGGCGTGCCCTACCGCACCCTGCCAGGAACCCGCCATCCGCTCGCGCCCTACTTCACCCGTGGATCAGGGCACACCGAGACGGCGAGCTACACCGAAGATCCCGACGAGTACAAGACCGTCATCGAGCGCATCAAGCGCAAGATCGATGGCTCGGTGTCTCACACGCCGGCTCCGATCCTTGCGGGCGACGGCGAGGCCTCCATCGGCATCATCCACTACGGCAGCACGGCCTACGCGGTGTCCGAGGCCCGGGACGTCTTGGCTGGCGAAGGGGTGGCCACGCGCGAGCTACGCATCTGTTCGTTGCCCTTGCACGACGCGGTGACACAGTTCATCGAAGAGTGCGACGTGGTCTACGTGGCCGAGCAGAACCGAGACGGGCAGATGGCCGACATCATTCGCATCAAGCTGCCACACCTGGCCACCAAGATTCGCAAGTTGAACTACTACGCGGGCCTGCCCATGGCGGCCCAACCCATCATCGAAGCCGTGCGCGCCGGCGCGCCGGAGCCTGCACATGTCTGACACCAACACCATCGGCCTGACCAAGGCGGACTACGCCGGCGACAGCAAGAGCACACTGTGCCTCGGCTGTGGCCACGACCAGATCACCCGCGAGATCATCCAGGCGGTGTTCCTCGCCGGGGTCGACCCGTACAACGTGGTCAAGACCTCGGGTATCGGTTGCAGCAGCAAGACGCCGGCGTACTTCGTGGGCAACGGCTATGGCATCAACTCGGTGCACGGGCGCATGCCGTCCATCGCCACCGGGGCGAACATGGCCAACAAGAACCTGGTCACCATCGGCGTCTCCGGCGACGGCGACACGGCGTCCATCGGCATCGGCCAGTTCATGCACGCGGTGCGGCGCAACACCAACATGGTGTACATCGTCGAGAACAACGGCGTGTACGGCCTGACCAAGGGCCAGTTCTCGGCCACGTCAGAGAAGGGCAGTCGCAAGAAGGGCGGCGACACCAACGACTACTCCGACATCGACCTGTGCAAGCTGGCGGTCGAGCTGGGATGTGGGTTCGTGGCGCGCAGTTTCAGCGGCGACCAGAAGCAGATGACCTCGCTGATTCGCGCTGCCATCAACCACAAGGGCCTGGCGTTCATCGACTGCATCAGCCCGTGCGTGACGTTCAACAACCTGCCCGACTCGACCAAGGGCTTCGACTGGCTGCGCGAGCACAACGTCAAGCTGCACGAGCTGGGCTTCGTGCCTGAGTACGACGCCGAGAAGGTCGAGCAGCTCCCCGGTGGGTCCGTCACCGTCGACATGCCGGATGGCAGCCTGATCAGGCTCTCGGCCCTGTCCGATGACCCGACCGTCTACGACCCCACCGACATCGCGGCAGCCAGAAAGCAGCTGGAGAAAGATCGGGTCGACCAGGCACACGTCTACACAGGCCTGATCTACGTCGACCCGGCGAGCCAGGCCCTCGACGACACCATGCGCTTGCCTGACGTGCCCCTTTGCCAGCTGGGCGAAGCCGAGCTGCGACCGTCCCGCGAGCAGTTCGACGGTCTGCTGGCTGGCTTCCGCTGATACGACGGGGCTGCGCCTGAGGCTGCTGGACGCGTGAGCTCTCGGTCAGCTCTTGGCGCAGGGTGACGGCGGGTGGTCAGGGGACGAAAGTGGTGGAGGTGAAGTTCGTGGCGGGGCTGGGCCAGCCTGCGTTGGGGTCGAATACGGCGGCCTGCCAGTAGACCGTGGCGCCCACGGCGATGGCCGGGACCACCACCCCGAGGCCGCTCACTCCGGCTCCGTTGGCCACGAGCAGGGGCTGCAGGAACAGGTCGCTGAAGTTGCTGCCGATGTCGAAGGTCACCTTGCCAGGCACGGCAGACTGGCCGATGGAGAAAGCCAGGGCGATGTAGTGCAGATCCCCTGGGTTGCTGCCCACGGCGACCTCAAGAAAGCTGCCGTCTGCGGCCTGGGCGGGCCCGCTGTCGAGCAGGGGCGTGCCCACGGGCGCGGTGACATTGATGCTCATTCCCGAGGTGGTGCCGGAGGGTGTTGTCACCGAGATGGCGTTGGGACCGAGCTGACTCACCAGAGGCATGTTGAAGTAGAGCATCTGGTTCTTGACCGTGAACTGCGGCGGCGTGAGCACCACGTCTCCCACGGTGACCGAGGTCGCGTCGGACATGTCATTGCCGGTGAGGATCACCGGGTGGCGCGGGCTCTCGAGAACGCTCACGTTCTCAGGCCAGACCTTGCACAAGACCGGCGCACCTCCCGGGTCGGTGGGGCAGGCAGAGTTGAGCTGAAGAATGTACAGCCCCTTCTGGATGTCGCTGATGTAGATGAAGCCAGAGGGCTGGAAGGGGTAGCAACCCCAGGCGCCGGTGAACAAGCTGATCGGGGCGCCCGCCCCCGGGGTCGTGTCAAAGCGACCGACCTTCACCGGGTTGGCAGGGTCGGACATGTCCAGGGCGATGTAGCCCTCTGAGTACCAGGACACGTGGCAGATCTCATCATCCGTGATGAACGGGTTGTGGGGGCTTGTGGTGATGTCCTCCGAGTACGACGACGTCAGCGAGGGGTTGCTGGGGTCGTTGATGTCGAAGAACGACAAGTGCCGGTTGCCCGTGGTCTCGTCTACCACAACCGCCGTGGTCTCGGCGTTGTTGACCCAGGTGGAGTGGGTGAAGTTCGCGCCAGAGGGGGCCGAGCCGATGGTGCTCACCGCAGGCAGGTTGGCCACGTTGACGATGTCGTAGCTGCCAGCGTAGATCCGCGCCGTATGGGCCTTGCCGTTGAACACGTAGAGATCATGAATGTAGTTGTTGCCGCCACCACTCCAGACCTTGACCAGCGGCGGGTTGACGGGATCGATGGCCAGGTTCCAGACCGTGAAGCCGTTGCCGTCACCCACGGTGTAGAGCAGGCCGGTGCCCAGGTCGATCTGGATGTTGTGGGCGTTGTCGATGGTCGACTGGGCGAACTCACCGGCCAGGACCGGGTTCTCCGGGTCGAGCATGTCGAAGACCCTGACGCCTGAGCTGCAGTCCGTGGCCTCGTAGACGTACCGCCCCCAGGACTTGATGTCGTGCCAGAGGCAGTTGTTGGTGGGAAAGAAGGCCACCTCGTAGGGAGCGAGGGGGTTGCTGGCGTTGATGACGGAGAGCCCGTCCTGTGTACCCAGGAGCGCGTATTCACGCCCGTCCGGCGCCACATAGCCCCACACGTCGTTGTATCCCTCGGGGTGTTCATCGAGTCTGCCGAGCCTGGTGACGTTCATGTTGCTCTGGGCCACGAGCGGGGTCACGAAGGCAGCTAGGAGCGCAAAGCTCAAGAGGGGGCGGTACATGGCGGGACTTTCGACTCGGGGGAGGGCCCTCATCGAATGCGGCCGCTGCCGTTCTGTCAATCTCCAGTTCTCGAGGAGACTTGTTGTGAATCGGTGACGGCTGGCGTCAGAAGTGGCTCTGGCCCCGTTCCTGCTATGCTCAGCGGGACTCTTGGGCTTTCGCCCCGTTCTGACCGCACCCCGATGTCCCCAAGATTCACGAGAGACCCGGCTCCAGATCTGTGTCCAACCGGGCAGGCTGCCAGGTGCGCCCCTTTGATGAATCCCGCCAAAGACCATCGACCTGGGCGGCCCGCTGTCCACCTGGCCAGAGGAGGATGGGCGCTGTTCCTGGCCCTGCTGGCCATGGGCTGCGGGGGAGGCGGCGGTGGCTCAGGGGGGGTGATCACCGTGGGTGGGCCAGCCCCAGACCCCGATGACACCGTGCAGTTCTTGGGCTTCGCCTTCCGCTCGGCCGCGGGCGAGGTCACCACGGCCCCAGCCTTCGAGGACACCATGGCGGTGCCGCCCACCCTGGGCGCCCCCCTCAACACGGTGGTCCGTTTTCTCTTCGATGGCGTGCCCGCCGGGCCGTTCACCCCGACGGCCCTGCCGGTCTTCACCACCCCCGCTGACCTGGCCCCGGGCCTCAGCCCCCCTGGGGGCCAGTCCCTGATCTTGGCCAAGGGCACCTACGTGCTGGTGACAGACCCCGCCCAGAGCCTCTTCGCCGTGGAGTTCCTGCCCTTCCTGCCCACGGCGCCCGTCGACCCCTCGGGAGCAGGCGGAGAGGCGGGCATCCCGGGGCTGCTCCCGGGATCGATCTACACGGCCCAGGTCTCCACGAGCCTGACCTCCAAGATCACGAATCTGGTGGGCCCCGGGGGCAGCATCCAGTTCGGGACCACCGCCAATCCCATCGCCTACTACCCAGCGAGCGGCGCAGATGGGGCGCCCCCAGCGGTGGTCAGCCTCTCACCACCCGACGGTGCCACCGACTTCTTCCCCGGTGTGTTCTCGAACCAGGCCTTGGACTCCACGGCCATGACCTTTGGCCCGGGCCCGTCAGACATCCTGGTGACCTTTGACCGTCAGGTGGTGCCCACGGTGGCCAACCTGCTGGGTTCGGACCTCACCGGAGATGGCAAGGTTGAGCCGACGTTCTTCCTCCGTACCCGGGGGACCCAGCTGTTGGTGGCGCACACCGTGCCCACCGACGCTCTGGGCGTTCACCCGCCGTTCGCGGCCCTGTCTGCGCTGACGGAGGGCAGCCCTCCCCCTGGGGACGGCTCAGCCCTGGTGGTGCAGGGCGGCGCCCTCCCCGGGGCCAACCCGGCCTTCGCCACCACGCCATCGAGCCTGGCCACCGGCGTCGACCCGGCGATCCTGTTTGCCCTGTTGCCCGTGGCTGGGGGGAACGATCGGCTGACGGTCTTCGACCACCTGCGGGGCGACCCGTCCTTTGCGTCGCTTTCCGTCGACGCACCGGGCGGTCTGGACACCGGCCTGGCGGACGCCACGGGGCTGCAGACCCTGGTAGACGGTCGCCTGGTCGTCTTCGACCGGGCCACGGGCCGCCTGGTCGAGTTGCTGCCCACGGTGCTGCGAGACCGACCCTCCCTGGGCAACCCGGACCCTGGCCCGCCCCAGCTGGTGGCCCTGACCACCGGCGATGGTCAGACCGGCTTCGCCAGCCAGCCGTTTCCGGCGGGGGGGCCAACGGTGCTCGATATCGCCCAGGCGCCCGGTGGCAGCCTCTATGCCCTGGTGCGAGACACTGGCGCCACGGTCACCCGGCTGCAGCCGCTGTCCCCTGTCGACCTCGACAGCAACGGGGTGTTCGACCCCGCGGACGGCCTGCCCGACGCTGTGGCCCCGTCGATCACCCTCCCCGGTGACTACGTCGATGTGGTCTTTCGTAGCGAAGGCGAGCTGCTGGCCCTTGATCGCAGCCGGGATCAGATCGACGTCGTCAACCTGAACTCGGGAGTGGCGGCGGTGGCAGTCCCGGACGTGGCTGCGTTTGGCTTCCCCCTCGACCAGCTCCCCGGGCAGCAGAGCCCTGCCAGCGCCCTCGCCTACGGCTGCCTCGACCTGGATGCACAGGTGTCCCTGGTTTCCAACGGCCCCGAAGGGGCGGTGTTGACCGTGAAGCCCGCAGGCCTGCTGCCCGTGGGGGCAGAGGTGACCTTGATGCAGCGGAACATCTTCACCTCGCTGTTCGGTACCAGCGCGGTGAACGCCGACCCCGCCGCGCCAGCTGTTCCCGCGGGGGCCAGCGCCCTGAGCACGGTGACCACGGCCACGCCCCTGGCCGGCGCAGCCCAGCCCATCGACGACGTCTTCTTCGAGCCCTTCAGCGACGCCAGTTTCGAGGACACCTCGGCCACCGGATTGAGCCCCTTGGCGGAGTGGGCCCAGCTCGTGGGTGCCAGCGGCAACAGCGGAGGCTTGCGGGCGTCCGTGGGTGTGGGGCCCGTAGGTGTCCTGGGAGATTTCATTCCCCAACCACCTCCGGGGTTCGACCCGACCCTGGTGCGCTATCAGCCCACGGGCTCGGCGTTGGGCGACCAGGACCTGAACACCATCCCCCTGCAGTTCACCACCGTGTTGCTGGACACCGACTCCCAGGCGTTCCCCCTGGCTGATGGTTCCACGCCGGGAGTGACCCAGGCCGTGACCGTGTTCGGAGGCCAGTTCACCTTTCGGGATTTCATCATCCCCGCAGGGGTTCATGTGGTGGTCAAGGGCTCGCTGCCCCTGCGCGTCGTGGCCACGGGGCGGGTGCAGATCGACGGCATCCTCGACGTCAGCGCGTCCCACGGCTCCAGTGACGACTCGTTCAACTCGGGCTTCTTGCCCAACGCAGGCGGCCCCGGCGGGCCAGGGGGAGGCCGGGGCGGCGATGGCCAACCCACCCTGTTCGATCCCACCGGCCCGGGCACGATCAATCAGTACGTGACGCCCGAGACCGGCGAGCAGGGGCGCGGCCCGGTGATCACGGGGGCGGGCAAGGTCGTGTTCCAGGCGGTGGGCGGCCGCGGAGGGCTGTCGACCATGGGCTACGACGCCGCCGGGTCAGGCCTGCCCAAGCTGAGCGATTCGGCGAACGATGAACATCACCGACCGCCGGGGGGCGGTGGGGGCAGCTTCTTCTTCCGCGGTGATGAGTCCCACGAGGGCGCCGGCGTCTACAAGGTGCAGAGCAGCAGCTCGTGGTTCCCGTTCAGCCTCTGCCCGACGAACGACAAGATCCGCGACGCGATCTACGGCAACGAAGAGAACCTGAACTCGGGGGGATCGCCCATCACGGCCCTGCAGTGCGTCTACATGGACGGCACCCCGATCAACCCTGTGCGGCTCAAGCCTGGCGCGCCGGGAGGCGACGCTGTCTTCGGCGACGGAGACCCGAGCAACGACTTCATCGGCCCCGGGGGTGAGGTCTCCCAGCTGATCGGCGGCCAGGGCGGCGGGGGAGGCGGCAGCCGGGTCGACTCCATGCGCCACAAGATCTGGTCGCTCGACAACAAGGGCAGCCCTCTGCCCAGCCCACCGGCGCCGCCGTTCTACCCCAAGTTGCTCAACGGCATCTACGTTTCACCCGCTGTCTTCGACGCCAAGGGTGGCGGTGGCGGAGGGGGCGGCGGCTCGATTCATATCCGTTGCTTTGGCGACATCACCATCGGCCGTCTGGGCTACATCGACGCCACGGGTGGAGACGGTGGTGGCGGCGAGCTGCTGTCCAACAGCACGTTTGTGGGAGGTGGCGGCGGCGGCAGCGGCGGAGCGGTGCTGCTCGAAGCGGGGGGGAGCGTCATCATGGAAGCTGACCCGGGGCACAGGGCCGCAGGCTTCACCGATCAGGACGGCGATCAGGGCGCGGCCATCGACGTCTCCGGTGGCCAGGGCCGGGACTCCCGGGCGTCGTCCACCGCTGCTGGCAGCTTCACCGGCTTCGGCTACGTGGCCAACCGCAGCGACGGCGGACAGGGTGGCTTCGGTCTGATCCAGTTGCAGGTGGGCGACGGCACGGGCATGGCTCAGATCGCCGAAGGGGCCTACGCCTTCGCCCGCAAGCGCACCATGCTGAAAGAGGGCGCCTGGACCGGCACCGCGGTGAAGCAGCTGGACAACGACGCCTTCCCTCCAGGGGCGAGCAGTGCCTTCCCGGACGACCTGCGCTACATCGACATGCTGCACTGGCGCTCGTTTGATGCCGATGGCTCCGGTGGCTCGCGATTCAACAGCTACACCTTGAACGGCTCCTACCCGCCGATCATTCCCAGCGTCGATGGCAACAACGGCAGCGGCCTCAACTACGAGTGGCCCAGCGGTTCGGGACAGTTCTGGGCCGACACCCCCATGACCGTGAGCGCCTACTCGGACAACCGGCCGGTGGTGCTCGAGCCCCAGCCCGAGTTGATCATGAAGACGTACCTGGGCTGGGATCCGGTCACCTTCTTGGAGCCGTTCCATCAGCAGGGCCCGCCGCCCGGCACGTTGTGGGACGCCGCCGACGAGATCCCCCTGGCGGTGACCCTGGCCGAGCCAGACGGCACGCCCTTCATGATCACCGTCGAGGGTAGCCAGGTCTTTGACCCGGCCCACGTGATCGACCGCCTGCCCCTTGTGCACCCGTCGCTCACGCCCCCATCCATCGGCAGCGTGAGCATCGGCACCTCGCAGTGGATCGACTTCCAGGGCATGTCCCTCCGTGCAAGGGACGGCTCGGGGCGGCCGCCTCCGTTCTTCGAGGCCTTCCTCGGGACCTTCAACGAGCAGGGCGGCGCCTTCCCCTTGCCCATCCCGCCGGGTAGCGAGGGGGCCGTGCGGGTGGGGGCGCCCGTGCCAGGCAACGTGCCCGCCCGGTTCGTGATCGATGCGGGCTTCTCTGACCCAGGGCTCTATCCCGGGCAGGGTGTGGGTCAGGGCGATCCGCCCAATCCGCCCCACAACGACGTGAAGGTCGACGGGCCGGACCCTTCCGTGTCCCTCGCAGATGTGGTCACGGACAACGCCTCGGTACAGGTCATGTTTCAGGGGGCCTATGGCTTGAGGGCGGGTTCCCATGTTCCTGAACCGGACTCGCTCACGGCCTGGACCGCAGACCTGACCGACCTCTCTGGCATGCCTCTGGTGCGTTTTCGGGTGCTCTTCGACCTGAACAAGGCCCCCGCCCAGCTGCCCTTCGGGGCCACCAGCCTGAGGCCCCTTGTCGATTCCTTGCGCTTGCGCATGAGCTACTGAGCCGATAAGCCAGGGGCCGGCCCGCGAGCTCCTGAGACAAGCACCGCAACGGAGGGGCTGCGTACCGGTTTCGTGCCTGGTGGGCGCCCAGAGGGCCCCCTGCCTGCTGGAGAGTGTTGATGACGCAGATTCTGTCCTTCTGCCTGATGGGCTTCCTGAACACGGTGGCTGGTCTGGTCGTGCTGCTCGCCGGTGCGTCGTCCGAGGAGCGTGTCCTGCCCGAGCTGGGTCTGGGACGGCTGCTGATCACGGGCGCGGTGGTGCTCGGTGCCACGATGCTGGAGGCGCTCGTGCTCTCCACCTGGTTTCTCGATGGCTTCGGGTTGCTGCAGCTGTTGTGGGTCGATCTCTCGGTGGTCGTGCCCGTCTGCGGGGCCATGTTGCTCTACACTCACGGGCGAGAGCTCCGGGCCTCAGGGGCCGCGCGCACCGTGGCGCTGTGTTCGCTGGCCATGCTGCCCATCGCCATCCACGCTCGCTGGATCGAGCCCTACGATCTCCGTGTCGAGCGGGTCACCGTCGAGTTGTCCCGGACTGCTGAAGGCCGCGAGCCCGTGGTCGTGGGGGTCCTGGCCGATCTGGAGGCGGTGGCCGTGGGAGACCACGAGCGGGCCGCAGTGGCCAAGGTCATGAACGAACACCCTGACGTGATCCTGGTGGCGGGCGATGTCTTTCAGTCGGGGGCCTCGCGAGCCTCGGCGCCCGTGGCGGAGATGCGCGATCTGTTCGATCGACTGTGGGCTCCCGGGGGCGTGTGGGTCGTGCCCGGCGATCCCGGAGAAGTTGATTTGCTGCGAGAGGTCGTCCTCGGCACCCACGCGCGCCTGCTCGAAGATGAGGTCACCCGCATTCGCGTGGGAGAGCGGCGGCTGACCTTGCTGGGTCTGGCCGAGTCGGAGGAGTCGTCCCGGGCCCTGTTCGAGTTCGAGGACATGCCGGGGGACGACGACATCCGCCTGGTGTTGAGCCACATGCCCCGAGCGGTGATGGCCCTGCGGCAGGACAGCCGGGTCGACCTGGTGGTGGCGGGGCATACCCACGGGGGACAGGTGGTGCTGCCCTTGGTGGGCCCGCCGATCGTGCTCTCGCCCTTGCCCCGCACCATCGCTGCCGGTGGGCTGCACCGCTACAACGGCAACGGCATCTACGTGAGCCGGGGACTGGGGGTGGAGCGTCGCCAGGCTCCGCCGATCCGCTTCATGTGTCCGCCCGAGGTGACCTTGCTGACGCTGCAGTGAGCCCTGCCCAGGCGGCGCTCAGCGCAGGTTGAAGGTGATCAGCTGGGTCAGGTCGTCGGCGGCGGGACGGACGTTGAAGATCTGCTTGTCGTCGCTCTGGATCTGCCCGTCGGGGCCTGCGCTGAGCAGCACCAGTCCGCCTCGTGTGCCGTCGAAGCCCCGGGCGAAGGAGCAGACCACGTAGGGGGTGCCCCAAGGGTCTTCGGGCGGGTCGAGCCGGGCAGCAAGCCGGGCAGACGCCGTGGTGTCGCCGCCCTCCAAGGGACCGTCTTGAGTCTCGAAGAGGCTCGGGTAGGCGCTGAGATCGCGCTGTCGGGTGAGCACTGCTGAGCTGTCGGCTGGTGCGGGCCAGCAGGCCCTGTCCTGGCGATGCTGGTGAAAGCCCTCGACGATCTGTGCCAGCTCTGCGGCGGCCTGTTCGTGGCGGCTGTGGCTGACGTAGGCATCGACGCCGGGGAAGACCACTCCCGCCATGCCGCCGAGGAGGGCGAGGGAGAGCAGTGACTTGGCCGGGCCGAAGCGAGAGGGCCGCTCCGGGCTGCAACGCGCGGGGGCCGAATGCTGGGTGGGGGAAGTCATGGGGGGCTCTTTTCCTGTCAGGGACGGCCTCGGACAAGATCCGGGGCCTCTCTTTCTTCGGACCATCGAGCCTTCGGGCTTGAGCCCGACCTCGGTCATTGAGCAAGCGCGAGATTGCTCAATGCCGGGGATGGGTTACGCTGATCTCATGAAACTCGAAGGGGATGCCGGCAGCCGCGAACGCATCTTGTTCCTGATCAAGACCAAGGGGCCCACCTCTGCGGCTCGCTTGGCTCGGCACCTGGGCATCACCAGCATGGCCGTGCGGCAGCACCTGCAGCTGCTCTCCGAGAAGGGGCTGGTGAGCTTCGAGGACAAGCGTGGCTCGGTGGGGCGGCCCGCCCGTATCTGGAATCTCACCAGCGCGGCGGCGGAGCAGTTTCCCGAGGGCTACGCCGACCTCGCCGTGGACATGTTGTCGGCCATGCGAGCTGCCTTCGGCGAAGAGGGGCTGGCTCAGCTGTTGTCCGTGCGCGGCCGGGCCCAGGCGGAGCGTTACCGGGAGGCCCTGCCGGGCGGTGACGCAGACCTCCCCCGGCGGGTGGCGGCCCTGGCGAGGATCCGGCGAGACGAAGGCTACATGGCCGAGTCAGCGAAGGTGCGGGACGGCTCGGTGGTGCTGATCGAGAACCACTGCCCCATCTGTGCAGCGGCGACCGTGTGCCAGGGTCTGTGCGGGGCTGAGCTGGAGCTGTTCCGGGAGACCATGGGGCCGGCGGTGGCTGTCGAGAGAGAAGAGCACATCCTGGGCGGCGACCGGCGCTGCACGTATCGCTTTCGAGAGGCTTGAGCCCGTGCGCCCACGCTTCGGCCCATCCCCACCGCGATGAGGAGTCCCCGTGGCTGACGATCCCCTCGAGAGCGACGACGTTCCCGAGGCGCCCGAGGTCCAGCAGGCCCGGATCTTGTACCTGCAATACCGCTCTGAGCATTGGGACGACGACGAGGGCTTCGAGCAGCTGCTGACCGACAACCCGGGGCTGCGTCCCGAGCTTGAAGAAGAAGAGCGCAAGTGGCCAGACGTCAAAGAGCTGGTGCGCTGGATGCTGCCCAACTCCCCCGCGGGCGAGGGCTGCTCCCTGCTCTGGCAGACGATCCAGTCCTCGATGAACGACTCGTGCCTGGAGGTCGGCGCACCCGGTCCTGGCGAAGACGTCTTGCGGGCGGTCGAGCAGTCAGACCTCTCAGATCGCTACCAGGTGCTCAAGACGCTGCATCGCACTCGGCAGTCCCTGTTGTTCCTGGTCTACGATGGCAAGCTGGCCCGCAAGTCGGTGATGAAGGTGCTGCTTGACACGCAAGCGAGCGTTGACCTGGGTCCCTTCGAGGGCCTGCTGGACACGGACAGCATGGTGTCCGGACAGGACCGTGCCCGCTTGCTCAAGGAGGCCCTGGTCACGAGCCAGCTCGAGCATCCGGCGATCGTGCCCGTGTACGACGTGGGCGTCGATGCAGACGGCCGGTTGTGCTTCGTGATGAAGCTCATCGAAGGCCAGACGTTTGGCGAGATCATCCCCCGGGTGCACGACCCGGCAGACGATTGGACGCTGAACCGTGCGGTGGGCGTGCTGCGTCGGATCTGCGAAGCCCTGGCCTACGCCCACAGCCGCCACGTGATGCACCGCGACATCAAGCCGCACAACTTCATGGTCGGGCGCTTCGGTGAGGCCATCCTGATGGACTGGGGGCTGCACCTTGCGTTGAGGGAGCACGATGGCCATGAGCCCACCGAAACCCACGGCCCGACCGTGGACCACGACTTCGGGGAAGACGGTGAGGTCGACCTGGGGCAGGCGGTTCCGCCGGGCCGTGCTCGGGACGATATGGGGGCGAACGGAGTCAGCGAGGCCGATCCCACGTCGCCCCTGGCGTCCTGGGCACTGAGCCACCGCTTCGGTCCGGCGGGCACACCGATCTACATGTCTCCGGAACAGGCGCGAGGGCATCGCGACCGCCTGGGTCCTGGGTCAGACATCTACTCGTTGGGCGTCGTGCTCTACCACTTGATCCTGGGCAAGCCTCCCTACCTGGAAGTGGGCCAGACGGAGACCGTGCCGAGCATCATGCGCAAGGTCGCGACCACAGCGCCTGACCCCTTGGGCGAGGTTTGCCCCGGCGCGCCAGCAGAGCTGATCGCCATCTGCGAGCGGGCCATGGAGCGAGAGATCGATCGCCGCTATGGCTCTGCAGAGGAGTTCGGGGACGCCCTGGCCGAGTACCTGGAAGCCGTGAGCAAAGATCGTCAGGAGGCGCTGCGCCAGGGCCGCCGGGCGCGAACGAACTCGGACTTTCTGCTCGACGTCCTGTCTGCGCGGGATCCCAACCAGGCCCAGGGCAGGGACGTCACCGTGATGGAGGCCATCGAGCGCGCGGCCGGGCGCCTGCAGAGCGACCCGCCGGCACAGGTCGAAGACGCGGTGGCTCTGCGAGGTGTTCTGGGAGGTCTCTTCATCAAGATGGGCCGACCCCACGAGGCGCGCGTCCAGTTGACCGCCGCGCACAGGGCTCTCGTCGAGCTGGGAGTGCCATGGGCGAGCGATGCCCTGGCCATGGCTTCACGGCTGGCCTGGTGTGAGCACGCCTGCGGGGATTCGGCGGCCGCCGCCAGCGCATTGCGAGAGATCTTGGCGGAGCAGGAACGGCTCTTCGGCCCCATGGATCCCGGGACGCTGAAGACCTGTTGGCTTCTGGCCCAGGTGCAGCACTACAGCACGTCCCGATTCGATGAGATGCGCCGGCTCTACGAGCGGGTGATCGTTGGCTTCACCAAGCTGGACGGTGAGACGAGCCTCGATGTGCTCAATGCCAAGAACGGCCTGTCGCGCCTCTTGAAAGAACTGGGCCATGAGGACCGAGCGCTCGAACTGCAGGAGCAGGCGGTCGACGGCATGATCGCCACGTTTGGCCGCAGCCACACGGACACCCTGATTCAGATGGGCGATCTGGCCAACATCTATGCCGCCGTGGGCCGAACGGATAGCGCCGAGAGACTCTGCTCTCATGTTCTTGAGGTTCAGGACCGTGTGTTGGGCGGGGATCACGCCCACACGCAGGTGACGCGCAACAACCTGGCCATGCTCTACCGAGGGCAAGGCAAGCTCCAGCTTGCCCGGAGGCTCGCCCAGGAGGTCTGGGAATCCCACGCGAAGACAGCGGGCGAGAACGCCCTCTGGACGTTGACGATGTACCACAACCTGGCCACCATCGATCTGGATCTGGGGGCAGCGGCGCAGGCCGAGAAGATTCTTCTGGACTGCATCGAGCGCCTGAGAAAGCTGTATCCGAAACACAGGCTGTTGGCCAGGGCTCGAACCAACCTGGCTCGGTGCTTGCTGATGCTGCAACGTCCGCAGGAAGCTCGGGCCGAACTCCTGCCGGCACTGGAGTTGTTGCGCAACGTACTGGAGCCGGGCAGCCAGTGGATTCTTGACGCACAAGAACTGCTGGCCCGATGCGATGGGGAGGACGGTCCTGAGCAGCCCTGAACCGCCCTCCCTGCCATCAACTCATGGGGTCACGCCGCTGATCAGCTCTGAGAGTGCTTCACCGTTGGCCGCGGCCGCGTCTTCGACACGCAGCTGCCAATAGACTGCGGTGCCTGGGGCGAATCCCTCTGGCCAGACATCGGTGAAGACCAGCTGGCCCGCGCCGTCGGTGATCAGGCCGGTGGTGGTGTCCACGGGCAGAGGCACGAAGGTCTGGTGCACCGGGTCGAGCACGAGGGAGTGGCCCATGACCAGGGCCGTGTTGGCCAGCTCCCGGCCTTGGGTCAGATCAAGGGTCAGCTGGCTGAGAGGCCGCAGGGTGCCTTGACTGTGGACCGTTGGCACGCCGTAGAGTCCTGGCACGCCGCTTCCCGCAGAGGAGAATCGGGTGAACGAGACGGTCACCACGGCACCTTGGTCCGTGCCGACTCCATCGTCGAGAGGCGCCGCGACCAGCAGGTCGTCGAGCCGGTCCTCGTCCACGTCTCCTGCGTGGCACACCGCTGCGCCGAACTGAGAGCCCGCGTTGCCATGGAGAGTGTGCAGCAAGGACGAGTCGGCCCCTGAGTAGACGAACAACGAGCCCGACTCCGTGCCGTTCTCGTCATCCAGAGGAGCGCCCACTGCCCAGTCGGGAATGTCATCACCATCCATGTCGGCGATGCCAGCGACAGCCCGGCCGAAGGCGGCATCGGTGGGGCCACTCACGGTCGAGAGCAGGGAGCCATCATCTCCTGAGTGCACCCGGGCGTAGCTGGTTCCGGTGGAACCGCCGTTGCTGTCCACCGGGTCGGCGCCAACGAGCACGTCGGGATGGCCGTCACCATCCAGATCGCCGGGGATGGCCAGGGAGATGCCGAACTGATCATTGGCCGCGGCGCCCGTGAGGATCTGGTTCACCACGGAGAAGTCGGCGTGGCTGCGGGCCTCTACCGTGCCTTCGTCGTTGGGTCCGCCCCAAGTGGCTCCGACGATGATGTCCGGATCATGCTGTGAGCCCACACCATCGGGGCTCATGCCCTTCACGGCGCCACCGAACTGGTCCGCGGCGGCGCTGCCCGCGGCGGAATCCAGCAGCAGAAACGTGGCACCGCTGAAGAGGTACGCCGCGCCAGAGTCGACTCCGTTGGCGTCCTCAAGAGGAGCGCCCACGACGATGTCGTCCTTGCCGTCGAGGTCGTAATCTCCCACTCCGTCCACCGCGTAGCCGAAGCGGTCTCCCGCTGCAGTGCCGGTGAAGGTGTGCAGGATCGTGCCGTCCACGCCCGAGTGAATCGAGACCTGGCCTGGTGTGCTGCCGCCCGCTGTGCCCGGTGCGCCGATGACGACCTCACCCACGCCGTCGCCGTCGAGATCGCCAATGTGGGCGAGGGACCAGCCGAAGAGGTCGCCCGTCGTGCCACCGCTGGCAGACCAGAGCGCTGAGTTGTCAGCACCGGACCGCATCTGGACCAAGCCAGCGTCGACAGCGGAGCCATCATGAAAGGGCGAGCCATAGGCCTGATCGACGATGTCATCGCCATCGATGTCGCCGATGTTGCGCGGCACTGAGAGACTCGCGTTCGGCGAGTCTCCGCTGGTGATCTGCAGTGCCAGCGGTGTGATGTTGGAGACCTGACCAAGGCTGACGGCCGCAAAAAGGGCCACCAAGGACAGGGCCAACAGTTGACGTGGTGCAGAGGTATGCACTGTTCCTCCTTCTGCTCTTCTGGAGCTTGGGAGGAGGCCTACGAAAGAACAACGGGGTGGGCCACGTCGCTCGGTTTCTCAGGCAAGGGGTGCAACGACAGTTGGCAGTGGAGCGATCGAGAGCGCACTCGAGGCCTGCAGCCACAGGCTTGGACGTCGAGTGTTGTGGCGGTTTCGGGAACGCCTTGATCGCCTGCTGCCACTTGCCTAGCGTCTTGTCTGTCTTCGCGTCTTGACCGGAAGAGTCATGGGAACGCGAAGGCGAATGAACAGAGAGGTCAGTGGCTTTGTCCTAGAACCTCCTCGGGGTTGCACAATGAAATGCACCCTGTGGCGACATGGGATGTCTCGGGCACACGAAAAGTCATGGCCCCGCGCCGTGAGGCGCTTGGCCAAAAGGTCTTATTGGAATCGCTCGGCGAGGTGACGCGCCCGCGCGAGCGCGCGCTGCAAGGCCACGCGAGCTGCGGCCTCTGTCTTGCCCAGATCGTCAGCCATCTGGTGTGTGGTCTTGCACTCCAGCAGGCCCTTGATCAGGGCCCGGTCGGTCTCGCTGAGTCGCGAGCAGATCAAGAAGACCATGCGGCCTTGTTCACTGCGAATGGCGGCGATGACCGGGTCGGCCGAGTCGTCTGAACTGAGCACGGTGGAGTCGACCTCTTCAAGAGGCTTGTTGCTCTTGAGCTTCTCACCGCGCTTGGCGGCGTTGAGTTGCCGGGCCTTGTCCTTCGTGCGGTTCTCCATGTTGAGCACGAGCAGGCGCATGAACTGCCCTCGGGTGCGAAACTCGAACTGACTCAGCCTGGGACCGATGCGACGATAGACGGTCTGGGCCAGGTCGGCGGTGTCGAGCAGACGCCGAAGGGGCGAGTCACTGGCCATGGTGCGGCGGCCGCGCTGATAGAGCTGGCCCCAGAAGTAGCCCACGAACTCGTTCTCAAGCTCGAGGTCATCGGGCATGGTGTGATGCACCCAACGCAGGATGCCGTCATCGATGTCGGCGCTCTCGTCTACCGAGCTCTTCACCGCCAGCAAGACATCCTCGTCAGACAACAGCTCAAGCATGCGCGGCCCGAGCTGGTTCTGGGCGAAGCTCCGGGCGTCCTGAAGAAACTGGGGGTCGGGACGGGGAGCGGTGGAATCGATGGTCATGGCTGTTGGCCTGAAGGCGGATCAGTTCCAGGCAACAGCGCTCCATGCGCAGGAGCGTGGCAGCGAGAAGACGCGAGAGGTCGCTGCGGAGAGGGGATGCCGGGGAGCTGAGCTTAAACGAGGATCTATAAGCCCAAGCGCATGAACGCCCCCCCGCTGAACAGGCAATCTCGAAAAAATCTCGCGGATCGCCTCGAAGACCCAGCTCCACCTTCGCGACGAGCGGGGTGAACACTGGAGGCCAGAAAAGAAACCGCCCACCAGATGGACCGAACCATCTGGCGGGCGGTTCTGCCGAAAGAAGCTATAGAGATTCAGGCCCCTGCGGGCTCAGCAAGGCCAATGCGTCCGAGGATCTCGTCAGTGACCACCAGCAGCTTGGCCACACATTCAGGGGTGTGGTCGCCCATGTGGCCGATGCGCCAGTGGGTCTCTTTCGTCTTGCCGTAGCCGCCAGCGATGAAGTAGCCAGCCTCCTTGTAGGCCGCCACCAGATCGGCCATGACGAACCGTCCGTCGCAGGCGATGCTGGTCACCGTGGGGCTCCTGAAGCCCTCGTCCGCGAGCACGGTGAAGCCATGCCCAGCAGCCCAGTCGAGCACCTGCCGTTGCATGGTCAGGTGATCGGCGAAGCGCTGCTCGAAGCCGCCGTGGGCCTCGATGTCGTTGAGCTGCACCCGCAGGGCCTGGAGCACGGGGATGGGCGGGGTGGTGACGGTCATGCCCTTGCTGTCCTGATACTCGAGGGTCGAGAGCATGTCGTTGGTGTAGCCGCGCCCCGGGTTGTCCTCCATGCGCGCCTTCGCTCGCGGGGAGAGGGCGCCCAGGGCCAGGGCCGGTGGCAGGGCCCAGGCCTTCTGGACTCCGCCCACCGCCACGTCGAGATCATTGGCGTCAAAGTCGATGGCGGCGCCAGCGGCGCTGGAGGTGACGTCCACGCAGACCAGGGCGTCCGGGCAACCGGCCCGCACGGCACGGGCCACGCCAGCGATGTCCGAGAGAGCGCCCGTGGACGTCTCGCAGTGGGCCACGAAGACCGCGTCGACCGGGCCGTGGGTGGCCAGGGCTTCGGCGACGGAGGCCTCGTCCCAAGCCTCACCCCAGGGCTTCTCTTCGGCGGCCACGTTGAATCCGCAGGCGGCGGAGAGCTTGCGCCAGAGGTTGGAGAAGTTGCCGTTGACCAGGTGCAAGGCTCGCTGCCCTGGGCGCACCACGCTGCGGCCCACGGCTTCCATGGCCGCGGTGGACGACGAGGTGAGTACCACCACGTCGCCCTCGGTACCGAAGCACTGACGCACGCCCGGCAGCACGTCGGCGAGCAGCTCGCGCATGAACGGGCTGCGGTGACCGATCATGGGCACGGACTGGGCCGCCAGGATCGAGCGGCGCACGTGGGTGGGCCCGGGGATGAACAGCTTGAGGTCGGTGGGGTCCTTCACGGGTACAGGCTCCGGTTGTCGTCAGGCCCACTGGGGGCCCGTGAGAGAGGGTCTTGCCCGGGGCGGTTTCAGAAGTCCCGGGCCAGGGTCATGAGTTCTGAGTGTCGGGGGTCGCGCGAGAGGCGGTCGAGCTCGTCGGCGCTGCAGAGCAAGTTGAGCAAGGCCGCCAGCTGAGGGACCTGCACCACCGCGTCCGCCAGTTCGGCGACGTCGTCGCGCAGCACCACGCCTCCGAAGCAGATGAAGCTGTCGACGACGTCACGGGTCTCCGCGTCGGTGATGCCATCGCCGATGAACACGGTGCGAGCGGGGGGCAAGCCGCTCAACACCGCGGACTTGCCACCGTTGCGGGCCAGCTCGGAGCGTCGGTCATAGTCGTGGTAGCTGTTGTCAGCGTTGAAGCGCACCTGTACGGCGTGAACCCGGCCGTCGGCCACACCCAGCCAGGCGGCAAAGGTGGCTACCGGAAGGCGCAGGCCTCCGGAGACGATCAGGACCTCTTTGCCCAGGGAATGCAGGCCAGCGATGAGCAGCTTGGCTCCGGGCACCGCCGTCTGCACGTAACGGCTGCCCACCTTCATCACGTCGATCTGCCGCGGGTTGATCAGCGAGAGCCGCCGGCCGTACACCGACTCGAGTGAGATCTTGCCGTCCATGGCGTCGGCGGTGAGAGCCTCTACGGCGCGACGGAGCTTGGGGTCGTGAGCCGAGAGCTCCTCGATGCCCTCGATGGTCGAGAGCGTGGAGTCGCAGTCAAAGACGATGCGCTCGAAGGGTGGTGAGGCGGACCTGGCCATGGGGTCTCTGGGGTCAGAGCGTGATGGTGCGAGCGCTGAAGATGCTCGAGAGTTCGGTCAGTTCGGTGAGTTCGCTCTTGTTCAGCGGACGGGTGAGCGAGAAGAGCGCCAGGGCCGACTCGGCCACGGAGTCTTCGGTGCGCGCACCCATGTGCAGGCCGCCGATGTTGATCGCGCGATCTCCGAGCCAGGTCGCCACCTGCCCCAGCACACCGGGAGCGTCCGAGTGGTGGGTCAGCAACAAGTTGCCCTGGGGAACGAAGTCGACACCAAAGCCGGCGAACTGAGTCAGTCGTGGTTGGCCAGCGAAGACAGTGCCAGCCACCGTGTGGGTCTTGCCGTCGGTGGTGCTGCCCCTGATCTCGAGGGACGTCCCGGCCTGGCTCGCGCCCTTGTCGTGCAGCTCGAGCACGTGCAGGCAACGCTCGGTGGCCAGAGCATCGGCGTTCACATCGTTCACCGGGCTCTCGAGGCTGGGGGAGAGCAAGCCGGAGATCACCGCCAGGCGCAAAGGCGCCGTGCTCTGCCCCGCCAGCTCGCCCCGGTAGATGACCTCTGCCCGCTGAATGGGCTGGTCGGTGGACTGGGCCAGCATGAGCGCCGCACGCCGAGCCAGCTGGGCGTAGGGCCGCAGCACGGCCATCTCTTCGGCGGAGACCGTGGGCGCGTTCACGGCGCAGCGGGCCTCTCCGTGGAGCAAGAAGTCGATCATCTGCTGCGCGATCTCGGTGGACACCCGTTGCTGGGCTTCGCTGGAGCTGGCTCCCAGGTGGGGCGTGAGCAGCAGGTTGGGCAGCTCTCGCAGGGGGCTGTCCTCGGCCAGGGGTTCGCTCTCGTACACGTCGAGGGCGGCTCCGGCGATGACACCATCTCTGAGCGCGTTCACGAGATCGCTCTCGACGACGATGCCCCCCCGGGCGCAGTTGATCAGGCATGCCGAGGGCTTCATCTTGTCCAGGGCCTTGGCGTCGAAGAGCCCGGCGGTGTCGTCGGTGCGGGGCACGTGAATGGTGACGAAGTCAGCCCGGCTCAGGGCGGTGTCGAGGTCAACGAGTTCGACGCCCTTCATGGGCGACTCGCCGGTCAGGAACGGGTCGTAGGCGATCACGTTCATGCGCAGGCCCAAGCCCCGGTCGGCCACGATGCGACCGATCTTGCCCAGCCCGATGACCGCCAGGGTCTTGGCGGTGACCTCGCGCCCGACCAGCGCGCTCTTCTCCCACTTGCCCGCGGTCATGCTCGCCTGGGCCCGAGCCGTGTGCCGGGCCAGGCCAAAGAGGTGGGCGATGGCCAGCTCGGCGGTGGTGGTGGCGTTGGCCAGGGGCGTGTTCATGACCAGCACACCCCGGCGGGACGCAGCGCCCAGGTCGATGTTGTCCACACCGATGCCCGCCCTGCCCACGGCCTTCAGTCGCTCGGCGGTCTTGATCACGTCGGCGGTGACCCGGCTGGCGCTGCGCACCAGGATGCCGTCGACATCAGCGGCAGCGGCCACCAGCTCTTCGGGTGAGAGTCCCTGCTGAACCCGGACGGTGAGGCCCGCATCTTTGAGCAGTTCGATGCCCTCGGGGGCGAGCTTGTCGGCGACGAGGACAACGGGAGTGGCGGTGGACGTCTTCGGTGTGGTTGCGGTGCCGGTCATGGGACTCAGATCGTCTGGATTGGACGGAATGGGGATGTGGGGGACAGGGCTTTCAAGGGCCCCAGATTCGCATTTTCGGCAGTTCGAGTCAGCTGCCTGAGAATGAGTTTGAACTCTTCTTTTGCAGGGTCGACGCCAGGGGCAGGGGGCCCTCGGGCCAGCCGGCGATGCTATCGTCCCCAGAAGCCTCCCGCGCCTCTGAGACCAGCTCATGTCTGCCCGCTTCTCCGCCGCCTCACTCCTCTGCTTCCTGGCTGTGTCAGCGGGCTCAGCCCCGGCCCAGGACGCCTTCGCCGTGGCCGCTCCTGCGCTCCCGGGGTGGCACCGCGCCGAGGCCGCAGACCAGGCGTTGACCTACCTGAGCGAGCTGATCGCCATCAACTCCACCAACGCCCAGCAGCCCGACCCGGCGAGCCCGCGCCCCAATGGCAACGAGCTGGCGGTGGCCCGCTGGTTCGTCCAGGTCATGAGCGATGCCTTTGGTGAGGGCGCCGTGGTCGAGGAGCTGGCGCCATTCTGCGCCGACGGGGGCAGCGCCGGGCATGCTCGCTCGACCTGGCCCGGACGCTTCCAGATCGACGTGCTCGAGTCTGCGCCAGGGCGAGCGAACCTGATCGCGCGACTGATCGCCGGGGCACCGGCCGCCCGGCCCGTGCTGGTCATGGGCCACATGGATGTGGTGGGGGCCAACCTGTCGGCGTGGTCCACGCCGCCTTTCGAGCCCACCATCGTCGACGGCTTGATCCATGGCCGGGGCGCCATCGACTGCAAGGGTCCCCTGGCCTGTGAGCTCACCGCCTTTCTGGCTCTGGCAGAGCGCCGCGATCAGCTGACCCGTGACGTGATCATGCTGGCCACGGCCGGCGAAGAGGGCGGCCCCAGCGTGGGCATCGATTGGGTGCTCGAACATCACCGCCAGCTGCTCGGCGACCCCGAGTTCGCCCTCAACGAAGGGGGACGGGTGCGCCTGGTGGGCGAGCGGGTCGAGTCGATCAACATCCAGACCACGGAGAAGCTGGCCTACAACGTCATCGCCACGGCCACGGGCCCCAGCGGGCACGGCTCGGTGCCCTTGCCCGACAACGCCCTGGCTGCCTTGGCTCGGGCTGTGGCAGCGGTGCACCTCTGGCGGGCGCCAGCGAGCCTGGACCAGACCACCCGCACCTTCTTCTCCCGCCGTGCAGAGCTGGAGGACGACCCCGCCCTGGCCCGGGCCATGAAGCTCGTGGCCGACCCCGAGACCGCGCAAGCCCTCTGGGCCCATGCGGTGGACACCCTCTCGGCCGAGCCCCCGTTCAACGCCATCTTGCGGGCAGGGCAATCGCTCACCCTGCTCAATGGCGGTTTTCGCACCAATGTGATCCCGTCGTCGGGCACGGCGACGTTCAACTTGCGGGTCTTGCCCCAAGACGACGTGACGGCGCTGGTGGCGGCCATGAATCGAGCGGGCCACGAGCCCTCCGTGCGCTTCGCCCTCGACGGCGAGCCCCGGGTGGCGCCCCCTCCGTCGCCTCTGGACACCGAGCTCTATCTCGCCATGGAACGGGCTGGGGAGGACATGGTCCCGGGGGTGGCGGTGATTCCCTTCCTCTCGACGGGGGCCACGGATGGCGCTGCTCTGCGAGCCCTGGGCATCCCCACCTACGGCATCCTGCCCATTCCCCTGGTGATGGAAGACGAGCTGCGCATGCATGGTGACAATGAGCGGGCTCCGGTGGCCGGGCTGGGTTGGGCCGCCGAGTACATCTATCGCGTGCTGTCTGGCGTGACGAACTGAGTGTGAGTCCCCTGTGCCAGGACTCCCGCTAGAGCTGACCTCATGATCCCCTCGTCTCGACGCTCCTCGGGCTCTCTGCTGAGCCTGGCACCGGCCTGGCTGGTCGCTCTCTGTCTGACCTGCGCCTGCTCGGTGACAAACGGGGACAACGGGGCCATGGTGCTGACCCCTGCGCCCCCATGGACCGGCCTGCCGCCTACCTTGCAAGACGGGCGCTGGCTCGCGGCGGGGCGCGGTGTGGCCCAGACCATCGATCAGGCTCAGACGCTCGCTGTGGCTGAGGCGCGGGCTGGCCTGATGGCCTTTCGTACGGCGTTTCTCGAGCAGGCCGCCGGCGTCGCCTCCGAACTTGGCCAACAGAGCCAGCAGGGCGAAGAGGGGGCAGAGCCCACGCTCGATCGCATGAGCGCCCATCTGGCCAACCTCGATTCACGGGATCTGCTGAGCCTGTCCATGCCAGCCGACGGCGAGCGCTTCTCCAGGCGTCTCGCGGACGGCAATGTCGAGGCCTTTGTGCAGGTGTCAGCCGATGACCTGGAGTTGTTTCCCCAGCGTCGGGTCCATGAGGTGGCTGCGTTGCAAGACCCTCAGGAGCGAGGCGCGAAGCTGGTGGAGCTGGCCAGGACCCTCTTGCTGCAGGGCCTGGACGCCTCGTCACAGACCGCCCTGGAGCTGGCCGAGCAAGACCCCGCGCTCGGCGCCGACGTGTTGATGGAGCTGGCCGGCCTGCACTTGTTGCTCGGTCGCCGGGACGAAGCCCTGGCCGCCAATGCCCGGGCCTTGGAGCGCCTGTCCGAGACCACAGACGACCCTGCTGCCGCCGACCTTCAGCGCGCCAGGGCCCTGGAGCAGCAGGTGCGCCTCGCGTCAGGCATCGCCTCCATTGAAGACTCGCTGCTCGACCTGGAGCGGCTGACCCGGGCCATCCGTCACGAAGACGTGCTGACCACGTCTCGGTTGGAGCTGCTTTGCGAAGAGACCCGGTTGTCGACCATCGAGTTGTCGGTGGGCAGCGACGCGGGCCGATTGGTGCCGCTCTGGTTGGACGCGGGCGGGCTGCATCTGGTGAAGCTGAGCGACGACGGCCGGGTCAACGGCCAGTCTGTGCAACTCTCCGTGACCCTCGCACCTGGGGTCGACTCGGCCACCCTGCTGATCTGGTTGCTCCCGGAGCGTCAGCCCGTGCTCGAGATCGTCGACAGCCTGTGGGGCGAGCATCTGCCCGGCGACGACAGCGAGGCGACGGACGACCAGCGGCTGCTCTTGCAGGCCCTGCTTGAAGGGCTGCGCAAGGCCTCGCCGCACCCGGGAGTGGGCGCGGTCAAGGTGAGCCTGCATCGCTGATGGTCTGGCAGCCTGGGCAGGCTTCGGGCAGCGCGTGCTACCGGGCGTCGTGATCCTCGACCGGCGGTAGCAGGCCAGCGATGACCCGCACGGCGCCCACGCCCACGGTGGGGCGCACCTGACCCAGCTGGCCTAGGGCTGCGTCTGCCAGGCCGTCGCCGTCCAGGTCGCCCACGGCGCTGACCGCGTAGCCCAGGCCCAGGCTCTGATGGTCGCCGGTGATCTCCAGCACCACCCTGCCGTCGATCGCGGAGATCAGTCGAGCCGCGCCCGATCCGTATCCTCCTCCGTCGGCGCCGTGGGCTCCCACCAGCACGTCGGGGGACCCGTCTCCGTCGCAGTCGCCGGGGGCGGCCACCGAGAAGCCGAACTGGTCGTGGGCCGTGGCGCCGTGGTAGCTGCCCAGCGTCTTGCCCTTGGCGCCAGAGACCAGGTAGGCGCTGCCTGAGCCGGCACCGTTGGGTGAGGCGCTGGGCGCGCCGATGAGCAGCTCGAACACGTCGTCGCCGTCCACATCACCAACGACTGCCAGGGAGCTGCCGAAGCGCTCGCCCTTGCGACCCCTGATCTGCAAGAGCACCTCGCCGCTGCGGGCAGAGATCACCAGCACCCTGCCAGAGGAGAGGCCGTCCTTGTCTCGGGCGCCGGGGGCGCCGACCACCAGATCGTCTGCGCCGTCACCATCGCGGTCGGGCACAGAGGCCAGGGCGTGGCCGAACTGCTCGTAGGACTCGTCCCCCCAATGGCGGGTCAGGGCCTGGCCGTTGCTGCCGGAGACCACCACCACCTGGCCGGGCAGGGCGTCTTGGGTCGGGTCGGACGGGGCGCCTACGAGAAAGTCGTCGACCCCGTCGCCGTCCAGATCGCCCGTGGCTGCCACCGCCGAGCCCAGATAGCCGAAGGGTTCTTCGCCCAGGATCTGCAGGGGTTCGGGTTCGTCTTGCCGGGACGGCTTGAACATGAGCGGCTGCCCGCTCTTGCCCGAGTGCACCCGGGCCACGCCGGCGTTGATGGCGTACTCGTCGTGCCGAGGCGCGCCCACCAGCACCTCGGGCCAGCCGTCGTCATCCAGGTCTGAGAGCAGAGCCACGGCGCTGCCGAAGCCCTCTCCCGCCAGATCGCCAGAGAGGGTCGACAGGGTGTGGCCGTCGGCGCCGGAGACCAGGAGCACCTGCCCCGCAGGCTGGGTGGCTCCGGAGGACAGCTGGGGCGCGCCGACGAGCAGGTCGCCCACGCCGTCGCCGTCGAGATCGCCCGCCGGGGCCAGTACAGAGCCGAAGCCTCTGGCGCTGGTCTCACCGTCGACCAGCAGCAGCAGCCGCTGGGAGGGCGCGAGGTCGACGACGTCATCGTCCTTGTCCCCGGCGAACACTGCGGGCAGGGCGAGGGCGACGAGCAGTGCGAGCTGGGCGGTCATGGCTACGGGATCCCCGGGAGATGGCGGGGCATGAGTATAGCCATGGGCTCTCAGAGCTCGACGAGGGGAGGGTCGCCATGGCTCCAGCGGGGCGCGTCCGCGCCGTCCTCACGGGCGAACACCGCCAGCTCACGGGGGCGGAGCGCGGCAGGAAGGGGCAGGGTCGTCTCTGGGTTGAGGATCAGCTCACCACGGAGAGCGAGGGTGTGCTCCGCGGCACCTGCAGGGGGGCGGGCGACATCGGTCGGGCGTCGTGCGGTCAGCTCGAGCGCGGTCTGCGCCCATGTCGCCGGGTCTTGTGTGGTCGGGTCGAGCGGGCAGCGACCCAGGACCAACACCGCCGACAGGTGCGACAGCTGCTCGCTCTGTTGTGCGAAAGCGCCCTCGCTGGCCGGGCGCCCCTTGGACGCCGCACCGAAGCCCCAATCGATCACCCGCTGGGCGATCTGCGTGTCCGTGTCCTGATAGAGGCAGATGACAAGGGGCAGCCCGTGGGACAAGGCCAGCTCGCGGTACCGGTCGGCCTTGTGGCGCAGTGCCTGGGCCACCGAGTCTGCCAGGCTCTTGTCGAGGGCGGCCTGAGCTTCGGAGCGGGCCTGGGCTTGTCGCCGAGCCCGCTGCCGCTTGAGCTTCTCGGAGACCCGTTGCCCGGGGCGGACGTGATCCCTGCCGTCTTGCGGGGCGCTGGCTTCTGCGGCCCAGGGCTCCGCTCCACAGCCAGCCATGGAGCGCACTTCGACCAACGCACCGTGAGGGCCTTTCGAGAGGTACAGGTCAGGGGTGCGCTCCGACAGGCGGGGCTCGCTCTCCACGGACAGGCCCAGCTTGCTCAGAAAACCCAGAGTGAGCAGCTGGGCCATGGCGCCGATGTGCTGTCCCCAGCGCTCGTGCTCCAGGCCCTTGCGCAGACTCAGCTGACTGCGGCCCGAGGCTCGCCAGCTGGCGTTGAGCACGCGGCGCAAGGCCACGGCTTCGCCGTCGTCCGAGAGGGTCAGCCAGCGGTAGTGGGAGTCGCGAGCGTGCTCGGCTGCCAGAGCCCTGGCGTCGTCGTCGAAGAGCTGCTCGCCGGCAGGGCGAACGCTGTCCTCTTTGGCGTTGTCACGGGCACGCGGGCCGGAGCTGCGGCTTTCGCTCACGAGCCCGTGTCGAAGCTCACCACCGGGAAGGGGTAGAGGGTGGCCTGGACGCGCCCATTCTTGATGGTGATGTCGAGCAGGTCGTCGCCTACGCCGCCGCCATCGCCAGCACCATTCGTGGTGTTGGCACGAGCGTAGAGCAGCACGGTGTAGGCACCGGTGCCGTGATCCTGGACCACGGTGCGTTCAAACGTCTCGGCGCTTCCGGGCGCGTGGTGGACCTCGATCTGCGCGCCGCCGAAGGGCACGGGGATGCCGTCGAGATCACGGAGGTCGAGATCGACGCGCACTTCGGTCAGTCCGCCGCCGAGGTCCACGGGGTTGCCGACGAAGACGTTGCTGGCGATGCCGTCCGGCTGTCCACGCAGGCGCTTGCGGAACGTCTTGTAGAGCGCTTGCAGCTGCAGGACCGGGTCGAGCCCGGCTTGACCGTCAGAGACGTTGAGGTCCATCCAGTAGTCACCGGCGGCGCAGCCGGTGCTGGCGATGCAGGGGGCGTCGGTGTCGCCGATGCGGCCCAGGATCATGCTGCCGATGTGGGCCGACTTGTCGAAGCCGCCGGCGGGGGGTGAGCCGCACGACTGGGGGCCGCCGGTGGTGCAGGAGCAGCGACCGTCGCCGCCCAACGACGCGGCCGCGAGCATGCCCGCCATGAGTCGGTCAGAGAGGGTGCCCGTGGCGCCGATGACGGCGGCCTCGGCGGCGTCGATGACCGGCTGTCCCGTGAGCACGTTGCCCTGGATCGTGTAGGTGATCGTGCCGACCTGACCTTTGAGGTGGCCCTTCCATTGACCGTTGCATCCGCCGGAGAACGCGGCCGATTGGCCTTGCAGATCGACGATGCCGTACTGCCGGCTGCACTTGAGGATGTCGCCCTGTTTCATCAGCGCGATGATGTCCTTGGGCAGGGTGCCCTTGAGCAGCTCGGCCACCATGATCTTCTTGTTCTTGGCGGTGGTGTCGACCTGCGATTGGGTCGCGCCGGCACCCACGCCCACGACGATCACGGGCACGAGCTTCTTGATGGAGAGAAACTCGAGGCAAGTGGCGGTGCCCACGGCCACTTCGCCCGTGGCCATGTCGGTGAGCACGATCGACCAGGTCGCCGAGGCGTTTGGTGCGAGGCTGGCCAGCAGGGCCAGAATCAGTGCGGGGAGGGAACGGCGCATGGCAGGAGGGCTCCAAGTCGGGGGATCTGCAAGCTGCCCGGAGGGATTCTATCCCCGATTGGTGACCAGCTGTTGATCGCCGGACAGTTCACGCCCTGCGGCGCGCGAGACTGTCCCCATGGGTGGTCAGGGAAGGGGCTGCTGCGGTCGGTTCTGCCCAGAGCCCAGCGTTCTGAAGAGCACAGCCAGGGTTCGCCACGACGAAAAAAGGGCGGGACCGAAGAGACTCCGGACCCGCCCGACAGGCGCCTCTGAGCAATAACGGCCTGCGCTTTACGGAGCGGTGACGACCATGTCCACCGCATTGGTGGAGAGCCACGGCCCGCCGGGAGCGCCCGGAGTCAGGTCAAGGAACACCTGCAGGTAGACCTCGATGCCGGGTGGCAGGGCGGCGGGCAACGGCGCGGGGATCACCGCGGTGGGGCCCGCAGCGAAGAACAGCGGCGTCACGGCGCCCGGTGCCACGAAGGGGTTGACCCACAGGGGGTTGCCCACGGCGGCCAGGGGCGGGCAGAAGAAGCCGGGCCCGGGGACGTTGCTGCCGCTGGCCAGGAAGAGGAACGACGGGGCGGGGATGCCGGTGACTTCCAGACCATAGGTGGGTCCGGGGGACGACGACTGTCCGAACGAGGTGAGCGTGGCGGGGCCGGCGGGGGCACCGAAGTTCACCGAGTGGGACGCATAGGCCAGCCCGTTGAGCGGCGCGGGCGTGGGGTTGCAGGGAGTGGGCGTGTAGAAGGTGGGGCCCGCGATGGCGCCGAAGACGTCCTGGTAGGTCACGGTGAAACCGTCGGTGACGTAGAAGGCCGGGGGCGTGCCGAAGAGGCTGGGCGTGGTGGCCAGGTCCATGGCGATGCCCTCAAGGAAGGGGCCCATGCCGCAGCCAGGCGCGGCGGGGATGAAGCCGAAGGGGCCGGGAAATCCGCCGGGGAAGATCGAGTGGATCATGCCGATGGAGTCACAGGCCAGCAGCGATCCCGAGGCGGGGTCGACGGTCACGTCCGTGAGCAGTGTGCCCGGGGGAGTGAGGAACGGTGACTTGAAGGCGGGCACGCTGACCGCAGCGGGGCCGCAGGTGCCTGGGGGCGAAGGCACGAGGCCCACGATGGAGATGCCGTCGGTGACGTAGAGGGTGGGGATGCCGCCGGTGGTGACGCCGCCTGAGTCCATGCCCATGCCGGTGATGGGCAGGGCCAAGCCCAGCGCGGCAGGCACAGGGAAGGAGTTGATGGGCGTCCCCGCAGCAACGGTCGTGAGCGGGCTGTACTCGGCGTACTGCTCGATGACGAAGCCATCGCAGACGTAGACCGTGTCGGTCAGCCGGTCACTGGCGATGTCGCCGAAGCTGCCCGGGCCGGGGAACGGCGTGGGCCCGGCCACCGGCCCGCCGCACGGCGGCGGCGCGATGTACGGGAACATCGTGGGAGGCATGGGCGCCGGAGCCACGCAGGGCCCGGCAGGCAGGGAGGTGAACTCATGCACCAGGCCGGCAGAACCGTTGAGGCCATAGAGCTTCTGGGAGCTGGCGTCAGTGCTGGCGAGGGCGAGGGCAGACAGGGTGAAGACGGCGAGAGAGAGTTTCATGGCTCTGTGTTCCTGAGAGTTGGGTCGGAGGGGAACACGGCGATTCTTCGGGAGGCCAGCACTCGCCGGCCCTCGAGACGAGGACGTGTTCACCCTGAGAAACGCAGGGGGGGCGAGGACCCCAAAGAAACCGTCTGAGAATCTCCCTCACATCCGAGAGAAAGTCCCGTTGTGCTGAGGGCCTTCCAAGCTCTAGAACGGAGTGGCCTGAAGAGACCCCATGCCCGACCCAGACGAACTCACCCAGCTGATTCGCGACGCCGCCGGGGGCGGCGAAGACGCGGCGTCGGCACTGTTCGACAAGGTCTACGGTGAGCTGCACGATCTGGCCGCTCGGCGCATGGTGGGTGAGCGGGCGGGGCACACGCTGCAGGCCACGGCGCTGGTGAGCGAGGTCTGGCTGCGGCTGGCGGGCAACGCTCCCATCGCCTTCGAGAACCGGGCCCACTTCTTCACCGCGGCCGCCGAGGCCATGCGGCGCATCCTGATCGAGCACGCTCGCGCCCGAGGGCGGGTCAAGCGTGGGGGGGATGCCCGGCGGGTGCCCCTGGCAGGGGTCGATCTGGCCGATGAGGTCGATCTGTCGTCGGTTCTGGCCGTCGATCAGGCCATTGAACGGCTGTCCGAGCGGGATCCGCGCCTGGCCGAGCTGGTGCGCTTGCGCTTCTACGCCGGGCTGGGCAGCGAGGAGACCGCCGCGGCCCTGGGACTGTCAGCCCGCACGGTGCGTCGTGAATGGGCGGTTGCACGGGCGTTTCTGGCCCGCGAGGTCGATGGCGGCGGGCCCGAAGGCTGAGCGGTGGGCGCGAAGGCTGAGCGGTGGGCCCGACGGCTGAGCGGTGGGCGCGGTGACGGCGGCGAGGGGCGATGGCCCCGTTGTGGCCCGGTCGGGCTCGCAGTGCGGCCGTGGGCATCACGAGGGACGCGCTGGATGTGGCAGCTCTGCGACAAGCTCCGTCTGCGGGCCCCAGATCGCCCCGCTACCAGATTCTCCCTGTCCGCCCCGGCCAGGGCCTGTCGCCTGTGAGAAAGATCGGCCACAGTCGTCATCTGCCCCCAGCGCACACCCTTCGAGATCACAGCCATGACCGAGCCATCTTGGGACCGGGTCAAGGAACTCTTCGCCGAGGCCTGCGAGTTGCCCACCCAGCTCCAGTCAGGGTTTCTCGAAGAAGCCTGCGATGGCGACGAGCAGCTGAGGTCCGAGGTCGACCAGCTGCTCGAGCATCACGTGGCCGCCGAGGTCACCGTGGGCGTGGCCACTCCTGAGGGGGGGCACGGGTTGAGCGAGGGGCCGGGCACGGTCATCGGTCGCTACAAGATCCTCGAGGAGATCGGCCAGGGCGGCATGGGCGTGGTCTACATGGCCGAACAGACCGAGCCCGTTCGCCGGCGGGTCGCGCTCAAGATCATCAAGCTGGGCATGGACACCAAAGAAGTGGTGGCCCGCTTCGAGGCCGAGCGTCAGGCCCTGGCCATGATGGACCACCCGAACATCGCCTCCGTGCTCGACGCCGGGTGCACCGACACCGGGCGGCCCTTCTTCGTCATGGAGCTGGTGCGGGGCATCCCCATCACCGACTACTGCGACGATCGCAAGCTGCCTACGCCTGAGCGGCTCGAGTTGTTTCGCCAGGTCTGCCTCGCCATCCAGCACGCCCACACCAAGGGTGTGATCCATCGGGACATCAAGCCGTCGAATGTGATGATCACGTTGCACGACGGGGTCGCCGTGCCCAAGGTGATCGACTTCGGTATCGCCAAGGCCACCGACCAATCGCTCACCGAGAAGACGTATTTCACCCAGTACAGCCAGATCATCGGCACTCCGGAGTACATGGCCCCCGAGCAGGCGGAGATGAGCGGGCTCGACATCGACA
>Ga0209992_10000263_pt1 | contig 72702 bp, 48 predicted proteins | sample 2SBtaG_2_FD_182564 | JGI IMG/M metagenome (GOLD analysis project Ga0209992, IMG submission 182564) | Deep subsurface microbial communities from Kolumbo volcano to uncover new lineages of life (NeLLi) - 2SBTROV12_ACTIVE470 metaG (SPAdes)... | ecosystem: Environmental > Aquatic > Marine >... | reverse complement strand
GTCTTACCGATCGCGACCGAGACGGCGCCGTGCACGAGGATCGACCCACCGCCAGCGGAACCACCGCCGCCGCCCGTCTCCTGCCGTCCGGCGCCACCACCGCCGCCGCCCGACCCGAGGTAGAGGGTCCGATCTTTGCTGCTATCGCCGTTGCCGCCACCGGCGCGGTAACCGCCATCGCCGCCTGCGCTGCTGTTCGCGCCGCCGCCCTTGCCGCCGAATGGACCCGCTCCGCGCCCGCCGTTGGCCGTATGTCCACCGCCCTGGCCGCCAGTGCCGCCACCGCCGCCGCCACCGGCATCGGTTCCGGGGCCCTGCCACTGCGTGCCGCCACCGCCGCCAGCGCCGTAGCCACCGCCACCGCCGCCCGACCAGCTGTCGCAAGCGTGCACACCGTTGCCGCCGCCGCGCGCGTACTCGCCAGCGCCGCCAGGCCCGGCTTTGCCGCTCGACGCGGTCCCGCCGCTGCGTCCGATATCGCTCACCGGGCCATCGCCGCCGTTGCGTCCTGCGCGTCCGCCGCACGTCGTGGACCCGCTGCCGGCGCCGAGCATGTTGCCCGACCCGCCGCTGCCTTGACCGCCGCTGCCGCCCTTTCCGTACGGCGATCCACCGCCGCCACCGCCGCTATGTCCTTCGCCGTTGCCGCCCTGGCCACCGAGCCCGCTGCCGCCACCATGGCCCTGCCGCGCCGTGGAAACCGATCCGCCACCGCCGCCGCCGCCGCCGCCGTAGCCGCGACCGGACGCCGTGATCGTGCCGTCGATAACGACCGTGTTAGCGTACAGCGCAAGCCAGCCATCAGCGGGCGATTTGACCGCGGACGACGACGACGAGATGCCCTGGCCAGCCTTCTGCACACGGCCCCAGCCCTGCACCTTGACCGTGGTGCCAGCCTTGATGTTCACCGTCTCGAAGTAGTGCTTTCCGTAGATCGCATGCTGGCCGTTGGTCGGCCAGTTGGCGCTGTGACCGCCCTGGCTGTCGGGCGTTCGCAAGCCGCTGATCGTGCCGTCAAAGTTCGCTTTTTCGGCGATCTGCACGCCGTTTGAGCTCGCCGCAGGGGTCTTCGTCCCGCCCGGGCACACGCCGCGAACCGTCACGAAATAGCGCGTACCCGTCCACGCGCCCTTGAGCGTCAAACCACCCAACTGCGCACTTGTGACCTTCCCGACAAGCTTGAATCCAGCGACGTTCGACGCGCCCTTGGACGTGCCGATCGCGACCTCGTAGCCCGTAACACCGGTCCCCTGGGCCGGCCAGTTCGCTCGAATCACACCCTTGGCAGCCGTGACCGGGCTGTACTGGTAGTGCAGATCGCTCCCCGCGGTCAGCGAACCATCCGACACCGTTCCGGAAAACGCCTTGGGGCAGCGGACGACGCACTTGGCCGCAACGCACCACTTGCTGCTATCGCTGCTGCAGGTGGTGTGGTCCTTGAGCGCCGTCGTTTTGCACCCGGTCGCGCTCGCGCAGGAGTTGAGGGTGCACGGATTGGCGTCGTCACAGCTGACCTTCGCCTTGCTGCATTGGCCGCCCTTGCACGTCTCCTTGGTGGTGCATTTGTCGCTGTCCGGACACGGCTTGGTGTTGTTGATCTGCTTGCAGCCGGTCTTGGCGTCGCAGCTGTCGTCGGTGCACACGTTGCCGTCGTTGCAGACCACCGCCTTGCCGGCCTTGCAGACCCCTCCGCTGCAGCGGTCGCCGACCGTACAGACCGAACCGTCGTCGCAACCGAACGTGTTGTTGCTGACCTGGCAGCCCTTGCTGGCATCGCAGCTATCGGTTGTGCAGACCTTGCCGTCGTTGCAGACAAGCGCCTTACCGGGCTGGCATTTGCCGCCGCCGCAGACGTCCTTGACCGTGCACTTGTTGCCGTCGGAGCAAGCGGCCGTGTTCGCCTTGTGCTGACAGCCCTTCTTGGCGTCGCAGCTGTCGGCGGTGCACCCGTTGCCGTCGTTGCACGCTTGTTTTGCGCCGGCCTTGCAGGTTCCGCCCGAACACAAATCGCCGACCGTGCAGACCGAGCCATCGGTGCAAGGTGCGCTGTTGTTGGTCTTCTTGCAGCCGCTCTTCGGATCGCAGGTTTCGGTCGTGCAGAGGTTGGCGTCGTCGCACTTGCTCGGTGACTTGGGCGTGCACACGCCGGCCACGCAGCGATCGCCGGTGGTGCAAGCGTTGTTGTCGCTGCAGCTGGCGGTGTTGGCCTTGAACACGCAGCCCTTTTTCGGGTCGCAGCTGTCGTCGGTGCACGGGTTGCCGTCGGCGCAACTGAGTTGGCCGGTCGACTTGCAGCTGCCGGCGTCGCAGCGGTCCGTGGTCGTGCAGGCGTTGCCGTCGGCGCAGGCGGCCTTGTTGGTGGTCGTGACGCAGCCCTTCTTGGCGTCGCACGCATCGTTGGTGCAAACCTTGCCGTCGTCGCAAAGCCGCGCTTTGCCCGGTTTGCAGGCCCCGGCGGCGCACACGTCCTTGAGCGTGCAGGCGTTGTCGTCGGTGCAGGGCGAAGTGTTGGGGGTGTGAACGCAGCCCTTCTTGGCGTCGCAACTGTCGGCCGTGCAGCCGTTGCCGTCGTCGCATTCTTGGGTCGGGCCCGCCGCGCAACCGGGTTTTCCGCCCAATCCCAACTTGCAGATGTCGCCGACGGTGCAAACCGAGCCGTCCGAACAGGCCGCGCTGTTGGGCTTGTTCACGCATCCCTTCGCCGGATCACAGCTGTCGTCGGTGCAGCCGTTGCCGTCGTCGCAACCGATCGCCTTGCCGGGTTTACACAAGCCGCCTTTGCAGCCGTCGCCCGCGGTGCACGCGTTGTTGTCGGTGCACGAAGCGGCGTTGGGCAGAAACAAACATCCCTTCTTGGCGTCGCACGCGTCGTTGGTGCAGCCGTTGCCGTCGGCGCACGTGAGCTTCTTGCCGGGCTTGCAGCCCCCCGCCGCGCACACATCCCCGACCGTGCAGATCGTCCCGTCGTCGCACGGCAGCGTGTTGTCCTTGGTCACACACCCTTTCGCCGCGTCGCACGAATCGTCGGTGCAATGTTTGCCGTCGTCACACGCGAGCGCCTTGCCCGGTTTGCACGAGCCGCCACCGCACACGTCCCCGACTGTGCAGGCGTTGTTGTCGCTGCAGACGTCGTTGTTGGTCGTGATCGTGCAGCCCGAGGCCGGCAGACATGCGTCATCGGTGCACAGGTTGCCGTCGTCACAGATCGCCTTGGCGCCAACGCAGGAGCCGGCCGCGCAAGTATCGGCGCCGGTGCAGGCATCGTTGTCGTCGCACGGCAGCTTGTTGTCCTTGGCAACGCACCCCTTCTTGGCGTCGCACGCGTCGTTGGTGCACAGGTTGCCGTCGTCACAAACGGTCGCCGCTCCAGGTAAGCACGCGCCGCCCTTGCAGGCGTCCTTGACCGAACACACATCGCCGTCGTCGCAGGCCGCGGAGTTGGGCTTGGTGAAACAGCCGGTCTTGGCATCGCAGGCGTCGTCGGTGCAGACATCGTTGTCGTCGCAGACCACCTTCGCGCCCCCGCAGACGCCCTTGCTGCAGGCGTCCTTTTCGGTGCACTTGTCGCCGTCATCGCAGGCGGCGTCGATGTTGATGTGACCGCATTTGCCGGCGGTGCAGCTATCGGCCGTGCAGCTGTTGAGGTCATCGCACAGCCCTTTGGTGGGGGAGTCGACCTGGCCATCGCAGTCGTTGTCGGCGCCATCGCACGTCTCGGACACGGCGGCGGGTGCGTCGCAGGCGGTCAACCCCTTGGCGCCGCATGATCGCTGCCCGGTGCAGGCGCCGATCGCGTTCTTTGTGCTGCATGTTGTGGCCAGCTTCGCGGCGACGGCCCGCTTGGAACAGCCGCACGTGCCCGTCTTGAGTACGCAGTGACCCTTGCCGTCGGTCGCTTTGGAGCAGGAGTAGGCGCCGGGACAGTCGCTGTCGGCTTTGCAGGACGTCGCGCAGAAGCGACCGACCAGGGCGCCGTCGACCACATGGTCCCGACACACCGCGCCGCCGCCGCCTTGGGGCCCATTGCAGTCGCCGTCGCCTTTGCACGGGTCGCACAAGCGGGCGTGTTCGGGCACGCACAGGCTCACGAGATCGCCGCCGCCGCCGTTGACGGATCGGCAGCGGAACCCGGTTGGACAGTCTTCAACGCACGTCTTCGAGCAGACTTTGCCGTCGGCCGATTCGAGGCAAAACGACGAATCGCAGTCGCCGTTGTTGGTGCACGGACAGCCGAATTCCCCGGCCGCGATGCACAACCCCTCGCTGTCCGAAGCGCCGGCATCGTGGTCGCTCGTGTCATCGGCCGCGTCCTCGCCAATGTCAGCTGACCCGCTGTCGACATGTGCCAGGGCGTCGGCGATCGCGGCGTCATCGAGCAGACCGCCGTCGCCACCGGCACCATCGAGGGTCGATTCGATTTGCTCGCCGGTCGTGTCGTCGCCGCAGCCGGACACCGCGATCGCGATGGCGGCCAACCCGACAACGAGGTGTGAAGACAAGAGACGGAGCCCCGATCGGCGTATCCAGTTGGTGCGCATATTCCCCCCCAGCCCAAGCAGCATAGTGGTTACCGCCTCGGTGGCCACAGAACCGTTGAAACGCTGCGTGGAGAGAGCACGTAGCAGAACGTGGCGCTGTTGCGGCCGAGGAGGGCTTGCGCAAGCCTCAGACTTGAACAGGGCGGTGTGCGAAACCGGTTTCCCCGGTGCGCTACCGCATCTGTTGTAAGACCGTCTGGATCGACCCACGAAACGCTTCGAGGTCGCGATCGAAGGCCGAGGCGCTGGCCTGGTTGTTCGGGCTGCCTGCGTAGGCTTTGAGTGCCGCAGCTGCTTTGGTTCCGGCAACGGTCAGCTTGGCGAGCTGCGTAAACACCGTGCCGATCTGCCCCTTGAGCTCAGGTTTGGCGCCCAGCGCCTTGTAGATGGTCCCAATGGCCGCGAGGTTGCGCCCGACATCTCCAGCAACCGCGGCGACGTTGGCTTGGGTCATCTTGCCGCTCTGCAGCGCATAGCCCGTCCCCGCGAGCGCGTAGTGACCGTGCACGAGGTTGGGGATGCCGAGCTGAAACAACCCGGCGAGCAGCTGTGTGGCCACATCCGGCGACTTGCCCTTCTTCTTGGCCGCCGCCATCTCAGCGCGCAGCCATGTCTGCAAGGCCTTGGCGTCGCGGCCGAGAGACGCGGCCCCCCTTTTCGAGCTCGATTTCTTCGCCTTTTTGGACCCTGCCTTCGCTTTCTTGCTGGATTTATGGGCTTTTCGCACGCGTTTGCGCGGCGTGTTCTTGGCTTTGGCGGTCGCCGCGGTCGGCATTACCAGGACGGGACCAACCAGCAGGCAGGCACAGGTCGCCACCCACGCCAGCCGGCGCGTCATCATCATCGTCTTCATGGGGAGTCCTCGGTCGAGGTGGAGGCGCGGACGGGGCTAGATCTTGCCGAGCAGGCCCTTGGCCTTGGCGACCAGCGGCGCGGGCTGGTTGGGCGTATTGATGAAGTCGTTCATGTAACGCTTCTTGCGCGACTTCCAGTCGGGCGGCACGGGGATCGCAAACAAGGCGTCGAGGGCGGCCTCACGAACCTTGTGGTTCTCGTCGCCAAACCACAGGCCCAAGACCTCCATCGCCTCGGCCAGCCTGCTGCCTTTGAGCGCGGCGATCGCGGCGAACTTGACGTCCTTGCTCTGGTCGAACGAGGCGTTGCGGATCGCCTCGAGGTCTTCCTTGCTGGTGCCCTTGGACAGCGACTTGAGGCAGAGCAGGCGCACCTTGGAGTCGCGCTTGATCATGCCGCTGCGAAACGCGCGCCGCAGCTTGGCGGTGTTGTCGGGCGTCTCGAGCGCGAGCAACGCGGTGAAGACGGCGCGCAGGATGAACATATCGGGGTAGCTGGTCATGCGCGACAGGTTGCGAAGGGCCGGCTGGTACTTGCGCTTGGCGATCCCGAGGATGGCGGCGACGCGGACCTTCTTTTCGCGGTCGCGCATCATCTGGACGAGCTGGTCACCGGCCTTGGAGTAGCTGTCTTCGGCGTTGCCGAGCGCGACGGCCACCTGCTCACGAATATCGGCGTCGCGATCGGTGATGAGCTTGGCGAGCTCGGGCGCGAGACCCTGGCCTTCGATGCGGGCGAGGGCGAACACGGCGGCGCGCTTGATGTCCTGGTTGGGGCTGTTCATCTCGCTGATCAGCAGCTGAATGACGGCCGGGTTGCCCTTGGCGAAGGGCGCGAGGCTCATCACCGCCATCCGCTTGACGATCATATTGCGGGACTTGGCGAGGCGGCGGACCTGGTCGAGCCGCAGCGTCTTCATGATCTCGGAGGCGGCGGCCATCATGAAGTCCTCGTCGGCGCGCTTGGCCTGGGCGGCGTCGGCGAGCGGCACGATCGCGCGCTCGTCCTTGATCATCGCGAGGGCCTTGGCGACCGAGCGACGCACCATCACGGCGTTGTGGCGCAGCGCGAAGATAAGGTGAGGCGTGGCGGCCTTCGAACCGCGCTTGCCGTACTCCTGGGCGGCGGAGATAGCGCCGTTGACGCTGCCCTTGGTGATGAGGAACTCAAGCGCGGCGTCGCGCGCCTCGTCGCTGCCGTTCTTGACGAGCACGCCCGCGACTTTTTCGCGCATGTCTGCGTTGAGCGACGGGTTGTCGAGGGCTTTGAAGAGCACCTCGTACTGCTTCATCGTCACCAGGCCCTTGTAGGCGGCTTCACGCACGCTGTGTTCGCCGTGGGAGAGCGCGCTGGCCAACGCGGGTGCCGCGATCGCGACCTGCTTGGACTTGCTCAGGACGTCGACGGCCTTGAGCGCCTCTCCGACGCTGCCGGTGCGCAACTTCTCGGCCTGCAGCAGGTCGTTGTATTTCTTGACGCCCGCGACCGACAGGGCCTTGACCGCGCGCAGCTTGATACCGGTGTCGGTGTCTGTTTCGACGACCTTTTCGAGCGCCGCCACGGCCGGTTTGTTGCCGCGGACGCCGGCCTGGATGACCGCATCGAGCGCCTCGAGGCGCACGTTCAGGCGATGATCGGTGAGCGCGGGCAGCACGTCGTCGGCCTTGAGTTTGTAGGCCTTGCGGACCTTGGCTCGTTTGACGGCGCGGATGACGGCCATCTTCGGACGCAGCGCGTTGCCAGCGATCGCTTCGCTGAGCTTCTTGCGCATCACGTTGTCGCCCTTGGCGAGGCGGTTGGCGGCATCTTGGGAGGGCACCGGCTTTCCGGCGACGACGACGAACGACTGCGACGGCAGCTTGGACGCCTTGGCGAACGACAGCAGATCGTAAACGGTGAGCATCGGGACGTTGGCGCCGTAACCGATGTGCTCGAGCCCGACGGGTCCACGGATCGCAGGGGGTGCCTGCAGTTCGGTGACGCCGAGCGATGACAGGGTCCAAAAGACCTCGGCGATGACGCGATCGGCGTCGGCTTTCTGGTCGATGACGAGGGTCGCGCGGGTGCCGGCGACACGCAGGCTCGAGTTGCCATAAGCGGCGCCATTGCGGGCCTTGAGCGCGTCGTAGGCACGTTTGGGGCGGAGGGCGACGGCTGAATCGGCGAGGCCTGGCTCTTCGACCGGCACCACCATCGGGACGGAGACTCCGCCGAAGTCGACGGTCTTGACCACATAGAGGTTGGCGACCGGGGCGGCGGACGCGCTGATCGGGATCAGCAGCGCTGTTGCGGCGAGTGCGGCAAACAGCGCTTTTGTCGGCTTTGCAGTGCGCGGACTGGGCGTCATGTAGCAATCCTCCGAGGTCGCCGTCGCGGCGGGGGCACCGTCAATGGCGCAAAACCCCCTCCTGAGTCAACGGCTAACCGCCGGTGACAATTCGCGATGGGTCGACAATACCGCGTCCAAGGGCATGCAGCCAACGTCCGGCCCTGTTCTTCCCCAACCGGGGTACAAACGGGGTCTGACCCCGAGGGAGGGCGTGATTCATTACCCGGTCACGACCGCCATCAGGGGTCTGGGCAAGCGGACATGCCGCAGGCTGTCCTGGGGGAGGTACGACCCTCGCGGAGGTGTCCGGTAGGTCACCGAGCAAGGTGCAGTGGTGCTCGCACCACGGAGAAGCGAAACAACGCCCCCGGGTGTGGTCCGGCCGGGAAGCGACAGCTGACCGGCTAAAAGATCACACCCCCGAGGCAGGCTACAGGCGGCGGCTGAGCATCAGGCCGAACGCGCCGTCCCAGGTGGTCTCGAGCCCATTTCGGCCGGGTGTGACGTGCCAGGCTCGTTGGACTTCGAGGTACGCCGAGAATGGCGGCAAGATCTCGGCTTGAGCGGTCGCTGCGGCGGTCCATTCACCGGCGGAAAGGGTGTCTCCGAGGCCGGTGAAGCGTCGTTTCGTCACCATCGCTCGCAGGCGCACCATGTCGGCGTAGGGCAGCTCGATCCACGCGGCGAAGGTGTCGAGGTTGTCGGCGTCGTAGAGCTCGATCGTGGTGGCCATCCGGGCGGCTCGGAAGCGGCCGCTCAGCGCGAACATGTGGCCGGTCACGGTGCCGCCGTCGCGAGCGCGTAGTGTTTCGGCCTTGGTGCGCAGCGGTCCGGTGCCGAGCCAGCGGGCTTGTTCGACCTCGTACATGGTGTCGAAGTAGCCGGGCAACGCGGTGCCGTCGAAGGCGCGGATCTCCCAGCGGGCTGTGAAGCTGCGATCGCGGCGACCGGGCCAGACATGAAGGCGGAGGCCTGCGTTGGCGCCCATTCCCGCGGCGCTTGCGATGTGGCTGTAGGTGGCGTCGCCATACGGGACGATCGAGAACGCAGGGTCGCGGACGAGCTCTACGCCGACGTCGATTCCTGCGACCGTGTTGATCGAACGTGTGGCGTTGAGCAGGCCAGTGTCGTCGTATGTGCGGTCCCCTCCGGCGTCGAGGTTGGCGGAGAAAGGCGCCTGGCGATCGACCGCTGCGGTGGCGCCGATCGTGAACGTGCGGGCGATATTGCGGCGCGAATCGGCAAACGGACGCAGGAAGACGCGGCCGGCGATGAGGCGCGCGCGGGTCACGTCGTCGGTGAAGAAATCGCCGCCCCAAGACGCGGCATCGAACTTGACGCGGGCGCCGGCTTTGTAGCGATCGGGGCGCAGCAGACCGTGGTAGCGCGAGACGATCGCGCCGTGGCCGAGGGTGACGCCGGCCAGGGGTGCGACGCGGATGAGTGCGCGGTTGCCGGCTCGATCCGACCAGTTCCAGGTGGCGTGACGCAGAAAACGCAGCCATTCGGAGCGCTCATCCCAGTCCTGGTGACGCAGACCGGTACCGCCGGCGCCGCGCTGATCGTCGTTGTTGAGATCGAGCACGCGAAACTGCACGGGCAGGCGCACACCACCGGAAAAATCGCCCGCGCGGCCGTCGATACCCAGGTCGAGGGTTGAAAAGACGCCGCCGGCGCGCTGAGCCATGCCGGCGCCAGCAGAAGCGGTGAGTGAAGCGGGTTCGGCCTGCAAATCGCCGGGCGCAGTCGCCACCAACACCACGAACAAACCGAAGATCACAGGTAGTTTCAGGGCCTTGTTCATGGCTTCGTGTCCGTCTTCATGGCGTCGTCATCAAGGCTGCGACGGATCGCTGATCAGCTTGGCGCGGGGGTGCGCCTTGTCGTAGCTGCGTTGCAGGCCGGCGAGCGAGACATGGGTGTACCGCTGGGTGGTCGACAGGTTCTTGTGGCCGAGCAGCTCCTGGACCTCGCGGATGTCGGCGCCGCCATCGAGCAGGTGCGTGGCGAACGAATGGCGCAGGGCGTGGGGACCGACGGCGCGCGTGAGGCCGGCTGCCAGGCACCTCTTCTCGAGCATGCGACGCACCGATCGGTCGGACAGGCGGTTGCCGTAGCGGTTGAGAAAGACCGCGGCGGCGTCCTTTGGGCGTCTCTTGGCGGACGCGATAACGTCGGCTCGCAGATCGATCCAGGCAGACAGCGCGTCGACGGCGGCCTCACCAAACGGCGCGAGTCGGACCCGGCTGCCTTTGCCGAAGACACGCGCTTGGCGTTGATCGAGGTCGAGCTCTTGCAGGTTGAGACCCACCGTCTCCGCAACACGCAGGCCTGCGCCGTACACCAACTCGATGAGCGCGAGGTCACGGGCGGCAAATCGCGGGTCATCGGGCGTGCCGTGGACGCGCAGCAGCATCAAGATCTCGTCAACGCTGAGCACCTTGGGCAGGGTCGTGGGTTGTTTGGGGTTGCGCAGGCCGTCCGCGACGTCGGTGTCGACCCGCTCGAGGCGCCGCAGGAAGCGAAACATCGTGCGGATGGCGGCGAGTCGGCGGGCGATGGACGACGGCGCGAGCTGGCCGTGAAGGCTGGCGGTGTAACGGCGCAGGGACTCGCGATCGACGGCGGCTACATCGATGCCTTCGGTCGCATGGAGCCAGTCCTGGAAGTGATGAACGTCGCGTTGATAGGCCCGCAACGTGTGCGGCGAGACGCGCTTGACGTGCTCGATGTGGCGCAGGAATTCGTCGACGTCGGGGCGTATCGCAGCCATCCATCGAGGGTGCCCGGCGGCGGTCCGGTGTCGAGTTTTCCGGGACCGTCAGTCCTTGGGTACGTCGACCTCGATGACGCCCGGTGGTGGCGGGATCGCGAGCTTGACGCCCGAGATGTTGCCGTCGGAGCCCTGCAGGATGCTGGCGGTGATGACAGCAAGTTTGCCGCCCGACTGCGCCAACCCGTACCGGCCGCCTGTCCCAAGGCTGTGCTTGATGCCCACGTGGGTCGACTCTCGGATGACGATCGCGGCCCGTCCATGATCCACGAGCTTGCTGCGTTGCACGAGCAGCGTGCCGCCGAGCTGCAAGACGCCGTCGTGCACCTTGTAGACCGATGTCGTGTCTGGGTCTTCGAAATCGCCCGCAACCGTGCCCGAGATCGCGCTGTCGATGACCGCGAGCAGCCCCTCGGCCATGTATGCGCCCGCCGCGCGATTGTTCCGCAACGCCGATGCGAGCAGGTACACGTGAGCGTCCGGTCGTGATGCGGCGACCCCCCCATGCCCATATTTCCGAGGGTCTTGGAGCCGCCGGGTTGACGATGCCGCTGAACTGCTTGGCGCCAACCGGCTTCGTGCCCCCAACAACGCCGGCGTTTTGACACGGGCTCGCCGAATCGGGGCGCCACATGCCGGCCGGACAACCGAACTTGGCGGCTGCTGCGCTGATGCCGGCAATGGCGATCGGGTGGATCGGGAAAAAGTGCATGACCCGCTCAACATGGACGCTGCGGCCTCCGGCTTCAACCACGACGCGTCCGGCGGACCAGGTGCCTGTGCTACCTTCCGCGCCGTATAGGAGGGCCCGATGGCGAACTTGTACTTCCGGCAGCTGCTCGCAGGCGTCGACTTCGGGCAGGGCGCGCCTTTTGCCGCCCAGATGGCCAACTTCGTCTACGCGATCGGCGACCGCGACACCGGCGAATGCCTCGTTATCGATCCGGCATGGGCGGTCGACGAGCTGGTCGAGACGCTGGCCACCGACGACATGAAAGTCACCGGCGCGCTCGTCACGCACTACCACCCCGATCACTGCGGCGGCGACCTGTTTGGCAACCACATCGACGGGCTGGCCGAGCTATTGACCGTCGCGCCCTGCAAAGTCCACTGCCACAAGCTCGAAAAGGACGGCGTCGCGATGGTCAGCGGCATCGATAAGGGCGACATCGTCGGTCACGACTCGGGCGACAAGGTGCGCGTCGGCGGCGTCGAGGTTGAGCTCCTGCACGCGCCCGGCCACACCCCCGGTTCCATCTGTTTTCGCTGCAATGACGCGCTGTTGTCCGGCGACACCCTGTTCTTGCAGGGCTGCGGCCGCGTGGACTTACCCGGCGGCGACTCCGAAGAGATGTTCCGCACGTTGACCACCCGCTTGAGCAAGCTGTCGGGCGACACCATCGTCTTTCCGGGACACAACTACGGCGGCCCGCAGGCGACGATGGATGTCGTCCGACAGACCAACCAGTGCCTGCGGATCAGGGACTTGGCGACGTGGCGCCAGTTCATGGGCTGAGCGGGTTGAAGCACCGAACAGCGGTGCTTCTCGGTGCATGGTTGTTATTGGCGAGCCGCGATCAATCCGCGTCTTCGGGGCGGGCTTTGCGGACAGCTACGGCGGTGCCCACAAAGCGCGGGTCCACGTCCGCTGTGGGATCGAGGCCGCCCAGCTCTTCGTCGAGTCGACCGAGCACGTGCGCGACCAACTCTTCGATCGGCGTGACGTCGTCGTCGCTGATATGGGGGCTGCTGACCAGCGCGCGGATAAGCGCAGCGCGGAGCTCCTTGCGGATCTTGCGGTGGCCGCCGATGCCGTCGAACGCAACGGCAAGGAACCGCTGAACGTCGCGGGCTGCGAGCGGCAGCAAGCGCGGTTTGCCGTCGAGGATGGTCCACGCGATGACCGTGCCGACCAGGGAGCTGAGGCGCAGATCGTCGCTCACGCCGTTGGGCAGGTCGTCTGCGAGCAGCTGCACGGCGTCGATGGGAGATGCGTCGGCGAGCCTTCGAACCAGCGCTACCGCGGCGTTCATGCGACGGAGCTCACGGCCGCTGCTGCGCACTTCGGCGAGGCTCTCAAAGGGTCGGCTCACCACAACTTGGCGCGATTCGTCCGCGGAATCGGGCATCGCGGTGCCGGTTGCGAGCTCGGGCAGACCGCGAAGCAGCGCGCGCACCTTGTCGGCGCCGTCATCGTCGAGCAGGTGCAGTCCTTCGTCGCCGCCGATGTCGCGGCGCAACCGTCGCGCGCTGTGATGTAAGCGCACAACGGCCCCATGGCCGGCGCGGAAAAGGTCAACCAGGGGGATGTGTTCGAGCGCCGCCGTTGCCTTGTCCAGGTCGCCGCCGCACAAGCTCTCCAGCCCGATGTCGCAGGTGCAGACAGCGTGGCGTGTCCAGGTGTGGAGCTCATCGATCTCGGCCGGGCCAGCCGCGCGGGCGGACTGGATGCGGTACGCCAGGCGAGTAAATGCCACCTCGAGTCGTTGCCGGACCGACTCGCTGCACGCCTCGAGCGCGCGGCTGAGGAAGCTGCTGCCGGACACCCGAGACAAAGCCAAACCGGTGCGCTGGCCGCCTTCAGTCCAGGGCCGCAACAGATCGGGTTGAGGTTCGTCCTGCGCGGCGAGCGCGACATCGAGCCGGTCGGGGAGATCGGCGGCCTGGCTCCAGTCGTAGGCCTCGCGCGCCTGGTAGCGAGACGTGAAGCCGTGCGTGGCGACGCGACGGTCGCGGCGGTCTTGCAGGTCGTCTTCGAGCGACGCGGGCAACTCCCATCGAATGGCACGGAGCACGCGGCGGCCGTACTCGACACCGATGCGGTAGATCGAGTCGATGAGGATGCGCACCGCGGGCAACCGGTCGTCCTCAGGGTCGGCGATGAGCACAAACGCGCCGTCGGGCGACGTGAAGACCTCTCTGTCGGTTGTCATGTGCACTTCGGCTTCTTCGCGGTCCTCGAAGACCCGCACCGATCCGGACACAAAATAGGTTAAAACGGCGGTCGCCTGCGACGCAACGAAACGGTCCACTGTGGCCGTTCCAGCCTGCGAAACAACCGACAACCAATGGGCAAATCGGTCGTGTGAGAAGCGGTCGAGCGGCCATGCGTCGAGATCGACCGTCGCCTGCAGCTGTTCGGGGGACGCGAGGGTGAGCAGCGCCGCGCAGTCGGAGTTGCCGATATCCTTGGCCAGGAAGACGAACTCTTCGCACGCAAGCGCCTGCACTGTCGCCTCGGGATCGGGCAACGAGAGCAGGAAATCGAGCTTTTCATTGCCCGTTCGCAGCTGCCACGTGGTGCCCAGGCGCGCCAGGCCAAAGACAGTGCGGCCTTCCAACAACGGGGACAGGGCGAGGGCCCGACCTTGCGGATCGTCTTGCCAACGATCGGGTCCAGTGCCGTCGCGTTGCACCGCTTCGGCGATCGCTCCGGGATTGTGCTCGACCTGGCGTACGGTGGTCCGTCGAGAGAGCGGCCCGTCCTCGCTTTCGAAAGGTGCACCGCCCCGACGGACCATCGCGGTCGTGGCTCGCCGCAGCTTTTTCTGACGTGGATCTTCGCTCATGGCGTGCGCCTCCCGCGTTGCACAGCCTCGGCCCCAAACGCTACCTGCAACGCGCGCAGGGGCAAGCTGATATCGCCTTCGATGCGCACCCGCGAGCCCTTGATCAGCGCCGCCATGGACGCTCCAGCAAGCGCCTGTTCAACGATCTCGTCGGCGTCGACGTGCAGCGTCGTGGTGGCGTTGTCGTAGACCGCGGGGCCATTGCCGAAGCTGAGCACGAATCGGTAGCTCTCGCGCACGTCGCGGTCGTGGATCTCCACGGCGATGCTGCCGGGGATCTTGGCCACATCGGGAGCGCGGGCCGGGTCGATCGGAAGCACGCCCAGGTCGGGGAACTGCCGCGGTTTGCCGAGCCTCTTCATGACGGTCAGCCCACGTTCCCGCAACGCTCCGCCGATGACCTCGCGCAAGTGCCGCCGCGTCAAGCTGATCCGGACCAGCGCGTCATCTGCGGCGCCAGCGACGACCGTCCAAAGTCCGTTGGTGACCGTCCCGGACCATTCACCGCCACCGCTGCCGCAAACGTGAAAGCTGAAGCTGCCGTCGATCGTGAGATCGGGCAAAAGCGCGGGCAGGTTCGGCAAGATCTCTTCGAACGCCTTGCGGGGCTTCGTGCTGCGCGGCAGCGACCAGAAAGTCTCGGCATCGATCATGATGGGTCCCGTTGCGCCACAACTGCCGCACGAGCGCGGCACCAGCGCGGCGGCAGGAGGATGGTTGTTTGGGGAGCAAGCGCGTCGAACAAAGGCCTTTGATCGGCTCGCCAGAGGCGATCAAAAGACGACGGGGCCGTCGGACGGCTTGGCGGGCGGCGGCTTCTTCTTGAGCGCTTTCTTGGTGGCCTTTTTGACCACGGTCTTGGTGATGTACTTGATGCGCGTCTTGGGCTTGTTGGGGCCGGCATCTTTCTCGACGTAGATGACCCGCGTGCCACCGTCGACGAAGACCTTCTTTTCGACGATCTTTTCCTTCTCGACGATCTTTTCCTTTTCGACCTCGACGATCTTCTCGTGCTTTTCCACGACGATGTGGTCGAAGACGCCAAACGCGTACATGCCGCCGAGCGTGGCGAGCGCCAACAACAACCCAGCGACCGCGATCGTGATCCACTTCTTCTTGCTGTGCTGAGCGGCGGCCTGCTGCTCTTCTGCGAGGCGGGATTCCTGTGCGGCGCGCGCCTTCTCTTCCTCGGCCTTGCGCGCTTGCTCGGCGGCGCGGTTCTTCTGCTGTGCGGCCAGCTTGGCTTCTTCGGCGGCTCGTTTTTCGGCTTCTTCGGCCTGCAGCTTACGAGCGGCGGCCTGCTGTTCGACCTTGCGACTCTGTGTCTTCTGCTCGATCAGCTCCTGCAACAGCGCGGCCTGGTCGCCCTGCAAGTGCACAGTGCCGCGGTCGTCGTCGACCGTTGCGTAGGCGATGGCCTGGGCGAAGTCACCAGCGTTGGCCGGGCGGTCCGCCGGACGTTTCTTAAGCGCGCGCTGCAGCTGGACTTCGAGCGCAGGCGGGATTTCAAGGTCGGCGCGGATCTGGCGGGCGGCGGGCACGGCGAACTTGGCGTGGCGCTTGCGAACGTCCGCGGCGGTCTGCGCACGAAACGGCGGTTTGCCGGTCAGCACTTGGAAGAGCATGCAGCCAAGCGCGTACACGTCGGCGCGCGCCGGCATCACGTTTTCTGTTTGCACGCTGCCGCTGATCTCGGGCGCCTCGTATTGCGCGGTGAAACGCTCCTTGGCCTTGACGCGTTTGGCTGAGACCAGCTCCACCTCGCCGTCCGGGTCGGGCACAAAGAGGATGTGCGCGGGCGTCAGACCGCCGTGCGACTTGTTGACGGAGTGCAGCTCCTGGACCTTGTTAGCGATCTTGCAGATGAGCTTGACGGCGTCATCGGTCGGCAGCGTGCGCTTCTGCTTGAGGACCTCGAGCAGGCTCTTGCCCTTCGCTGATTTGCTGGAACCGGACGCGCGGCGCGGCGCGGGTTTTTCTTCTTTCGTCGCAGTGGCTGCAGGCGCAGGAGCGGAGGGCGCCGATCCGGTTGGTGCGGCGTAGGGCGGTGCGGCGACTGGCGGCGCGGCAGGTGGCGGTGCGGCATTTGGCGGGGCTGGGGCTGGCTGGACGGCGTCGGGCCCCGGTTGGACCGCGAGCGGCAGGGTCGACGGGGATGCCGGCGGCCCGGCAGATGGCAGATCGTCGGGAACGTACGCCTCGGTGGCGGCGTGACGATTATCACCCGCCTCGGCTGCTGGAGCGTCGGATGCGCCGGGCAAACCGAGCCCGCCGGCCACCGGAGCCGCCGCGGCTGGTGTCGGCGCTTGGGGTGAATCGGGAACGTACGCGGTGGTCGCAGCGTGCCGGTGCAGCGGGCTGTCGTCGTCGAAGAGCTCGGCCGGCGGGGTAAACGCCACCGTGCGCTCGTTGTCTTCGGGCAGGCTGTCGGGCAGATCGTGAGGCGCGTTGGTCGAGGCGGGTGCGCTCGGAGCGGCCGCGCTAGACGCACCAAGCGCGTCGGTCACAGCGTTGAGCGGGGAACTCGCGGGGTCTTCGCCCATCCGCGCGAGGAGCTCGGGTGTGAGCACGAACGCCTTGGTCGCTTCATCGTTGTCTTCGGCGTCGGACAGGGCTTCACCGGCGCCGACATTGGCGCCTTCGGGCAGCGTGCCGAGCAAGGTCGAACGGTGCTTGCGTGACTTTCGACCGGAAGGAGCAGGTCCCTCTGGAATATCGTCGGGCAGGTCGGTCGGATTTGGAGGTGTGTTCGGCACGTCGGACCTTCGTCGGGTCGGTCAAAAGGAGGACAACCGCGCGATTATGGCCAGTTTGCCAGAGGCTGACAACGTGTCGACCTTCGCAACGATTGCAGGCGTGGCCTCAGCGCGCGGCGCTCGGTCGGGCCAACTGGGCCGGACGCATGCCTGGTGTTGCAACAGCAGGCTGGATGGCGATGGGATCGGGGTCGCGTGTGTTGCGGGCCGTGGACGGCTTGAGCTGCGGTCGATCCCGCACCGGCACGCACTTGCCGACGACGAAATACGCGCTGCCGTTGTGCACGAGGTCGACCTTCCAGTCGTTGATGTCGGTCCACCCCGACGTGCCCGAGTCGCGCAATCGCCGTGACGCGCGCCGCAGCTTGGACGCAAAACCGCTCGTCCGGCCCCTTTCCATCAGCACGTAGAAGGCCCGGCCCTTGTTGAAGTCGCGCAGGTACGGCTCGAACTGCTTGGCTTCCTTGTTGATCGGGCGGATTTCGTTGTTGCTGTAGAAGGTCTCGCCACGCCAGGTGATGAGCCAACTGATGATGTCCTCTTCGCAGACGCGCTTGGGCTGCGAATCGAAGAACTCAGCGATGCCAGGCAGCCCCATCGTGGACACCAACGGTGTGTAGGCTTCCTCGATCGGTTGGCTGTTGGGGTGGCGGGTGCAGTCGTCGTAGTACGCCTCGAAGAGGTAACGCTGCGACCAATGCGGCGTCAGTGTCGGCATGTAGTAGTTGAGCGACCAACCGGCGAGCAGCACGGCGGTCAGCGCGATTCCAACCATGCCCACGCGGCGCAGTCGCTTCGAAGTCATCACCAGCAGCGATACCCCGCCCAGGCCGGCGACGATCTTGATGAACGTGGCGTAACGCAGCACGGCAGTGTCGAGCAGGTTGGCGACAATTACGCCCACGTGTTTGGCGAAGTAGGTGGCCGACCACGGCATGATCGGGTGGGTATCGCTGCGCCAATCGAGGGTCGCGTCCCAGTCGGTCGGCAGGTTGGCGGGCAGGGGGCGGTCGTACTTGTAGGTGAAGAGGTTGCGAAGGTGCTGCGGGTCATGCAGCAGGTCGACAACGACGGCAGCGAACAGGCCCACGGCCAAGAGCGCGTGCAGACGCAGCCGTTCGGCGCGCATGTTGCGCAGATTGGCGAGGTAGAAGGCGACCATCATGGTCAGCGCCGGTACCGCCGGGAGGATGTAGTGGTGGAATTTCGTCGATGACAGCGTGAACAGCATGAAGGCGAACGAAAACCAGCACAGGACAAAGACCTTGAAGGTGTCGACCCGGCTGCCGCCGCGAAGCTTGCCCGCTGCGAACGCCACGATCGCCATGGGCACAAAGCCCGTCCACGGAAAGAGGCCAAAGCCGAGCCACTTGATGAAGTGCTCGAAGGTGCCGTGATCGATCTGGTGCACGCCGCTGCCGACGCGGTTGAAGTGATCGTGGATAAAGAAGCGGTTGTAGTAGGCGCGGCCATGCCGGCAGAACATCGCCACGTACCAGGGCAGGCCGGTCGCGAGGAACAGGGGGATACCTCGGAGGAGCTCAACGCGGCCGAGCAGGCGCCAGTGACCGCTGACCAGGAACCAGACGAAGAGCACCGCGCCGGGCAGCATGAAGCCGAGCAGCCCCTTGGCGTACGTCGCCTGCGCCGCGAGCATGTAAAAACACAGCATCGCCATCGTGCGCAGCGTGCGGTCTTTGAAGGTATCGTCCCACGCGCCGCGCCGCTTGAAGATGGGCCACGCGACGGTCCCGAGCGACACGCCAGCGACGAGCCCGTAGATGAGCACGTGGTAGATGCCGTTGTATTGGATGTAGGCGCCGATCCGCATCGCACCCTTGAGGTGTGAGCCGGCGTTGGGGTCGGCGAGATCGGTCGCCACGATCGACCATTGGGGCACCAGGTTGAGCGCCGCAAACCCGAAGAACAGCAAGCTGCGACGCAGAAACTGGCCGTCGGTGAGCTCCTGCCGGCGGGCGAACCACGCGATCGCGAGAAACGACAGCGCGATCGTCATCATACCGACGAACGGCATGTCGGTCTGCGCCTGGCGGCTGACCATGTAGATGAAGGGCGACAGGCCGGTGACGACCGCGACGAAGCAGGCGTGGCGGCGATCGATGATGCGTTCGACGGCCATGTAGAGCGATCCCACGGCCGACGCGCCGACCAGCGCGACCGGGATGCGGAAGGCCCAATCGGACAGCCCGATCAGCTTGAGGAACACCAACTCCGACCAGAAGATCCAGATCGGCTTGGAGTAAAACCAGTTACCGGCGACGGCTTCGGTGCCGATCTTGGTCCTGTAGCCCCACCACGGGTTTATCCAGTCGTACGACTCGAGCATGTTGCGCGCGACTTCGCCGTAATGCGTCTCCCACGGATCCCACAGCCCAAACGAGCCGCAGTTGAACAGGTAGAGCACAAAGAAGAAGCCGATCACGCCCCAGCGCAGCAGCCGATCGCCGGGCGCCGGCCGCCACACGTCGATGGTCGCAGTCGACGCCAGCAGCGCCACAGGATGCGACGTATCGGGCCGACGGGACGCGTCCGACGCCGATGATCCGTTCGAAGATGCGGTCGAAGGTGTCGTCATGAGGTGGCAGAAGCACGCCTGCGCAGCGGCGCGCTGTCATACCACCGAGCCCTCAATAGTCAACGGTGCAGCCGGAACTACCGCCAGCTCGGCTTAGCCGGGCTTAGCCGCAGCACCGCCGCACAGGTCTGGTCACGTTGCAGCGGGACGAACTCGGATGTGGCCGTAAAAAGGGCCAAAAAAGGCGAGCGGGGCTCCTTTCCCCAAAGAAGCCCCGCTCAAGCAACCCAATTTTCTGTTTGTACGTAAGCAACAGGAAGGATGAACCGGGCGTTATGGATGCACAGTTCGTGCCATTTCCCCGACCATGATCATCTGATCATGTTCGGTGTCGCGTTTAGAGACATTCGTGCGAAGGAGCCCCTGACGTCGATCGCCAAAGTCTCGGACATCCATGTCGTTTATTGCGCATGAATTGCGTAGTTTATGACATCGGCGTCGTGAGCGGCTACTGGCCCCAGCCGATTCCAGCGCGCAGGCGGAAGTATGAATGCGTGCTTGGCAGGCCACCGGGTCCGTAGAAGTCAGCGCCGGCGTCGAATCGGGTCAACAGGACAACGTTGTCGGCGATATGTGACTCGACACCGAGCTCGGCGATGATGGGCACGTTCACGATCCACTCGGGGCGCAAATAGAACGTCACCGGAACCTTGAGCCCAGCAACGAGGCGCACGTCCGATAGCACCTGTTTGTCCGCGACGATGCCGGCGGACAGGGGCGTAAACGCGATGCTGGGCAGGCCGGTCGTGGTCGTGGGCGGGTGATCTTCGCCAAACATGTGCACGGCGAGCTCGGGTTCTCCGACAATGGCTGCCGTCCAGCCACCGCCGCGCGCAACCTTCATGCGAAGCTGCGTTCCCATGCCAAACCCGATGCCGCCGACACGGCCGCCACGGCCATACTGAATTCGCGCTCGGGGCGTGACGTCGGCGACCGAGTTGAGGCCGAACGTCATGCCGAACTCGGCGTCGGGCAACCCGACCGTGACATAGGCCGCTGAGTTGCCGGGGGCGAGCGTGCGGGCGCCGAAATACGAGAAGTCGGTCGACATATCCGCGGCGAGAGTGTCGACCACGGTGGCGTTCGCGGGCGCGGCGATCGCGGTGGGCAGCAGGACCGCCAAGGCGACGGCGGCGAGGCTCGAGATAGTGCGCAACATCGTCAACTCCGGTGCCGCTCGCTCAGGCCATGGCGAGCCGGCCTTCAACGACGCTAGCAGCGGGCTGTAAACCGTCAAAAACACGGTTGGGCGACGACGATCGTGGCCGCGGTGGGGGGACCTTTTCGTCGCGCACACGAGCCGCGTAACGAAAGAACGTGGAGCGCGGTAGGCCGGACGCGCGCCACGCGGCCGCCACGCTGGGGTTGTCGGCGAGGGCCTGGGCCACGGCGGCAAGACGCTCAGCGCCATCCCGGCGCGGACGTTTCTCGACACGGGCCATCGGCAGGAGGGCAGCTCGGACATCGGCGACGGTCGGCGCGCTGTCTCCGCAGGCGAGTTCAACGCGACGAGCGACGTTGCGCAGCTCCCGCACGTTGCCAGGCCAACGGCGCCCTTGAAGCAGGCGCTTGCTGGCTTTGTCGAGCGGCTGCCCAAGCATCGCTTCGAAAAGCAGCGTGACGTCAGCACCGCGTTCGCGGAGCGGCGGCAACGTGGTCCCCGTCACGGCGAGCCGATGCAATAGATCCAGCCGAAAATGACCGGCCGCAGCCGCGACCGACAAATCGACGTTCGTCGCCGCGATCACACGCACATCGACGTGCTGCACAGCGCCGCCGACAACCTGCGCTTCACCAACTTCGAGCACCCGCAGCAGCGCGGCTTGCCCGGCCGGCGAAAGCTCGCCGATCTCGTCCAGAAACAGGGTGCCGCCGCGTGCCCGCTCAAAAGCACCTGGCCGGGACGAGACAGCGCCCGTGTAAGCACCCCTGGCCGCGCCGAAGAGCTCAGCTTCAAGCAGGGACGCGGGCAGCGCCGCGCAGTTGACGGCCACAAAAGGACCGCAAGCGCGCGACGACAGCGTGTGCAAAAGCCTCGCTGCCAGCTCCTTGCCGGTGCCCGACTCGCCCAACAGGAGCACCGGCCAGGCGCGCGACGCAGCCATCGCGAGCTCGACCCAGACGCGCCAGACGCGCGGACAACTCGAATCCAGTCGGCCGACCTGCAGCCAGTCGCGACCACCGGGCCGGATTCGGACAACCAGCGTCGCGGTTGCATCGAGGCGCAACACGGCTCCTTCCGTCAAGCGCGCCCCGAACGCGCCGATCGCGACGCCGTTGATCGTGGCATGAGCGCCGCCGATCGGTTCAATCCACGGCGCGTCGTCACGCCAGCGAATCTGCGCATGACGCCCGCGAACACGCCGACCCTGCACGATCACGTCGCAGTCGACGGACCGCCCAACCACCTTTCCAGCGGCGAGTCGAACAGGCCGCCAGGTCTTGCCCTTGCGCACCAACAACGCCCATGCCAGCGGCCGATCCGAACGATCGCCGCCATTGCTTCGGAGCACCGTCATCAGGCACCCCCGACGAGACGCAACGGCCCATTTCCGCCAAACACCGCGCCGCCGAATCCGGGCTTGCGAGCGCCGGTCTTCTCCGAGTCGTGTCCGCGCAGGATCTCGTCGAGCAGCGGGATCAGCGCCCCACAGTCGATATCGGGCAACGCGTTCATCAGGGTCGGCGCGAATTCCCGCCAGCCCTGGGCCGCCGCGGACACGGCCATTTCGTAGAGCCATAGCGACAGCGCTGTCTCCCGGCCATGGATGAAAGCGCGGTAGGCGGGTTGGTCGGCGATGGCGAGCTGCTGCAGGTCCACAACCAGGTCGAGTTCTTCGCAGAGCTGCTGCATCGTCCACCGCCCAATTCGTTGGTGGTCGAAGTTGATCCATCCGATCAAACGAGCCGTCTCGTCCTGCTGTGAATCGGCGTCGCCACCTGTACTTACAACCTCCAACGCACCGGATCTCATTCCCTTGCATCGGTCGATCGCCGTATCCCGATGGCGCGCGCGCCCACCGATCGCGGCGTGGCCGTTGACCTGACTTGCCATTTCCGTCTCCCGTCTGCCCGAATCGGGCGTTATCGCAGGACAACACGTCACCGCCTGCAGCGACGCGAGCCCCATGAGGTGATCGGGATTGGACCCAAAAACGTGTCGCTGTTTTTTTGGGCGTGTTCGTTTCAGCCGTGATCTCATTGGGTTCAAAGACCCCACCCCCGATTCAACGGGCCGACCCAGCCGCGTCCGACAGCTCACCGCGAGCCGGATGAACAACGCCTTACGTCAACGATACCGGTGTTGTAGGCTCCGCCGCCCTTCGCTGCCGCTCACGCGCGAGGGTCACTGTCCGGAGGAAGCACGTGGCCAAGAAGACCCGCGCACGCCAACGCAAGAACAAGGCGGCCGCTCAGAACCCCGCGCCGTCCAGTCCCCCACCAGGCGACGCGGGCGGTGATGTGCCCAAACCCGCGGCCAAACCTGCGATCAAACCTGCGGTCAAAGCCAAGCGTCCGGCGCTGCGCCGGGTCGAGCGCTACGAATCCAGCTTCTTCGACGACGTGGTCCCGATCGGCATCGGCATGGTCTGCGCGATCTTGCCCGCCGTCGTGTATGTCGGCCTGCGCGACCTCTACCAGCTGCCCAAGACCTTCGCGATGACCTACGGCGCCGCGTGGGGCGTGCTGGGTTTGGCGGTCATGGCGGCGATGGGGCGCAAGCTGCGGATGCCCGACGTACCGCTGAAGTGGCCGATCCTCGGCATGATCGGCTCGATCGCGGTCGGCGTGGCGCTGGCGCCGGACGAAACCGGCGGCGTGCTGTCGATCTTCGCCAAGATGGACGCCTATCGCTGGGGCGCGGGCCTCATCTTGATGGTCCTGACCCTGGTCACCGTGCGCGAACCCCGGCACGTGGTGTACCTGCTCGTCGGCATGATAGCCGGCGGTCTATTCGTCGCGCTGGTTGGCATCGGCCAGCATCACAACATCGACGCATTGCTGCCCAAGGACGCCCGTCGCTGGGTCGGCATCAACCGGCCGGGCTCCTCGTTTGGCAACCGCAACATGGCCGCCCAGGTCATCGTGGCCGTCTTCTCTGCCGCGCTGGTCTTTCTCGGCATGGGCGCGCGGTGGTGGCGACGTCTCAAGTCCACACAGGCGCTCAGCGTCGCGATTCCGGCGGCGGCGGCGCTCTTTGTCCTGCTCTACTACCTGCGCCTTTCCGTTACGCGTTCGGCGTGGGGCGGCGCGCTCATCGGCCTGGTTGTCGGCGGCCTCGTGTACCTGGTTGCCCGCGTTCGCCAACGGCGCGCCGAAGCGATGGAAGGTCTGCAGTCTGCCGGCCCGAAGCGTTCGTCCATGCCGATCGTCGCCGGTGTGATCGCGGTTGCGTTGCTCGGTGGTGTGGTCGCTTCAACGCAGCTCAACAAGGCCAAGTTCGACAAGGGTCGCGGTGACGAGAAGCGCAAGATGGGCATCGTCGAGCTCGCCAGCACGGCGTTCGACTTCAACAAGCCGCACTGGGACATGCGTTTTATGATGTGGGGCACGACGGTCGAGGCGATCAAGGCCCGACCGCTGGGCGGCGGCGCTGGCAACTGGCGCGTGCTCTATCCGCAGTATGTGACGCGACGCACCCAGAACGACCACTTTTCGATCGCGAAACAGCCGGTTCGCGCCCACCAGGACTTCCTCCAGTTCGCGAGTGAATATGGTCTGCAAGGTCTGTTGTCGTTGCTTGGTTTGATCGGCGTGGCGTTGTGGATGGCGATGCGGACCGTGGCCATTTCGCGAAGGCGGGAGCTCGACAGCGCCGATGGCGTTCACTGGATGGCGCTCGCTGCGCTGGCGGGCGTGATGGGGATTATCGCGATCTGTGTGGACGCGTGTTTTTCGTTCCCCTTCCAGCTGCCCGCGCCGACCTTCCAGTTCTGCGTTTGGGTCGGCTTGATCGGCGCCGCGTACGTCTATGCGCTCGAGCAGACGACCACCGCCGTGACCCCTACCGCACAGGACGAACCTGCCGATGAAGACCCGCACGGTCTGGGCAAACTCCGCGTCGCGGCGCCGGGTGTGAAGCTTGCCCTGGTGGTCGCCGGCATCGTGGCCGTGACCTTCGTGCACAAGCAGAACGCGCGACTGCTCGAGGCGGAGGTCGGCTTTACACAAGGTCGTTCCAAGCAAAAACGGCGCGATCCGGGCGGCGGACTCGTCGCGATCAACGGTGCGCTGGCGATCAACCCAGACGACTTTCAAAACCACTTCATCCAGGCGCTTTGCTACCACTCGCTGGGCCGCATGAAGGAAGCCGTGGCGTCGATCGAAGCGTCGCTGCGCCTGTACCCCAACCTGCTCAACGCCTGGGTCAACCTCGCGATGTTCAGCTCGCGGCTTGGCGACGACAACAAGATGAACCACGCGCTGCAGCAGGCGCTTTTGCTCAAGCCCGACGAACCCTATGCGCTCAATGTGCGCGCCGAGTGGCTCCGAAAGCGGCGACAACATGCGCAGATCGTCAAGGAGCTTGAGCCGCATATCGGCAACCCGCACCTCAACGGCAGCTGGTACGGCAAAGCCAACATGCGGTATCTGCGCAACCTGCTGCGAGCCTACGAGGCGACCGGCGCGTGGGAGAAAATCCCGCGTGTCTACGGGTACATGATCAAGTACTACCCGCTGAGCGACTACACCTCGGGCACCAAGAAGTACAACTCGCGTTACCAGCGTCGAAACGCCCAACAGAAGGCGCGCTACAAGCGGGATATGCGCAAATATCACGTCAAGAGCGGCGACGCCTGGACCAACGCCGGCAAGCCCTGCAAGGCCGTCGCGCCGTACCAGTGGGCGGCGATTCGTGGCGGCATCAAGGCCGGCGACGAGAAGCGCAAGTACGCGATCGCGCTGCTCAAGTGCGGCAAGGACTGGAAGAAGGCCCGGCACGAGATCCAGGTCGCCATCAGCGCCAATCGCGGCAACAAGTTCGCCATCGCCGAAGAGCTGCGCAAGGTGCAGAAAAACCCCGGCACGATCCCCAAGGACGAGCTGCAGGCCACTCTTAACAAGGTCCTGGGCTGGTAGCCGCCAATGGCCGACAAGGACCGAGCGACGCATCGTTTCAAGGTCACGGCAGACGATGTCGGTGGCCGCCTCGACGCGTTCTTGACCGGCCGTCTGCCCGATGTCTCACGCACCCGCGCCGCGTGGCATGTCCTGCATGGCCACGTTGCGCTCAATGACCCGCGCGGCAAACTCAAACCCGGCTTCAAGCTGCGCGCGAACACCACCGTCACGATCTCGGTGCAGCCGCCGCCGGTTCCCGACGCGAGCCCCGAGGACATCCCGCTCAATATCGTGCACGAGGACGACGACCTCATCGTCCTGCGCAAACCGGCCGGACTGGTCGTTCACCCCGGCGCCGGTCATCCCAACCACACGCTCATCAACGCGCTGCTGCATCACGATCCGCGGCTCGCTGACGTCGGGGATTCGCTGCGACCCGGGCTCGTCCATCGGCTCGACAAGGACACCTCCGGCCTGCTCGTCGTCGCCCGACACGCCCGCTCTCACGCGCTCCTGGCACGCCAATTCGCCGCCCATACGACGCAGCGACGGTATGCCGCGATCTGCCTGGGACGCCTGCGCGAAGACGCGTTGACCATCGCCACCAAACACGGCCGCCATCCGCGCGAACGACGGCGCTTTTCCGGGCGCGTCAACGCTGGACGAGACGCGATCACACATATCCGGGTCATGGCTCGATCGCCGCTTTGTTCGCTGGTCCAGTGCAAGCTCGAAACCGGCCGAACTCACCAGATTCGTATGCACCTGGCCGAGCGCGGACACCCTGTCGCGGGCGACACACTCTACGGCGGTGTGCGCAACCATCCCAAGCTGGAGCGAACCGTTGCCGACGTGGCCTCGATACGAAAACTGCCGCGCCAGGCCTTGCACGCGTGGTTGCTCGGCTTCGAACACCCGGCGACGGGCGAGATGATGCAGTTCACGTGTCCGTGGCCCGACGACATCGCGCCGATCGCGGCGGCGTTGTTTGGCGAAGCAGCCGCGCTGCCCTGGGACGTCTGATTAAGCGCTACTTCTTGGCGCTCTTGCCGGGTTTGGCGGGCTCGTCGAAGCCGATATCGAGGATCGGCGGCGCGCTGTTGACGCGGCGTTTTGTGTTCAACAGCTTGGCGACCTCGGCGTCGGCGCGGGCGGCCTCTTCATCGCTCATCGTCACGGTGCGGGTGTGGGCGCGGCGTTTGGTCGCGGTCGGGCCGTTGCTTTTTGCGGGCTCGCTGCCGCCAGCCACCTGTTCGATCTTCTGAATCGCCTCGATCAGCATTCGTTCACGCGCCGCGATGCGAACATCTGCGCGCACGATCGCTTCTTCGAGGGCGCTCACTTCACGGGCACGCTCGTCGAGTTGAGTTTGGCGGCGCTGCAATACTTCGGCGCGCTGGGCAGCCATCGCGACGCGGGCGACCATCAACGTCTCGGAGCGCGCGACGTAACCGTCGAGATCGGCTTCCTCGTGGGCGGCACCGTCACCAAGACCGCGCAGGATCTCGAGCACATCGCGCAACTCGTCGTCTTCGAGGTGCTGGGCGCCTGACCACTTGCGCAGCGAGGACACCTGCTCTTCGATCCACGAGGCGCGCTCATTCAGGGCGTCCCGCTGGGTGGCGAGTCGACCTTCCCGGCCGCGGACACGGGCGTCGCGCAGTGCCAGTTCGATCTCGCCGTTGGCGAGCTGTTCTTCACGTTGGCGCAGCTGTTCGGCGCCCGGGACATCTTCGGCCTTCATGGTTCCTTGAACGTGTTGGGTGTGGCGGGGCTATTTGCGGGCCATTTGCGCGATGCGACGGCGACGCAAGCGAAGTTCATCGCTGTGGGGATAGCGCTTTTCGAGCTCGCCGACCAGCGCGGCGGCCGATTCATAAAAGCCTCGCTCGATGAAGAAGTCGAGCGTCTTCAGGTCGGTCTCGATGCCGCGCTGCCGTTGGCCGTCATTGTGGGAGCGGCGGGCGCGCGTCAGGCGGGGGCGAGGCAGCTGGGTCGAGCGCCGCTTGGGTGTCAACGTTCGCGTGCCAGGGCGGCTTGGTTCGGGGATGCCACCGCCGGTCGCTTCGGGCAACGCGACGGTCGCTTCAGAGGTTGGTTCGTCGCCGAGTTTGTTGAGCGCGTCAAAGACCCCAGGGTCGATGCTCGTGTGCTCCATCGGTTGGCTGCCAAAGCCCGTCTCTTCGTCTTCTTCGAGCAGGAAGAGGTTGGCGTTTTCGGTGCTTGTCGGCGCGCGTGGCGCGACCACGGGGCGCGGCTGCAACGGCGGCGGCACCGATGAATCCATGAACGGATCGGCGCCTGCGGCCGGGGTGGCTTCCGGGATGGCGGGTGGCAGTGTCGGTTGGCGGGTGCGCGGTCGTGGCGGACGGGTTGCCGGACGTGCAGACGGCCTTTGACCGGCGCGTGGTGCGGCGCGGACAGCTTGACGTGAGCCCCGTGTTGGAGCGGCGGCTGGTTTCTTGCCCGTGGTCGGGCGGGCGGGTTGCGGACGCGGGCGGGACGCCGTGACCGGGCGGTTCGGGCTGGTGTCGGTCTTGCGCGGGGGGCGTGGGCGCGCGTTGCGGGTTGCCTTGAGCGCCGGTTCATCGACGACCGGCAACATGGAGGTGGCGTCTTCGTCCGGTTGGTTGGGACCGAAACCTGCCGACTCGGGACGTTTGCCTGCGCGCGCGCCGGGCCGGGCGCGTTGGGTGATCTTGCCGCGCGCCGCCGGCGAGGACGGGACGACACCAAATCCAGCGGACGCTTGCCGACCGGTCGACGAAGCGCGCAGGGCGGGCCGAGCAACGCGGCGAGATGACGGAGCCCGCGGCGCAGAGGCGGACGGCGCAGCGGGTGTAGCGGACGGTTGCGGCAGCGGCGGCGCGCCACCGGGGAGAGCCTCGTCCGGCAGCGGCGGCATCTTGTCTTCGATCGTGCGAAACGCCGCGTCATCGGGCAGGGGTGGGGCGTCAACGTCGCCGGTGCTGGCCGGGATCGGCGGCGCGGACTGCAGGGCAAGCGGCAATGGCGGCGCATCGCTGCCGGCGTTGGGCAGTGGCGGCAGGTCGTCATCGAGGATCGGAGGCGCGTCGCTGGCGGAGTCTGGCCGCAGGATCGGCGAGCTCTTCTGGCCCGGTGATGTCAGCAGGCGATCGATGAAGTCGCCGCCAAAGCCCACCTCGTCATCGTCCTCGTCGATCGCCTCCATGCTCGGCAGGGAGTCATCGGCCTGCAGCTCGATTACCGTCTCATCCTGGATGGCGCCGTGCAGCACACCCATGGCCGCGCGGGCCTCTTCATCGTCGGGGTCGAGCGCATAGAGTCGGCGCAGCGCGGCGTCGGCTTCCTGGGTCAATCCGCCCTGTCGGTACCGCGTGATCAGCTGCCTGGTCAGCACTGCGGCGCGTTGTCGCTGGCCGAGATGTTCGAGCGTTTCGGTGATCAACTCGAGCAGCTCGACGTCGTTCGGCTCGGCTTCGAGGCACCGGATCAGCTTACCGAGCGCCATCGGATAGCGACCGGACCGGACGTAGTGCAGCGCGAGATCGTGGGCCGTGGTGACGTCATCGGCATCGAGGAAAGCAGCGCGCTCGGCGACGATCTCCCAGTCATTGGTTTCGCCCGCCGCGAGCAACCGTTCCCCGAGCCGCCGGTACATCCCGGCCGCTTTTTCGACGCGACCTACCCGGTTGAGCGCCTCGGCGACCATGATCCAGTCTTCGACGCGACCGTCATCGAGCGACACCAGCTGGGCGAGCGCTTCGACCTCGGCGCGGTGCTGACCGTTGACGTTGTAGAGATCGCAGGCGCGCCGGTATTCGCGCGCAGCGTCGTCGTTCATCCGCAGCTTCTCGAAGACCTGGCCGTACGTCACCCGCACATCGGGCCGCTCGGGCGCCATCTTGACGGCTTGCCGCAGCACGGCGACGGCTTTGATGGGAACGCCGCGCTCGCTGTAGACAGCGGCGGTGCGCAGCAGCTCTTCGACCGCATCTTCGGTGCGTCCGTCTTGTTGGAGCAGGTCAACGAGCTGCAGGCGCGCGCGGACGTCGCTGGGATCCTGCTGGATCACAGCCATCGTCGTCGAAAACATGCGCTTGCGATCGGCCTTGCTGAGCTGTTCGCTCTCGCTGCCCATCGCCAAGATTCACCCCGTGTCGTTGCCGCGCAATCGTGCGTCCGATCGCGCAGGTCCGGCTGTTTTTAGCCCGCTCAGCTCTTGACGCGTTCGACGTACTTGCCGTCACGCGTGTCGATCTTCAGGCGATCCGTGCCCTCAATATACAACGGAACCTGCAGCGTGTACCCGGTCGAAATCGTAACGGGCTTGGTCGCACCGGTCGCGGTATTGCCGGCGACGCCGGGATCGCACTGGATGATGTCGGCGACGATGAAGATCGGCAGCTGAATATCGACCGCCTGGCCTTCGAACATCAGGATGTCGACCTTCGTCTCTTCGATCAGGAAGTTGGCCGTATCGCCGACGCGCTCGATCGGCACCCCGAAGGTCTCGTAGGTCTCGGTGTTCATGAAGTGGAAGTCGGTGCCGTCGGCGTACATGTAGGTCGCCTCGATATCCTCGACGTCGGGCACGCCGACCTTGTCACCGCTGCGGAAGGTCTTGTCGATCACCTGGCCGGTCTTCAAATTCTTGATACGCGTACGCACAAAAGCGCCGCCCTTGCCGGGCTTGACGTGCTGGAACTCGACGATCTTCCAGGGTGCACCGTTGATGAGGATCTTCAGGCCTTTGCGAAAAGCGGTCGTATCGTACATGGCGCGAGGCGCTCCGAAGGTTTCGGCCTGGATGGCAGGCGTTGGGGATGCGCGGCGGTCAACGCGAAGGGTCGCGGACGCCGCGGCGCGCCGAGTATAGCCGTGCGTTTGCAGCGCTTGTAAAGCGACCCCCCACGACCACCGCGATGGCCACCAGCAAGAGCCACAGAACGCTCGACTGCGCGGGCCTGGTTGGACCCGATGAGCAGTCGAAAAAGCCCGGCTCTTCGGTCTTTGGGCAGCCTTTGCTGTCGAAGGCCATGCGATAGGACTGGCAGATGCCAGCGATGTCGTCGTCGTGCAGATCGCGCATGAAGAGCTCGGCCGGCAGCCCCACCGCGTACATCGTGGCCTCCTCGACCGAGGTGTGATCGAGCCCGAGCAGGTGTCCGATCTCGTGGGTGATCGTGCTGTGCAGGTCATACTCGTTGGATTTGCAGCCATCGATGCAAAACGTCTTGTGCTCGGCGTTGACGAGAATGTCCGCGTCCGAGATCGCGCCGGTCACCTCGTTGGCAGCGACCAGGGTCAGCGCGGTGGTGAACTGGCTGAACACCCACTCCCCGGGCGCGGCGAGCCACATCACCTGGTTGCCGTTGGGCACCTTCTTCCACGGCCCGCCCGAGGTTGGACACCCGGCCAGCGTGACGGGCGTCACCTCACCGGCGAGGTTGGTGCAGATCGGCCCCCACGGCTGCTGTTTGGTGAATCCGTCGTCCTGGAATTGCAGGCCAAGCTCGTTTTCGGCGCAACTCACGGGCGCACAAGCGACGCCTCTTGGATCATGGCAAACACCGCATCGCACGGCCTTCCACGTGGAGAAGCCGATCGCGACGATCTCGCGGACGCGCCCTTCACCCAAGTTGAGATCGGCCTGCGCTGCCTTGTCGATCGTGTAGCGAATGGGGGTCTGCGGCCCGACATTCCACCGCATATGTTGGCCGGTATCGGTACGCGACAACGTGTACCCAAGCGCGTCACGAGGGCCGACCAGGGACGACAGCGACGCCAAGGTCATCGCGACAACGGCAACGACAAAGAGCTGCCGGCGGCGATGGCGAAGCGGGTCGAAGAGATCGGTGAGAGAGGATGTCACGCGCTCATGGTAGCAACTCGACAACCTCCATGTGGGCGTTATCGAGATCGAAGAAGCGGCCACCGACGCGGGCGAAGCGAGATAACTCATCGGTCGCCAACAGCTCGATTCGACCGTGACCGGGCACGTCGCCAAACCTCTGGTGCAGCGTTTGCGCGATGGTGGCGGCCGAGTCCACCAGGGTCACGGGGCGGCCAAGCAGCTCATCGACCACCGGACCGATCGCGCCCTTTAGCGCCGGATAATGGGTGCAGCCAAGGACGATTGTATCGATGCCGCGCCGTTGATCGTCGCCGAGCCACTCGCCGAGGTACGTTCGCAGCGCGGCTTCGGTCACCGGGCCGTCAAACCAGCCCTCTTCGGCCAATCCAACAAGCAGCGGCGTTGCCTGGCCGTGCACCGTAATCGCCGGGTCAATCGCGCCAATGGCGTCGTGGTAGGCGCGCGATGCGACGGTTCGTTCGGTCCCGATGACGCCAACACTGCCGGTCCTGGACGCCTCGACAGCACGCGCCGCGCCAGGTTCGACGACGCCGATCACCGGCATATCGTAGCGCTCTTGCAACGCGGGCAACGCGCATGACGACGCGGTGTTGCAGGCCACGACCAGGGCATCGGCCGGCTCGCGCAACAACAAACCGGCGGCTTGAAGCGCGTAGCGCACCACCGTCTTCGCGCTCTTGGTGCCGTAGGGCAGGCGCGCCGTGTCGCCGAGGTAGCGGATATGGGCGCCGGGCAGCTTGTCCACGACGGCGCGTGCGACGGTCAGCCCGCCGACGCCAGAATCAAAAATGGCGATTGTAGGGGCGGGCATCGAGGCGCTACAGCAGCCCTTCTTGCTCGTAGTCGTCGAGGAGCTTTTCGGCGTCGATCGCGGCCATGCAGCCCATACCTGCGGCCGTGATCGCCTGCCGGTAGTGGCTGTCGGCGACGTCACCAGCCGCGAAGACACCGCGCACCGACGTATGGGTGTGGCGATCGACGATGATGTAACCGGTGTCGTACAGATCGATATGACCCTTGAGCACCTGCGTGTTGGGTGTGTGACCGATGGCGACGAAGACACCGCCAACGTCGAGGGTCTTGTCAGGTTCGCCCACTGTCGACGACAGGCGCACGCCGGTCACGCCCTTGTCATCGCCAAGGATCTCAGCGACTTCGCGGTTCCATTCGACCTCGATCTTGTCGTGATGCAGGGCGCGGTCGGCCATGATCTTGCTCGCGCGGAAGCAATCGCGGCGGTGCACGAGGGTCACCTTGGTCGCAAAACGCGTCAGGAACGTCGCTTCTTCCATCGCCGAGTCACCGCCGCCCACGACGACGAGCTCTTTTCCGTCAAAGAACGCGCCATCGCATGTCGCGCAGGCCGAGACACCGCGGTTCATGTAGGCCTCTTCGCTGGGCAGACCAAGCCAGCGCGCGTTGGCCCCAGTAGCCACGATGACGGTCGCGCTTTGCAGCCATTGCCCTTCGACCTTCACTTTGAGCGGGAAGCCGGAGAAGTCCACCTCTTCGGCGACGGCGTATTGATGCTTGCTGCCGAAGCGCTCGGACTGGGCGCGCATCTTCTCGACCAGCTCGGGGCCGGTCACGCCCTCGGGGAAGCCCGGGTAGTTTTCGACGTCGTTGGTGATCATCAGCTGACCGCCGGGCTGCATGAGCTCGCCCGATGGCAAGAATCCGCCTTCGAGAACCAGCGGCTCGAGGTTGGCGCGAGCGGCGTAGATGGCGGCGGTAAGTCCGGCGGGGCCGCTGCCGATGATGATCACCTTGTGCATGGATGGTTCTCCTGGTCGGGCTTCTTGGGCCGGCTGAAGCAGCCAGCGGATGGCAGGGGCGTGTACCGTCGGCCAGTCGAGGGCGTCAAGCGCGCCTTCGATGCGCAAGCGGCGCGAATCGTGCGGTCGGCTGAATCACCGGGCCGTTACCCGATCAACGTAAGATGGAATGGAAAAAGAGAAAGGGATAAGCGCTGTGCATCGCTGGGGATAACTCGGAAACGCCAACGATTGCACATCGCTGCTGACGATCGTTGTGTGGACAGAAGCCGGTGACAGAGGTGCATCGACAGGGGGGTTATGCACAGCCCCGAGCCGGGCGCCGACTCATCCACCGTCCGCCCCAAGTTCGTCCACTTTTGCTGATCGCACGACGCAACGACGTTATCCACATTCACGCTCCGGCCTGTGGACAGGCGAGATGGCGCGCTGAGCCGCAAAAAATCGGCGAACCGACGACGATCTCGGCGATCGTGTCGAGCGAATTTGATGAGCTTTGAAGGGTGGGGTCTGGGCGTCATTTGGTCCGGATCTGTCCGGTTGGCTATCGGCCCAGGCTGGCGGCGATCACGTCGATGTCGGCGCGGATTTGGGACTCGGTCTTGGCGCGCTGGACGATGCGACGGTTGGCGTTGATAGCGGTCGAATGGTCGCGTCCGCCGAACGCCCGGCCGATTTCGGGGAAGGATGCGCCGGCCTTGGTGCGGCACAGGTGCATCGCGATCATGCGCGGTACGACGACAGCGCGGTGGCGTTTGCTGCCCTTGAGATCGGTGACGCGCAGGCCGAAGTGTTGGGCCGTGGCGCGTTGGATGGCGTCGATGGTCATGCGGGCAGCGGGGGTTTCGAGCACCGGGCCGAGCACGTCGCGCGCCATGGGCAGGTCGATCTCGCGACCGCCGATGCGGCTGTGGGCCATGAGTTTTTTCAGCGCGCCTTCGAGCTCGCGGACGTTGTTGCGGAGGTGATCGGCGAGGTAGTGAAGGACGTCGAGTGGCGCGGCGATGTCGTATTCGCGGGCTTTTTTCAGCAGCACAGAGACGCGCATGTCGCGGTCGGGGGCGCCGATTTCGGTGACCAGGCCCCATGAAAAGCGGCTGCTTAGGCGGTCTTGGAAGCCGGCGAGCTCGTTGGGGTGACGGTCGGACGTGATGACGATCTGTCGGGCGGCCTGGTGCAGCGCGTTGAAGGTGTGGAAGAATTCTTCTTCGGTGCGGGTCTTGCCGCGCAGAAACTGGATGTCGTCGACGAGCAGCACGTCCACGTGGCGATAGCGGGCGCGGACATCGGCCATGGCGGACGGTTGTTTGCTGCGCATGGCGGCGATGACGTCGTCGATGAAGCTCGCGGCCTGGACATAGAGCACGCGCAGGCCTTTGTGTTGGCGGCGCACGGCGATGCCGATCGCGTTGAGCAGGTGGGTTTTGCCGACACCGACGCCGCCGTGAACGAAAAGCGGGTTGAACGAAGTACCGGGCGCCTGGACGACCGCGCGGGCGGCGCCGTGGGCCATCTGGTTGGAGCGACCCTGCACGAACGCGTCGAACGTGAGCATCTGCACGAGGTTGTCCGACCACGCGGGTGCGGGCGCTATTGCTTTTGCGGCGATGGGCAGCTCGGCTTGGGCGCCACGAACGGGGCCATCTACGTTTGTCGGCGACGTCACGCACAGAGCCACCTCGATCGGACGGTCGGCGATCTCTTGCAGCACGGCTGTTATGCGGTCGACGTGGTCGCGCGCCAGCACATCGTGGGTCTCGCGGTCGGGCACGCCCAGGTACAGGTGCGTCCGGTCGCTGCCGAGCACCTTGATGGGGCGATACCAGGCGTCGACGATCGCGCGGCTGCAGCGGCTACGCAGGCCGTCCATGGCGCGGGTCCACAGCGCGGTGGCGGCGGGATCGGGGCTGCCCAGTGACGGGGGCAACGGTGCTGTATCGGTCGACATCGCCGTCGGGAGGGGGCTTGGAGCCAACCAGTTCAGCGCGATCTGTTGGTCGTTGCCGGGGTCGTTGTGCACGGGGGCGGGTCCTTATTTCGGTTGCGCTACCCGAATCTGCTTGGGCGCGCCGCGGAGATTGGTTTGTTACGGTGGCAGACAGCGGCGCACGCACGGGCCCGTGACACCGACGTTCGTTCCGCGGCAAAACATGCCGACGCTGCCGCTGGATGCCGGCGTTTGCCGACCGCGGGAGCTGCTCGCCTCCAGCTCAACTGCGCTGTCGACAGGGCCGACAGGGGAGCAAAACCGGGCGAGACGATTCGGATCGATTCGTCAGTGTCGACAGGAACATGCGATCCACGATCCACAGTCCGATCCACACGAGAGAAAGCTCTAGCAGCAGATCGCAGCGGGTCGCAACCCCCGTTTTTGACAAAAGTGACAACCCCCTGGATCGACGCGAGATCTGCGTGCTGCCCCTGGGCCGCATGCAATCTCTGTTGACACCCGCAGGGGGCTGTGGCTAGCTAACGCGGCTTTTCCGCAGAGGAAAGTGCTGACGGCAGTCGTAAACGAACGAAATAATTAGGGAAATCCTTAGCCCTCCTGGGCCTTCAGGGTTTCTCCCGTAGAGATCGCCGCTCCCACCCGCTCACGCAGGACAGATCGATGAAGAAAGGACTCTCGACGCCCAGCCGTACCGCCCGACGCCGCACCCACGGCTTCCGCAAGCGCATGGCGTCCAGCAACGGCCGCAAGGTCATCAACGCCCGTCGCGCAAAGGGCCGCAAGCGCCTCGCCGCCACGACCCCCAAGAAGTAGACCCTTCCGCCCTGTGCCAAGCAGCTCCGAAGGGTTCGCTGGTGCGCGGGGTCACTTGGGTCGCCGCCACCGGCTGCGCAAACGCAAGGCCATCGGTGCGACCCTCAAGCGCGGGCGACGCGCGTACGGGGAGCATCTCGGTGTCGCGGTTGTCCGCAAAGACGACGGACCTTCTCGACTTGCACTCGCGATCGCCAAGGGCGCTGGAAACAGCCCCGCACGCGCTCGACTACGACGGCTGATCCGCGAAGCATTCCGCGCTCTCCGCGACGACTGGCCGGCTCTCGACATCGTCGTCAGCAGCCGCCAAACCTGGCCTCGCGCCACCCACAACGACGTTACCCGCGAGCTCCAGCACCTGGTCTCCCGCGCTCGCAAACGCCGCCCCTCCCGAGCCCGACGATGAGCCAGTTGGCGAGCCCCACTCCGCGCGAGCTTGCCGCCATCACGTGGCGTCGGCCGGTGGCGTGGTTGTTCGACCGGACGATCGCCGGCTATCAACGTTGGATTTCACCCGTGCTGCCGCCCGCTTGCCGCTTCACACCAAGCTGTTCGCACTACGCCCGCCAGGCGCTACAGCATCACGGTGTCGCCCGCGCGGTCGTCTTGACGGTTTGGCGCCTGCTGCGCTGTCAGCCGCTTTGCACCGGTGGGCACGATCCCGTCCCGCGCGGCCGCTATTCCCCCGCCGGCGCAGTTACCGCTGCGCCCGAGGTCTCCTGATGACCCTGCATCGCCCGACGCTTCGCCGTCCGTTCGCGCGGTTGATCGCCCTCAAGCTCGCGGTCATGGCTGTTATCGCCGCTGTCGCGCTGCCGAGTATCGCGTCGGCCAAGTGTCGCCCCGGAACCCAGCCGGTCGTGCTCCAGAGCAGCGCCGTAGCGTGGGGAATGTCGCCGTGCCGCGCTGGGGCCGAGTCGATCAAGCTGCTCGAAGGCCAATTCCTGGTCGACGAAGACCGCGCCGGCAAAGGCACCCCGCAATGGGCCCGCGGCAAATACGCGCCCGGTCAGCTCGAGCTCATCGATTCGTATGACAGCAAGTGGGACCCCTTCCGCGCCGCGATCGCCGGGCTGAAGTACGACGATCTCGAGGTCACGGTCGTCGCCAAGGACGGCACGAAGACGCCCAAACGATACGACTCGCTCGACGAGCTGTTCGGCGCCGATGAACGCTTCGGAGTGGTCGCCAAGACCAAGGACACGCTGACCTTCGTGTGGCCCGATCCGGCGCGCATCAAGAGCCCCGTGTACCTCGCGCGCACGTACCAGCTCGTGCCCGATGCGCCCTACCAGTTGGACGCGACGACCGAGGTCTGGAACCTCGGCGATCGGCCGCTGAAGTTCGCCGTTCAACACACGCTGACCGCATACCGCGACCCCAATGCGGAGTCCGGCGGTCTGTTCGAAGCGATGTCTGGACCCGCCGATCAGAAAGGCGCCGGCTTCAACGTCGCCGGTGAGACCGTTCACTTCGACACCACCGAGCTCTCCGACGAAGACCCCGAAGATCGCGCCCGCGCCGGTGTCCCGAAGTGGCTCATGACCGACTCGCGCTACTTCACGCTCGCCGAGTTGCCCGGCAAGGGCTGGCGCAAGGGCTCATCGGTGCACGTGTCCGACGTCGGCAATGGTGTCGTGCAATCTGTCTTGCGCAGCCAGGGCGAATCCCTTTCCGCCGCCAAGGGTGGCTGTGTGCCGACGTGGTACGCCGAGCACTGGCAGGGCACGACCTGCGTCGACGACTTCAAGACGCTGGGCTTGCAACGCGCGCTGACCGAGGAGATCCCCGAACCCTTCATCGAAGCGGCCCGCCGCAAAGGCTCGGCTGACGCTGCTGCTACCAACGCCGCGATCGACCGGGTTCAACATCGCCGGGTATTCGCGGTGCACAGCCGGCTGTTCGCGGGCCCCAAGCGACTCGAACTGTTGTCGTCGACGGGCGAGCAGCTCGAGGAGGCGATCGATTTCGGCTGGTTCGGCGCGATCGCGCGACCGCTGCTGTGGATCCTCAAGCAAGCGCAGGGCCTGACCGGCAGCTGGCCGCTCGCGATCTTGATCCTCACCGTGATGATCAAGGGCCTGCTGTGGCCCATCACCGGCAAGAGCCTCAAGAGCATGAAGAAGATGCAGATGCTCAAACCCGAGCTCGACCGCATCAAGACCAAACTCGAAGAGGAAGCGCGCCGGGCTGGTGAAGAGCGTCCCGACCCCAACAAGCTCAACCAGGAGACGTTCGCGCTGTACAAGCGCCACGGCGTCAACCCGCTCGGCGGCTGCCTGCCGATGTTCATCCAGATGCCGGTCTACATCTCCCTGTACCGCACGATCTACGCGTCGGTCGAGCTGTACAACCAGCCGCTCTTCCTGTGGATCGACGACCTCACGAAGATGGACCCCTATTTCGCGCTGCCGCTGCTGCTCGGCGCCGCCATGTTCGTGCAGACCCGCCTGACGCCGCAGACGTCCGGTGACGAGACCCAGCGAAAAGTCATGATGTGGGTCATGCCGATCATGTTTACAGTGATGATGGCCTGGCTGCCCTCGGGCCTGACGCTCTACATCCTCGTGAACACTGTCCTCAGCTCGGTCCAGACCGTGCTGCTGCACCGCAAAGAAGAGTTTGCTGCCGCGGCCTGATGGCCCTGGAGAAGACGATGACGGAAAACGCCACCCCCGACGACGAAGTCGAAAACAAGCCCACCGAGCAAAGCGCTGCCGCTGAACAGCCCGCCGAACAAAGCGCTGCCGCTGAACAGAGCGCTGCGCCGACCGCCGAGAGCGCTGGCGAACCGAGCGCTGGCGCATCGAGCGCTGGCGCATCGAGCGCTGGCGAATCGAGCGCGGACGGCCAAGCCGCCGCAGAGGGTGAGTCCAGGGGCGGCGCCAAGGGCAGAGGTGGTAGGCGCGGCCGCAAAGGCGACGACAAACCGCGCCGCAAGCGCATCGAGATCCCGCTTGAGACCAAGCTCGAGACCGGCATCTCCGCCGCGACCGAGGCGATGCGCCTGCTCGGTATCGAGGTGACCTATCTCAAGGGCGAGATCGATAACGAGCAAGTGGTCATCCGTATCGGCGAGATCACCAAACCCGAAGGCGCAGCGCTCGAAGGCCGCGCGTGGGAATCGCTGCAGTTCATCCTCAACAAGGCGATCAACCGCCACGCCATGCGCCGCACGCGCCTGCGCATCGAGACCGAAGGCTTCACCGGCCGCCGCGGCGATCGACTGGGCAAAGTTGCGCAGACGCTGGCCCGCAAAGTCGTCCGGCTGCGCCGCCCGATCACCATCGGCCCGCTCGCCCAGAACGACCTGCGTCAGTTCACGACCCAGCTCCAACGCGCCGGCGGCGTCGGTCTGCAAACCGTTGGCAACGACGACAGCAAGCGGCTCGTCATCAGCCCCGGGCAGGGGCGAAAGCGGCGCCGCAGGTAGCGGGGCCTGAGGTGTTGTCTTGGCAGACGGCGCCCCGAGTAAAGGACCCTTGGTTTGTCTTGGCAGACGGCGCCCCGAGTAAAGGACCCTTGGTTTGTCTTGGCAGACGGCGCCCCGAGTAAAGGACCCTTGGTTTGTCTTGGCAGACGGCGCCCCGATCAAAGGGGAAAGGACCCAACAAGGGAAGGCATTTTATAGGGTGGCAGGCGTTTTGTGGTCGCCCCACGAGCGGCCCGACCGGGGACAGACTGCCTTCCCCTGATCGGTCCTCTCCCCTTTGGGACCCCTCACTCCGTTTACCCCAACCGCCTGTTTTTGTGGTTGTTTTCAGTGTGTAGCGGGACGTGCCGGTTCGTCGTTATAACGTGGTCTGACCCTTCTGTGGCAAAAAGTGCCTGCGCAACGCGTGCGCGGCTGGCCAATTCGGCCCGCACAGGCGCAGTCTGCAAGATAGGGCGCACAGCACCGGTTGGTGCTAACGCTTTTTCAGTTTGTCGAGATAGGCCTCAAGGTCCCGCACCAGCGACTGCATCGACGATCCAAACTTCTCGTCTTCCTGTCCCCAGTCGACGAGCGCTTTTTCGCGGTCTTCGTCCTTCTTCGCTTTCTCGAGCTCGTCCACCAGCGTTTGCGTCGCTTCGGCGTAGCGCGAGAGGACCGATCGGAGGGTGGTGTGAATCGTCTCGAGCTTCTTGACCTCGGGGTCTTCCTGGTCCTTGGCGAGCTTCTCGAGCTTTTCGACCTGCGGCAGCAGCTCGTCGCGGAACTTGGCGAGCATTTCGTCGGTGCTTGCGACCTGGAAGAGCTCTTCTCGCACGCGGTTCATGGCCTGCAGCGACGGCTTGGCGCCCTCGAGGAAGACCTTGTACGACTTCACCGCGTCGAAGTCGGCGTTTCCGCAGCCGGCGACGATCGCGATCGCGACAAAGCTGACGATGGCGGAAATAGAGCGTGAAGAGATGGTGGTCATGGGCTCAGCCGGGCTCTTCGAGAGGTTGGACGCTGCGACGGGCACGCGTTGGACCGTAACTTCATGCATGTTCACGAGGACCTTGTAGATGACCACGCGTGCGGGTCGATGGGCTTGTCCAGGTTTGCCGATTGGCGGTCTTCCCCGATGGGTTTGCGTCGCCGTCAACAGCGCGTTACACGCTTCTTCTCCGCTCGCATGCGCGCCGCAGAGCGTCGCAACTCTAGGTTCGTTGGCGCGGTTCCGCAAGACGACGGCGGTCCTGTGGTCGGGTTGCCCGGGTAGGGGTCACCGCCTATGATGGCAGGCCGCTTGGTTCTTCGCGTCGTGGCGCCTGCACTCACCGCGCAAGCGACTGCTGGAGTCGATTCTTGATGAGCAACCGGATCGCCGACCGTTTCGTGTCCAGCGAAACGCTCGAGGAAAGCAAGCTAGGTGTCTTGCACCGCGTAACGGACGAATCGTCCGGAGGCACGGGGCTGCTGCTGGCGCTGGCGGAAGGCACCGCTGATGACGAGGCCCTCGCCGCAATCGTCGCCGACAACGCCAAGCTTGGCGGCGCGACAGATGTCCTGCGTACCACCGAATGGGGTCGTCATGACGGCCGCGGGTGGCTGTTCAGTGAAGGCGGCGACGGCATCTTGCTGTCCAAGCTCTTCGAAGGACGGCTGCGCACCAAGATGCCGCAGATCGCCCGCCTGGGACTGGGTCTCGCCCGCGCGCTGACGCAGGCTGAGAGCGCTGGTGTCGTTCACCTCGACCTCGGCCCGCACCGGCTCTGGCTCGAAGGCGACTCGCTCGACGCGCGTAGCCGCAGCTTTGGCTACGGTTGGTGGCGACTGCTGCCAGCGTACAAGACCGGGGCCACCGCCGACGGTTTTTACGGCGCGCCCGAGTTCATGCCCGCCGAGGTGTGCAAGGGCAAAGACCCGCGCGGCAACTCCGATCTCTACTCCGCAGCCCTTGTCGTTTGGGCGAGCGCCGCAGGCAAGCCTCCGTTCCGTTCCAAACAGCCGCTGATGACCCTCAAGCGGCAGGCGATCGAAAAACCGCTGCGCCTCGACCTGGTCAAACCGGCGCTCAAGGGCGTCAAAGACCTGCAGGCAGCCAACGGACCCGCGCTGCACAAAGACCCCGACAAGCGCGCGGCCGTCGCCGACTGGTTTGCGGGGCTGCAGACAGTGTCCGAACAATGGGCGCCGGACGCGCTGGTCGAAGATCCGCTGCCGCCGTTGAGCGCGGGCGATGGTGGTGCCGCCGCCAAGGCCGCTGAAGAAGCTGCCGCGAAGGCTGCCCAAGAAGCTGCCGCCGCGAGGGCCGCCGAAGAAGCCGCCGCGAAAGCTGCCGAGGATGCTGCCGCTGCGAGGGCCGCCGAAGAAGCTGCCGCCGAAGAAGCTGCCGCGAAGGCTGCCCAAGAAGCTGCCGCCGCGAAGGCCGCCCAAGAAGCTGCTGCGAAAGCTGAACAAGCCGCTGCCGCGAAAGCCGCCGAGGATGCCGCTGCCGCGAAGGCCGCCCAAGAAGCTGCCGCGAAAGCTGAACAAGCCGCTGCCGCGAAAGCCGCCGAGGATGCCGCTGCCGCCAAAGCCGCCGAAGAAGCCGCCGCGAAAGCTGCTGAAGAAGCCGCCACCAAGGCCGCCGCCGAAGCCGCCACGTCCGACGACAAACCAGCCCCGACAGCCGATCTGCCCGACGCCGTGCTCGTCGATGACGGACGCACGCTCAAGATGGGTAGCGCGCTTGTCGAAGCGCTGCGGGACGAGGAAGAGAAGGTCGCCGCTACCGAGCAGATGTCGCTCAGCGATATCGAACAGGCGATGCGAACCAACGCGTCTCAGCGCGAACCGGACACTCCGGTTGCCGAGACACAGCCGGCCGCCGAGGTGTCGGAAAAACGGGGTCGGCGCGGCAAACGCCGTGGCAAACGCCGCGGCAAACGTGGACGCGCCAGTGATGGTGCCGTCAAGGCCACGGTCGCCTCCCAGCCGGTGTCCGAAGCCGAGATCACGGTCGACGATCCGCCCGTCGCGGCGCCTGTTGCGACTCCACCCAAGGACAAGAAGCCGACCGGCAAGGCCGACAAGAAGCCGACCGGCAAGGCCGACACGAAGCCGAAGAAGGCCGATAAGAAATCCGCCAAGTCGTCGCTGCCGAAAACGGACGCGGGTACCGGTAGTCCCGCCAAGCGAGGGCAAGGCGCGCACGCCGAAATCACGGTGACGCCGGCCAAGGGCCGCAAGGCTCACAACCGTCCGATGACCGACCGGACGCGGCGCGTCGAGTTGGCCGAGTCGGCGTTCTTCGTCGATGACTCCGCGGGTCCCAAGACCGCTCTGCACGAAGCGGCGCCACCCATGGAACATCGCGGGCCGGGCAGAGGGCTCGTCGTCGTGTTGTTGATCGTGGCCGCCGCCGCGATCGGTTCCGTCGCCTACATGATCTGGAACATCCCGGACGACCACAAGAAGGGCAAAGGCGCAAAGCCCTCCGCGGCCGCGCCCGTGGAAGTGACGCCTCCCCAAGCCGACCCGGCCGCCTCCGAAAAAGCCGAGCCTGCTGCCAAACCCGCCGCCGATTCGGGGGCCCCCGCCGCCGCCAAAGCCGACGAAGAAGGCACCGCCCCGGCCGAAGACCCGGACGCCAAGGTTCGCGTCCTGGTCGCCGAGTGCAACAAGCTGCTGACGACCGATGGCGGCAAACCGGACGAGGCGCTCAAGAAGGCCGAGGCCGCGCTGGCGCTCAACGCTGGCAACGCGCCGGCCGAAATGTGCCGTGCGATGGCGCGCCGCGAGTTGGCCCGTCGCGCTGCTGCCGGCGACCAACCCGCCGAAGGTGAAGCCAAGGCCGCTGCCGAATCCAAGGCCGCCGAGGAAGCCAAAGCCGCCGAGGAAGCCAAAGTTGCCGAAGCTGCCAGGGCCGCCGAAGAGGCCAAAGCTGCCGAAGCTGCGAAGGTCGCCGAAGCTGCGAAACTCGAAGCCGAAGCCAAGGCCGCTGCTGACGCCAAGGCCGCTGCCGAATCCAAGGCCGCCGCCGAAGCCAAGGCCGCCGCCGAAGCCAAGGCCGCTGCTGACGCCAAGGCCGCCGAAGAAGCGAAGGCCGAAAAGGCGCGCAGGGCCGACAAAGCGCGGTCCGATAGCTCGCGTTCGCGCCGTCGTGAGGCCGCCAAACGTCGCGAAGCCAAGCGCAAGGCCGCTGAAGAAGCGAAGGCTGAGCAAGCGCGCAAGGCTGCCGAAAAGGCCAAGAAAGCCGTCGCCGCCCGCCGCGCCGCCCAAGCCGCCAAGAAAGCCGCCGCCAAGAAAGCCGCCGCCAAGAAAGCCGCCAAGAAGACGAGCGTGAGCAGCAAGGGCACCAAGCCCATGACCGCCAAGCAGAAGAAGGCGTCCAAGATGGCTGCACTGGCGCAAAAGGCGACCAAGGCGCGGCTCAAGGTCCTGTACTTGAAGAAGGCCGTCTCACTCGACCCGCGCAACAGCAAGTACCGCAACTTGCTCAAGATCGCGCAAGCCGAGCTCGCCGCTTCCAACTGAGAATTCATCCCCCGGCGCTGGCCCAACATGGCTGGAGTACTGGGTTTTTGCGGTGGAAACGATTTGCGGGCCCACGACAGCGATGTCATGCTGATCGGGTGTCGGCGCCCCCTCTGACGTGCTTTCCTGCGCGGAACATCGGGTCGCAACACCGTGATCTGCAACCCCTTGTCCGCCACACGATGACCGCCGGCACGCTTCTTGCTTTTTTTCCAAGCGACCTGCTGCGCCGCATGCTGCGGTTTGTTGGCGGGTTGATGCTCGGGCTGTCGGCGCTGGTCAATGTGGCCTGTGTCGCGCTGCCCGAGGTGGAAACGGCCGCTGTGCAGGACGCCACGATCGTCATCGAAAAACACCGCGTGACCCCGTCGCTGGAGACGCCGGTGCGGTTTGACCTCGTCGAGGCGGGCAACTTTTTCGAGATCTCCGACGCGATCAAGACGACACCAAGCGACCTCGACGTGCAGATCAGCTGGTACTACGACTTCGAACCCGGGCAGCTGATTGAGACCTGGCAAACCTGCGGCGGCGAAGCGCGCTGCTTCCTGACGATCTGCAACAAACCCAACCCCAACGCCAAGCGCCACCACCTCTGGGTGGTCGTCAGCCATGGAGAGCGCACACCAAAGACCACCAAGCCGCTCGATTTTCAGGATGGAGCGGTGTTCGACGCCGTCATCTGGGAGATCGAAACCAAGAACGCCTGCCCGAAGTGATGGCCCTTCCGCGTCCCGCTCGCCTCGGCTTCGTCGTCTCGATGGTCCTCGCCCTCGCGGCGACATCGGCGTGCACCGTGGTCTCCGAGGTCAGTGAGTCCGGCCGTTGCCAGGTCGACAGCGACTGCGCCGGCAGCCAACGGTGTTTTCAACGCCGCTTCTGCATCCATTCCTCGTTGCACGAACATCCCGTCGTCATGCGTGTGTCGCCCGGTCCGAGCTCCGGCCTGGTCGAAGAACACTTCGCCGCGCAAGTCGGCGGTGAAATGCCCGCGGCAACCAACTGGCAGCTGACCACGCCGGCCCGTGTGCGCGGCACCGTCAAACTGGGCACGAAAGGTCGCGGCCTCAGCGAGTTCATCCCCGGCACCTTGATCGCTACGGCGCCCGGCCTCGTCGACGGCACCTGGCTTCGCTACACCACCGCGAGCGTGCTCAACCCGAGCAAACCCGCCGGCGAAACCACCGACTTCACGCAGTACGTGTTCGATCTGCGCGTGCAGCCCGGTCACACCTACAACGTCGCTTTTTGGCCCGAAAGCGCCGACCTCGCGCCTCGCTATGAACGGGTGATGATCGGCGGCGACATCGATGCGCTCGCGATCAAGCTGCCCGTCGCCCCCGATGTGATTCGCGTCGCCGGCCGCATCGTTTCGCGACCCAAGTCAGCAGCCTGTGATGCCGTGTCGGGCCCCGCCTCCGCGACGCCATGTGGCGCCGATTGCACCGCGATCCCAACCCTGCGTGTGGCCCTTGTCGACGACGACGGACGCCAACGATCGAGCGCCGCCGTCACCGACGCGGATGGCCGCTTCGAAGTCGCCGTGGAGGCCGCTGCCGGCAAGGTCCACCTCGATTTCTCACCGACGATCAACAAGCTCGACCCTGACCAGGCCAACGATGAGAGCGATAAACTCGCCGCGTCTTTGCCATCGGGCACCTGGACGCAGCCGATCGACATCGCGGCGCTGCACAAAGAAGCGGTCATCAAGCACGACCTGGGCGAGCTCGACCTCGGCCCATTGCCCGCCAATCACCTGCTGGTCCGCGAAATTCGCGGCGATCACGGCCTGACGCTTGCTGGGGTCCGGGTGCGTGTCATCAGGCCCCTGACTTCGCCCAAGCGATGCGTGAAGAGCGGCGACAACGGCGGATCCGGCTGGCAGGCGGTCGACTCCATCAGCGATTTCAGGTCGGTCCGAAGCGCCGTCAGCGACGGCACCGGCGGCATCAAGGTCCAGGTCTTTTCGGGCACGGGAATCATCGCCGTCGCGCCACCGGCCAACACCAGCAGCGGCGCGTGGTCCAAGCAGGTCGAGCTCGCCGCCACCGCCGATCCGATCCGCTGCCCATCCCGCCGCAAGGTCCACGGTGTCGTGCAGTACCTCAACAAGCCGGTCGCCAACGCCAAAGTCACCATCCAGCCCCTGCCTGCCGCCGCCGGCGTGGTTCTCGGTGACACATCGCTCGCGCCCATATTCGTGACCGCCGACGACCAGGGCCGTTTCGCCGCATGGTTGGACCCGGGCCGCTACGCCATGATCGTGCGTCCACCCTCGCAGATCGGGTTGGCCCGCACCCTGGCCGACGTGATCGAGGTCAAGGCCCCGTCCAAGGCCGACACCGCGCCGCATGACATCGAGCTCAACGCCCTTTCGCCCACGGTTTTGCACGGGCGTATCCTCGGCACCAAGGGTAAGCCGCAGGCCGGTGTTTTGATCGACGTGCTGGCCAAGTCGTCGCTGCGCGTGTCCGACAAGGAGCTGCAGGCCGCTGCCCGCCGTATCGACGCGGTCCAGGTGATGATGCAGACGCACTTGCTCGGCTCGGCGGTCACCGACGCCGATGGCCGCTTCGAGATCCTCGTCGCACCCGGCAATCTCGCGTCCGCCAAACCTTGAATCAGCCTCTCGACGGACCCTTTTCATGGGATCCCAAGAGCGGTAGAAGATGGCCCCCTCGACATCACGTCGGCTGTCCAACGAGGAGCCCATGCGAGTTTCCATCGACAAGAGCGCGCTTGCCGTGCCGTTGCACCGGGCCCAGGGCGTTGTAGACCGCAAGACCCCGCACAACGTGCTCGCCTGCGTTCACCTCGCCGCTGCCGACGGCACGCTGACGTTCACCGCGACCGATTACGACATCACGCTGACCGCCGAAGTCACCGCCGAGGTCGAAGAGGCCGGCGCCGCGCTGGTCAACGGGCGCGATTTCTTCGACGTTGTTCGCGTGCTGCCCGATGGCACCGATGTCGAGCTGTCCGCCGACGATCAACACCGCGTGCGCGTGCAGATGAAGTCGGGCCAGGGGCGGTTCAACCTCAACGGACTCGCTCCCGAAGAGTTCCCCGACGTCGAGGAAGAGGGCGCTGGCGCCGGTTTGTCGGTCGAAAAGCAGCACATCCAGGAGATGTTGGCGCAGACGTTGTTTTCCTCGTCTACCGATGAGAGCCGCCCCGCGCTCAACGGCGTATTGCTCGAGATCGAGGGCGCCGGGACCAACCGCGCCAAGCTGATCATGGTGTCCACCGACGGCCATCGCCTGTCCAAGGTGGAGCGCGAGATCGACGCGATCGACTATGACGGCGCCGCCTACAAGTGCATCGTTCACCGCCGCGGCGCGCACGAGCTGCAGCGCATTCTCGACGGCTCCGACCCCTACGTTCGCATCGAGCTGATCGGTCGCAACATCGTTTTCGTGAGCGATCGCGCGCGGCTACAGGTTCGCCAAATCGACGAGACCTTCCCCGAATACCAGCGCGTCCTGCCCGATCCGGGTGAACATGGCGTGTTGCTGTCCCGCGCGACCCTTGTCGCCGCCATCCGTCGCGTTTCGGCCCTCGCCAGCGGCAAGAACAACCTGCTTCGCGTCGATCTCGAACCCGAAGGCGACGCGCCCGGCCGCATGACCCTCGAGATGCTGCACGCCGACCGCGGCGACGCCTACGAGGAGATTCCGCTGCCCGATTACGCCGGCGCGTCCGTCTCTGTGGGCTTCAACCCCAAGTACCTGCTCGACGTGTGCAGCGCGCTCAAGGTCGACAAGCTGACCCTCGAAGTGAGCGACCAGTTCTCACCCTGCTTGCTTCACAGCGAAGAATCGCCCGGCGCCACGTTCGTCGTCATGCCCATGCGTCTTTAGACGATCGCCCTCATCGGCCCGTAACTCAGCGGGGATCTCGTGCATCTCGAGCGGCTTTTTGCCGACGGTTTTCGCAACCTGTCGGGTGTCGAGATCTACCCGGATCCGCGCTTCAATGTGCTCACCGGCGACAATGGCCAGGGCAAGACCAACACGCTCGAGACCATCTGGTTGCTCGCTGGTCTGCGCAGTTTCCGCACCCGTCGGCTCGCTGAAACCATCGCTTTTGACCGCGATCACGCCGAGCTGGGCGCGCGCATTCGTCATCACGGCGCCAGCACAGATGTCGGGCTTCGGATCGGGGGTGGCCGCAATATTGTGTTCATCGACGGCAAGAAGCAGGACCGCGGGCGCGATTACCTCGGCAAGCTCGTCGCGGTGCTTTTTACGCCCGATGATCTGCGGCTGCCGTTCGCTGAACCCGCCCACCGCCGTCGCTACCTCGATCGCGCCATCTGGACGCACGATCGCGACTTTCTCAAGGCGATGCGGACCTACGAAAAGGCGCTCGCCAACCGCAACGCGCTGCTCCGCGACCACGTCGGCCGATCGATCGATGCGGGAATGCTCGACGTCTTCGATGACCTTCTGAGTCGTAGCGGCGCCACGGTCGGCGTCCACCGCGAGACCTTCGTGAACGACTTCATGATCCGCGTGCAGGAAGAATTCTCAGCCTTCGCGCCCGATTCGTTGCGCTGTTCGTTGCGCTATCACGCCAAGGTCGGTGGCGGATGCCTCGATGTGGACGAGCGCGCCGAGCTGATCACCGCAGAGCTGGGCGCTCGCCGCGACACCGATCGACGCCGCGGGTTCACGTCGGTTGGGCCGCACCACGATGACCTCATCCTCGAGCTCAACGGCCGCCCGGCGCGCGTTCATGCCAGCCAGGGACAGTGCCGGGCGATGGTTCTCGCGATGAAGATCGCCGAGCTGCGCAGCCTCGAACGGACCCACGGCGAGCCGCCGATCTTGCTGATGGACGACGTCAGCAGCGAGCTCGATAAGACCCGCAACGCCGCGCTCATGGCGCATCTCGACGCGCTTGGTGGGCAGGTATTTCTCACGACAACCGACGCCGCTCACATCCTGGTGACGGCGCCCACCGCGATTTTCAACGTCGTTTCGGGCACCATCGCCCGCCGAACGGCGCCCGGTGGCAGCGAACCCGCGTCTTCGACCGGTTCGCAAGGAGCGTAGATGCAAGCGTTTCACATCGAGGGCGGCGTGCCGCTGGGCGGGCGCATCACTGTGTCCGGCAACAAGAACGAGGCGCTCCCCGCCATCGCTTGTGCGCTGCTTACCGACCAGGTGGTCGTTCTCGACAACGTGCCCGACATCCTCGATGTGCGCGTGATGCTCGACATCCTCCGCGAGCTCGGCACCGATGTCGTGTACGAAAACCCGCATCGGTTGCGCCTGCACACCCCCAAGCTCAAGACCACGTCGATCCCGACCGAGATGGCCCGCCGCGTCCGCGCTTCGATCCTCTTCGCCGGCCCCCTGCTCGGCCGCGCCAACGATGTCGATCTGCCGCCTCCCGGTGGCGATGTGATCGGTCGGCGGCGCCTCGACACGCACTTCCACGGGCTCGAACGCCTCGACGCCCACTTCGAGTTTGGCAGCACCTTCCACGGGCAGACCGAGGGCCTGGTCGGCACCGACATCTTCCTGGACGAAGCCTCGGTCACGGCGACCGAAAACCTGCTGATGGCCGCCGCGACCGCCAAGGGCCGCACGGTCCTGCGCAACGCCGCGTGTGAACCCCATGTGCAGGGCATCGCCGAGATGCTGATCAAGATGGGCGCCAAGATCGCTGGCCACGGCACCAACTGCATCGTGATCGACGGCGTCGACAAGCTCGCGGGCTGCGATCACCGCATTGGTCCCGATTACCTCGAGGTTGGATCGATGATCGGCCTCGCGGCGGTCACCGGCGGCGAACTTTGGATCGACGAGATCGTGCCCGACCACCTGCGCATGGTGCGGATGGTTTTTCAGCGGCTCGGCGTCAAGACCAAGCTGATGGGCAACAGCCTGCTGGTTCCCGGCCGCCAACGGCTCGAGGTGCGCGCCGACATGAGCGGTCACGTGCCCAAGATCGACGACGCGCCCTGGCCACAGTTTCCCACTGACCTGATGAGCATCGCGATCACGGTGGCGACGCAAAGCCGGGGCACGGTGCTGTTCTTCGAGAAGATGTTCGAGGGGCGCATGTTCTTCGTCGACGCGCTCATCGGCATGGGCGCGCAGATCATCCTGTGCGATCCCCACCGCGTCGTCGTTGTCGGGCCGTCGCAGCTGTATGCATCGCGGCTCGAGAGCCCGGATGTTCGCGCCGGGATGTCGCTGTTGATCGCCGCGCTGTGTGCCCGGGGCAAGAGTCGCATCTACAACATTCGCCAGATCGACCGCGGTTACGAGCGCATCGATGAAAAGCTCCGCTCACTTGGGGCGCGAATCGAGCGCGTGGACGCGTAAAAGACGCCGAGTTTACGGCCCTGGCGCAATCAAGACGCCAAGAAGCCCGAGAAATCGCCAAAATCCGATGGTCGATCCGCAAAACAGCCTGCCCGATGAGGTTTCCGACGGTGTCGTGCGCTCGATGCTGGGCGACGCGCGGCGTGTCGTGGTCAAAGTTGGCTCCCAGGTGCTCTGCGGGCCCGATGGCGCGATCGTTGACAGTGTCTTCCAACAGCTGTGCGGCGCGATCGCGGAGCTGATGGCCAGCGGTCGCCAGGTCTTGCTCGTCAGCTCGGGTGCCGTCGCGCTCGGTCGCGGCATCGTTGGCCAGGTGCCAGGCGCGGCTGATCGGGGCACGGGAACCCTTGGCAAACAGGCGCTTGCGGCGCTGGGTCAGTCCGCCTTGATGGCCCGCTACCGGTCGCAGATGGCGATGCGTGGTCTGCATGTCGCGCAGGTCTTGCTGACGCACAGCGACCTTGGCGATCGGCGCCGATTTCTGCACGCGCGCCGCGTCACGTCCGAGCTCATGGACGTGGGCGTGCTGCCGATCATCAACGAAAACGACACGGTCGCCGTCGAAGAGATCCGCTTTGGCGACAACGACGCGCTCGCCGCCCAGGCCGCCCAGCTTGTTGAGGCGCAGGTGCTGCTGTTGCTCACCGAGGTCGACGGGCTCTACACCGCCGATCCCCACAAAGACCCGGACGCGCGCCGTTTCCAGGCGGTCTCTGCGCGCGACGATCGGGTGCTCGGTATCGCGACAGAGGGCGCCAGCAAGTTTGGAACCGGCGGCATGCGCAGCAAGGTGCTCGCCGCGCGCAAGGCTGCCGAGGTTGGCATCGTCACGATCGTCGCCAACGGCCGCAAGCCTGATCAGCTGCCCGCGATCCTCTCAGGTGACCCGATCGGGACGCTTTTTGTGCCCGGTGGCGGCAAGCTCACGGGGCGCCGCAAGTGGATCCTCGCGTCCGTCCGTAGCCGCGGTCACCTCGTGCTCGATCGCGGCGCGGTCCGAGCGCTTCTGCACGACGGAAAGTCCTTGTTGCCCGCCGGTGTACGCGAAGTTCACGGTCGCTTCGGGGTCGGCGATGCGGTGCTGATCAAGGACGAAGAGGGTGACGTGCTCGGCCGCGGCCTGTCGCGCTACGACGCCGAAGACGCACGCAAGATCCATGGCAAGCGGACCTCGGAGATCGCCGACATCCTCGGCTGGCTGCCGGCACCTGAGCTCGTCCATCGCGACGACTTCGTGGCTGCTTCTGGCGCCCGGGTCGAAGACGAAAGGAGCGGTTGAGTGTGCACCGTCGCCATCGTTGTCGACGCGGATGGGACGGTTTTTGTCGCCGGCAACCGCGATGAGAGCGTCGCCCGAAAGCCTGCCTCGCCGCCCGAACGCGTCGCCTTGGACGGGGTCGCTTATCTCGCGCCGCGGGACGGGGCTGAAGGCGGGACCTGGACCGCGGTCAACGAACACGGCGTCGCGCTCAGCTTGCTCAACAACTACCAGGGCGGACATCGGCCGCCGCCCGCTGATCCTGTCAGTCGCGGACATATCGTGCGTTCAGTCGCCAGATGCGCATCGGTCGACGAGGTTGTCGCCACCGTTTCCGACCCGGAGAGGCTCGGTCACGACCTGCGGCACGTGCGGCCTTTCGTGCTCGTTGCGGTCGATCGTCGGCGCGCCGCTTCGGTGCGTTGGGCGGGTGATGGCGTGGTCGAGGAGCGGCTGGAGCTGCCGGCCGTCGTTGTCAGCAACGGTGGTGATCTGCCGCGGGCGGAGAGAGAACGGGGCGCGGCATTTCGCGCGGCGCGTGCCGAACATGGCGACGATGTCGAGGCGTTGTTCGACGCGTTTTTCGGCGGCCATCGACCGGTGAAGGGCCACTATTCGGTGTGCATGCACCTGCCTCCGTTCGCCGGCACGGTTTCGCATACGAGGATCTGCATGGGTGCGGCGATGGCGACAATGCGCTACACCCCCGGTCCGCCTTGCACGCCCACCGGGTCGAGCACGACGGCACAGCTACCGCTTCCAAGAGGGGAATTGCCGCTTTGAACAAGCTCGTCGCCAGCCTTTCTTCGCTCCTGCTCGGGCTTGGCGCCGTCGGTTGCAGCGATGGGGATGGCGGTGATGGGGATGAGGCCAAGCCCACCAAGGGCGGTGTTGTGCTCGTGCCCGTCGTGCCGCCCGAGGCCAAGACTTTGTGGCCGCTGCCCGCCGGATGGAAGCTTGTCGTGCATCGCGATCGAGGCGCTGGCAAGGGCGTGCCCGAGTCGATCCTCGACGTGACCAAGGCGGACGAAAAGGTGCGCGTGGAGCCGTTTGCTGGCGAAGTCACGCGCTTTACGTTGACGCTCATCGATGAAAACGGTGCGCTGAAGGCGCGGGCGATGACGGCGCCTGCTTTTGTCGACCAGGCCGGCCCCGATCGGACCATGCACGCGTTCTTGGCGCCCGCAGGTGGCGGTGCGCAGGTGGTGACGCTTGTCGACGCGGAGGGCAAGCCGATCGCCGATAGCGGCCGGCTCGGAGAAGCGGTCGCCGTGGCGTCGAGCGGCGAGCTGTTCTTCACCGGTGGCGGCGTCTATGCGGGCGGACCACCGTGCGACAAGGGCGCTGAAGGCGCACCGACCAAGGCCATCGAGCGGCTCGATCCGAGCACCCACAAGCGCACCAAGGTCAACGCGTCGATGTCCCAGGCGCGCAGCTTTCATACAGCGACGGCGATCGGCGGCGCGCGGGTCATTGTCGCGGGCGGTTATGCCGGTCCCAAGAGCACGGGCCCCACCAAGACCGTCGATATGCTTCGCACCAACCAGTCGACCATCAAGGCGGCCCCGGTCCCGATGGCACGAACCCGCGCTCGGCATTGTGCAGCTGCGGTAGACGGGCGGGTGATCTTCGCGGGTGGCGATGGCCAGGGCGCCGGACGCGTGGAGCTTTGGGACCCGGGCAGCGGCCCCACGGCCGAGACGACGCTCGTGCAACCTCGCCGCGACGCCCAATGCGCGATCCTCACCGATCCGGTCAACGAAAAGGTCCAGCTCTGGGTGCTCGGCGGCGCGCTCAGCGGTGGCGGTCCGGTCAAGGCGACCGTCGACCGCATCGAGGTCATCACGATCGACGGCAGCTCGATCACACCCGCGGGGTTCTTGCAGATGCCGTTTGGACAGATCTCGCTCGGCGCCATCGCGACCCCACTTTCGCCACGCGGGGTGCTTGTCGCCGGTGGATTCGGGCCCGGTGGACCGTCCGACGCGAGCGACGCCGTGTGGTGGCATCCTCTGCCGGGAACGGCGTGGGCGACCGGCGATAAGCTGTCGATCAAGCGCGGTTGCGCGGCGGTTGCGTCGTTTGGCAGCAGGCTCTTGCTGGCCGGTGGTATGACCCCGTCGGGTGAACCGGCCGACACGGTGGATGTCATCGACGCCGACGCGGTCAAACCCAAGCTCGCCGCGACCCGTAAGCTTCCCGCCGCCCGAGCCGCCGCTCTCGCCACGACGATGCACCACGGCGGCGTGCTGTTGAGCGGCGGCGTGCGCTTTGTCGACAAGGCGCTCAAGCCGGCGAACACCTTGCTTTGGATGTGGCCATGAACTCCCCCGCGCAGAAGGGCAAGAAGACCACGATCACCTGGATGATCATCGCCGCGATCGTGGCGGTGCTGATCACCTGGCGTGTCACCCGCGGGCCCGATGCTGAGCAGACCGAGCCGGCCCAAACAGCCGCTGACGTCGCCAAGCCTGAAAAAGCCACGCCCGCAGCCGCCGAGCAGAGCGCCACCGACAAGAGGGCTGCGGAGAAGAGCGACCAACCGGTCAAAACCGCTCAGCCCAAGGTCGATCCAAGCGAGCCCCCCAAGGCGCTTGGCCAGCTCGATTCGGCCGGACGTCGCGTCAAGCCCAAGGCCAAGCCCCCCGGCAAGTGGACCGATGTTGCGGCCCAGAACGGTCGCCCAGCGGTCAACATCCTCGCCCTTCACGGCCGCGGCGACACCGGCCGCAACTTTGCGGAGATCGCGCGCGCCTTCGATCCGCAGCTCGCTTGGCGTTTTCTCGAAGGGCCGCTCACCTGGCGGGACAGCGACGGCCAACAGTGGTTTGATTCCACGGCCTTGCGCGCTGGCCGCGGCAATGTCAACGAGACTGTCGCGCTGGTTCGGGCGCACATTGACGCGATGGACCAGCCGGTCGTTCTGTTCGGGTTCTCACAGGGCTGCATGACGATTCTTCATGTGCTCGCCCGCAGCGCGCACAAGGTTGCGGCGGCGGTGTGCATCGGTGGGTCTGTGGTCGGTCAGCTCGACTTCAGCGAAGGGCCCCGGGTGCCGATTCTGTTCGTCTACGGCAGCGGCGATACCGTGGTCCCGCCAACGGCGACGCGCAACGCGATCCAGGTCTTCGAGAACCGTGGATTTGCGGCCGAACAGATCGAGCACGCTGGCCAGCACAGCATCCCACAGGGCGAGATGGGGCGGATCGGCAATTGGATGCTTGGCAAGGCTGGCGCACAGGGTCGATAGGGTGGCGATCAGACCGCGTTCGCCCCCGGGATCGCGCGCGCTCGCGCATCGACTCAAGTTGTCGCGTTGTGGTGATTGATCGTCCACCTCGCAAGTGATAGTCCCACCGCCCAGTCGGGCGATCTGCACGGCTGGCGACACATCTCAGTACCGAACAGGGAGCCGACATGACCAGCACCTCCGCAACCAGCAACGGGCCCAGCGCCGTCGCTCGACGAATCGACCGTGTGGGCGTCATTGGCGCCGGTGTCATGGGCCAGGGGATCGCCGCGCACCTGGCGTCGTGTGGCGTGGACGTCCTGCTCGTCGACATCGTGTCGCGCGACGCTCCCGAGGCCGTCGCCCCGCAGGACACCGGCTACGAGAAGATCCGCGCCAAGCGCAACGCGATCACGGCCGCCGGGCTCAAGAGCGCTCTGAAAGCCAAGCCGGCGCTCTTTCAGCGCAAGGCCGACGCGGTTCGGGTCGAGATCGGCAACCTCGAAGACGACCTCGAAGCCCTCGGCGCGTGCGACTGGATCGTGGAAGCGGTCATCGAGCGCCTCGACATCAAGCAGGCGGTCTTCGCCAAGGTCGACGAGCATCGCGGTGAACACACCATTGTCTCGTCCAACACGTCGGGCATCCCGCTCGCCGCGATGGCGGAAGGCCGCAGCGAAGGCTTCAAAAAGCACTTTGTGATCACGCACTTCTTCAACCCCGTGCGGTACATGAAGCTGCTCGAGATCGTGTACGGCGACGACACAGATCCCGCCGTCACAGCGCGCATGCACGACTTTTGCGCCAACGACATGGGCAAAGGCGTCGTGTACGCCAAGGACACCATCAACTTCATCGCCAACCGCATCGGCGTGCACGGCATGATGGTGGCGCTCGATGTGTGGCTGAAGGACGGCTACCGCATCGAGGACATCGACACGATCTGCGGTCCGGCGATGGGGCGTCCCAAGTCGGCGATCTTCCGCACAGCTGACGTCGTCGGGCTCGATACGTTCGGCCACGTGGCGCGCAACTGCTTTGACAACCTGCCCGACGACGAAGAGCGCGCCATCTTCGAGCTGCCGACCGTGCTGCAGAAGATGATCGACAACGGTCAGATCGGCTCCAAGGCGCCCGATAAGGCCGGCTTCTACAAGAAGGTCGGCCGCGAGATCATGGTCCTCAACCCCGAGACGCTGCAGTACGAGAGCAAGAACAAGACCAGGTTCCCGTCGATCGGCGCCGCCAAGAAGATCGACAATGTGCGGGAGCGTGTCCGTCACCTCGCCCTCGCCGACGATCGCGCCGGCCACTACGCGTGGAAGGTGCTGAGTCGGTCGTTGGTCTATGCGGCCAACCGCCTCGGCGAGATCGCTGACGACACGACGAGCATCGACCGCGCCATGCGCTGGGGCTTCAACTGGGACCTCGGCCCGTTCGAGCTGTGGGACGCAATCGGCGTCAAGACCATCGCCGAGAAGCTGACCGCCGAGGGACGCGAAGTGCCCAAGGTCATCACCGACATGCTCGCGCGCGGGCGGACGGCCTTTAATTCGGCGTCGCAGGGGGCGCAATACAGCGATCCCGACGAGTGGACCTACTGGCACGACGGCTCGATGCGCTCGATCGAAGCGCTGCCCGGCATCAACCTCGCCAAGCTCGAAGCCAACGACGAGGTGGTCAAATCCAACGCCAGCGCCGACCTCGTCGACCTCGGTGACGACGTACTTTGCCTGCGCTTCACGTCGAAGATGAACGCGCTCGACGACCAGATCATCACGCTCGGCATGGAAGCGCTCGAGTGGCTGGACGCCGGCAAGTACAAGGCCATGGTCATCGCCAACGACGGCCAGAACTTCAGCGTCGGCGCCAACCTGCTCTTCATCGGCATGCTCGCCAAGCAGGGCAAGTGGGATGACCTCGAAAAGGCCGTCGCGACGTTCCAGGGCTTCGCGCAGTCGCTCAAGTACAGCAAGGCGCCGATCATCTCGGCCCCCCACGGCATGGCGCTTGGCGGCGGTTGCGAGATCGCGATTCACGCCACGCGGATGCAGGCTGCGGCTGAGACGTACATGGGCCTGGTCGAGGTCGGTGTCGGGCTCATCCCCGGCGCTGGTGGCTGCAAAGAGATGACGGTGCGCGCGCTCGCCGGTGTCGACGGCAAGATGCAGATCGATCGCATCCCGTTCTTGCAGAAGTCGTTCGAAGCCATCGCGCTCGCCAAGGTCGCGACCGGCGCTGGCAACATGGCCGAGATGGGCTTCTTGCGGCCGATCGATGGTTGGAGCGTCAATGGAGACACGCGCATCGCCGACGCCAAGAAGGTCGCGCTGCGCATGGTTGAAGATGGCTACCGTCCGCCGCTCGAGGCCGACAACCTGGTGCTGCCCGGCGCCGATGGCCTCGGCGTCTTCGAGATGGCGCTGCAGAGCTTCAAGTGGGGCGGCTACGCCAGCGAACATGACGTCGTGGTCGGCCGGCAGGTCGCCAAGGTGCTCTGTGGAGGCGAAAAGGGCGGCAAGCTGACCGAGGGCAAGCTGCTCGAGATCGAACGCGAGGGCTTCATGCACCTGTGCGGGCTCGAAAAGACCCAGCAGCGCATCGAGCACATGCTCATGACCGGCAAACCGCTCCGCAACTAGGGTCTGCCGTGCACCTCCGAGTCACCACCTCGACGCCGACAACACGTCGCCATGCCGCCTCGCCGCCCCATCGAAATAGCGCTGCTATTCCTTCGAGACGCCGAGACGACCTGGCTCGGTTGTCGACGCCGAATGCGGCAACTCTCCGGCGCACGACAGACCCGGTCTGAAAAGGACCAACTCCCCACACTCAAACGAAACTGACTACAGACACCAGGAGTTCACCATGGAAGCCGTCATCGTCGCCGCAGTCCGCACCCCTTGCGGCCGATCCCGCAAAGGCAGCCTCGCCGCCGTTCGCCCCGAAGACCTCGCCGCGACCGCCATCCGTGGCGCGATCGAGAGCGTCGACGGTCTCAAGCCTGAGGACATTGAAGACGTGCTGCTCGGCTGCGCCATGCCCGAGGGGCCGCAGGGCCTCAATATCGCCCGCATCGCCCTGCTGCGCGCTGGTCTGCCCGATTCGGTGCCCGGCGCGACCGTGAACCGATTTTGCAGCAGCGGTCTGCAGACAGTCGCCCAGGCCGCTGAGCGCATCATCGCCGGCGGCGCCGAGGTCGTTATCGCCGGTGGCGTCGAGAGCATGACCCAGGTGCCGATGACCGGCTTCAAGCTGTCGCCGCATCCGCAGATGGTCGCCGAGTGGCCCGAGGTCTACATGCCGATGGGCATCACGGCCGAGCGCGTCGCCAGCAAGTACGACGTGAGCCGTGAAGACCAGGACAAGTTCGCCGCCGAGAGCCAGCGCCGCGCCGTCGAGGCCATCAAGGCCGACGTCTTCGCCGACGAGATCGTGCCGGTTCGCACCCCCCTCGGTGAGCTGCACGCCGACGAGCTCCCGCGCCCTGGCACAACCGCCGAAAGTCTCGCCAAGCTGCGCCCCGCGTTTCAGCAGAAGGGCACCGTGACGGCCGGCAACTCCAGCCCGCTGACGGACGGCGCCGCCGCTGTGATTCTCGCGTCTCGCACCCGGGCCGAAGCTGAGGGTTGGCCGATCCTCGCGACGTTCCGCGGCTTCGCGGTCGCTGGCGTCAAACCCGAGATGATGGGCATCGGCCCGCTCGCCGCCATCCCGAAGGTCCTCGACAAGGCCGGCGTGGAGATCGGTGATATCGACCACATCGAGCTCAACGAAGCCTTCGCGTCCCAGTCGTTGGCGGTGATCCGCGAGCTCGGCCTCGATGTCGAGAAGGTCAACCCAACCGGGGGCGCGATCGCCCTCGGCCACCCGCTCGGCGCAACCGGCGCCAAGCTCACCGCCACGCTCGTCCACGCGCTCAAGCGCAACGGCCACAAGTACGGAATGGTGACGATGTGCGTCGGTGGCGGGATGGGAGCGGCTGGCCTCTTCGAAGCCGAGGCGTAGCAGCCGAACCCCAAGCCCCTTTCGAAGCCGAAGGGTAGCTCCCGCCACCGTGCAGTCGGCCTTGGCCGACAGATGCACAGCCTTTCGCGTTCCAGCTCAAACGGGTCAGCCCGGCACAGTGGGGCGCGCCCAAACAATGGGATGGGAGCGGCTGGCCTCTTCGAAGCCGAGGCGTAGCAGCCGAACCCCAAGCCCCTTTCGAAGCCGAAGGGTAGCTCCCGCCATCGTCGAGCGGGCTCGAGTTCTACCAACCGCCGCCGAGGCCGATCGAGAACGCCAAGTGGTCCAATTGCATCGTGCTGACGTCGCCCTGCATATCGGTGCGCGAGTCGTCGAAGCCGACCGAAGCTCCGCGCCAGTTCGTCGACAGGTAGCGCATTTCGAAGTTGACGAAGGAGCGTGAACCGTTGGCTTCGACCCGTGACAGGTACCGAAAACCCGCCGCACCCGCGACGCCAAACCCCCAGTATTGAACGTCGAATTTGTCTTCTTCGACCTCGATGCAGCCGTCGTTATCGCAGAACTCGTGGGTGTCGGAGCCGTCGGTGAACATGCCGACGATGCCGGCGTCCACGGCCGCGTACAGCTGCATCCGATTGAAGACCGGCGTCTGGATGACGATCGTGGGCGCGAGCTGGAGTAGCGATGAAAACCCGACATCAAAGCCGACCTGCTCTTGCCAACCCGTCGTATTCAGCGGGCCGAATGACCAGTTGAATCGCGCGCCGATCGCGATCACGGGGAGCGGTGAGACGCCCACGAAGAGCAGCTGAAAGCCCACCGCGGGGTCGAACTCGCCGCCTGCGCCCATGCCGGATTTCAGACCGAAACGCTTATCGCCGCGCGGCATGTCGACAGCGAGGCCCACCGTTGCGGCCGCATGCCAACCGTCGTTCTTTTGCGGGGCGCGCCTGGTTGGAGCCGGCGGTGGCGCCGCGGTTGGAGGTTCGAGGACCGGCGGCTGCGAGCTCGGTGGGTTTGTCGCGGGCTGCGGCGACGGTTGGGCAGGTGGCTGTGTCGCCGGGGCTGGACGTGCCAGGGGCGGTTCGCTTGGCGGCTGCGTAGATTGAGCGGTGGCGATCGAGGCGCAAAGGAGCGCGGCCGTTGCGACCAGAGATGCGGCAAGTTGCGGTGACACGGGGCCTCCCGGGCGGTGCGATTGATGAGAAGACCGGATCAACGCTTCAGCTTCACGTCGCGTTTGGCCGCGTGGACCAGCTCGTCGAGCTTGCTGAGAAACCGCGATCGAGCCTTCTTGTCCATCGGCGCAGGCCCGCCCGTCATCACGCCCATCTCGCGCAGCTGCTGAGAAAGGTCGCGGCCCGACAGCGCGTTGCCGATGTTGTCCGATGTGAATTCTTTGCCCTTGGGCCCAACAACCCGCGCCTTTTGCTCGAGCGACCGCGCCGCGAGCGGGATATCCGACGTCACCACGATATCGCCGACACCACAGCGCTCGGCGATGTAGTCGTCCGCCACGTCTTCGCCCTGCGCGACCATGACCGCGGAGATGCGCGGCGATCGCGGCACCTGGATGTATTGGTTGGCGACGACGAGCACGTCCCACTGGTAGCGCGCGGCGACCTTGTAGACTTCGTCCTTCACGGGGCAGGCGTCGGCGTCGACGTAGATGATGTGCATACCTTTGTCCGCAGTTCAGCCGATATCGCGCCGCACGATCGTATGGCTGCCGCTCATCCAAGATCGGTTCGCCCTGGTCGCGACCTGCAACGTGGCGGTCGACACCAGGGTTACGAGTGCGTCCTTGCCATGTGTCACCGCGAAATAGGCGCCGTCCAAGGTGATCGAGACACCGCGGGCGTGGGCCAGGTCGATCGTGGAGAGCAGCGCCCCTGATGCGGCGTCCCAGAACGCGACGACGCCGCCGTCGGGACACGTGGTCGCTGCGACGCCGGTCTTTTGGTGGATGGCGACCGACAACACCTCGCCCTTGAACCGCTCGCTGATGCGATGGCTGGTCGTCTGCAGCACGGGCGCCTTGGCGGGGAGGAAGCTGACGCCGCCGCGGAATCGGTCGCTCTTCTTGTCGATACCGGTGCGCGGGGCGGAGACCACGGCGACGGTGTCCCTGGGTCCAAGCGCGACGTGACCGGCGTTGACCCGACGCGCGTCGAAGGGGAGGCGTCGCTGCAGCTGTTGGGTCTTGACGTCGACCCACGCAACGTTGGGGTGGTCCAGCTCGGTTTCGTCCGCGGCGATGCGCCCGCCGCCGTTGGTGACGACGAGTGTGCGGCCTTCATCCACCAGGTGCAGGTCGTGGGGCGCGCGACCGTGGCTCGGGAAGGTGCCCAGCAGCTTGTACGTCTTGCCGTCGCGCACGGCGATGAGGCCTCGCTCGCTGCGATCGCCGGTGATGCTCTCGGTGCAGTAGAGCTTCTTGCCGTCGGTCGAGAAGACCCCGTGACCGTAGAAGGCGCGGTCCTTTGTTGTCGTGATGACGGCCGTGACGGCGCCGGTGCGCAGGTCGATCGCGCAGGCGCCGGGGCCCTTTTTCTCGAAGACGACCGCGCGATGGTGTTCGGTCGGGTGGGTGGCGATGCCGTGGCCGAAGAAGGTCGTCGGGATGCGGCGGATCCGGGCGGGACTGTCGGCGGGAGCGTCGAGATCGACGATCGCGATGTAGTGCGCCCGCTTGCCGGTTGTCTTGTCGTCGTGGCGGCCGGGCCCCAGCAACGTGCCGAGGACCACGGGATAGGTCCGCTTGGGCCGCGGCGCAGGTGGCTTGGCGACAACACTCTCTGTGGCTTTTTCTGTGGCTTTTTCTGGGGCCTGCGGGTGCTTGTCGGCGGCCTTGGTGGCAGGCTTGGCGGCCTTCTTGCCGCAACCGGACAGCGCGGCGGCGATCGCGGCGTGACCGGTCAGTACGAGAAAGCGGCGGCGCGGCAGCGGGGTCGAGTCCTTCACGGCACGGAGCCTACCAGCATGGATGTGCGAGCGAGAACCGCGCCCATCGACCTGCCCCGCGGTCCTCGCCGCGACGATGAATGGACGGTGACTATCACGCGGCTTGGCGACAAAGGGGAAGGCGTCGCAGCGGTGGACGTCCGCATCGGTCCCGATCGTCGCGAACGTCGCTACACCGTGCATATCCGCGGCGCGTTGCCCGGCGAGTCCGTCACCGGCCGTATCGTCGGCCGCCATCGTCGCAGCCTCGACGCGCGCCTGATCGCGATCGACGAGCCCATCGCCACGCGCATCGAGCCAACATGCGTCCACTTCGGCGACACCCGCCAACCCGGTCGTGGTTGCGGCGGTTGTTCCCTGCAAAACCTCGCCCATCCGGCGCAGCTCGACGCCAAACACGCCATGGTCAGCAAGCTCCTGGCCGATCGCGGCCTCGACGTGCAGCTCGTCAAACCAACGACCGCGGCGTCACCGACCTGGCACTACCGCAACAAGATGGAGCTGTCTTTTGGCAACGATCGCGACCGTCAGTTCAGCCTCGGCCTGCATCCAGCCGGGTACCGCTACGAAACCCTCGCCCTGTCCGAATGCCGCTTGATGAGCCCGTTTGCGTCCGCGTTCGTTCCGGCACTCGCCAGCTGGGCTCAGGACGCTGGATACCGCGCCTTCGACCCGCGCAAACGCGACGACAATGCCGGATTCTTGCGCACGTTGACCCTGCGGGAAGGCAAACGCACCGGTCAGCACATGGCCGTCATCGAAACCGAAGCCAGCGTTGAGACGCCCGCCGCGTTCGGGTCTTCGTTTGTCGCCGCTGCACATCGCATCGCCGCCGACCTCGACGGTAGCTTCGACAGCGTGTGGTGGATTCAGCGCGACGCCGAGCGGGGCAAGAAGACGACCTACACCAGCCACCACCTCGCCGGCACCGAGATGCTGCGCGAACAGTTGCACCTGCCCGGTGGTCGTCGGTTGCTGTTCGACATCGCGCCCCGGGCCTTCTTTCAGCCCAGCACCCTCGGCGCCGAAGCCATCTACGCCGAGACGCTCCGCCAGACCGGATTGGCCGATGGCAGCACCGACACCGTGCTCGACCTGTATTGCGGCACGGGCACGATCGGCATGTGTCTGTCGCCCTGGGCCAAGCGTGTCATCGGCATCGATCTGTCGGCCGACGCCATCGCGAGCGCGCACGCCAACGCGGACCTCAACGGCATCGACAACGTGGAGTTGCACTGCGGCGACACAGGCAAAGTGCTCACCGACCTCGGTCTCGGCGCTGGCGGTATCGACGTAATCGTCGTCGACCCACCGCGAGCCGGGCTTCAAGGTGCAGCGCTCGACCAGGTCGTGGCGTTGGCACCGAAACGCTTGGTGTATGTCGCGTGCCGACCGTCATCTCTGGCCCGGGACGCTAGTCTGCTGCGCGAAAAAGGCTACGAACTCAAGGTTGTACAGCCGATCGACCAGTTCCCACACACCGGCCACGTCGAGTGCGTCGCGACCCTCGACCGTACGACCCTGCCACAGAACCCGCTACGAATCCGAAAAGAACCACAAAAACAGGCGGTTGGGGTAAACGGGGATGGGGGTTCAAGGGGGAAGGACCGATCAGGGGAAGGCAGTCTGTCCCCGACAGAGATTCGTGTCTCGCACAGGCCCTAAGGCCGGCAACCCATAAAATGCCTTCCCCTGTTGGGTCCTTCCCCCTGGATCGGGGCGCCGTCTGCCAAGACAGAACCCCAGATCATTGGGGCGACCCATCGCAGTGACAAAAAACGAGGGCACCCCTCCGGGTCAGCCCAGCGCAGCGACGCTAGTTGGTCGCGAACTTCGCGGGTGTCGAGGCGAATTTCCCCGCGCAGCCGCCGCAGCAGAAGTAGTAGGTCTTGCCCTTGTACTTGGCGACCTGGGTCTGGGCGTTCGGCTCAAACTCGCGGCCGCTGACCGGGCACTTGGCCTTCTTGGGCAGCGTGGTGCCGAGCTGGCCTGCCGTCATCGGCTTGGGACCGGCGGCGGCTTTGTTCTTGCAGTCGGCGCAGTCCTTGCCGTTGTTGCAGTCCTTGCCGCAGTCCTTCTTGGCGACCTTGCTCTTGCAGTCGGCGCAGTCCTTTGTGCAGTCGCCCTTGCAGTCCTTCTTCGGCGCGGCGGCGGCGGCCGGGCCGGCGGCCAGGTACTTGTCGGGCGCCGCCGCGAACTTCTTGTCGCAGCCGGGGCAGCAGAAGTAGTAGGTCTTGCCCTTGTAGGTCGTGCTGACGGTCTTGGCGTCGGGCTTGAACTCGCGCTGCATCACCGGGCAGGTGGCCGTCTCAGGCAGCTTCTGGGCGCTCGGTCCCCCGGCTTTGGCGGTGTCGGCTTTCGTCTGCGCGCCACCACAAGCGGCGGTGCTCAGCGCGAAGGCGATGGCGGTCATAACGATGAACGTGCGGTACATGGTGTCCCCTCTGTTGGTGTCGTGGCGTTAGGTTCGGGTCGGACGCTGCTTTGCGCAAACAACGCGCCTGGCCCCGTATTCCAATGGCCCCAAGCCGGATTGCTCGGAACCTAGCGGCGGTTCTTGCGGCGCGCTTTCTTGGCGGCCTTGTTCTTCTTGTTGCGCTTCTTGCGGTCAAATTTCCGGCGCGACTCGTAGTGTTTGACCTTCTCTTCGGGCTGCTGCTCGAGCTCGTCGAAGAACTGACCGACGTCCATGTTCTTCATCTTGGCGAGCTGACCCATCTGCGAGAACCCGGGCAGCTTCGCGAGCAAGCCGGGCGTCTGACCGATGCGGCTCATCATCTGGCGCATCACGTCGTAGCGCTTGAGCAGGTCCTGGATGTCGCGCGGCTGGTGGCCGGAACCGAGGGCGATACGGCGGGCGCGGCGGGCGTTGATGATGCTCGGCGCCTTGCGTTCGCCCGGCGTCATCGAGTTGATCATCGCTTCGATGCGGCCGAGCGCCTTTTCGTCGAACTGCGCCCCGTCGGCCATCATGTCGGCGAAGAAGGGCAGCTTCTCCATCACGTCGCGGAGGCTGCCCATCTTCTTGAGCGTCTTGATCTGCTCAAGGAAGTCGTCGAGGCCAAAGTCGCCCGACAGCATCTTCTCGGCGTCTTTTTCCGCCTTGTCGGTGTCGACGACCTTCTCGAAGTCGGTCATCAGCCCGACGATGTCGCCCATGCCGAGGATGCGGCTGGCCATGCCCTCGGGGCGGAACTCTTCGAGCTTGTCGAGGCCCTCGCCCATACCGACGAACTTGATCGGCGCGCCGGTGACCATCTTGACCGAGATCGCCGCACCGCCGCGGGCATCGCCGTCGAGCTTGGTGAGGACGACGCCGTCGATGCCGATCTTCTCGTTGAACGCCTTGGCGGTCGTCACCGAGTCCTGGCCGATCATCGCATCGATGACGAGCAGCGTGTTGTCGGGCGGACGGCGGCTCCGGATCTGGGCGAGCTCGTTCATGAGCGCGTCGTCGATCGTCAAGCGGCCCGCGGTATCGAAGATGACCAGGTTGCGGCCGTTGCGCTGCGCCCAGTTGTAACCCTCGGCGCACAGTTCGGGAGGGCTCATGCCGTCGACCGAGAAGACCGGGACGTCGAGCCGTTTGCCGAGCACCTTGAGCTGGTCGATCGCGGCCGGGCGGTAGATGTCGGCGGCGACGAGCAGCGGTCGGTAGCCCTTGTCCTTGTAGAGCTTGGCGAGCTTGCCGGCGGTGGTCGTCTTACCGGAGCCCTGCAGGCCGACCATCATCACCGTGGAGATGCCCTTCTTCTTGACGGCGAGGTCGGTGTCGACCGGGCCCATCATCGACTCGAGCTCGTCGTGGCAGATCTTGATGAAGTGATCTTGCGGCGTCACATCGATGCGTTTGCCTTCGTCATCGGTGGCCGAAAGCTGCACGACCTCGCCCAGCGCCTTGTCTTTGACGTGGCCGATGAACTGCTTGACCACGCCAAATTCAACGTCGGCTTCCAGCAGTGAGGTGCGGATGTCTTGCAGGCACTCGTCGAGCGTGTCGGGGTCGAGCTCGCGGTAGCCCTGGAGCCGGTGACGTGCAGCGCGAAAGCCCTTGGTGATGGTCTCGAGCATCGTTTACTCCGGAATTCGGTCGTTTCGAGGACCGCGTCGGGCCGGGCGGCGCTGGGCGGTGTCGCCCCTGGATCTTGGGCAGCGCGCCTCGAGTGGCCGCTTCAAATCGAGGACAGTGCCGCGATCTTGGGGCCCGATTTTCGGGCCGCGGACGCTAAACCGGTGCCCGCGCTTTTGCAAGGAGACCGGTAACGTACGCGTCGCGACCGAGCGGGTGCACGGGGATTGACCATGCATGTTCGATCGGGGATCGTCCGTGCCCGTCTTTTCCGGAGACGCGACCAATTGGTACGGAGCCCGTGATGTCGCAGCCCAACGTGATCCTGGTGGGTGGAACCAAGATGGTGGAACGCCACCTGCGCGGCGGTTTGCCCGACGACGCATCGCTCGCCGTCCTGCGCACCATGGACCAGGCGATGCGCCGCATGAGCCGCGAGAAGATCGATCTGCTCGTGCTCGGCCCAACAATGCGTCGGTCGCTGGCGATGGTTACGACGATCCGCCGCGACTCCGAACACAAGGGCGTCAAGCTCATTGTGATCTACCGCGACGATCAGCGCAGCGATGTGAAGCGGCATTTGAAAGGGCGCTACAAGGCCGACGAATACGTGATGCAGAGCAAGGCATCCAAGGAGCTCGGCCCGGGCATCAAGAAGATCTTCACCCTCGCCGCCGAACCGCGGACGGTCACCGAACACCTCCAGGAGCTGCCGCTCGACGCGATCAGCATGTTCAGCGAGGACGTCTCTGACGTTGCTGCCCAGGCCCAGCACGCCGAGACCGCGATCTTCGATTCCGAATCTTCGCGCAACGAAAGCGCCGATGTGATGGATGTGATCGAAGCGCTCAAGGAAGACGAAAAGACCCCGGCTGGCGCCGCCGCCGTGTTGGAACCGTTCGGCGATCTCGAGGTCGAAGAGGTCGAGGCGATCGAAGAGGTCGAGGCGATCGAAGAGGTCGAGGCGATCGAAGAGGTCGAGGCGATCGAAGAGGTCGAGGCGATCGAAGAGGTCGAGGCGATCGAAGAGGTCGAGGCGATCGAAGAGATCGAGGAGTTGGGCGCCGACGAGCTCGAGTCGGACATCAGCGACCTCGCCGAGATCACGTCCGACGACGAGATGTTCGAGGGCCGCACCGAAACAGATCTCGCCATCGACGCATCGGTCGCCGAGGGGATCGACGAGCTCGAGGAGCTGGTCAGCGACGACCTGGAGGCGCTGGGAACCGGCGATATCGAGACCCTGGAGGGGGATGTCGAGGCGATCGAGCTCGATGAGATCGAAGACATCGAGGAGGTCGAGGAGCTTGAAGAGGTTGAGTTGCTCGAGGACCTCGACTCCGATCTGCTAGAGGACGCGTCCATGGACGTGACCGGCGTGGCCATCGAAGCGGTCGAGGACGTCGACGCCAAGACCGAGCAAGCCACCACCGAACAGGCCACCGACAAAGACGCCGCCCAGACCGATGAAAAGGCCGGTGACGCGGCGGTCGAAGAGGTCGTTGAGGACCTTGCGATCGAGGAGGTCGCAGAGGTCGTTGAGGACGTCGCGGTCGAAGAGGTCATGGAAGACGTCGCGGTCGAAGAGGTCGTCGAGGACGTGGTGGTCGCAGAGGTCGTCGAAGACGTCGCGGTCGCAGAGGTCGTCGAGGATGTCGCGGTTGCAGAGGTCGTCGAGGACGTCGCGGACGCAGAGGTCGTCGAGGACGTCGCGGTCGCAGAGGTCGTCGAGGACGTCGCGGTCGCAGAGGTCGTCGAGGACGTCGCGGTCGCAGAGGTTGTTGAGGACGTCGCCGTCGAAGAGCTCGAAGAGATCGCCGAGGAGATCAGCGCGGACGAAGTCGAGGAAGAGCTGCTTGACGCTGACGACGTGCTCGAGCTCGACGACGACGAGATTGTCGACGTCTCCGACGATGAGATCGCCGAGATCGTCGAAGCGGCGCCCGACCCAGTCACCGCCAACAAAGCCGCCGCCAACAAAGCCGCCGCCAACAAAGCCGCTGCGGATCAAGCCGCTGCTGACCAAGCCGCTGCTGAAGAAGCCGCTGCTGAAGAAGCCGCTGCTGAAAAAGCCGCCGACCAAGCCGCTGCTGAAGAAGCCGCTGCCGAAGAAGCCGCCGCTGAAAAAGCCGCCGCCGCCAAGTCCGCCGGCGATCACTTGCCGCCCAAACGCGCGCGGCACAACAGCTCGTCGTTTATGGCGCACAACCTCGACGAGCTGAGCAACGTCATCGGCAACTTGAAGCGGTCGGCGGTCGAGATCGAACGGCTCGAAGCCGAAAACTCCGAGCTGCGCGACCAGGTCGACACCTTGGCCGGCCAGGCGGCGGGCCCGGATAAAGAGACCGAGGCCACCATCAAGCGCCTGCAACGCGACCTCGAAGCCGCCAAGGCTGCCGCCGAATCGGCCCGCGGCGAAGCGGAAGTCGCACGCACCGAGCGCCAGGCGATGCACGCAGAGCTGACGGTCCTTAAAGAGCAGCTCGTCAAGACCGAAGAGCAGCTCGCTTCCCGCGGCGAGGCGCTCGGCAAGACCGCCGGCGCGCTGGCCAAGATCGCCGAAGAGCTCCACAAGCAGGCCGAAGCGTAGCGCCTGAAGCGCAGAGGATGCGCCACAGGGTCGGAGCGATTCTGCGTTTGGGGGCTTGCTCGCCCCCAATCCCGCCCGCAAGCGTGCGAGATTTCCCCAAAGCACCTCTTGTACCTCTCGGCGGCGCTCGTGGAGTCCACGTGCCGCTGCGCGAGGCTGGCGCTTGCGCCCAGCGTGATTGCCCTTCTCATCGCGCACGGGCTTGCCCAACCGACCCCAAAGCTCTCGTGATCGGGTAGCATCGGGCCGTGAGCGACCTCCTCGCCGCGCGCGCCCAGATGGCGCTTTCGCTCGGCTTTCACATCGTTTTTGCGGTGATCGGTATCGCCATGCCGATGCTGATGGTGATCGCGGAGGGCCGGCATCTACGCCACGGCGACTCGCTCGACCTGCAGCTGGCCAAGCGATGGTCCAAGGGCACGGCCATCATGTTCGCGGTCGGCGCGGTGTCGGGCACGGTGCTCAGCTTCGAGTTGGGCCTGCTGTGGCCCGAATTCATGCACTTCGCCGGCGCCATCATCGGCATGCCGTTTTCCCTCGAAGGCTTCGCGTTCTTCCTCGAAGCGATCTTCCTCGGCATCTACCTGTACGGCTGGAACAAGGTCTCGCCCCGCGCGCACCTGCTGTCGGGCGTCTTCGTCATGCTCTCGGGCACCGCGTCGGGCGTCTTCGTCGTGTGCGCCAACGGCTGGATGAACACCCCGCAAGGATTTGAGCTCGACGCCGCGGGCAAGGTGATCGCCATCGATCCTGTCGTCGCGATGCTCAACCCAGCGGCGTTCCCCGAGGCGCTCCACATGACCATCGCCGCGTTCCAGGCGGTCGGTTTTGCGGTCGCCGGGATTCACGCCCTGGCGCTGCTCAAGGCACCCTCCAGCGCCCTGCACAAGCGCGCGCTCGCCATCGCCATCGGTGTCGGCGGTGTCGCGGCCCTCATCCAGCCGCTTTCCGGACACCAATCGGCCGTACACGTCGCCAAACACCAGCCGGTCAAGATGGCGGCCATGGAAGCGCACTGGGACACCCACAAGGGCGTCGGCGTGGTCATCGGCGGCTGGCCGGACGAAGACGCAGAGCGCACCGACTTCAAGCTGGAGATCCCCTACCTGATGAGCCTGCTCGCGTTCGGTGACCCCGACGCGGAGATCCGCGGCCTCAAGGACTTCCCGCGCGAAAACCGCCCGCCGGTCGCGGTCACCCACATCGCCTTCCAAATCATGGTCGGGTGCGGCTCAGCCATGGCCGGATTCGCCGCGCTGTTCTTGCTGCTCTGGTGGCGGCGCAAGGCCCTGCCAACCGATCCGCTCGTCCTCAAGATCATCGCCGCGATGGCGCCGCTGGGCATCATCGCCGTGCAAGCGGGCTGGACCGTCACCGAAGTCGGCCGCCAGCCCTGGGTCATCCACGGCATCCTCCGCACCGCCGACGCCGTCACACCCATGCCGCACCTGCAGATCCCCTTCCTCGCGTTCACAGCGCTGTACGGCGTGCTCGGCTTTGTCGCCTTTGCCCTGCTCAAGCGGCACGTCTTCGCCACCCTGACCCCAGCCGAAACGACGACCGCAGGGAAGACGGACGAGGCCGCGGGAGCCGTCTCGCCATGACCGACGTCCTGTTGAGCCCCGCTGGACTCCTCGGCCTCGTGCTCGTCGCGGCCCTTGCCCTGTACACGCTGACCGGTGGCGCCGATTTCGGTGGCGGCGTCTGGGAGCTGCTCGCTTCGGGGCCCCGCAAAAACAAACAACGCGACGCGATCTCGACCGCCATCGCCCCGATCTGGGAAGCCAACCACGTGTGGCTGATCCTCGCGGTCGTCGTGCTCTTCGCCGGTTTTCCGCCCGCATTCGCCGCGATCACAACCGCCCTGCACGTGCCGCTCGTCCTGCTGCTGATGGGCATCGTCCTGCGCGGCGCCGCGTTCACCTTCCGCAGCTACGACACCGGCCCCGGACAAGCCGAACGGTCCGCGCGCTGGAGCCTCGTCTTCGCCATCTCATCAACCGTCTCCCCGATCATGTTGGGCGTGTGCGCCGGCGCCGTCGCGTCCGGCCAGCTGACCATCGACGCTGCGACCGGTCGTGTGCAGACCGACTTTATCTCCGCCTGGCTTGCGCCATTCCCGTTCGCCGTGGGCCTGATGACCCTGCTGCTCTTCGCGTTTCTCGCCGCCGTCTACCTGTGTGTAGAACACCGCGGCACCGCCCTCGCCGATGACTTTCGCACCCGCGCGCTGGCGTCCGGTGTCCTGCTCGCACCCGCCGCCGGCCTCGCCTGGAACCTCTCAGCAACCGGCGCACCCGCGATCCGCGCCGGCCTCGCCGAGAGCACGTGGGCCCTGCCGTTTCACATCGGAACCGGCGTCTTCGCCATGGGCGCGCTCGTCTTGCTGGTCCGCCGCGCCTACCGCAAAGCCCGCCTCGCCGCCGCCGCCCAAGCCGTCTGCATCGTCGTCGGCTGGGCGCTATCGCAGTTTCCATACGTCGTCGTGCCCGACCTGACACTGACCGCCGCCGCCGCACCCGACAACGTGATCGTGACGATGCTTGTCATCCTGGCCGTCGGTGCCATCCCGCTCGCGCTGGCCTTTCGCTACCTCTACGCCATCTTCGCGCGCGCCTGAAGAAAGTCTGGCTGGCAAAAACTGCCCTGAAAGAAGCTACATTGTCGCTGTGCGATACGACGTTATGACCGCTCTTGCTGTGCCGATCTGCGCGTTGCTGTGCGCGGTCGCCAGCTGCAGCGACGAGTCGCCGGCCGAAGACACCAAGACGCCTGACGCTGGCGCGCTCTGTCCGCACGAACGCACGATGGACAGCGGTGACTGCTGTCCAGTGGGCCGGTTTTACGACTTTGACAGCGACGCTTGCCTTGCCGTGGGACCGCCCGAGTGCGCCACGCAGCTGTTCGACTCGCCCGGCGCGTGCGTGCCGCGGTGGTGCTGGGATTGGCGCGACGACAAGGGCGCCTGCAAACCGGGTGCGGCGACCTGCCAGGCCGTCGGCAAGCGCTGCGAAAAGAAGGCGACGTCGAGCTGGACAACAACGGGCTGCGCCGCGGGAAGCTGGCCGTTCGCCAAGCAAAAAGGCGCTGAGGACGACCCCGTCTGCGTTGCCGCTGGAGACGACGCGACTCGTGGCCTGTCCGCCGACGAATTATCGGTGGTCGGCCCGCTCGCGCCGCTGGAGAAGACGCGATTTTGCGCCCACAAGAGCACTTCCGTGGACCTGTGCGCCGAAGATCGCTGGCCCGCGGTCACCTACGCGCTTGAATGCCCGGCAGGACAGATGCCGAGGGAAGATGGTGGCGGCTGCGAGCCTGTCGCGACCGGCTGGACGTGCCCTCCCGGGTTTGTGGACCGCGGAGACCAGCACCCAGGCGACGACCCGATGTGGACCGGCTGTCGACCCGACCCGAGCGCGTGCAAGCCCGGTGTGTTCCCCGATGTAGGTGGCGCCACGGATGTCGTCTACGTGTTCGAGGGCGCCGGAGCGTCGGGCGATGGCAGCAAGTCCAAGCCGCTGCGCACCATCAACGCGGCGCTCGCTGTCGCCAAGAACGGCGCGACCATCGCGATCGGGGCTGGCGTCTACAAGGAGCGCGTCGCCATTACCCAACCCGTCCGCCTGCTCGGTGCGTGCGTCGCGTCCACCGCCATCGAGGCCCCCGCGTGGCTGCCGGGGATGGTCACAGCGTCGGCCGTCGATGTGGTCGGCAACTTCTCGGGCGTCGTCGAGCTCGACAACCTGATCCTGCGCGGCGATGCCATCGGTTTGCGTGTCGAGGGCAACGTGACGGTCAAGGCGCGGCGGATCTTTGTCGACCGCGCCATGGCGATCGGCGTCTGGGCGCGAACCAGCTCCACGCTCACCCTTCAAGACGCGGTCGTGCAGGGTAGCCGCGTGGGCAAGGCGCGGGTCGATGGTAAGGCGCTCGATGCGGGCGGGCTCGGCATCGGCATCACCACCGACGCAACCGGGATCCTGACCGATGTGCGCGCGTCGGATAACGGCGCCATCGGCGTGTACGCCCGCAACCACGGCACGATCGACGCGCGCCGCCTGTTCGTCGACGCAACACGTCCCAATCCACAGGGCGGCAACGGCTACGGCGTGCAGGTGCTCAAGGCCGGCCAGGCGAAGATCCGCGGCCTGCGATCCGCCCACAATCGCGACGCGGGGATCGACGTGCGCGACGTGGGGTCATCGCTCCAACTCACCGGCGGCCTCGTCCACGGAACGCGCACCGAACCGGCGACAGGGGCCACCGGATCGGGCCTGCGCGTGACCAATCGCGGCTTCGCTGCCGTCGAAGCGACGCGGATCAGCGACAACCAATACGCCGGCCTCCAGGTCCTCGGCCCCGGCAGCATCCTCAACGCGCGCGCCGTCGTCGTGGACTCCACCGTACCCGCCAAGATCAACAGCGCCTTCGCGTTCGGCCTGTCCGTGCTCGCCGCGCCCCCGGCCGGCCCCGGTCAACCCAA
>Ga0209992_10000262_pt1 | contig 72832 bp, 61 predicted proteins | sample 2SBtaG_2_FD_182564 | JGI IMG/M metagenome (GOLD analysis project Ga0209992, IMG submission 182564) | Deep subsurface microbial communities from Kolumbo volcano to uncover new lineages of life (NeLLi) - 2SBTROV12_ACTIVE470 metaG (SPAdes)... | ecosystem: Environmental > Aquatic > Marine >... | reverse complement strand
GGAAGAGACTGTAACTTTACCTTGTGGCGATTTAACTATTATAATACAAGGTTATCTTAAATGACGGTACAATGTAATGCGAATCGATACGGAAGCCCTCACTTTTGATGATATTCTCCTCATTCCAGCACTTTCGACGTTTCTCCCACGGGATTCAGATCTAACAACGCGTCTTACCCGCAGCATACGTCTCAATCTTCCATTTGTGTCAGCGGCTATGGATACGGTGACCGAAGCAAAATTGGCTATAACCATGGCTCAGGAAGGTGGGATTGGTATTATCCACAAAAATACGACTATTGCTGGGCAAGCTCACGAGGTACTTAGAGTAAAAAAATACGAGAGTGGGGTCATCAAAGAGCCTATAACTGTTTCGGCTAAAACAAGTATCCGTGAAGTCATGGAGTTGACTGCGGCTAATAATATTTCAGGGGTTCCTGTCGTCGATGACGATAACTTGGTTGGTATTATTACCAGTCGAGATCTACGTTTCGAAACTCGGCTTGATGAAACGGTTAGTCATGTTATGACACCTAAGGAACGCCTCGTGACCGTTAACGAACATGCCGATCAAAAGGAAGCAATTCGCTTGCTTCATGAGCATCGGATTGAAAAAGTTTTGGTCGTCAATGATGCGTTTCAGCTTAGAGGCTTAATTACTGTTAAGGATATCCAAAAAGCTAAAGATTATCCTAATGCTTGTAAAGACGAACAAGAACGTTTGCGTGTTGGGGCAGCTGTAGGGACAGGAGCCGGGACCGATGAAAGGGTATGTGCACTGGTCGATGCTGGTGTCGATGTGATCGTGGTAGATACCGCTCATGGGCATTCACAAGGGGTATTGGATCGGGTGCGTTGGGTAAAACAACAATTTCCTGATGTTGAGGTGATCGGTGGAAATATAGCTACGGGCGAAGCTGCAAAATATTTAGTTGAGGGTGGCTGCGATGGGATTAAGGTCGGCATCGGTCCTGGTTCGATCTGTACGACCCGAATCATTGCTGGTGTGGGAATGCCGCAAGTTTCTGCAATTGCTAATGTTGCTAAAGCCTTGAAGGGCACAGATATACCCTTGATTGCGGACGGGGGTATTCGCTACTCGGGCGACGTTGCGAAAGCACTTGCGGCGGGAGCTAGCTCAGTGATGCTGGGCAGCTTGTTCGCCGGAACCGAAGAAGCACCGGGTGAGGTCGAATTGTATCAGGGGCGCTCATACAAATCGTATCGTGGAATGGGGTCCTTGGCTGCTATGGCTCAGAATCATGGTTCTAGCGACCGTTATTTTCAGGATAGCGTTAATACTATTGACAAACTTGTTCCCGAAGGTATTGAAGGAAGAGTTCCATACAAAGGTAGCTTGGTTGCCATTCTCAATCAACTGACGGGAGGCGTCCGCTCCTGCATGGGCTATACCGGTTGTAGGACAATTGAAGAGCTAAGATTGAATTCCAAGTTTGTGCGTGTCACCAACGCGGGGATGCGGGAGAGCCATGTCCACGACGTATCCGTTATTAAAGAAGCCCCAAATTACCGAACAGATTGATTGTGTCGCAAAATCTACGGGAAGATATACACTCCCAAAAAATACTTATCCTTGACTTCGGTTCACAATATACCCAGCTGATAGCCCGGCGCATTCGGGAAATTGGAGTATATTGTGAGATTTTCTCCTACGAATGCTGTGAGGAAGACATCCAATTATTTGCACCTCGGGGCATAATTCTATCCGGGGGGCCTGCGACTGTCACGGAGGAAGAGACGCCCAGAGTCAGCAATGGAATTTTTTCCTTAGGTATACCGGTGTTGGGAATTTGTTATGGGATGCAAACCATGGCCGAACAATTGGGGGGCCATGTAGAATCGGCTGTGAATCGTGAGTTTGGTTATGCTACGGTTCGGGCACGTGGACATTCCAGTTTGCTACGAAATATCGAGGATCATACCAGTGAAGAAGGATATGGTTTATTGGATGTGTGGATGAGTCATGGTGATAAAGTCCAATCAATGCCGTCTGGCTTTAAGCTGATCGCCAGTACTGAAAGTGCACCGATCGCAGGAATTGCGGACGAGACAAGAAAATTTTTTGGCCTGCAATTTCACCCTGAAGTTACCCATACTCAGCAGGGGAAACGCATTCTGGAACGCTTTGTTTGTGAAATTTGTGGCTGTGAAAGGTTATGGCGTTCGGAGAACATCATTGCTGATAGTATCGAGAATATTCGCGCTCGTGTCGGCAACCAGGAAAAGGTTATTCTGGGGTTGTCGGGTGGTGTTGACTCCTCCGTAGTTGCGGCACTACTGCATCAATCGATTGGTGATCAATTGACGTGTGTTTTTGTTGATTCGGGACTGCTCAGGTTGCATGAAGGTGATCAGGTTATGGCGACCTTTGCTGAACATTTGGGTGTTCGTGTCGTTCGCGTTAATGCTGAGTCACGGTATTTAAATGCGCTTGGCAACGAATGCGATCCGGAAAAAAAGCGTAAGATCATTGGGAAATTATTTATTAAGATCTTCGAAGAAGAAGCGTCTAAAGTAGTCAATGCCAGATGGTTAGCGCAAGGTACTATATATCCTGACGTGATCGAATCAGCTGGAGCAAAAACGGGCAAAGCACAGTTGATAAAATCTCATCACAACGTTGGGGGGTTGCCCGAGCACATGAATCTAAAATTGATCGAACCCCTACGTGAATTGTTTAAGGATGAGGTCAGAGCGATTGGTTTAGAACTTGGATTACCCTCGGAAATGATCAATCGCCATCCGTTTCCGGGGCCTGGTTTGGGCGTTAGGATATTAGGACGTGTGAAAAAAGACTATGTCGAGCTTTTGCAACGGGCTGATGCTATTTTCATCGAGGAGCTCTATAAAAACGGGTTATATGGTAATGTCAGTCAAGCCTTTGCCGTTTTTCTGCCCGTTAAATCGGTTGGAGTTATGGGTGATGCTCGACGTTATGATTATGTTATTGCGTTACGTGCAGTGGAAACAGTTGATTTTATGACTGCCCGCTGGGCGCGTCTTCCCTATGATTTCCTCGATTCGGTTTCACGTCGAATTATCAACGAAACTCCAGGGATTTCTCGAGTGACCTACGACATTTCTGGTAAACCACCCGCGACAATTGAGTGGGAATAACGGTGTTTGTTCGAATTCGGGGCTAAGCGAAAAGTGATATAAACCAATATTCTGGTTTGTGCGAATTGCAACTCATATCACGGCAGCTACGATCAGTGAACGCTAAAAGTAATGTCTTTTCTCGTGTTATCTGACGAAGATTGGATGCAGCGGGCCTTATCGCTCGCCATGCGTGCGGAAAAGATGGGGGAAGTCCCTGTTGGTGCGGTACTCGTTAAAAAAAACGAATGTTTGGGTGAAGGTTGGAATAGCCCGATAACCTCTAATGATCCGACTGCCCATGCGGAAATAATCGCTTTAAGGAAATCTGGCGTAGCTGTGGGAAACTATCGTCTTGTCGATTCGACTTTGTATGCGACATTGGAACCTTGTGTCATGTGTATGGGAGCGATTTTACATGCCCGCGTCGGGCGGCTGGTTTTTGGGGCTTACGACCCTAAAAGGGGTGCGGTAAACAGCGCGTTGAAATTATCCGATTGCAAATGGACAAATCACTCTGTCGATTGGCAGGGTGGAGTTTTGTCGGAACCGTGTAGTGCTATATTGAAAGACTTTTTCACGGTTAGAAGATAGTCAAAAAAGTGCCTTGTTGTATTGGAAAGCGTCGAAAATAGAGTTTCTGTCGTCGATGGGGTTTTGGTCGTCATTTACTCGATATTGCACCATGGCGTTCTTTTTAATCACATTCTCCTGCGTTAACCAGACTAGTAGGTCAAAATAACTACGAATATTTTCGACATATCGGACCGGTTCTCGCCCCCGCGCGTATCCATGTTTAGTTCGTTTATACCATTTCTTTTGAGTTAAAAGTGGCAACGATTGTTTTACGTATATCCATTTATCTGGATTTCGATCTTGCTCTTGAGTGATGATGCGAGCATCATTAAGGTGGCCAAAACCGACATTGTAAGCAGCTAATGCAAGCCAGGTTCGGTCAGGTTCATCAATCCTTTCGGGGAATTTCTTTTTCCTCTGCAGAAAATAGCGTGCACCACCTTCGATACTTTGTTCTGGATTTCGGCGATTTGTCAATTTAAGCTGTTTTGCGGTAGCCTGGGTGAGCATCATGATTCCACGAACACCTGTAGGCGATACAGCGTTTGTCCGCCAATGGGATTCCTGGTATCCGATGGCTGCCAAGAGGCGCCAATCCATTCCATTTTTAAGGGCTGTTTTTTCGAATAGCGCTCGAAATTTAGGTAAACGATTTTTCACGTGTTTGCGAAAAGTGCAGTTGTCCACATAACCTAGGGTGGCAGCATGGCCATAATGCCGTTCGATCAACTGATCCAATGTTTTATTTTTTTTGATGTCCTCAAAAAAGCGAACGGCTTCGTTGTACAAACTCGTATCATCAGATTTGGGAAAGGCCCAGGCCAGTTCTCTGGGTTTCGAAAGATTAAATGCAGCGTGTAGTTTTGGGTAAAAACGCCGAACCAATGTGACTTGATTTGAGTCGGCTACTGTATAATCGATTAGTCCATCGTTGACTAGATAAAGAAGGCTGTCTGTGTTTAATTCGGTATTGACGTCCCATTCAAGATTAGGATGGTCTTTTTTTAACCGCATTAGGCTTTCGACGTGGGTTGTACCTTCCACTACCTCCAGAATTCCTTCGTTGAGGTCGGAAATTTTTCGTGGTCTCCTGGTTCTTGCACGATAAACAACTTGCTCTGTTATGGTGGTGTACCCAGGAGCGAAGAGCATTGACTTTTTTCGCTGATCGGTTACCGTTAAACCGGCCGCAGCAATATCTGCGCTTCCGGCAGAAATCATCGAGAGGATTTGACTAAAAGTATCAGGGACAACGAATTGGACTTCTACCCCAAGCCTTTTAGCAAAAAGTTGTACGAGATCATGTTCCAAACCAGAAAATCCTTCGGCGGACTCATAATAGGTTGTGGGATCGAAACGGGTTAAGACTTTGAGCTTTCCGGATTCAACAATCGTTTGAATTTGAGATGCTTTCTTTCGAAAAAAAGAAGGATTTTCCTCGCATCCAGATAGCAAGGTAACGGCTACTAAAATCAAAATATTACTCTTGAGATTCGGTGCGGATCCGAGCATATTCAAATCGTTACATTTTGGTTCATCAAGCCGTTCATATTATACTATCCACGCATTAAATTTCTGCACATTTAGTAGGCGATATTTTTCCGGTAGGCAGATGGGAAAGTGCCCGTGTAGAATAGCTGAAATGGCAATATTTTGCATTGCTGTTTATTCAAATTCACTCACTTCAAACGCCAAATTGCCGTGTGAGAAGGCAATGGTTTGGAGGTGATGAAATGTATAATTTGTGTGAAATTAATTGTCGATTGCACAATGGAGAGTTCCCTTCCGATTAGGGAAGCTTCTAGGACTTTTTAGGAGAGCTGACAGAGCGGTTGAATGTGCTTGACTCGAAATCAAGTGAGGGGCTTTCGTCCCTCCCGGGGTTCGAATCCCCGGCTCTCCGCCAATATAACGCATTATCTTATTGAATAATCGCAATAAATAATTAGGATCACTGATCGTCATGTACGGTTTGACTAGGAAACTATCTAATAATATCTGCTTTTGTGTTTTCGATTACGGTAACGTTGACAATCAATTTTATAGAGTTAACAATGAAAACTCTCCATGCCTTGGATTTAGGTGTAAGAGATCCTAGATGGCCTTAAAGCTCGGTTGTGCCCCATGCGGCCAGGCTTTTTATGCCTAAAGATGATTTGCTTGAAGGGTTGTGATCGCAGCACCATGGTAAATACAACGTTAGGGCGAAAAAGCTAACAAAACGGGCAATTAATTGACGATATTGGTGTCTTTAGCGGTACACTCATTCGATGCGCCTTGTCCAATTTCTCATTCTCCTTGTTCCAATTGTTGTCTTCGCCGACCAAGTTAAATTCCAAAGCTACACCACCGTTCAGAAAAAAATATTCTGGGTAAAACTTTATCCCAATGGTGGGAATACCCTGTATTGTAATCAGCATTTCGTTGATCGTTCACCACTCAATATTGAGCATGTCTACCCCGTCGCCTGGATGGTGGATCACCTCGGGTGTGGGAGTCGTAAAAAATGCCGTAGAGACCCTAAGAATAGAGTTCGATTTGGCCGTATGGAAGCTGATTTACACAACCTATTTCCTGTGATGGCGGGTTTCAAAAGTGCCCGATCCAACAAAACCTTCGGGATCATACCGGGTGAGAAACACGCACTAGGATTCTGTGATTTCGAATTGGATGAACATCTCGACTTAGTTGAACCCAGACCCGGCGCACGTGGGATAATTGCCAGGACTATCCTTTATATGAATAGTGAATATCAGCTACCGGTTAAACCGTGGTTGTTTGATACGATTAAGCAATGGCATAAGGATTATCCACTCAGTACCTGGGAGATTTGGCGGAATGAAATGATTTTTAAGCTTCAGGGTAACCGGAACCAGTTTATTGGGAAATAAAATCAGATGGCCTGGGCAAAACGGACAATGTCCACGAAAAATCCAACTTGACCATTGGAGATAGATAATTGAAGGACTGGTTAGGCTTCAAAGCGGTCATCCGGGAAATCAAGTCGATTGGCAAGGGTCGGCCCACGCTGTGTGAAAACGCAGAATTTTCAAAAGCGAATGGGCCGACGCTTGATCAATCGAAATATGTTTCTGTGGCTTTTTGTGCGTAGATACTTTGTATCATGCTCAACAAAAAGATCGCTGCTCCAATTTTCATCAAATTATTAAACTTTACGAATCATCTACTTCGTGCTAAATGCCAGTTTAATATAGCGAGAATCATTCGATGATCTCAGCACGTGCCTTTATTAGACCGCTGATGGCTTCTTTAAACTGATTGGTTGAAGTTAAATGCTTTTTCATTGCTTTTTTTATCAGTCGGTTAGACTCTTTTAAGTGAGCTACTGCGGCAGGATGCAGTCCTCCACTTGTCAACACCATGATGCTATCATCGATTTCATGTATGGCTCGTTTGGGTAGTTGATCAAAATCTTCATTTCCCAGAAACTCCCTATTTACATATGACTCCAGCAACTCGATGCTTTGCCGGATATTTTCAAGCGCATTGATATCTCTTAAAAACGCAGCCACAGCAACCACTTGGGTTGCATCAAGATTAATACCGCTACCGGTTGCACCAACCAATAATTGTCCCGCCGGAGAGTTATTGAAGGCATCACCATTGTAGAAAGCAACCGCACCCTCGATGGTTTCAACAGAGTTATTGTGGAAAAATGGTCCCGTGTCAGCAGCTTCCACCAGAGAAGGCGTGTTAAACTCACCATTCCCTGGTGTGCCAAAACCATCGTCCGGAGGCATCAATTCACCACTGAGGTCAGCCGGTTGATCCGGGAGATTTTCTACACCGGTATTGAAATTGCGATTCCCAGGATTCGGACCGAAAATATTGGGGTCACCATTAGCCCCGGCATTGAAATGACAGGCAAAACATTTCCCTAGTGTCGGACTGTTAAAAATTTCCTGGCCCCGCGCCGAAATAATACCTTTTAGTGGCAAGGGCAGGTTCAGGTCTGCTTGCCGACCAAGAGAGAGCTGAAAGGCTTCCAGAGCATCTAGCTCCTCATCATTAGGCAGTCGAAAATCAACACCTGGATCGCGATCCAGTGTCTTGGTGAAATGTTGTATCACTGCTCCGGTGGCAAAAGAGCGTAAGGAACCATCGTTTGGTGAACCATCGCCTGACCAACCAGTTCTTGGGCCAGCAGGGTTGTCGATCGACGTTCGCAGAGCAAGTATATGAGGTACGCCTCGCTGGTTGAATTCGTTTTTCAGATCATTAAACCCGTCCTGGTTTTCAATGATCAATCCAAATTCTCGCATCAACTTTGGATTTTCGAAGTTCTCCTTCAACGCAGGATTGAATTCTGCAACAAAGAGCGGATCATCATCTGGTAGTGTTGCAATAAATGCCGGGTCGATGGTGAGATTGTTCTCTGCCGGATGGCAACTGCCACAGGTTCGGCCATTACCGTTAAAGGTCTCTTCGAAAAAGAGGATTCTGCCTTTTGCAACAAGCTCGTCTTTTGGCGTAGGTGGTCGCGGGGGAATACATGCTGATAGCAGAGTCACAGCAAATAATGAAATCACAATATTCTTCATGACAAACCTCCTTTCTTGAACATAACAATGCAACCAGAGTCGGTTTGATCTTACTTACTCAATAGCAGTTAGGCGGCCATATTCTCTGGTCTAATTAAAGGTGAATGTACATTGTTGAATTTAGTCATACAGGCAAAGAAACATTGATTACTAGTACTCAAAACACAAAAAGAGTAAGGGGGTCAGAGCAGAATGGTACTTACTTAAAGCTAATGCATTGAAATAACGAGAGAAAAATCTGGCAGGGTGGTAAGCTTGATTGCTACCAAACGACAAGCGAAACCATCACAGCTAACTTAATGCCTATTTTTTACATCCTCATTCCATTGACGCAACAAAGGATTCGATCCCATACCCAAGGTATGGATGCTTTCGTGTTTAACGGTGATATTTAAGGCATAAGAAAACCCGGCAGCAAATGGGGCGCAACCAGGATTTAAGGCTGTTTAGAGACTCTTACACCCTTCCTGGGCGTAGATAATTTCGACTCTCACCCCTGAGATTTTCAATCCTACCGCTTATTTTGATCAAGTCCTGAGGTACACTGCGGATTCGCATGCCATAACCTAAGTCAACTTTACCCATCCAACATTATTACTTGCCAAGCAACTCATCAACCACCGGGTCCATCTTGGTCTGTGTGCTCTGCCACTTCATAAGTGACATACCGCCTTTCAAGCGCAAGTGATAGTGTGCAGATCCAACCTTTTGTCCGTTGTGTTCAAGTCGTAGCTCCGCAAGGTGCAAATAGGTGGTGAAATCCCAATTCTTGTGTGCTGTGTAGGTCAAAATGTACTCACATACCTTGGGGTCCGGGCTATCAAATACACGGGTTTCTATTCCATGGAACTCCATCCGGTTTCGAATAACGGGCAGAAAATCATTGACAATGACTTTTGGATTTTCTTCAATGCAAATCATTGTTGGATTTAAGTCTGAACTAATGGGTTGAACCTGAATCGAAGTACACGCAACGAGTGCCAATAAAGATATTGCGATTAAAGCTGGGTTTTTCATAATTCGACTCCCTGTATTTCATTTTAACCCTCCTAGTATACCGAATTGGCCAACCTATCCAGCCCCATTTCTAAGCCCTGATTTTTAGGGAATTGTCTATTTTCTAATATTAGGGTTGGCCGCCTCGAAAACTAACTATTTACAGAGTCTCAAGCACTCGGAGGCTATTCTAGTCAATAAATAAACTCCACTGAGAACGATCCGGGTAAGGCTCAATATTGCGCTGCCAAATTCCGGTAATCTCGTGATTTGAAATCGCCAAACTACAGACTATTAGTTACCCTCGGGCGAAAAAAGCATTTAGTTTTGGCGGTATCAATACGTGGCAGATGGGTATTATGATTCCCATTGGAATCTGATAACTGAGGCATGTCCTTGGCCAGCTGCACGCATATAATAGCGTGTTTTCTTGTTTTTGCCCGTACTGTTCTTTAACTCCATCTGAGGCGGAAACTCAGAATAGTGCTGCTTTAATGGTTGAAAAGCGCACCCTGGTGCGTATTTGATTCCAAATAAATGTGAGTTTTCTTTAGGTAAGTATTTCCACAATTGCGGAAAGACTAAGCTGTAATCCGATTACCGCAGCATCTACAAGCAGAAATGGCGTGACCAGGTGAACTTGTGATATTAAAACGCAGCTGGATCATAAATACATGAACTTGGCAAAAGAAACACCGGAGTTATTGGATTCAAGTGGGAACCATGGTTCCCATTTACCAAGTATCAACACAGCGATAGCCATTTTAAATGCGTCCGAAGAAATTCAGGAAAAATCCGCGCAAAAACAAGAAAATGGCGAAAAGATAAGACGGCTTTATCATTAGGAAGCCAGGAAAGGTATAGCCCGGCATAGGTGAAATCCATGCAAAATTGTTCGGTTGTGGAGATAAGATTTTGATCTAACGAACAATACCCACATTGGCTCCTATATCAGCCATTCAGGAAAATTGATTGGAAGACCACCTTCGGCCACGAGTAACGCACCGTCGGTCTAGTCATTGATTAGTTTGCGACTAGGAGGGAATACAAATGAATCACCGCTACCAAATATAACCAGCGTTCATAGGTTTAGGGATGTTAACGCGAATTGTGAATGTCTCTAGTTTTTTCTGAAATGGCGCCCCGAGGAGGATTCGAACCCCCGGCCTACCCCTTAGGAGGGGGTCGCTCTATCCTGCTGAGCTATCGGGGCGTGGTGGATTGAAACGATAATTAGAAGTTGGAATCATACCATTAGCCACCTTGATGGCGCTAGGGAGCAGTCTTAGAATGGAGAATCCATTGTGTAATATCTTTCCTTGGTTAATTTATTACACTAATCCCTTGTTCAAATCGGGAAGGTATTTGAAAATGTTGGGATTTGTGGGTTCTCTATTATGCGAGTGTCAACGATCGGGATGGAAGAGAGGCTTCGGTAACACCATTTGGCCCATAGATTTGAGGTGCACTGCCGGAATTATAAAGTACTTCTAAAGATCGTTGAGAATGCCTCTTTATCAATTCAATACACGCGCCGTTGGTTTCATTGAGCAGTTTACACTGCGTTAAAAGTGATTTGATGTGGTTCCAACGATCCGCTAAATTTGGGTCAAGTAGAAAATTTATATTGGGTTCGGCACTATGCTCAGAAACGTCACGTTGATTGGGATTTTCTGATCGGAATAAAATATTTTGCTGTTGAGATACCCAGGAATTTAATTTGGTGGATAGTGTTTGTTTTTCACTTGCAATGGTTTCGATCCCTGCGATATCTTTACTTTTGATGAGAACTGCTTCGTTGTTTAACAGATTGAGCATACGGTGAACTTGTTCGGAAAGAACGTCAAAATCTTGAATGATCTTTTGTTTGTTTTCGATAATCATTGGCCTGGTCTCTCTGCAAATTGCTGTTCAAGCCTAATAATTTTGTCGGCTACTTGTTCGCTATTAATTTCGTAATCACCATTGTTTATAGCTTGTGCCACATTAGAAACGTATTGAGTGTTAACCACTGGGATTAAAGACAATAATTGTTCTGCTTTTTGTAAATTAGTTACCATAGTCGTTAAATTGATTGAATCGTTTTCGGCACTTTCATAAGTTCTTGCATTACGTGAATTTTTAACAGTTAAAATGGCTGAAGTTTTGGACGGCCGCGAATTTCGGACACTGGTAGCGATGCTTCTCAGTTGAATTGCCATCGTTATTTCGATAAATTAGATATTTCTAGCCGTATCGGCATTACTATCACTATCTTTAGAGCAAACTATTTAGATTGTCTATAGACTCACCCGAACAACACCGGGTGCGATGATTCGCCCCTCAATAATTCGTTTGGAATGATCGTTGCGTACTTTTATGCGTTGACCTGCTTCGCCATCCATTAGGGCGTGCCCTGACATGCGTATATCTAGTAATTTGTTCGCCGCTCGTATTGAAACTTTTTGCCCGCGTTTAACAACCTTTTGGGCAATTAGATTCGATGGACTAAGAATGGCCCCACTCGATAGAGAACGCTTTAGTTGCTTGTTGATAATGTCTTCAAGCGAAGTCAAATAACCCCGGTGCAGATTGGATACGTCTTTTTTTATAAATCGTATATCGTTTTTGGAAATGATAGTTCCTCTGATCAAGGGTTTTTTAAGTATGGCTATTTCCTTAAATACTCTGATCGAGGCCTTTGTGTATATGGTCCAAGGTTTTTGCCCTTGGCAACGGACGCCGACGGTTACATTTCCTGAAGTTTGGTTTGTGTGGGGCAGAAAGATATGTAATGGCTGCATACATTGAGCGAGCCTAAGCCTTGAATCGAGATGGGCGACCTGAACCTCGAAATCCTGGGTTGGATCTTCTGCCGTCGACAAAAGGTATTGAGATACGGCTTGGGTTATCGCCTCATGGTCTTGATATTGCGCTTTAGCATCTAGTTCAGCGGTAAGGACAAAGTAGAAAATGCAGATTAACCAAACTTTTAATGTCATAAATATATCTCGTCTATATTCAGCGTAGTTTTTTCTACGCAAAATTGAAGCCACCTTTACCAAGGGAACTGGATACCTTGGTTTATCTGCTATCCCATTGATTCCGAGAAAGCTCGATCGAATCTAGTTTCGAATGGAACGGCTATTTTTGCCGCCCCACGGCGGAAATTTGCCGGTATTTGGCCGAGTTAAAGTTGTAGATTAGAGTGTAACCCCATGATTTGAAGCTTATTATTTTAATGGTATGCAAAATGCTTTATTTCAAAACATAAATCTATCGGTGACACTATGAGCATCAATTTTGACAAAGTATTCAGTATTCATACATCGGCACTTAGCTTACGAGGAAAACGAATGGAGGTTCTGGCTTCCAACCTCGCTAACGCCGATACACCAGGGTTTAAGGCTCGTGATCTGGAATTTGGATCGGTATTAAAAGGTACACAAGATAAGAGGGTTAATATGGAAGCGACCCATTCGGGTCACATTGATTCAAATCAAAAAAACTTTGGGGGTCAGCTTTTATTCGCTATACCTCATCAACCGTCATTGGATGGGAACACGGTCGAAACTCATATAGAACAAGGTAAATTTACTGATAATTCGCTGCGATATATGGCTAGTTTACGATTTATAAATGGTAGGGTGTCCGGTATAAAAACGGCTTTGAGAGGAGAATAAATATGCCTTCAATGAACATTTTCGATATCGCTGGTTCCGGGATGAATGCCCAGAATCTCAGGTTGAACCTGGTAGCTAGTAATCTGGCTAATGCTGGCAGTGTTGGTAGTAGTATCGGTGAGACCTACGTATCTAGGCAACCGGTTTTCGCCGCTAAACTGAAGAATATTCTGGATAATAAAAATGCTGCAACTGGCGTTCGTGTTTTAGGTGTTGTTGAGAGTGAAGCTCCCCTACAGATGGAATATGCGCCAAGTCATGCGATGGCAAATGAGGACGGTTATATCTTTAAACCCAATGTTAATGTGGTTGAGGAAATGGCAAATATGATGTCGGCCTCTCGTACCTATCAAAACAATGTGGAGGTCGTTAATACCGCTAAAGAATTGATGTTACAAACACTGCGAATGGGTCAATAAAATCAAATGGAGTCCTAATCATGAATTTCGATATAGAGGCTGTACAAAATCTTGGATTTACTCAAGCCGTTTCAACTGAACCTCGTGGTGAACTGGGACAGGGTGAATTTTTGAAACTTCTGGTGACCCAGATGACCAACCAAGATCCATTTAAACCTTTGGAAAGTGGCGATTTCTTGGGGCAGATTGCCCAGTTTGGAACTGTATCTGGAATAGAGGATCTGCAAAGTTCTTTTTCCGAATTCGCGTCATCTATTAGTTCGGACCAAGCTTTGCAAGGGGCTAATTTGGTCGGGCGTACAGTTCTGGTATCTGGAAATTCTGGGTTATTGGCAGCGGGAGGAGAGGTTAGGGGTGAACTGAGTGTACCGTCGAATGCATCAGCAGTTGAAGTCAATGTTTTTAACCTTAACGGTGAATTGGTTAGAACTTTAGAGATCGGTGCTCAGCAGGCGGGCCAAGTACCCTTCAATTGGGACGGGCAGCTTGATGATGGAACCTATGGTGATCCTGGCGTCTATCTTATTCAAGGATCGGCAGTCCTTGCTGGAGAAAACCAAGCATTGGAAACACAGATCAGAGCTGATGTGGAAAGTGTGACCACGGGTGGTGGGAGCGAAGGTTTGTTGCTCAATCTTGTCGGCTTGGGTTCAGTGGGTTTTAACGAAGTTTTGAATATTCTTTAAGGAGATAAATTATGGCTTTTCAGACAGCATTAAGCGGTTTAAATGCCGCATCCACGGACCTTTCCGTAACCGGTAATAATATTGCTAACGCAAGTACAAATGGTTTTAAACAGTCGCGTTCTGAATTCGCTGATGTGTATGCGACCAACCTACAAGGCGTGAGTGCGACAACGCCGGGGAGTGGAGTTCGGGTTACTCGTGTGGCACAACAGTTTGGTCAGGGCAATGTTGATTTTACTAATAACAATCTAGATTTAGCGATAAATGGCACAGGATTTTTTGTGCTTGCTAATGATGGTGCGCTCGAATATTCGCGTGCCGGTGCATACAATATCGATAGAGAGGGATTTGTAGTCAATCACAAAAGCCAGCGTTTACAGGTGTTTCCACCTGTAGCTGTAGGAAGTGGCACCGGGTTTAATACGGGTGCTTTGAGCGACCTTCAAATATCGACAACTGAAGCTCCTCCCCAGGGAACGTCCGATGCGATTGTCAATGTCAATCTTGATGCAAGTGAAACAGAGCCAGCGGTGCCATTCGATCCCAGTAATGCCGGATCGTTTAATCATTCTACATCATTGACCTTGTACGATTCGTTGGGTACTCAGCATACAGGCACCCTGTATTTCAGGGCGACGGCAACGGATAATCAGTGGGATACATTTCTTTATGTCGATGGAGCTAACGCACCAGTCGGCGGTGGTCAATCGGTACCTCTTGTCTATGGAACCGATGGCTCGTTAACGACTGCGAACGCCGATGCTACCGGTTCTGTTACCTATGATGCTTTTCCGATTGCAGGTGCTGACGATCTAGACCTCACTGTGGATTTTTCTTCATCTACCCAGTTTGGTAGCGGTTTTGGAGTTAATAACTTAGTCCAAAATGGATTCGCCTCTGGAAAGTTAAACGGTTTGGATATATCGCAGACCGGTGTAGTTTTCGCGCGCTTCACCAATGGTCAATCGCAGGAATTGGGGCAGGTGATATTAGCTAAATTTCCAAATGAACAGGGTTTGTCTGCGTTGGGAGATACCAATTGGGGTGAAACGTTTGGCTCGGGTGATGTGAATTTTGGGGCTGCTGGCAGTTCTGATTTCGGGACTTTACAGTCTGGTGCGTTGGAAGCTTCTAATGTTGATATTTCTCAGCAATTAGTCAATCTGATTATTGCTCAACGTAATTTCCAGGCGAATGCTCAGGCGATTACGACCGAAGATACCGTTACCCAAACGATTATCAATATTCGCTAATCCTCCATAGTTACTGACGTTAAAATTTCATGGATCGTAATCTCTATGTCGCAATGAGCGGCGCGAAGCAGACTTTGCTGGCACAAGCTTCCAACAGTAATAATCTGGCCAATGCGAATACCGTGGGTTTTCGCGCGGACCTAGACCAGTTTCGGGCGATGCCGGTTTTGGGGCCAGGTTATCCAACTCGGGTTTATGCATTGGTTGAACGGCCTGGTGTGAATTTTACCCATGGGGCTTTACAGCCGACAGGGCGTGATCTGGATGTTGCGGTTAAAGGTGATGGGTGGATTGCGGTTCAAGCAAAAGATGGAGCCGAAGCCTACACTCGTGCAGGCGATTTGCGGATTTCCCCAGAGGGACTTTTGCAAACGAGTAGTGGTTTGCCAGTTTTGGGGAATGGTGGTCCGATTGCTATTCCTGACGCAGAAAAATTGGAAATTGGCAGTGACGGTACGATCAGCGTAATTCCTGTGGGTCAGAATTCGACCACACTTGCGGTTATCGACCGGATCAAATTGGTGAGTCCTTCTGCGGATCAACTTGTAAAGGGAAATGATGGTTTATTGCATTTAAAGGGGGGGGGTGAACTAGATCCAAGCGATAATATCGGTTTGGTTTCAGGTAGATTGGAAAGCAGCAATGTTAATGCCGTGGAGGCAATGGTTAATATGATCGAATTGGCGCGACAATTCGAACTCCAAGTCAAAATGATGAAAACTGTGGATGAAAACAGCAGTACCACAGCGCAAATGATGCGCGTTGCATAGGAGATAAATTATGACAGATTCAGCGCTGCATGTAGCTCAAACTGGATTGGAAGCCCAGCAAACAAGGATATCCATCATATCCAATAATCTTGCGAATGTGAGTACTACTGGGTACAAAAGGTCCCGGGCGGTGTTCGAGGATCTCTTGTACCAAAATATTACTCAAGTGGGTGCGGATTCGACCCAGGAAACTACATTTCCCTCAGGTTTTCAATTAGGGACGGGAGTTCGAATTGTAGCGACGGAAAAAATTCATACCCAAGGTAATATTGCCCAAACGGATAATTCTTTGGACATTGCTATCAATGGTCGAGGATATTTTCAGATACTAATGCCCAATGGCGATATCAATTATACTCGGGATGGGGGGTTTACATTAGACCAAAATGGCCAGATTGTGACATCTTCTGGATACACTTTGGATCCTACCGTGACGATTCCCGACGACGCGATTTCTGTCACAATCGGCTCAGATGGTATTGTTTCCATTTTACAGCCAGGAAATACTGGCACGACCCAAATTGGTGCTATTGAACTCGCCGATTTTATAAATCCTACTGGTTTGGAACCAATTGGTGAAAATCTATTTCGCGAATCAATCGCGAGTGGAGCACCAATAACTAATACGCCAGGGGAAAATGGTAGTGGAATACTGGTGCAAGGTGCCCTTGAAACATCCAACGTCAATGTTGTTGAGGAATTGGTTAATATGATCGAAACCCAGCGAGCTTATGAAATGAATTCAAAGGCGATTTCTACGACCGACGAGATGTTGCAGTACGCCTCGAATAATCTCTAGAAAATGTTTGTTCCCATGAAACGAATTACCCTTTTGCTTCTAAGTTTAATTTTGGTCGGTTGTGGGAATATGCCTAAACACGATCCAGCATTCGCTCCTGTCGCTCCGGAGGCACTCAGGCCACCCTCTAACTTTAACGGAGCAATTTATCAAAGTGGCTACGATATACGGCTTTTCGAAGACCAAAGAGCACGCAAAATAGGGGATATTTTAACTGTCAATTTGGTCGAACAAACTGACGCTAAGAAGGATGCAGATCTGGAGGTTACGAAGGATAATTCAACTAGCGTCTCAGTGCCGACCTTATTTGGGAAACCTAATGCAAAAATTTTTGGCTTAGAAATGGAAACAAGCTTGGAATCGGCACATGAATTTAGAGGCGAGGGTGAAAGTAATCAAAGCAATAGTTTGACAGGGGATGTAACGGTAAGTGTCGTGGATGTATTACCCAATGGAAATCTGAAGATTCGGGGCGAAAAACGAGTGACCCTCAATCAAGGGCATGAATATATTAGAGTAGCCGGAATCGTTCGGCCGGTGGATATTGATGCTACAAATACGGTGCCTTCAACTAAAGTAGCCGATGCTACGATCATGTACACCGGTGATGGAGCATTGGCTGATTCTAGTCGTATTCCTTGGTTAACACGGATTTTTAACAGTTTGTTTTTTCCATTTTGATGGTGGGGGATCTGGTGGATAAGGTGCTAGCTCGTATTTTAGTGAGTGTTGTTATTTCTAGCCTTTTAATTCCCTGCGTTGGATTTGCTGAACGGGTCAAAGACCTTGCTTCCATTTCGGGTGTTAGGATCAACCAACTGGTAGGTTATGGATTGGTGGTGGGTTTAGATGGCACGGGGGATCGTAGTGGGTTTACGAGCCAAAGTCTTCGTAATATGTTAATGCAGTTTGGTGTTTCTCTGCCTCCAGGTTTCGATCCCAAATCAAAAAATGTTGCTGCGGTATCGCTCCATGCGGAATTGCCTCCTTTTGCCAAGCCCGGAATGAAAATCGATGTGACGACTTCTTCTATCAGCGATGCGAAAAGTTTGCGGGGTGGAAGTTTGCTTTTGAGCCCATTACGGGGTGCCGATGGAAAAGTTTACGCCATGGCTCAGGGAAATCTAGTTGTGGGCGGGTTAAGTGCGGAAGGATTGGACGGTTCTAAAATTTCCGTCAATATCCCTAGTGTTGGACGAATTCCGAACGGTGCGACGGTAGAGCGAAGTGTTGCGTCGCCATTTTCCCAGGGTACGACATTAACGTTAAATTTGCACACAATGGATTTTACCACCGCTAATCGTTTGGCGGATGCGATCAATCGGGTATTTGGTCCAACGACTGCACGAGCTCTGGATGGTGCGTCGGTTAAGGTCAATGCTCCGTTAGAACCAGCCCAACGAGTTACATTTATGTCGTTGATTGAGAACCTGACCATTGATCCAGCGGCGGGGTCTGCACGCGTTATTGTAAATTCTCGTACTGGAACGGTGGTAATCAATAGTCAGGTGAGGGTAATGCCCGCTGCGGTTTCCCATGGCAATTTGACGGTTACCATTAGTGAAAATACAGAAGTCAGTCAGCCAGGGGTTTTTGCCGAGGGGACTACCGCAGTGGTTCCAAGGTCGGATGTCGGAATTCGCGAAGGTGGTGATCGGATGTTCGTGTTTAACCCAGGGGTCAGTTTGAACGAAATCGTTCAAGCTGTAAATCAGGTGGGTGCCGGACCCAGCGATTTAGTGGCGATATTGGAAGCCTTGAAGAGTGCGGGAGCCCTAAGTGCCCAACTTATCATCATTTAGAAACATATTATGAATGGCACAACTCCTGGCCCTGATTTTTATGCCGATTTCAGTCGGTTCTCCAAACTAAGAAGCATCGCGCGCAATAATTCAGATCAAGGGATTCGCCATGTAGCGGAGCAGTTTGAATCTATATTTATGCAAATGATGCTCAAAAGCATGCGTCAGGCTAGTTTAGGTGGTGGATTGTTGGATAACAATCAAAGCGATTTTTATAGGGAAATGCACGACAAACAACTGTCATTGCATCTTGCAAAGAAAACCAATCTCGGGATTGCCAACCTACTCACCAAACAACTGGGAAGTTCCGAGCCGACTCAATCGGCAGTTAATGGGCATGGATTGGAGGCATATCGCAGTTTTCCCATTCAAGGTTTATCCAGATTGGAGGAAAAGTCTGGGAAACTACTCGGTGATTTATCCGAAAGCATTGATATAAAAAGGACTGGATTAAAGATAAAAAATGATAAGCCGATAACTACACAACAAGATTTTATACGACGATTTACCCCTTATGCTAGACAGGTGGCAGCGGATTTGGGGGTTGATCCAAAACTATTGTTAGCGCAAGCAGCGTTGGAAACCGGGTGGGGGTCAGCGGTAATTCGACATCAAGACGGTTCTAGCAGTCATAATCTGTTCGGGATAAAGGCGGACAATCGTTGGTCGGGAGAACGGGTCGATGTGACTACCCTGGAATACTACAATGGCATTCCAGAAAAGCATCGAGCCCATTTCCGTTCATATCCTGATTTTAAAGCAAGTTTCGAAGATTTTGCGCGTTTCCTCAAAGAAAATCCACGTTATGAAATGGCCTTGGGAAACGCTAATGACGCTTTTAAATTTGTGAAGGCACTTCAGGATGCTGGTTATGCGACTGACCCGAATTATGCAAACAAAGTGATGAACATTTATGCTCGGGATGAGTTGGCGAATGTTTAAGGAATTATCAGGGATTGAGTTTATTTTGAAATGCATTTTCCTAACCTTATCCCAATTCCTAGGGACTAGAAAACTGTTGGAATAACTCAATTATGGCGAGTGGAATTCTAGGTACAGCGGTGTCGGGGTTGATAGCGGTACAGCGTCAATTGGCAACTACCGGTCATAATATTAGCAATGTCAACACTGAAGGTTTTAGTCGGCAACGTGTTCTTTTTTCGAGTCGTGGAGGACAAGGCACGGGTGCGGGTTTTATCGGGCAGGGTGTTGATGCGGTTAGGACGGAACGGATTTATGATCAGTTTCTCGTTGCGCAGGTTCGTTCTAGCACTTCAGCTTTTTCTGAACTTGATACTTTTCGTAGTTTGGCGGTGCAGGTTGACAATTTTATTGCTGATCCGAATTTAAATTTGAGTTCATCGCTTCAGGCTTTTTTTGGCGCGGTCCATGAGGTTGCCGACGATCCCAGTTCGATTCCTGCGAGGCAGGTTTTGTTGGCTCATGCTAATACACTAGCTGATCAATTTGTTACGGTGGATAATCGCTTAGATAACTTAAGTTCTCAAGTTAACCGTAATATTGAAAGTTCGGTAAGTGAAATAAACTCCATTGCCGAATCAATTGCTAGGATCAATGAAGATATTGTTATTGCGTCTGGCCAGTCTGGAGGTAGTGCGCCGAATGATTTGTTGGACCAGCGTGATCACTTACTGACCCAACTTTCAGAATACGTAGACGTAACCGCAGTAGAACAAGACGACGGGTCCTTAAGTGTATTTATCGGTAACGGTCAGCCTCTGGTACTTGGTATCAATTCAGCAGCTCTAGCGACTCAGCGTTCCGACTTGGATCCAGAACGGTTGGATATCTTATATACCGCTAATTCAAGCTCGGTGGTTATTACTCAAAATTTGAGTGGCGGCGAATTGTCTGGTAGTTTGAAATTTGCTGAGGAAATTTTGGGGCCCACTAGGAAAGGACTTGGCCGAGTTGCTTTAGGGTTAACTGCCGATTTCAATGATATTCACGGTAACGGATTTGATTTGGATGGCAATACACAGCAGTTGTTTTTTGATCCACCCCAAGTAACAGTTATTGGAAATACCAGTAATACCGGGACCATTGCTGTGTCCTTCGATGACGTGAATCAGGTGTCGTTAAGCGACTACAGCCTTACTTTTGATGGAACCAATTATTCGCTTATTCGATTGTCTGATAATGTCGAGGTGTATAACGATTCGGTCAGTAATTTCACTATCGATGGATTTGCTGTAGATGCCGTTGCCGCAGTTAGCGGCGATAGTTTTTTAATTCGACCAACCCACAATATTGCTGGCGAAATTTCGGTGGCGATTTCTGACACAAATCAAATTGCAGCATCACAGAGCAATACTATCACTGGTTCGGTTGGGGACAATCGCAATGCACTGGCTTTGGCGGCATTAGAAACCAATCAGAATTTGTTGAATGGAACGGCAACATTTCAAGAAGCCTATGGAAAAGCCGTGGCCAATGTTGGGACATTGACACGCGCTGCAGATATCAATAGCCAAGCCCAGGAGGGTTTACTGATTCAGGCTCAGCAAGCGCAACAGGCTGTATCGGGCGTTAACCTCGATGAGGAAGCGGCCAATCTGGTTAGATTCCAGCAAGCCTACCAGGCATCGGCACAATTAGTTTCGGTGGCTAATGAAATTTTCGATAGTTTACTGAACGCGACTCGGAGATAAGCGATGCGGATTTCCACATCACTCGCTCAGCAGTTAGGTGTTAATGCGATCCTGAATCAACAGTCCAAACTGAGTAAAACTCAGAATCAATTGAGTACGGGGCTTCGTATCAATACGCCTTCTGATGATCCCGTGGCATCGGTTCGGGTTTTGGATATCCAGCAGTCGATTTCGCAAAATAGTCAATATCAGAGCAACATTGATACCTTAAGATCCCGGTTAACATTCGAAGAGGACACTTTGAATAGTACGGTGAATGCAATCCAAAGAGTTCGCGAACTAGCTGTTCAGGGATTGAACAGTACTAATTTCCCTAATGACCGAAGTTCGATTGCAATAGAAATCCGACAAATAGCTGACCAGTTAGTTGGTTTGGCTAACACCAAAAATGCTAATGGTGAATACCTGTTCGCCGGTTATCGCTCCCGAACACCGCCCTTTGTCGCAACGGCAACTGAGGTGACTCAAGACGGTGTGACAAAGAATGTAACTCTTTATCAATATCAGGGCGATGAAAATCAACGAGGCCTTCAGATTAACCCGACACGGAGGATCGCGGACGGTAACAACGGAATTGAGGTCTTTGGGCAATCTTTTGACTATATTGGTAATCCACCTACCACGGTGAATCCTTCGAATCCGACCGAAGGTAGTCTTTTTGATGTGGTGACCCGATTAGCCGAGCAATTGGAAGGGGATAACCTTGATCCTGCACAAATAACGACAACAGGCGCGGGACTTGGAATTCCAAAGGGTGGAACAGCAATTGATTCGGCCCTTTTGTCGACTGCGATCGCCGATCAAACAATAACTGTTACTGCTCCCGATGGATCCTTGCAGACCCATGTGATCGATCTAGATACCGAGCGCTCGGCTGCGAGTATCGCGCTGAATCTGAATGGACTAACTGGAGTAACTGCACGAGCTAATCCGAATCAAGTGACATTGGATGTTAGCTTGACGAGCGGTATAGTAGATGGTGATACCGTCTCGTTTGTACTTAATGCAGATTCTGGGATTACTGCAGCGGTTTCTTTTGTGCGCGATTCGGCGACGAACCTTAGCCTCGAAGAAGATTTTGTAGCGGCAATTAATTTAGCCGGCTTGGGTGATTTAGTCGCGACAGTTTCCACACCGAATCGATTGACTATTGGTAGCGCAAGCGGAGCTAATATCGGTATCGAAAACTTTAGCGTGCTAGATGTGGGAGCAGGAACTCAAACGATTGAGTTTGATAATACGACGCTAACCGAAGGAGGCCTCGTCGACAGTGCTGTAAGGACAAGTACGGTAGTCATTCAATTAGACGATAGTTATACCCTTCAATCAGATGTCTCTGGTACCTCAAGCAGTGGGACCTTTGGTGTTTTTGACGCTCAAGCGAATGTTCCTGCTACGATTGATGGCGAGGGAGTCTTAGACGATCTCGACATAGGCCTTAACCGGATACTCAATGTTCGCGCTTCCATCGGCGCACGAATCAACACTGTAGATCTTCAGCAGGATCTCAACGCCGATTTTGATGTAGACCTGCAATCTCTTCTTTCGGACACACGGGATCTTGATTATACTCAAGCGATCAGCGAATTCAATCTACAATTAGTGGGTTTGCAGGCGGCCCAGCAAGCTTTTGTACGGGTGCAAGATTTATCTTTGTTTAATTTTCTTTAAAGAGTTTAATCCGAAAGTTATTTAGAAGGAATGTGGAGTGCTCTTCACCCCTCCATGTTTGTTAGGTACCATCCGTCCCTATAGTCACCTCACTAGTTACCCCTATCATTTAGAAGGTTTTTTCGATCCTTTTAAAAATTGGGGGAGAGATGCGTGACCCCCTTTTTTTGGACCATTGTCGCATCGTTAGGGTGGACAAATAATGTTCCATATGGTGTTGTTCCTAAGTAAAAGAGCAAATTCTTGGTATGATGAGCAGTTGTCCTTGAAATTTGATTATTCACCAAGGTATTTGGAGTATACTAGGCCGATTAAGTTTTATGTTTTGGTTTGGCCTTTGTTTGGCTGCTTTGTGGTGAACTTGCATTAAAGAGGAGGATATTTCCGTTATGGAATATGCAAATATGGCATTGGTAAGACTGTTTCAATTTGTAACCGTTGTTTTATTTACGTTTTTGGTGCTACTTTACTTTGGTTTGTTAGTATTTTTGCCGTTTGATACTGCCATGTTGCTGGTGGGGATTTTATCTGGTGTTGGAATTCCCGAAATTGCTTCAACGATATTAGCATTCGCTTTAATGGCTTATCTTGGTTTCCTGCTCTGTAAAATGCGTGCGTTGTGTGAGATGGTTTTGAGTATTGGAATCGAAATAGCGTTAATGGGGCATGCCCAGTTTCTGAGGTTTGGGGATATGTTGGAATCCGTAAAAAAATAACAATTTCTTATTGCAATTTGCAATAGTGGGCATTTGATCATGGGTATCGGTATCTTTGGCAGAAAGGTATAAGAAACTTGTAGGGGGAGGGGAAATTTAATTGGGAAGAGCTATTTTCCGATTTCTAGAAGGCTGTCCGTATATTAGTGAGTGCAATTACTGTTAACCGCACAGGAAGCGGTACTATGATAAAAGAAACTAAGGAAAACATTAAACAAAAAGAAAAAGACGAATTTCGGGATCAAATTTTAGATTCGGCGCTCAATCTGTTTGCGGCCAAGGGCTACTCTAATACTTCAATCGAAGACATTAAACGTAAGTCAAATATAAGTACAAGCAGAATTTATGGCCAATTTAAAAATAAGCAGACCATCGCTAAGGCTTTGTATGTCGACCTAGCCCGACGGATGGATGATAGTCTTTGTGAGATTGCACGGACTAATACAACAGTTCGGGAAAGGATGCGGGCAGTTGTGGATTTAATGTTTGATTTAACCGAGCAAGCGCCTGATGTTATGCGCTTTTTGTTGTTGTCTCGACATCAAGAGTTTTTACTTGACGGAGAATTGCAGGGCTGTACGCCGCCATTTGATAAAGTCAAAGATATAATCATGAAGGGCATTAAAACCGGAGAAATTCGGCGTATCGATTCGCTATTAGTGGATGGTTGTTTCCAAGGCATCATCATCCGAACGATAGAATTACGTCTTGATGGAACTTTGGAAAAGCCTCTGGACCGTTATTTTAATGATGTATGGAGTTTGGTTTGGAGTGCCGTGGAAGCGATTTAAGTGTGACTTAGGTAGTTGACTAGCAGGCTATAATGGAAGGTCTGAGCTTCCCATCAAAAACTGGTCGACTGCTCGTGCTGCCTGTCGACCTTCTCTAATTGCCCAAACTACCAATGATTGTCCCCGTCGCATGTCACCCGCTGTAAAAATTTTTTCAATGCTGGTTTTGTAATCGTCTGTATTCGCGTCCACATTTCCTCGCTTATCTAGAGCAACTTTCAGTTCGGTTAGCATGCCCTCGTGTACCGGGTGAGTAAACCCCATCGCCAAAAGAACCAGATCTGCTTTTAATGTAAATTCACTTCCGGGAATTTCAGTCATTTGCCACTGCCCCCCTGTTTGCTTCCATTCGACTCGAGCACACTGAATTTGAGTGACACGACCGTTTTTTCCTTTGAAAGATTGTGTGGTGACAGCCCAGTCCCGAGTACAGCCTTCGTCCTGAGAGCTCGAGGTTCGGAGCTTGTTCGGCCAGTCGGGCCAAGTCAGGTCTTTATTTTCTTTTTCAGGTGGCTTCGGCATGATTTCCAATTGGGTGACCGATTCGGCACCCTGCCGAATGGATGTTCCTATGCAGTCAGATCCGGTATCGCCGCCACCGATTACGATCACATGTTTGCCGGTGGCGGTAATGCTTATGTCTTCGGAAACTTTGTATCCGGCAACACGCATGTTTTGTTGCGGGAGAAATTGCATGGCAAAATGGATACCTTTCAATTCACGTCCGGGAACAGATAAATCTCTGGGTTTTTCAGATCCGCCAGCGAGTACAATGGCGTGATGGTCATCCATTACTCTTTGAACAGGAATGTTTTTGCCAATGTGGTTATTCGGACGGAAAAATACGCCTTCGGCTTGCATTTGAGCAATGCGGCGGTCGATGTGATATTTCTCCATTTTAAAGTCAGGGATGCCGTAGCGTAGAAGACCTCCAATCCTATCTGATTTTTCAAGTACTATAACCGAATGTCCAGCACGGGCAAGTTGTTGTGCGCAAGCCAATCCGGCGGGTCCGGAACCAATTACTGCTACGTCTTTCCCGGTACGTTTTAAAGGGACTTGTGGCCGGATCCAGTCCTTCTCCCAGCCTTTGTCTATGATCGAACATTCGATGGTTTTGATGGTGACAGGTTCTTCAACCAAATTTAATGTGCAAGCAGCTTCACAAGGTGCGGGACAAATACGTCCAGTGAACTCGGGGAAGTTGTTTGTGCTGTGAAGTACGTCAAGCGCTTCGCGCCAATTGTTCTGGTATACCAAATCGTTCCAATCAGGAATGACATTGTTGATGGGGCACCCTTCATGGCAATAAGGAATACCACAGTCCATGCAACGTGCACCTTGCTTACTGATTTCACTATCAGTTAAGGAAATTACGAATTCGCCATAATGTTGGATTCGATCTGTCGCGAGTGCATAAGTACGTTCCTGGCGAGAGATTTCCATAAATCCGGTTGGTTTTCCCATTTTAAAATCCTTCAGATCAAAATAAAGTGTAACTATTTAAAAAAATGCCACAACCTAGAATTTGTTCGAGAATAGAGAAAAAACTCCAAATTAAGTAGTTAAATGAGTATTTCAATATCACCCGCCAGTGAGTACCGATTTGCAGGCTAGCCAATCACTACAACAATGGTTTAGGCATTTGTGTAGTCCCTTTCTCGGGTAAATAGGGTTGGGCTGAAACAATTAAAGTGACCATATTATTGCCTAACGGTTCGGTCATGGCTTTTCTGCATTTGGTCCAGTGCTCGTCGATAATCAATGGGCATGACCTTGACAAATTTTGGGAGGTAATCCTCCCAGTTTTTGAGTATTTGTTGAGCCCTACTGCTGGCAGTGTAGTGAGCATGTTTCTGGATAAGGTTCCTTAGCCGCTGAGTATCGAATCTAGTCATATCATGCATGATATCGACTCGTCCGTGGGTTTCCATATCACCGCCTTGGTGGCCAATATTTTCCAGTGCTGTGTCTTCATCTCGGATGGCTTCTAACTCCACCATAGCCATATTGCAACGCATTTCAAAATCGCCGGCGTCATCCAGGACGTAAGCAACGCCGCCACTCATACCAGCAGCGAAATTACGGCCGGTTGATCCGAGTACGACTACGATACCTCCAGTCATATATTCACATCCATGATCGCCCAGCCCTTCGATGACAGCAATAGCCCCCGAGTTGCGAACGGCAAAACGTTCTCCGGCCACACCACGGAAATAACATTCTCCACTTACGGCGCCGTACAATACCGTATTCCCCACAATGATATTTTCTTCGGCGGTGATAGGGCATTCGGGTGGAGGGTAAATTACTAGCCGCCCACCACTCAAACCTTTTCCAACATAATCATTGGCTTCACCTTGGAGTTCTATACTAATACCCGCAGCTAGAAAAGCTCCAAAGCTTTGCCCAGCAATGCCCTTGAGCGCAATACTGATGGTATCCTCGGGTAATCCTTTATGACCGTATCGCTGCGCGATTTCTCCAGACAACATGGATCCAAATGTCCGGTTAGTGTTTCGAATTTCCATTTCTATCTTTACCGATTTACCTTCTTCTAGGGCTGCTTGGGATAGTTTAATAAGCTCTTGGTCGAGCGCTTTTTCCAAAGCGTGTTCCTGCTTTTCGTAATTGTACAGGGCAATATCCGACGCCAAATCGGGTTTGTATAAGATACGCGACAGGTCCAAGCCTTTAGCCTTCCAATGGGAAATTGCTTCCCGCATATCTAATCGATTGGATTGGCCTATCATATCTTCGAGTTTTCTAAATCCGAGCTGAGCCATAAGCTCACGTACTTCTTCGGCAACAAAGAAAAAGTAATTGATGACATGCTCGGGTTTTCCGGTAAATCGTTTGCGCAGTTCTGGATCCTGCGTTGCAATCCCCACAGGGCAGGTATTCAGGTGGCATTTGCGCATCATCAAGCATCCTTCGACTATGAGAGGCGCGGTAGCAAACCCAAATTCATCGGCCCCGAGTAATGCAGCAATAACGACATCACGGCCAGTGCGCAGGCCACCATCGGTTTGGACGGCTATGCGGCCTCTGAGATTGTTCAGGATTAATGTTTGGTGTGTTTCAGCTAAACCGATTTCCCAAGGCAGGCCTGCATGCTTGATCGATGTAATCGGGCTAGCGCCTGTTCCACCGTCATAACCCGAGATGGTGACGTGATCAGCGTGTGCTTTAGAAACTCCTGCAGCAACGGTACCTACACCAACCTCAGATACCAATTTGACGCTAATCCGAGCCTTTGGATTGACATTTTTTAAATCATGAATCAACTGTGCCAAGTCTTCGATGGAATAAATATCATGATGCGGGGGAGGTGATATCAGGCCAACCCCAGGTGTCGAATGACGAACTTTGGCAATAATTTTATCTACCTTGTGTCCAGGAAGTTGCCCACCTTCTCCTGGTTTTGCCCCTTGTGCCACCTTTATTTGGATGTCGTCGGCATTGACAAGATATTCAGCTGTAACACCGAAACGGCCCGAAGCGACCTGTTTTATCGCTGAGCGCATGGAATCTCCGTTGGCCTTGGGAATAAAGCGCTCAGACAGTTCGCCGCCTTCGCCGGTGTTCGATTTTCCACCAATACGATTCATAGCAATAGCCAAGGTTGTATGGGCTTCATAGGAGATCGAGCCGAATGACATTGCACCGGTGGCAAACCGTTTGACAATCTCAGATGCTGGTTCAACTTCATCAAGTGGTAGGGAAGAATTGGTGAACTTGAAGGCCATAAGCCCTCTTAATGTTAACAACCGTTCCGTTTGGTCGTTAACCATCTGAGCAAACTCCCGATATTGCACGGGATTGTTTGCGCGTGTTGCATGCTGCAGCTTGGCAATCGATTGGGGTGTCCACATATGATCTTCGCCCCGAAGCCGGAAAGCATATTCCCCACCAGCATCCAATGCTTTACGGTAAAGTGGCGCATTACCAAAAGCTAGACGATGACGAGACAAAGTTTCTTCAGCTATTTCTTGAAGTCCCGCGCCTTCCGTAGTACTTGTTGTACCTATGAAGAATTCATCCAAAAATGTATCGGATAGTCCAAGGGCATCGAAAATTTGTGCTCCGCAATAGGATTGGTATGTGGAAATTCCCATTTTGGACATTACTTTTAGCAAACCTTTATTTACTGCTTTAATATAACGCTTATGAACCTCGGTTTCCGAGAGTGGTTCAATGAGGTTTTCGCGGAGATCCGATAACGTATCGAAAGCTAGGTAAGGGTTGATCGCCTCCGCTCCATAACCTGCCAACATAGCAAAATGGTGCACTTCCCGAGCATCTCCGGTTTCTACGACCAATCCAGCTACAGTGCGCAAACCCTTTCTTATGAGGTGGTGATGTACCGCGGATGTTGCAAGTAATGCCGGGATTGCAACCTGATTGGCGTCCATACAGCGATCCGACAAAATCAAAATATTATTACCATTGATGACTGCCTTTTCGGATTGATCACAAAGCATTTTAATCGCGGATTCCATGCCTGGTGCGCCCCGGTCAGACACAAAGCAAATATTTAAAGTTTGGGTTTTAAACATACCTTCGGTACGCGCTTCAATTCGACGTACTTTCTCCAGATCAGAATTGCTTAATATAGGTTGCTGGGCTTCCAGCCGTTTGTGGGAACCACCCTTATCGAATGCAAACAGATTAGGGCGGGGGCCAATTAGTGATGTTAGAGACATCACCAATTCTTCTCGAATAGGGTCAATGGCCGGATTGGTTACTTGTGCAAAACTTTGTTTGAAATAGTCATAGAGTAGTCGGGGTCGGCGGGACAGGACCGCTAGCGAAGCATCGATTCCCATGGATCCTACTGGATCTTGGGAGCTGACCGCCATGGGTATCATAAAAAATTTGAGGTCTTCCTGCGTGTACCCAAAAGCTTGCTGCCTTTTTAAAAGTGTTTGTTTATCCGGTGGCATCGCTGAAATCTCTTCCGGCAGATTCGTTACTAGGATTTGCGACTCGTCCAGAAGGGATCGATACGGAGCTTGATTTGCCAATTGGGACTTTATTTCATTGTCGTCGACAATACGGCCTTCTTCAACGTCGATCAGTAACATCTTACCGGGTTGTAAACGCCATTTTTTTACGATTTTTTCCTGAGGGATATCTAAAACACCCATTTCAGACGCCATGACTACAATATCGTCATTTGTTATCAAGTATCTGGCGGGACGTAGACCATTTCGGTCCAGTGTGGCGCCGATTTGCCGGCCATCGGTGAAGGCGATTGATGCTGGGCCATCCCAGGGTTCCATCAGCGCCGCATGATATTCGTAGAAAGCACGGCGTTTTTCGTCCATAAACACATTGCCTGTCCATGCTTCAGGAATAAGCAGCATCATCGCGTGGGCGAGCGAATACCCACCTGCAACTAAAAGTTCAAGGGCATTATCGAAGCAAGCTGTATCCGATTGTCCTTCACGAATAAGCGGCCAAAGTTTGTCCAGGTCTTCCCCTAACGCTTCAGAGGACATTACCTGACGGCGGGCGGCCATCCAGTTGACATTACCCCTTACGGTGTTGATCTCGCCATTATGGGCAATCATTCTGAATGGTTGCGCTAAATCCCATGTTGGAAACGTGTTGGTTGAGAAACGCTGATGTACCAGCGCCAGAGCTGAAGTCATAAGGGGATTGAGCAGGTCGGGGAAGTAAACGCCCACTTGATTTGCCAGTAACATCCCTTTATATAAAACGGTTCTCGATGATAAAGATGCGATGTAGAAAGCCTCTCCATTTTCCAATTTTGCACGTGCGACGGCATGCTCTACTTGTTTGTGGATTACAAAAAGCTTTCGTTCGAACGCATTTTGATCGCAGCAATTTTTTCCACGACCAATAAAAACTTGTCGAATAGCTGGCTCGACCGCTTTGACCGAATTTCCAAGTCCTTTATTGTTAACCGGAACTTCTCTCCAGCCCAATACGGTTTGTTTTTCGTCCTGAATTATCTTGGTAACTAGTCTTTCGCAAGCCAATTTGCTAGATTTTTGCGGGGGACTAAATATCATCCCAACCCCATAATCACCGTTTGTAGGTAGATTGATGTTGGTTTTGGCGCATTCCTCACGGAAGAAACTATCAGGTATTTGTATCAAAATACCTGCGCCATCGCCTGCAAGTGGGTCAGCACCAACCGCTCCTCGATGGGTTAAATTTTCCAATAATTTCAGGCCTTGAGAAACAATCTCATGACTTTTATATCCTTTAATTTGAGCGATAAAACCGACGCCACAAGAATCATGTTCGTTTCGGGGATCGTACAATCCTTGTTTATTCGGCAACCCATTATTTGTCATGGCATACCTCATTTTTTAAACGCTGAGCAAGCGGAATTGATCTTTGTATTAACCCGCTCATAAAGATACATAAAATGTATGTTCTTCAACATTTTTTTAAAATATTGCTTGCCGTTCGGCAATAAATTTGGGGGAAAACTGTTATGCATGTTTAATTTGTATATATGGATTTTGAGGTCGCTCAGATAATCCATAAAAAATACGGCGAAACACCTTTAAAATTAAAATGTTAAGTCGAATTCGCAGTAAAAGTCAGATTAGAAAACGGCCAATAATACCATGATTCATTGGACGCTGACTAATCAATCGCGAGCCCCAGGTTGAATCATTGATATGTGTATGAAACAATAAGCGGCTTTTTATTGGGTTACTTTTCGCTGGGCGTTCTTACATTTTGAGAGAGGCCTGAATAAAAATTAGTGGTTGTCATAGAGCCACTTTTTTTCTAATAATCCTACCAGTACACAATCACTCAAATTTCTTTTTGCAGTTTCTGTAACGGATACTAACTAAACTAAATACCAAGGACAATATATGTCAGGCCGAAATCATCTTTTTGTACCAGGTCCTACGAACGTGCCAGATTCTATCTTGAACGCAATGCATGTGCCAATGGAGGACCATCGTTCGTCTGATTTTCCGAATTTGGTGAAGCCCTTATTAGAAGACTTGAAGAAAATTTTTAAAACTGATTCCGGGCAAACATTTATTTTTCCTGCGACCGGCACCGCTGGATGGGAAATAGCTTTGACTAATACCCTGTCACCTGGAGACAAAGTATTGTCGTATAGGTTTGGGCAGTTCAGTCATTTGTGGATAGAGTTAGCGCAACGCCTTGGATTAGATGTTCAATACGAGAATGTTCCTTGGGGTCAAGGGTTACCTTTGGATAAGTTACAAGTCGCTCTTGAAACCGATTCTGATCACGAAATTAAGGCCCTGTTAGTTTGCCATAACGAAACAGCAACGGGTGTAACGAGTGATGTAGAAAGTATACGCAAAATTTTGGACGAAGTTAATCACCCTGCAATGCTGTTTGTTGATGGCGTCAGTTCTATTGCCAGTATTGATTTTCGCATGGATGAGTGGGGTGTTGATGTCGCGTTGAGCGGTTCACAAAAGGGATTGATGCTACCAGCGGGTGGTGCGGTTTTGGCATTCAGCCCTAAGGCCTTAGAAGCAAGACACAGTGCTAAATGTCGTCGAGGCTTTCTCGATATTCAGGATCACATTACGGCCAATAAAGAGGGTTACTTTCCCTATACCCCATCGATACCTATTTTGTATGGTTTTCGGAAATCTATCGATTTATTGTTGGAAGAAGGGTTGGATAACGTCTTTGCCCGACATCAGCGTCTAGCCGAAGGGGTACGCCAAGCAGTTTTTGCTTGGGGATTGGAATTATGTGCTCAACAGAAAAAATGGTATTCGAATACTGTATCGGCAATCGTAGTACCCGAGGACATTGATGCGCGGAAGATTATTGCTCTGGCATACGATAAATACAATATCTCCCTGGGCGCTGGCTTGAGTGAAGTTTCTGGAAGACTTTTCAGGATAGGGCATTTAGGTGATTTGAATGAGGTATCGTTGCTGGGTGTGATCGCGGGTGCGGAAATGGCAATGCTAGACAATGGTGTTTGTATCGATCCGGGTTGCGGTGTTGGAGCGGCGATCGAGTATTATCGGTCAACCTTAGGTGCCGCTGGGAATTAGTACACCAATCCCTAAAAAGCGAACAAAATAAGAGGTCTAAATAACCGATAATTATATTAAAACAAACGTGAAATATGTCTGCGTTCTTGTTTGAGTTATTATCAATCGTTTTTCCTATTCTATATTATCGGTCATTTGTGGATCGATTACGAAGTGCTTTTCGGTAGCAGGCTGGTGGGATATGTTTGTTATCATCGCGAAAAAAACATAAATAAAGGGTGATTGGCGGTAATTGCCGTTTCAATCAATCGAATAATTGGATGTCAGGAGAATAAAATATGAGTACACCCAAAGTTATTGTCACCCGTCGATGGCCGGAACAAGTTGAGACAAAACTCAAAGAAATATACGAAGTTCAGTTTAACGAAAATGACCAGCCCATGTCGGCTGAACAGTTAAAGGAAGCATTACGATCTGCCGATGCAGTATTACCAACAGTCACCGATCCTATAACTGCCGATGTGTTAAGTGCGAAGCCTTTGCGATGCAAGGTTCTCGGAAATTTTGGAGTGGGCTTTAATCACATCGATACCGATGCGGCTAAAGATCGGGGAATTGTGGTTACCAATACTCCCGAAGTCTTAACAGATTGCACAGCCGATATTGCGATGTTGCTTATGTTATCCGTTGCACGTCGTGGACCCGAGGGTGATCAGCATGTCCGCCAAGACCAATGGACCGGTTGGCGTCCGACTCACATGTTAGGGACCAAAGTCACTGGCAAAACACTTGGCCTTATTGGGCTAGGTCGCATAGCCCAAGCAATGGCTAGAAAAGCTCACCATGGTTTCGGGATGAAGATTCTGTTCACTGATCCTTATCCGCCCGCTCAGTCGGTTATCGATGAACTCCAAGCGACTCAATGCGCAGACGTTGACGAAGTTTTGAAGAATGCAGACTTTGTTTCAATACATTGCCCCGGTGGTAAAGAGACCTACCACTTACTGAATGCAGAAAAGCTAGCGATGATGAAAACGGGCGCGTTCCTTATTAACTCGGCTCGCGGGGATGTCGTTGATAATCAGGCCCTGATTGAAGCTCTAAAAAATCGGAAAATTGCTGGCGCAGGACTCGATGTATTTGAAGGTGAACCGAATCTAGATCCGGGGTTTCGTACGCTAGATAATGTCGTTTTGTTTCCGCACCTCGGTAGTGCAACGCTGGAAACCCGTGTTGCAATGGGGATGCGCGTACTAGAAAACATTGAGGCCTTTTTCAAAGGCGAAACTCCCCCGGACCAAGTAGTATAAACCAGATCCAGGGTGGGATTTAACCCATCCTGGCGGTTCCTGGACAGTTTGTAGTTTATGTTTGCCAAAATAAAGCAGCAACTTTTTGGGTTGCCTCAATTTTTTCTGCCCCATCATTTCTTATCGCGATTGGTGCGTATTCCAACCCATTCTCGGCATGTGGCTTGGAAAAACTTTTTCATCAAGCGATTTGTCAATTTATACGGTGTGAATATGGCCGAGGCGGAAATCGATGATTTCTCCAACTTTCGTTCCTTTAATGAATTCTTCACCCGTTCCCTAAAACGGGTTGCGAGACCTATCGACCGAGGAGCACATTCCTTGGTTTCTCCAGCGGATGGCACTGTTAGCCAGCTCGGAAATATCGCTAAGGATCAGATTTTGCAGGCTAAGGGAAAAAACTATAGCCTGACTAACCTACTAGGAGGAAATGCCGATAGAGCAGTGCCTTTTTTAGGGGGCGGTTTCGCAACGATTTACCTAGCACCGAAAGACTATCATCGGTTACATATGCCAGTTGATGGCAAACTCAAGGAAATGATCCATGTACCGGGGCGGTTGTTCAGCGTGAATCAGGCAACAACCTGTGTGGTGGAAAATCTTTTTGGCCGCAATGAACGTGTTGTTAGCATCTTTGAAACTCCAACGGGTCCCATGGCCCTGGTCCTAGTTGGTGCAATGTTTGTGGCCAGTATCGAAACTGTCTGGCAAGGTATTATTACGCCGCCAACACGATTAGTCCCTCAAACTTGGACGTACGATAATCAGCATACCATTGAGCTTAAAAAAGGCGAGGAAATGGGACGATTTAATATGGGATCGACGATTGTTGTCGTGTTCGGCAAAAATCAAGTTGAATGGCTTAGTTCCATCCAACCAGGTCAAACAATCCGCATAGGGGAAAGTATAGGCCATTGGGGTCACGGATGATTGCAAATAGAGTATCCTATTTACTCCGTGATTTCGTGGCTCACTTTATTTGGTGAAGCGGTATTTCAACGCGGTGCGTCGTATCGGGTGTCAGTTCCTTGGGGGGAAAATACGATTTGCCATAATTGATTCCTACGGGCACGGAAAGCACCAGCGAAAGTCAAAAGGTAATATTTCCACATCCGATAGAACTGCTCATCATAATTTTCCTTGAGAGCGTCCCAGCTGGCATCGAAATTTTCGAACCAATGCATCAATGTGGTGTCATAGTCGGGTCCAAAATTGTGCCAATCTTCTATGATCATCTTCCCCTCAGCGGCGGTTGCAATCTGGTTAGCAGAGGGCAGCATTGAATTGGGGAAGATATAGCGCTCAACCCATGGGTTTCCGGCAGTATCTGAATTATTGACGCCGATGGTCTGCATCAGAAAAAGACCGTTATCTCGCAAGTGTTCGGTGACAACCTGCATATAACGGGAAAAATTTTTGTATCCTACATGTTCAAACATTCCTACGGAATAGATACGGTCAAATGTGCCGTTAATGTTTCTGTAATCCTTTAGATGAATTTCAACAGGAAGGCCGCGGCAGTTTTCCTGAGCAAATTTCTCTTGGTTTTCAGATACGGTGACGCCGACCACTTCAACTTGGTAGTGCTGAGCTAGGTATTTGGCAGATCCACCCCAACCACAGCCTATGTCTAAAACCCGCATTCCAGGTTCTAGTTTTAGCTTTCGACACATCAGGTCAAGCTTGGCTTCTTGAGCTGAAGCCAGATTATTGGCATTTTTCCAATATCCGCAACTGTATATCATCCGCTCATCGAGCATACAGTGATACAAATCATCACCTATATCATAGTGATGTTCCCCAACTTTATAGGCGCGCGCGGGAGACTGATAATTGATTAGCCTCGCTCTTAGCTTGAAAAGCGCGTTTCTCCAAGAATTAAGCTCATCGGGCAAGCGATTTTGGAATATTCTATAGACGAGTTCATCAATCTTTTCACAGTCCCACCAACCATCGACATATGATTCACCCAAACCCAAAGAACCTTTGGTCAACACGTTTCTATAGAACCTTTCATCTCGAACATGAATATCCCAGGGTTGGCGACCATTGATACCGACGCCCGCTTTTTCCAAAAGATCGACTAAACCCTGACGCGCCCAATCCTTTTTTAGGTTTTTTTTGAAAGGAATCGAAACGCTGTTTACTGACATTTTTTTATCTCCAAAATTTTTAAGCACAGAATATAACGTTTAATTGAGCTATGTTACAAGTCGATTTTCAGTCGTCCCATTTTTTCAATTTGAAAAAGATGAAATTTTCGGAGACTTTGATTACAAGTCCAGATGATAAACTCTTTGAAAAAAGAAAGTTGAACGGAAACTTGGGCTATGGAGATTTCTGCGGATCAAGGTCAAAGTTATGGTAATCGGAACTGACTGTGTAATTCTATGGTAGTCCTTAAATTGTTGTAACCGGCGATTTACGCTGTTTCTCGTTTTCCCTTTTTTTTCTAAGCGTTTCTTCTAAAGCTTTATCGAACGAATCCTTCAGGTTTTCCAATAGTTTTTGTACCTTCGGAAGTTCGTGCTCTAATGATTGCTCTAGCTCTTTTAGCAATGTATTTCCCATTTCTTCAATTTCTTTTTGATGTTTGGGTAAGTCCTTCTGTATCTCCGAAATCGTACTGTCAAACTTATTGGAAAATTCAATCCCAAATTTTTCCAGTTGTTTTTGAATGCGAAATAGGGGGTCGTTATTTTCAATACCAGCCATGGTTTCAGGATAATCTACCTTCCACTCTCCGTATTCTTTTTTCAAGACAGTATTAAAGTTTTCAGCCGATTGTGAACCTGACTCGGAAAATATCGCAGTAGTTTCTACTTGGGCGTCAACTCCTCGGATTCTGGTTTCACCAAAAGCCACTTTTATGTTTCTCCATCGGCTATTTGATAAATCGACGATATTTTCGCTTGCTTTTGTGGAAACGGCACGGACATTTCCCTCATTCCCAGCTTGTATTGCTTGCCAGAAATGTTCTGTTACGACTTCCGGGGATTTAGTGCTGGTACAACCACCTAGAGTTAATACTGGAACAAATAGCGTAAAACATAAAAGATTGGTTTTCATAGGTATGGAATTCGAAAAACAAAGGAATGACCAAACATCAATAGGATATATTCTAATATAGATTGGGGCCATCATAGCCGTACTTTTGATCAAACTCCAAGGTTTGGAGTATATCGTTTCTCAAAAGGGAAACTGGATTTAATGTTTGACAAGGGGCAGTCAAGCGGAGGGTATTTTAGAAACAAGGAGGGGTATGGAAAGCTAATTGTGTGCGGCGTCACAAAAGATATTTCTGTGACGCCGCACGATTGGATTGGGTTTGTGTATCGTTTTAGCTCATTCTTCGATACTCATGTTAATTGTACAGGGGTCATCCCTTAATGTGATTTTCTTTCAACCAATGCTGGGTGCTACCTCGATGGTAAGGTGTTTAGTTTTTCTAAACCCTGCGCTAAGAAGACCTAGGCCAACCAGAGCCAGAAGTCCAGGTTCTGGAACTGAGGAGTTTGGTCCTGTCTGTCCAGTAAACGTTTGGGTTATGTCGAATTGATAAAACCAATAATCTGGTAGAGCGACCGTAAACCAAAGATTTATCAATCCATCTATTTCATATAATTGAGGATTATTGAATAAAATAGAGTTTTGACCCAAAGTTACGTCGCTGGGATTTGAAGCCGAAGGGTCATATTTGGGGCCTCCGATATCGGTTCCAGAGTCAGGGGTAATTGTTCCTGCGATATACAGTGGGTCCACAGTGTCAAGCGTTGGTGCAGCAGCGCCATTTACGGGTTCGATTTCGACAAGTATTGAATCCCAATCGTAACCTGTTTCATTCTCTATTCTTTTGTTGACGGCAATAATGGTTCCGTTCCCAGGATTATTTTGAACCGTGACCCTGATGGTGTGTGATCCGTATCCATAAATGTCTTCGTGGGCAACTATGGTGGCAAAGTGTGGAAATGCCTGGGGTGAACCATTGAGATCAACGGAAGTGTACTGAGCCTGAGAATTAAGCGAAAAACCTGATGTTGCAGGTTGCGGTATAGCAGTGATAGAGAATGCTCCTGCGAAAGCGACGCTGTTTTGAAAAAGACTCATAACCAATAAAATGAAACCTAATCGAGTAAAATATTTCATGTTCATCCTCGTTGTAATGTCGGAAAGCGGTTTATAAAAGCTGCGGTATTGTGTTCAAGCAGCTGATGGAATTTCATGATTAGGTCTAAAGCAAATTCGGGACCAAAAATAGTATTTTTTTGAAAGCCCAGATTAAAACACTATATATTGTGTAGAAAAAAATAAAATAACAATATATAGTGCTTTTTAGATGGTCTGTTAATTTGTCTTTTAGCCTTCGGTAATTTGGCTGTCAAAGATGCTGACATATGGCCAAGTTTTTGTTGGCCATTGGTACAATTCGGCTGGACATCTACCGGATTATCCTTTTTTTGACGATAAAAGAGAGTTTTTGCTCCTATATTAGATTCGCGAGTTTGGATAGCGAACCTAATATTGGAATGCTGAGTTCTTTATGGTCTTCATATAGAATAGGGTCGTCCGAGATCATGATCGGGATTGCTCCTGCGGCTAAAGCCGACTGAATACCGGGTGCCGAATCTTCCACCGCTAAACATTTTTCTGGTGGACATTTAATTGTAGTTGATGCTTGTAAATAGATATCTGGTGCTGGTTTACCCTTCTCGACCTGATCTAGGGTCACCAGTATGTCGAAATCCTGACGAATACCCGCCAAAGTCAAACATTCTTCAGCATGTTGTCTTGGACTGTTGGTTGCCAGGCAATACGGGATTCTTTGTAGCTGCAAACGGTCGAGCAATAATCGATACCCGGGTTTGGTGTTGATGCCGTATCTTGTAACGTTTTCCCTCCAAATTTTTGCGCTAAGTTTGCGGAAGTGAGGAAAAGAAAAGGAATCTCCACAAATGTTTTTCAATGTGGACTCAACGCTATCGTAGGCACAACCTGATAGCGATTTAAAAAATGCGTCATCCAATTGTGTTCCCATGTCTTCAGCCGCTTTTCGCCACGCCAATCGATAGTCTGGTTCACTATCGAGAACCAAGCCATCCATATCGAGGATAACGGCTTTAAAAGGTGGTAGTGTCAGTTGTAAAGTAATTTTGAATCCAGGGAGATATTTTGAAAATCGTGGTCAAGCTAATCCAAATTCATATTCTATTGGTTCACAGTTGATAAAACCTTAATATATTCACCGGGGGCTTCTCGGTTAGAACCGACAATTATTCTGCGGTAACCATCCTGTGAGTCTTCAATGAATCCTGAAATTACGACAGATTCACCGGTTTGAGCTTGGCCGGAATAGGTTGGGGTAAAGCTGAGTGCTTCGACTATTTCACTGTGATCGAGCTTATAACGTGCTGGATAATCGAATGCAAATCGATCATCGGAAACAACGGCATGAATTTGGGTAAATCCTAACTTTTTGCAAAATTGCTGGATGGGCTTTTGGGTTGTGTCGATGAAGCTGATATCAAACTTTATCCCTTGATATACTGCCTTATTAAATTTGCGTTGTTCGTGCCATATATATTCTTCCAGTGTTAGACAAGGGTCCCGCCGATGATACGTGGTTTCCCAAAATGGGGTGTTCAGGCTATCCAATTTTCCCTGTTTTATGGATTGTTTGATGATTTCTCGTCCAACAAAGAAGTTAGCTCTGTCGTAGATAACTAAATCAATGTCTGAATCGCGATTTTGAGCACCGATAAGGATCGAGCCGGTGACCCCCAATATTTCGGGTTGGATTCCTTTTTCACCGAAAAGATCGACTAACCCAAGTGTCTTTTCTTCGAACGCATCACGGTGTTGGTTATTTTTTAATGTATGGATATGTTGCCGTGGTCCATAGTGGTATTGAATATTTTTTGGATATACTCCATGTATATGAGTGTCCCGGGATTGGGAGAAATAGATATACTGTGGGAAATTTTCTGTCAAATATTGGTTAGCTTGTTTCGTGGTCAGTTTTAATAGGGTTGAATTTGTGCGGAGATATCGAAGAAAGCCAAGAATACGGCCATCTTCTTTTTCTGAATCCAAAACTGCGAAGATCAAACCCTGAGATGTTTCAATAAAATCCTTAGGAAAATATTCCATCGGTATTTTTCCTGATTGCTTCTTTTGGCTTTTGAACAAGTAGAAACGTGTAGTCTAGATGTTCGATTGAAATTTTTTCATTGTAATGAAACGACAGGGAAGTAGGCTATTTTATCGATCATATTTTTAAAAACGTTGGGGAAATAAAGCAATACTTCCATCCATTTCTCCCGTTTCCCGGTAATTCATGGGTTCTACCGCTGGATTTAAAATTGCCCCATCGATCACCTGTCCAACAACCAAAACATGGTCTCCACTGGGATAGTGGTGACTCACTTCACATTCAAGGTAGCTTATCGCATCATAAATGATCGGTGCACCTGTTTTTTTTTTAGTCCACCTTACTGAATTAAGCTTCTCCACCGTTGCGGGCCGCCCAAAATGTTGGGCTATTTCAATTTGATTTTTGGCTAAAACATTTATCGTGAAAACGCCGCTTTGTTCAAGTAAAGCGTAAGAGGTGTGGGCGGCGTTGATACTAAGCACGACTAATAACGGATTAAAGGATGCTTGCATGACCCAGGAAGCAGTAAAACCATTTACCCGTGTCTGATCAGATACACCGATGACATAGACACCGTGAGTCAGGGTATTAAAAATCTCAAGTATTTTTCTTTGCATGTTTTGGAGGGAATGTTATCCAAAATGAGTATTTATAATACGTTCTGCTTCCAACCTTTGTTTTTTTACACTCTTATGAAGATTCCACATGGCTTGGGCACGAGATAAATTGTGGGCGCCATGGCTAGGGTAACGTGTTGGGTCCCAAGCAAAATAGCTTTCGTTTAATGTATCGCTGAGGAAACGCGCAGAAAGCTCAAGACAAATCTGGATTAGACCATCTACTAAAGTCTCCCTCTCCTGGCCAGTTACGGAAACATCCACGGATGCATATCCTCCCAATGCGCCATCAAACAGGTCCAAATTCAAGCTGGTGTCACCTTCGTCTTCCTTGTTTGGATTACACCAGGAACGGAGCGCATCGCCCATTTCAAAAGGCCAGCGCATTTGGCCAAGGGTATCGAGATCGATTAGGCAATACCCTTGCCGTTGTTGATTAAATCGTAGATTTGAGATTTTTAGATCACCGTGTCCATGTCTTGACGGAAGGTTGTGCAAGTTTGGAAGCCTTTCCGTGGCTAAAAATAGCAGACCAGCCGCATGTGTTACTTCTCCATATAAAGGATGCGAATCATGCTGAATCAAAGCTTTTTTCAAAACATTTAAGTGGACAGCGGTATTATGGACGTCTCTGAACGGAGAGCGGTAAGCGTATTCGAAGTCTTCCAGTCCACGATGAAAGCGACCTGCAAGTTTACCTGCTTCGAAAGCCATCTGCTGATCTATTACTTTTTCGAAAGTCAATCCAGGAATAAAGGTTAGCGATCGCCAAACAGCACCTTCTGCTTCAATCCATAGTTTTCCCTTGTCAGTTGGAATCAAACGGGGTGTATTCATACCTTTATTTTCCAGATGCCTGGTTACGGCATCAATATCAAGATTTACCGTACCTTCGAAAATAACATGTAACCGTTGCACGATTGCTATGGTGATCCCCTGGGGATTTTCTAAGCGAAATGTTTTGTTAATTAGGCCTGAGGTGACAGGGTGCCAGATTAGCTGGGCAAATTTAGGCCACGCCAAAAGTACTTGTTCCGGAATCCCTGCGGGTGCTGTTGTCATTGACGTTCTCTGGGTCCTAAATCCGTACCTTTAATGAGATTATATCCCACATCACAGAAACGTATAGATCACAACTGCATAGCGAGCTGCTTTGCCGAATAAAATTGCCGCCAATGAGTAACTAAACGAAAGCCTCAGCCACCCCGCAGCCAAACAAAACGCATCTCCAATAACGGGCAGCCATGAAAATAAAAGAACCATGACACCCCATCGGCGAATAGCAATCAATGCTTGTTCGTGGTAGTTTCCTGACAGCTTTTCAACGGGATAACCCATTGCTGCGAAGACACCTAATCCAAATGTTGTTAAAGCGCCGAGCGTATTGCCAACGGTTGCAACACAGAGTAACCACAAAGGTGACAAGTTTGTTTTTGAAACGAGTATGGCAAGGACCACCTCGGACCCACCCGGTGCGATGGTTGAGGAAATAAAGGCACTTATAAACAATCCCCAAATACCGACGGAAGGGTCGATATTTTCCAAGCTAGAGAACCTGAGTCTATCAGCTTTGGGATTGTTTATTCAAAAGTAAAATTATTTAAAACGATTGATTAATTTGATCAAGGTTTTTTTACTCCAATCTAAACAAGCTAATGCAGGTTTTTTATAGTGGTCTAGCTCTTCGAGGATCTTTCGAAGGTTTAACGAACTGAGAAGTTTGACTAGGGGTTTCGATTTGGTTATTAGCCAATCAATTATTTTGGTTGCCATGCTGGAAAGTTCCTGGATGATTTCCGCGGGCGTCATATTTTTAAATCGTCTTGCTAATATTGGCGCACCCAGCAAACCAAAAGCCAAGCCTATAATCAACGTTCCCGTGAGCAGTGATCCTCCTGCGGCCGTTGCAACGACAATAGATCCGGTAGGGATTACCGGAGATGGTGGTGGTCCTCCTGTTTTCAAAGTTTCATCATCGTAGGAGTCGGGGATAATTTGGGGAGTCAACCCTGGGACACTAGGCATGCTGATTCCACCTTTGCCGGCGATGATCTGCCCTTTCATTCCTTTTTCCATATGTTGCGAAATATCACAATGGACCAAGTAGGTCTGATCATATCCGGGCACAATAAAGGTGCCAGAAATTTTACTAGGCCCCGTGGCCTCTAAATGAAACATCCCTGCTTTATAGATATATTTCGGTAGTCCGTGCACCATGAATTGGTGCCGGATGTTGTCTTCGTTAATGAAATGGACGGTAAGTTTGGCACAGGGTTTCACTTTCCATTGCTGTTGGTCAAAGGCAAAGATTGTTCCTGGAAATTTTTCCGAATACTTATGGCCTGCTCTGACGGTAATTTCCCGTTCCTCAGAAATACTGTCGCATCCTCCGGGGAGTACTTCGGTATTTTGTCCCATAACCATGCCGCCACCCATATCCATCAAATGGCCATTCCCATGATCCATAAGGTTATTGTGTATGACTAAGTCGTCAGGTTCTTCGGCCACGCTAGTGGATAAAAACAGAAAACAGCCGATAGTGGGAATTAACCAAAACCTACCCATTATTTGACTCCTCCAGTTGAAGTTTTGAGTAAGGCGACAGCTTGGTTGGTCAATCGGGCAACGTGCTCTCTCTGGATGTACAACAGATAAACAGCCAGGCCTAATAGAAGGCCGACGATAAAGTTTCGAAATGCGTTACCACTATTGGGTGTGACCAAAGGTGGTGTTACGACAGGTTTAGGTACTGCTTGTTTCGGAGCAGGTTCAGGCTCGAGACCAAACACACCACCCAGGCTATTCCAAGCGTCTAGATTTGCAAACACTGGGACACCCCTTGTTTGAAATTTTCTACCAAAATAAGCCGAAATATCAATGCCTTTTGTTTTTGGTATACCATTTTCGGACAAATATGACTTGTAAACAATTGCGCTCACATCCCCTCCAGGATTGACACCATCGTTTGTTATTCCTCTTTCCATGTGATCATGAAATATCCAAATACCTTGTCCGTACGAATGGGTTCCATCATCAATTGTACTTATTTTTAAATCATAGCGTTGTGCGGGTGCTATATCGTATACATCCCGAGTGATCTGAGCTACCGGGTTATGTTCTATCCCATCGTAGTGGGTGATCGTGGCCTTGTGCCCATGGGTATGGATAGCAGCCATTTCACTACCACTATTTAACATTCGAATTTTTATGTTTTGATTGGGTTCTACAACAACGAGTGATTCTCTTATCGTGTAGGGAAATGATCGGCCATTAAGAGTGAAATAGTCTTCGGTAGAATCTGTTATATCATATTCCCGGTTCATCTTTTTGGCGATGAGCCGGGGGTCGTTGTAGTTCTGGATGACATTATGGAGTTCTTTGTCCAATGCATGGTAGTGCAAATCATACTCCTGATCGTATTGTGCCAAAACACCTACCGAAGGGTGTCGTACATGGCCTGCACCAATATTAACCGATTGTACCCAATTATCCGGTTGGTTTTCCTCGACGACAAACATGCCAACTAAACCCATTGCCAAATGTGTATGCGTCTGTACATGGCAGTGGTAAACCATTGTTCCCGTTTGCCTTGGTCGAATTTCGTAGACCCTTCGTGTACCTGGCAGTACATATTTATCACTGGTTTGAGGTACACCGTCGTTACCCTCACCTGTGATGTCCGTAAAGGGGTGGTCCACACCATGAAGGTGGATAGTATGCGGAAAGTAATGGGTATTCTCTAGAACAATCCAAACTCTATCACCCTGTTCAACTCGGATCGCAGGTGACGGTGCACGTATCATGGGGTTAGCGGCAAGGCTGACAAAACTTTCAGTCGACATACCCCGGGTTTTGGGTGCAAAGACCCACATGCCGGGTTGTATTCCCGGAGCGACATCAAAAGTCGGAACTACGCCTACAAAATCAGGAGAATGTCCATTAATTTCCATGACTTCCAGTTTGATAATAATATCATCTGGATCGCCATCGCCATCACGATCATTTTTTTTGATGACCGAATCCGCTGCAAAATTGGTTTCCATCAAAGTTGTCATAGAGACATTATTAGTTCCCTTAACAGCAGCGGCTACTGTATAGGGGTTATCAGGATCGCACAATACCGATTCTTGTATCTGGACGCCTTCGATAACCTGTGATTCCCGCCATGCCTTTCTACCCACGACATTACACACCGGCTTGACTTTGCCTTTATCGACTGCTACCGACGGCGGCAGTTTTAACTGAGCGGGGCTATACCCCGGGATTATTAAAATCCCAACGGCAAATGCACACAACAGGCTACGTAAAGGATGTCTTCGCATCGTTAAATCGTTCATCAATTTTGGGTTTGCTTTCTTTAAAGGCTTTAAGACCAAGTTAACCTTCTCCCCCATATTCAGGGGAAGAAGGTTAATATTGGTAAAGCTAGATAAATATCTGGCAGGGTGATTATTCTTCCCCTTCCTTCTTTCTCATCAAAAACAGGCCGCCACCAAGCATAGCTACTAACAACAATATCATCGCGATCATTGTTCCATCAATAGTCATTCCTTCTCCACCCGAACTGATGTTAAATGGGAGATGAGCGTCTATTTTCTTATCTTCGTGAACAATCGTTACATGGGTCAGATAGTCACCTTCACCTAATCCAGGTTTACTGAAATCGATTACAGCATTGATTGTTCCGGTCTGATGAACTTTTGCATCTTGTTTGTAGATTTCCTTACCTTCGGGTTCTTTAGTGATAGAAAACTCCACTTCCAATTTGGTCAAAATTCGACCTTCGTAGTCAAATACCAGATTGGTATATCCGGTATATGGAATGTTATTACAATATTCCGTATCCGCTGATTGCTGGGGTGTATAAGCCGTAAAATGTACCCACTGGTCTCCAACCGGAATACGACATGTATCGATTTCGATCGCGACCCCACCATGAGCCCAAATGTTAGTGGTACCGATAGAGGTAAAAAGCACTAAGATTGAAACGAAGCTACTTTTCATTAATTTTTTGTTAAACATGATTCCCCTCTTTAAATTACTAGACAAATTTCCAATTTGATCACAACCCAGAACCCTGGGTCTAATCTTGAAGCGTAGGATGAACAAAATTTTGCGGACCTGCCGCACCAACGTCTTCCCAGTTTTAAAAAGCCCCAACATTAGCACATTGATTCGTGCAAAGGAAGGTCAAACTACTATGTTGAAAAAAATGATTTTAGCTAAAAAAATCCTTGAACAATCCATAGTTTCGTCGTTAATGAAGAATCCTACCGAGTATATAATTCCTTCTAGGCTCCTGATGCCGCCGACTTTCTCTCCTGACAGGTCTGTTAAAAACTAGATCGAGCATCGGAAATTTTGTAGGACGAAATAAATGGGACTATTTCATCAAATCATCGAAAAATAGCCTCCAGATATTGTTCTTCATTAGGCGATCTTCCTGTAAATCATAAGTACTCAAAAAAATGACGTATTGATATAAATCAATTGAACGAACTTTATTTATGAAGTAGGGTAGCCATCGTATTGCTGAAATGTTTTGATAAAAAATACTCTTGCTTTTCTAATAACAGTTCACAGGTTTTTTTATCAATCGTCTTCAAGTGTTTGTGTTCGTATATGATGATGCTTGGTTTGATGGTATCAAAATCAAGTTGTTTGATAATCTCGGAGTCATATCCTTCGGTATCAATCATGAGAAGATCGATCTTTTCCACACGGTGTCTCTCAAATAGTTGTTTTAAGGAAATACAAGAAACGCGTTCTTTGACGATGTAGTTTTTTAATTTAGGGATTAACCATCGATGCTTGAGCAATACCTGTGGATAGAAAGTTCCCAATCCTTTACTCCAGGCGGGAAGAAAATCCAACTCTTCTTTTACACGGTAAAAATCACGTATTTCCTGCTTTTCGGAAATCGCTACGTTTTCGAATAGCAGTTGTGGATTGTCTTTGTAGTTTGCTTTTAATCGCTCGAAATAATAATCAATGGGTTCTACAAGAATGCCCTTCCATCGGTATCGGTTGATATATTGGAACAGTGGGTCGTGAATTACGCCATCATTAGAACCGATCTGAACAAAGAAAAAATCGTCCGATTTTAAATCCAGTTTCTCTAGGGCTTTTCGCAACCAACCCCACTTTGGTAGTTCGAGAATTGGATCGAATTGCTTTATAAGGCGGGTTATGAAAGAAATCTTGTTCAACTTACTTAAATTATTACAGTATTTTTTTCATTCAAAATACGACAAGAATTGCCCAAAACACGGTTTGTGGGCTATCCAAATGGTGGAGTAAATTTCACTCCCGACAGAGCGTACGGACTCTATGGTAATTTTTTTGGTGCCGTCTTGCCAATTTACTTTGGCTAATCGATAACCATTCGGTTGGGTATGTACCCACTTTAACAGTGGCATCAAATATTAAGATTTTGTATTATTTGAGGCTTACGGAAATAATAATAACAAACATGAGTCAATCGTCCTTAGCAATCATTGGCACAGGCGCGGCAGGTATGGCGTGCGGCCATTTTCTTCACAACAATTTTGATATTACCCTCTACGAACAGAATGACTATGTTGGAGGGCATGCTAACACTGCGGTAATCGAAGATACTGAAGAAACCGTTTTTACCGATACTGCTTTCGTCATTTTTAACGACGAGAACTACCCGTTGTTCAACCGACTACTTACTGAACTTGAAGTGCCGAGTATCCGTTGTCCCATGGGTTTTAGTTTTAAAATTCTTCCGACCGGCTGGGAATATAACACGAAAGGCCTGAGTTGGTTTCCAAGTAACCTGAAAAACCTTTTTGATCGTCGTTTTTTTAGTTTATTACGGGAAACCGGGCGTTTTTATCGAGAAGCAACAGAGATTTTACAGGAAAAAAAATACCACCAATATAGTATTGCAGAGTATGTGGCCGAAAAAGGTTATAGTAAGGATTTTTTGGACTATTATCTGATCCCTATCATAGCGGTGGTTTGGTCGATTCCGCCAAAGGATATGCTGGATTATCCCGCGTTGACAATGATCGAATTTTTGGACAATCACGGTTCCTTTCAAGGCCTGTTAGGCCGTAAACGGTGGAGTACTATTAAAGGCGGTAGCCGCGCTTACAGAGATAAAATTATTGCACCATTTAAGGATAAAATTTTGCTGGATTGTGCTGTTACTTCAGTTAAACGGGGCCATGGCTTTGCGGAAATTACTGATTGCCGTGGGAATACCAGGAGATTTGATCATGTGGTTATGGCTGCGCATGCGGACCAGTCTCTTAAGTTATTAAGCGATCCAACGGATTTAGAGCGGGAGATCCTGGGTTGTTTCAGATATTCAAAAAATAAAGTTCTTCTCCATACCGATTCCAGCGTTATGCCGAAAAAACGTAATCTATGGTCCGGTTGGAATTATTTGGTTGAGTATGACGATGACGGCAATCTAACGTCGTCATTCAGCTATCACATGAATACGCTTCAGAAAGTATCGAGAAAGAAAGACTATTTTGTAACCGTCAATGATACAGGGCGGGTTGATTCGGCTAAAATTCTTCGAGAAAATGATTACGAACATCCGATTTTCGATCTGAAAGCTGTAAACGCTCAACCTCGGTTAAAGCAACTTAACGAAAATGGCATAACTTATTTTTGTGGATCTTATTTCCGATATGGCTTTCACGAAGATGCGTTTCGTTCAGGCGTGGAGGCTTGTCGGAAGATAACCGGCAAAAAAATTTGGGGAAATTAAAGTGTGTTTTTCAGCGGAAGCAAGTTTTGTATCTAGTGCTGTTCTCACCATTGGTGGTATTGCGACCTTAAAACAAGTTCGGGAAACAACAGATCTGCCTTTCGCTTGCTTTCCTTTGATTTTTGCTTTGCACCAATTTGTAGAAGGATGTATCTGGTTGATACAGGGTTATTCTAGTCCACCATGGTTGGAGGCTGCATTAGCTTCAATTTTCCCCCTTATCGCCTACAGTCTGTGGGCTACTTTGGTGCCCTATGCAATCTATCGTATGGAAAACCACGTTGTTCGTAAAAAGCTTCTAAAAATTTGCTTGGTTGTCGGGATCGGTGTGAGTGTGTTTTTTTTGTATTACATCGTTAAAGGTCCGGTGTCGGTAAAAATTATCAACAACAGTATCCAATACGATTTCTATTTTTCCTTTTTCGTGTTGAGTCAATGGGCCTATGGTTTCGCGATCATTCTAGCGGCTATGATCTCCAGTCATAAAATAATTAATTTATTTGGTTTAGGATTGGTTGTTACTTATAACGTGGGTAAGATATTTTATGCCGCTACCTACCCATCGGTTTTTTGCTTTCTTGCTGCGTGGTTAAGTCTTATTATTTTTCTTCATGTGAAGTATGGTCGACAACTCCAGCATGTTGTAACGGAAAAGGCTGTCGGTAGATCTTATGAAAAGACGGCGCTATAATCGCGTGGCACTACTAGAAGGGTAGGGGGACGTTGTCCATTCAAAAAACTTAAGTAGTAGGAGTTATTTATGCTTGGTGAAAACCACGATATTTTTCACGAGTTTCCAGAATTTAAAGACCGGATTAAGGGGCTTGCCGTAAAAAATTCGGATTTCTGTCGGCTAATGAGTGCACACGATGTATTAGACAAGGAGATTCGTGACTTGGAAATCGCTAATCAACCCGTAGCCGATGACTACATGGAAGACCTCAAAAAGCAGCGAATTGTATTAAAAGATCAGTTGTACGACGTAATACGCGATCACGTTAAATAGGATTATATCTTCAGCTCACCGCTGGTTTGTTCCTAAAGAGCACGTGGACGGGCACAGAAAACTTGCTTTTTTGCAGGAGTTGGTTTCGCGTTGTTTTCTCCGTCTGAGACAAAACTAAGGTAGTGGTTGCAACTACTCTGTTTTCGGGGAGTTTCCCCTTCGGTTGCGAATGCTTTTTAGGGGAATGACCGAGTCGTTTTCTTTCGGGACAGGGAGCTTGTTGTTTATGTCCCGTTGGGCCTGGCCGAAATAGAACCCTTGAGAGTAATCAATACCAATGTCAATTATGGTGTCAAAGACTTGTTTTGAGTGCACGCGTTCGGCGATGGTTGTAAGGCCTAACTTTTTTGCAAACCCGACTATTCCACGTGTCATAATCAATGCATTATCATCTTTGTCGATATTTTTGATTAAACTTCCGTCGATCTTAACAGTATCGACATTGAGTCGTAAAAGATGCTCGAAGTTGGAATATCCGGTGCCGAAATCGTCAATTGCTATACTGCAGCCCATATCTTTCAGATCATTAATAAACTCATAAACTTGCCGGTAGTTGTCGATGCTTTCAGATTCCAGTAATTCGAAGCATACTCTTTTTGCAATACCATATTCTAAGAGTTTGTCTTTTATAAAGGATGTTGTATCAGGGTTTGTAATGTCTTCGTAGGAAAGATTAATGGAGATTGCAACACCGACGGTTTTTGAGACTTTAAAACTTTGTTCAATTATTCTTGAAGTTATTTTGGGATAAAGCTTTAGTTTTTTTGAGAGACTAAGATACTTGTCAGGTTTAATGGGTCTTCCGCGCTCATCGATGAGCCGTACTAAACATTCAAATTTTTCAATCTTACGGGTATTATTATTAACGATTGGCTGAAAATAAGGAACGATCCTGTTTTCGGCTATGGCTTCCTTTAGCGATTTGGCCCAGGTAATGTTTTGTTCGTAATCTTCGCGAACCCGAATTGAATCGTCGTAAATTAACGCATGTTTTTTTCGTTCCTTAGCTAGTTGTAATGCAATGTTTGCCGAGGACAATAAGATTTCGTGTACCTGATCCTGGCCCTGATCAGGATCTACGCAATGATCAGTTGCCGCGCCCAATGAAACATTTAATGTAATTTCTTGTCCTTCGAAGTGGAAGATTTGTTCTGTGGCGAATTCTGATAATTTTCTAAGGTAGAAACGCAGCCAGGATTCATCAATGTGCCGTTTTAATAGAATCGCGAATTCGTCTGAAGGCAATTTATAAAGCCCTGCCAAATTTGAAAATAAATCTTTACCATTGGCGACCAATTCTTGCAATCTACTGGCAAAACTTTTCAATATAAAATCACCGCATCGCGGACCAAAAAAGTCGTTTATTTGTTTAAACGAATCAATATTTATCAAGATTATTCCGGTGTGATTTCCAGTTTTGAAATCTTGCAATAATTTGGTGCGGTTTGGTAGGCCCGTTTCCCTGTCCGTGTATAGAGTATCCAGCAACCTCATGATACTTCCGACGATGTAAAGGATTACAGCTGATAATACAAGCAAAATGAAGATGGTAATTCCGGTAATCCGATAATTTAGCCATCGCATCTCTTCAATGGGTTGATAAATCTCAGTTTTAGGGACACCAATACCAAATATCATACCAGACTGAGTTTTCGAAAAGAATAATAAATGATTCCCTCCATCAACGGGTAACTCTTTCATTTTCATTTCTTTTCTTGGCGTAGTAGCCCCTACGATATTTTCATCCCAGTCGTATTTATCAAACTGTTTCAGGTCGAGTAAGGACAGCAAATATTGTGATTTGGGTGATTTGTCCTCAGCAAGGCTGGAAAATTTTTGATTTTTGGGGTTAATCAGAAAAGAAAAACTATTTTCAGTTACGCTAACTGCTTTGAGTAAGGTAACAATTTTATTAAAGGGCGAATCGATGGTCGCGATGCCGATAATTTTTTGGTTTTGATCGTACATCAAAACAGAAAGCGTAATTACAACAGCATCAAATAGTGGATCGTAGCGTGCAGACGTCCAATAGAACTTCTTTGGTCTTTTTTTTATGAGATTCCAATTCTGCGGAATGGCCGCCCTATACCAATCTTGTTTTTGGTAATCGAATTGACTTTTGCTATAAATTGACGTTATTTCCGCCTGGCCCTTTTCTTTGTTCCAATGAGAATAAAGCCCGAAGCTTTGAAGGTTAATTTTGTAAACGTTGGGTTCAAACCACAATCCCATTCCAATCGCATTGGGAAAGAGTGTTAAGTTCTTGAGGAGAACCGTTTCAATGACCGGTGTATAATCCTGTTTTGAGGAGTTTTTCAGATCATGAAAAAGAGCTCCGATCTCAGCAATTTCTTCAGCTTTTGCTTGAACCAGCATTTCATACAGTTCGATACTATCGAAGTTTGAATAAAAGGTTGCTTCGATCTGCTTTAGACGCTGCTCGGACAATGCTTGTTTGGAATGAGATATGTTTAAAAAGGACATTACGCCCATCCCAACGATGAATAGGATAACCAGTAAGACAAGGATTGTTATAACGGTTCTGATCGAGCGCACGCCTAAAAATATTTCCTAATTTGCTAACGAATACTATTTTCGATTTTGTTTAATTGACATTTCTTGAATTTGAACATTGGCATTTCGGAGTTGCTCTGAATTTAGATTTTTCGCCAAATTGTCGCGTTCGATTGAAGCCGTGTTATCACTTTTCATTGCAGCAAGACTAAACCAGACAAATGCTTGGGTTTGGTTTGATGTTACACCTTCTCCTCTTGAATACATTTCTCCGAGTTTAATTTGGGCTTTGGTGCTATCTTGCTCTGCAGCGAAGCGGAACCATTTAAATGCCTTATTATAATCTTGGTGCACCCCGCCTAGACCATAAAAGTAAAGCTGCCCTAGCCTGTATTGTGCTTCGTTGTTTCTTTGGTCTGCAGCTAGCCTAAGCCATTTTAAGCCTTCCTGGTAATCTGACGGTGCACCCTCACCATTCCCATACATTTGCGCCAAAACCATTTGGGCTTCAACCGATCCATGGGTCGCCGCCAAACGAAACCATTCCATAGCTTCTTTATAATCCTGCTGGACACCAGACCCATTGTAATAAAACTGCCCCAGGCTATGTTCGGCCTTTGCATAACCTTGTAATGCTGATTTTCGGATCCACATATTTGCTTTCTTATAATCCTGCAGAACACTATGCATTGTACCCAAATTATATTGCGCAAAAGCATTACCTTTTTCAGCATAGGGATGACAGGCTAATATTGCTTCCTTGTAATTCCCTATTTTGTACAATACTTGACAATCTCCGATACCATCAATCGACTTTTTGGCCACTGCCGTTACTTGTTCGGCAAATTCTTTCACAACTTTGGGGCAAGAGTGACCGTATCCACGCTCCAATCGGACAAGCATCCGATTTTCCTTGTCCTTTGCGCGAAAAAGCTGACGTATTTCTTCGCACCTCTTTTGTTTTTCTTTTTCTAGTCGTTTTACATACTTGAGCTTGGTTTGGTCGTTACGATTGTTTGCAATATAGTCGGTTAATGGGTCGATGTACTTCTGGTTTAGCAAACGTTGAAACTCATCTAAATCCGGCGTGTATGGTGGTCTTGTGGTGTCTATAGCTGGTTGGGGTTTGGTAACAGGGGCGCGCTCTTCCTTTACAGAAGTTTGATTAACACACCCGGTCATTTGTAGCATTACAAAAAAACCGAACACGATAGAGTTAATAAAAACAACGGTTTGAATCCAACTACAACCCATTTTAGATAGTTTTCTTTTTTGCATTGAACCCCTCAGTGCGCTTTCAATTCCAGACCCACGCTGACGATCATTCAAAATCCAGCTGCGTTAATTGTGAGGCACCCACATGGCTAGAGTTTTATTCGACTAACCTGAGCGGACAATTTCCACGGGTGGCTGTCTGAGAGAAGAACGCCTTCCGTCGAATGGGTTTTCCCGCGGTGGTTTTTCTATCCGTTTACAGTTCCTTAGTTGTGTTGCCTTATCACGGAAATCATTTGGTTTGTTCCACACGAACAACCGTCTTATATCATTGCGCATAAGATGCCAAACATCATGGTAAGAGAAAGGGGAGACCTGGTCAAGGATTAGGTTGCTCAGGAAGGTCATGGTTGGGCAAAAAGACTGATTCAACGAAACATAATCCGTCCTCAGAGAATTAAGAGAAAGACGTAGTGTCGAATTATTTTACGAGCATGGTTATAAGGCTGTCCAAGCATTTGAATTAAATAAATAAAAAAAGTGGCCCACGATTTGCCCATTTAGTTTCTAAGCTAACTTTTTTGGAGAAATTCTAATGACGTTATTGGGTTTTCGTTTGTCGCATTATGTTGTGTTGTGGTTTGCCATAATCTCAGTTGTAACAATTAACGCCTTCGGTGCTATCGTATCAGGTGCGAAGTATATGGGCGAATCACCATCCCTCGGTGAGTATCACCGGGTTGTTTTTGATGCGCCAAATGTTGGTTTAACCAAGGTGAATCCACCGAGGTTAAAGCATACCGGGACTACAATTCACACCGTAGACAATTTCATACAAATACCCAAGAATCGTCCAAAAAGCCTTACGGTTTCGGAGGAGCTCAGTTGTTTAGCATTAAATATATATTTCGAAGCCCGGGGCGAGCCCGAAAATGGACAACACGCCGTGGGTCACGTTGTAATGAATCGAGTTGAAAATAATCTGTTTCCCAAGTCTGTGTGCGAGGTGGTTCGTCAGGGTGGGCAAGAACTACTACACCGTTGCCAATTTTCATGGTGGTGCGATGGTCAATCCGACGAACCAGAACAGGGGATTGCTTGGGAAAACTCTCTCCGCATCGCCCAGACAATCCTTGTTGGGGCATCTGACGACCCGACAGGGGGAGCGCTTTGGTATCATGCTGACTATGTCAGTCCGTATTGGCAAACTGCTTTTACTAAGGGACCACAGATTGGTCAACATATTTTTTACACCAGCTAAATCTGAAGCCAGTTTTTTAGCGAGGTCAGTAAGTGTAGACCATATTTACAGAGGTGCAAATCTTGGAAATACAAGACTTTTTCAATTATTCACATGGGGAAACGTTTGCAAATTGAAAATTACTATTTTTAATTTCAAAGCTGAGGGTCATTTAAGTTGTTGATTTTTAATAAGAATATTTTTGTATATATTTTAGTCATTCTAGCAATGGCCTTTACCTGCTAAAGCATTTGAACAAAAATCAGAAAACAATTCACAAAGTTATCCACAGAAAATGTGAATTAAATTTTGTGACGAAATTCACATTTTGTATTTTTACCCTGTGGACCTATGCGTATCAAAGTTCCCTAGTTGCGTTAAAAGAAATTTGTGGCCAGCGTTCTTCAGTCAATTGGAGGTTGACCTGACTTGTCGCAAGGTAAACTAGATAGCCACCACCATCTTCAGCCAGGTTTGTGAACGCTTTATTCTTAAATTCTTCAAGAATTTTTGGGTCATCACTGGTTATCCAGCGTGCTGTAGTGGTTGGAATGTTGTCATAAAGACATTCGACCTTGTATTCTGTTTTTAATCGATGTGCAGTGACATCAAATTGGAGGACACCAACTGCACCCAGGATGAGATCGTTATTTTTTAAAGGTTTAAATAATTGGGTTGCGCCTTCCTCGGTCAGTTGAATTAAGCCTTTTTGCAATGCTTTAGCGCGAAGCGGGTCTTTCAATATTACTCGCCGAAAAAGTTCTGGTGCAAAATAAGGAATTCCTCCATATTTTAATTTTTCGCCCAGACTAAATGTATCGCCGACTTGAATAGTTCCATGATTATGTAAACCGATTATGTCACCTGCGTAAGCTTCCTCGACATTTTTGCGGGAATCCGCTTGGAAGGTGATTGCATTAGCGACCTGGACGTTTTTGTTAATGCGGACGTGGTACAGTTTCATCCCCTTATTGAATTTACCCGAACAAATCCGTAAAAAGGCGATTCGGTCACGATGGGCTGGATCCATATTTGCCTGTATTTTAAACACAAAGCCAGTGAATTTGTCTTCCTCGGGTGCTATTTTTCGTTCATCGGTTTGGCGCCCCATAGGTAATGGAGCATATTTCGCAAAGGCGTTCAGCAATTCCAAAATGCCGAAATTGTTAATCGCCGAACCAAAATAGACGGGCGTTTGTTTTCCCGCAAGATAGGCTTGACGGTCGAATTCATGGCTGGCTCCCCGAACCAGTTCGATCTCCTCTCTTAATTCAGCTGCCTGATCACCAAGAAACTCATCGAGTTTAGGGTTGTCGATGCCTTCTATTACCTCGGATGTAGCGATTTTGCCGCTGTGCTTGGCTTGAAACAGACGGACGACATTTTCGTTCAGGTCATAGACACCTTTAAATTGTTTGCCCATCCCTATAGGCCACGTCATAGGAGCACATTGGATTTTGAGGATATCCTCAATTTCGTCCAACAAATCTATAGAGTCACGTCCTTCACGATCGAGTTTATTGATGAAGGTTAAAATTGGCGTATCACGCAATCGGCAAACCTCCATGAGTTTTATGGTTCTTTTTTCCACGCCTTTCGCAGAGTCAATAACCATTAGCGCAGAATCTACGGCGGTCAGAGTGCGGTATGTATCTTCGGAAAAATCTTCATGCCCGGGTGTGTCGAGCAAATTAATGATGCATTCGTCGTGATTAAACTGCATCACCGAAGTCGTCACCGAGATTCCCCGTTCCTTCTCCATTTCCATCCAATCCGAGGTCGCGTGACGTTCAGCTTTTCGACCTTTTACTGAGCCGGCAAGTTGTATAGCACCTCCGTACAACAACAGCTTTTCGGTTAGTGTCGTTTTACCTGCATCCGGGTGGGATATAATAGCGAAGGTACGTCTTCGCCTGATTTCATTGAAGAATTGACCGGATGACATGCTTTATTTTCCTCGGTTGAACATATTCAATAATGTACTTTGGTTCCTTTTTTGTACGATATCAGCCTATCGGAGGGAATCTCTCATTTAAAGCGCAAGGACCGCACAAAACTCTCTATTGTACCTGTTTTTTGTTAACAAATAGCAATTTAGCATGACCAAAATAGTAACGTGCTAAGTATAAGCATACTTATTATGGGTTACGAAGCTGAAATAAAAGACTGATTTCACACTTGATCGTTGATGGCCTGTATCTATATATGAAGAAGTTAAGGGTGAGCAACAGCTCTTAACTTGAAATCTATGTCGTCTATACTTTGCTGCGAGGCAAGGATTTGTCTTTTCATTAATTTTATTTGACAAAAGGTGATGGTGATGTTCAAGGTTTCAAATAGCGACGAAGAGCTAGTTTCAGCGTTTGAGGACGCTGTCGAAAGAATCGAATCGTTAGCGACGGAACAACCGGATAAGAAAAACCAATTTGAAGGTAAAGTATCTGAAAAGAAAGATCGTCACACTGACCAAAACATAGAGTTGTCATTTAACGGCGCTCAGGATTTGGGGAGTGAAATAAATAGTGCTGCTTTTGCTTCGGATGAAGTTGATGAAATCAAGGGAATATTTGAGGATTATATAGAATCGCAATACGAACATGTAGCTACTGAGTCCCAGATTGATGGGGGATCTAATGCATCTCGATTACCCGACGAGTCGGCTTTTAACAATACGGATGAAAGAATGGATAAGGATTTGCCTCAAACTGAATTAGTATCTGAAACATTCTCAGATGGGGAATTGGTAGCCCAGCCAGAAAATTATCATTTCAGTGATGAGCAAACGGATGTTATATTATCGGCCGATCAACCAGATCCTTTTTTTGATGAAGATGTCATTGCTAATGATACGAATAATACTGAAATGTTAGACGATAAGGGTGAGGGAAACAGCTCGAAAATACCAGAATTTCAGGGGCAGACCGGTGATGTTGAATTGTTCGATGATTCTGTCATCAATAGGGTGAAAATTGAAGATGTCGAGTTAGAGGATGGGTATGCTAATGGCGTCGGTGAAGGAGAGGAGCCTGATGGTCTAGATTCTAACAATGAAGAAACTTCGAAAGGGGGTGTGGATTCCAATATCTTTGATGAGGGAGCCAATGTCTCTTTTATGGATGACCCTAGTGTGTCTGTTATGGCTGAAATGAACAACGTTTCTAACAAAAATTGTGTTGCTAACCGAAGCGAAAATAAATCTCCGCCTCGTACTTTAGTTATTGTGGGTTTTGTTATTTCGATTATTGCGTTATTCGGGATTGGGTTGTTAAATTACAGGCTCCAATCGCAATTTGAAAAGCTAAATTCGACGATAGTGTCCATGGAGGGGCAGCTTAAAGGGTTGAAAAACGCTCAAGGTCTTGATGTGGATCCAATAGCGCTATCGACTCGGACTAATAAACGAATTGATGAATTGGTCGCCCAGGTTAATAAGCTCAACGGTGCATTGGTTCACCTCAATGGGCGAGGTGATGATGGCGCTACACAAAAAAATGATGAATCATCGCCTGTTGAATTAAGCGCTCTCTATGGCATGATTTCGTCTCTTGAACAAGAATTTCAGCAGTTTAAAGTAGAGAAAGGTGCAATGGGTGTGACCAAAGTTCAAGCTTCAGCGAGCCCTAAGGTGCTTGAGCCGGCGATAAATAAAAAGCGATTATGGTCCGTGAAATTGATGTCTGTGCGCCGGGAAAGCCTTGCTAATAGGCTAATGTCTGAATTTCAGGCGAAAGGTATTCCTGCTGAAAAACAGGTGGTTACCGTTGGTGGAAGAGCGATGTATCGGCTTGGAGTCGATGGGTTTGCCTCGAAAAATAAAGCAACCGAATACGGTATAGAGGCTATAGAGGTATTGGGGCTCGATAGTTATTGGATTGCACGCTAAGACAATGTGAATTCAGATCTTGAAAATTCAAACCTGCTTTCGAAGTAAACATTTTAGTGCTAGCCGCTGATCGTGCTTTAGCTGTACTAACTCGGACTTGACCGACTTGTACTGTAGGAAAGAGCTTGTCCGTAAGCTCTCCAAAAATACCGGTCTGGTTTTGGTTGTTTTCCTGTCTTATTTCAATAAACCTTGCAATAAGCCATTGAGCCTATGTACGAATGCGGTCGGATCGTCCAGTTGCCCTCCTTCGCTAAGTAAAGCCTGATCAAATAGAATTTCAGTGAGATCGTTGAAACGCTGATTGTCATTTTCTTCTTTGAGCTTGCTTACCAATGGATGTTCGCCATTGAGTTCGAAAATTGGTTTCGATGATCCAGGCATATTCTGCCCCATCTCTTTCATGATTCTCTCCATATTTAGGGTCATGCCATGGGTATCGGAAACCAAGCAGGCAGGCGATTCGGTCAACCGGTGCGTCAATCGCACATCACTGACCTTATTATCGAGGGTTTTCTTAACTTTCTTGACCACATCTTCAAAGTCCTTTTCCACTTTTTTCAATTCATCCTTTGCTTCCTTATCCTCAATTTTACCGAGGTCAAGCTCACCTTTGGCAACCGACTGAAGATGTTTGCCGTCAAATTCGGTCAAATGGGAGATTAACCACTCATCGACACGGTCCGCCAGCAATAGTACTTCTACACCTTTTTTTCGGAAAATTTCCAGATGAGGACTATTCTTTGTTGCGGAAAAACTGTCCGCAGTTACATAATAAATTTTCTCTTGTCCTTCCTGCATCCGGCCGACATAATCTTCTAGGGCAATGTCCTGGGTTTCGGAATCGGTGTGGGTACTGGAGAAACGTAGTAGTTTGGCAAGACGTTCACTGTTTTTGGAATCTTCGATCGGGCCTTCTTTCATTACTTTGCCAAATTCATTCCAAAATATTTGGTATTTCTTAGGATCTTTTTTAGCTATATCCTCTAGCAAACCCAAAACTTTCTTGACAGAGCCCACGCGTATCGAATCGATCTGCTTGTTGCGTTGAAGGATTTCTCGCGAAATATTCAGCGGTAACGAGTCCGAATCGATGATACCGCGTACGAATCGGAGGTAGCGAGGCATGAGCTGGTCTGCATCATCCATGATAAAAATTTTTCTGACATAAAGTTTAACACCGTGTTTAGCGTCACGATCCCAAAGGTCAAAAGGTGCTTTTGATGGGATGTAGAGCAACAATGAGTATTCATTCGTGCCCTCTACGCGACTGTGGACATAGGCGAATGGGTCCTGGAAATCATGTCCTACGTGCTTGTAGAATTCGTTGTATTGTTCATCGGTTACATCAGTTTTAGATTTAGTCCATAAAGCTGAAGCACTATTGACTGTTTCTTCTTCCGGAATAACGATTTCTTTATCATCTTTTTTCTCCTCACTCTCCATTTCTTCCTTGTCCATTACAATTGGCAATGAAATATGGTCTGAAAATTTCCGGATAATGCTACGTAGCCGAAAACCATCCAGAAAATCATCTTCCCCCTCACGAAGATGTAATGTCACCTCAGTTCCACGCTGTTTTTTCTTTACTGTTCGCAGAGTATATTCACCGCCACCATCGGATTCCCATGACACGCCTTCGGCTGCATCAACACCCGCCTTTCGAGTTCTCAACGAAACTGTATCGGCTACGATAAATGAGGAATAAAATCCGACACCGAACTGGCCAATCAATTGGCTGTCTTTGGCTTCGTCACCGGTCAGACGCTCGAAAAACTGGCGGGTTCCCGATTTGGCAATGGTTCCGATATTTTCCTGAACTTCCTCACGACTCATGCCAATACCATTATCTGACACGGTGATCGTACGTTGATCCTTATTGAATTCGATTCGTATTTTAAGATCGCTGTCACCCTGGAATAGGTTATCGTTGGATAATGCCTCAAATCGCAATTTATCCGCCGCATCCGAAGCATTGGAAATTAGCTCACGTAAAAAAATCTCCTTGTTGCTATACAAGGAATGAATCATCAAATTCAATAATTGTTTGACTTCAGTCTGAAATCCGTGAGTTTGTTTGTTTGCAGCAACAGTCATATTCAGATGTTCTCCGTTATATTTAGACTTGGGGATACTAACACTTTATCAAGGCCACCTTGACCGAGTACTTGGGTAATATCCCATGAAAAAGATATTTGATCCAATGTATTGGGGCTGCTTTTTAAAATTTCAAGGGATGGTCTGGACTTAAAATAAGCTTTCTACAAAGGTATCACGAGATTGCGGTTACTAAGTAGTATTCAATTGCTTAGACAGAATAAATTAGAAACCCATTTTGGTTGAATTTAGAGGGCGAAAAGAAGTATTGACAATAAGTATGGGAAATATTGACAACAGGTTTTTTCCACTACCGATCAATTGTATTCTTGTGGTAATCCCAGGTTTAATTTGCATCAAAAAGTTGCTTAAAGACGTTATTTCTCTCAATTCTGATATAGACAAATTTAGCCTTTTAGGACTAAAAAATTTTTGATCCTGAAATATGAAAATCCTCAAATCCTACCAAATCCAGTTTACTATTCTATTATTTGTTTATGAAAACAATTTTGGTTATAAATTCGAAAGGCGGTAGCGGTAAAACAATGGTGGCTACCAATCTGGCTGCTTACTTTGCAAGCAATAACTTTAATACAACGATCATGGATTATGATCCCCAAGGGTCTAGCTTGCATTGGCTATCCTCGAGACCCCAGAGTCTACCAGCGATACATGGCGCTAATGCAGTACGACAAAAAGGAAATCTGCTGCGTAGCTGGCAAATGGCTATCCCAAAGAATACAGATCGCCTTATCATAGATTCACCCGCAAGTGTTGGCGGGCTTCTGTTACAAGAAATGGTGCGGAAATCTGATGCCCTCATCATACCTGTTGCGCCATCTGCAACCGACATTCATGCGACAGGACACTTTGTTAAAGATTTATTTTTGGTAGGACAAATTCGTTCCAATAAAACCAAAGCTGCTGTGGTGGCCAATCGTGTGAATTGCTCGGATCTCTTGTACGATCCATTGGAGCGATTTTTGAATTTGTTGAGACTCCCCTTTCTGACTCGCCTGAGTCATTCGGAAAAGTATGTGTCAGCTTCTGATCAAGGTATGGGCATTTTCGAAATGGATCACAAAGAAACGATTAGTGAGCGTAATGAGTTCCAGCCAATTTTGAGCTGGTTGGGTTCAGGTGGTGATAGAGAAGACGAAAATACTCCTGATGTCATTCAATTACCCACAGCAAAAAGGCGTGTATTAACATAATGCATCTGGATTTTAGGAGGTACGAGGATAATTGACGCTCAACTATCTCATCACAACGCCAATTGGATTGATTTTCAATTGTAAAATTTGTACCGCAAGGTTGTGTTTTTGTCGTTTTCTCAATCAGACCGCTCCATTTTGATTTAAACCAGGGCGCAATATGGTCCCAATTATTTCCGGAATGCCGTCTTAATAGTTTGTTGTTGGTCTGCATTCAACAACCACGATACTCCGAGGTTGTACCTCGTATGTATCATTGGAGGCGAGAATTTGATTGGATGGATCGACTATATCGTTTGGACTTGAGAGCCAAGTGTCGATTGCGCGAAACCAAGCTTTTCCCGTGAATTGAGGTAGCTGCATTTCAATTTTCGATTCTGACATGTTAAGCATAACATGGAGGGGTTCTTCGTTGGTTGCAAGCCCGTCAAGAGTAAAGGCCAAAATTTGTGAAGTGTCTTGCGTCCAAAGGGGTTCGTTCAACACGCATCCATGCCAAGAGATATCAGGTATTATGCGTCCTTCTTTTTGATTACCTGAAAGATAGTTTTTACGGTTCAGAGTTGGATGGCGTTTACGAAAGCAAATAATTTCTTTTGTAAAGCGGAGCATTCCAGCGTTTTCCTCGGCTAATTTCCAATCAAACCAACTCAATTCATTGTCTTGACAATAACTATTATTGTTTCCGCACTGGGTTCTTAGAACCTCGTCCCCCGATAAAATCATGGGGATTCCTTGGCTTAGAAATAAAACAACCATGAAATTTTTGGCTTGACGACGACGTAGGGTTTCGATATCCATATCCTCAGTTTTTCCTTCCATGCCACAATTCCAGCTATAGTTGTCATTGGTGCCATCTCGATTATTTTCACCATTGGCGTGATTATTTTTTTCGTTGTAGCTAACTAGATCGTATAAACTGAAGCCATCGTGACAAGTAATGAAATTAACGCTGTTGATGGGTAGGCGTCCATTGGGCTGATATAGGTCACTGCTTCCAGTAATTCGAGTAGCCACTTCGCCAATAAGGCCTTCGTCTCCGCGGATAAACCGCCGTACTACGTCTCGGTACTTGCCATTCCATTCATGCCAGCGGAACCCTGGGAATCCGCCTACTTGATAAAGTCCACGGGCATCCCAGGCTTCCGCGATTAACTTAGATTTTGCTAGAGTATCTGCAAACTCAATACTCCATACAACCGGAGCGTGATGCATTGGTTCGCCATCTTCTCCGCGTACCAGAACACTTGCGAGATCAAAGCGAAAACCATCGACGTGCATTTCGCGGACCCAATATTCCAAGCACTCTACAATAAATGTTGTGACCAAGGGGTGGTTGCAATTTACGGTATTACCACATCCTGTGTAATCTCGATAAATTCGACCGTCTTCAGGATCTAGATGGTAAAAACCATGATTTCCAAAACCTTTAAAGTTTATGGTTGGTCCATCGGCCCCAGCTTCTGCGGTATGGTTAAAGACTACGTCCAGAATTACCGCGATTCCAGCTCGGTGTAATGCTTTGACCATATTTCGAAATTCCTCTCGATGGTCACCTTGTAAGGGAGAACTGGAATAGCCTGGGTGGGTGCTATAAAAGCTATGTGTGCTGTATCCCCAATAGTTTTTAAGGCCTTGATCGTAACCTTGGTCGGGAATGTCTTGTTCATCGAAGGCCATTACGGGTAGTAATTCTATTACAGTAATACCAAGGTCCTTGAGGTAAGGGATTTTTTCGATTATCGCCGAGAATGTTCCAGGATTTTTTACGTTTGATGTGGGATGGCGCGTAAATCCGCCTACATGAAGTTCGTAGATAATACAATTTTCATGGGTAGGGTTAAGTGGCTTATCACCTTCCCAATCGTATTTTTCGTCCGCAACTACTATTGCCCGAATCGATGGAATACTTCTGTTTGTTGTCTCAACCGCTTGGCGACGATCCCATAGTACATCGGTTACGCCTCGAGCCCATGGGTCCAGTAGTTCAATATTTTTATTAAAGCGACAACCACTTTGTTGCGTATCGTTGGGTCCATCGATGCGCCAAGTATAACTAACTCCTGGTCTCAAATCTTGGACATAGACATGCCAGAAGAAAAATGTCCAGTTGTCCTCTCGATTTAGAATAACGATCTGAAACGGGATTTTGCTCGTCGGGTTTTCATATAACAATAGTTCGGCGCCCGTTGCATGTTGTGAAAAAATACAAAAGTTGACACCTTCCGAATCAGCTCTTGCACCAGCGGGATAGCGAGAACCTGGACGGACTTTGAATGGTCCCATATTGGTTTAGTAGTAAAAATATTAGTCAAACGTCGGCATATTAAATGCCAACGAAAATATTTTCTAGAGAAAGTGTTGGAACCTTGATTCCAATGCAAAATTAATGGGGAATAAAAGGAAGTTTAGTTCATGCAAAAGAAGATTGTAAGTACCTATTCGACCGACATTAGGCTTTGTGCATGAGCACCATGTGATCTCAACGACTAAAATATCTGGTCAATCATCCATACGTTTTTCAAAAGCGCTATGGTTCACACTGTTTCCTTGATTCTCATAAAAGCCCGAGACATAATCGGCTCCGAGTAGGCGAATTCTTTAAGTGATTCGTTTAGCAATTCACTGCATCAATGGGCACAAAATCTAGGTATCTATAATTCGGTGGGAATCATGACCAAGGGTGATATTATAAAAAGCTTAGGGCTTAAACCGCATCCAATTGAAGGAGGGTATTTTAGACGCACTTATGAATCGGATTTGAGTATCGAGAGGGGAGATTCGAGTAGAAAGATTTTAACCTCCATCTACTACATGCTGACCCATAATAGTCCACATGGATGCCTGCATAGGAATAAATCAGACATTATCCATTTTTTCCATTTAGGATCGCCAATTAAATACTTGATTATTTCGTCCGATGGCCGACTAAAAGAACAAACATTAGGGCCGAATATATTGGCTGGTGAATCGCTTCAGTTTGTTGTTAATGCAGGAGATTGGAAAGTCTCACAGCTTTGTTCGGGCGAATACGGCCTTTTAAGTGAGGCTGTTACACCCGGATTTGAATATCAAGACAACGAAATTGCGACTTCGGATATGGTTCGTCGACTTTTTCCTAGTCTTCTTCCGCGTCTTGATAAATATATCAAGCAAGAAGGGGCCTAAAATCCTATGAAGAGCTTACCCTTAAAATATTTGCATCGTTCGGGATAGTGTTTTTCGGAAAGCCTTATTGTCGCGATCAAGCATAACTGCGGACGGCAGTTGTTGATTGTCGATATCCGTACTATCGGATGGCAATACTAAACTGAATGGACAAATGTACCGCCTTAATTAAAGGACAGTGACGTTGGCTGCTTGTGGGCCTTTTTCCCCTTGTTCAACATCAAATTGCACTTCTTGCCCCTCTGTCAATGTTTTAAAACCTGGGCTATCTATCGCTCTAAAATGGACGAAGACATCATTACCGTCTTGCCTTTCTATAAAGCCAAAACCCTTTTTTTCATCGAACCATTTTACACGGCCTTTTGTACTCATGATGAAATCTCCTTTAATGATTAACTATTCAATTTGAAATTAATAGCGTCATATGACAATTAAATGGAATGTTTAAAAGATGCAGGAACTACTTGTGAACAGACAAGATACAATATAGAAAATATCGTCAATATTGAGCAAGCATAAATAGCTACTATACCCTTCGCTAAAGCGCGCAGTGTAACGTATATTTTTGCAAAGTAAAGCAATAATTGATGAAATCATGTAATGATGTTTGCATATTTCCTGGTTCCTAGTTCAATATCCTCGTTATATTTTTCATCATTCACCACATAGTTTTAAAAAAGATTGTCGTTATGAAAATTCGATAAGACAATTTAGCTTTCACAACATAATCTTGGCAAATCGGTTTAAGGGTAGTATATTTAACCCAAATACGATGTCCATTGTCATGAATTCCACAATTTTTCTAACAGAATTGTTCCATCCTAATCTCAACGGTGAAAGCTTTTTCCCGTCTAGCCTGAGATTGCTGTGTACTCTCCGCCTACGTCTTCTGCCCGTTGGGCAGCATATTCGTTAAACATCATTAATAAACCCATTTCTATTTTTTCCTTGTAGCATTACTCCATCTTTTTTGGAGCAATGGGAATAAGCGGAGGATTTTCATGAACGATAAACTCTATATTTTTGACACAACCCTGCGTGATGGTGAGCAAAGCCCTGGCGCATCGATGACTCGTGATGAAAAGGTAAGAATCGCTAAGGCTTTAGAGCGCCTGAGGGTTGATGTTGTCGAGGCTGGATTCCCAGCAGCGAGTCCAGGTGATTTTGAAGCTGTTCAAGCGGTGGCCAGTACGGTTACTGAAAGTATTGTATGTGGATTGGCGAGAGCGCTTGAAAAGGATATCGACAAGGTCAGTGCAGCACTAGAAAATGCAAAGCGATCGCGAATTCATACTTTTATTGCAACGTCGCCGATCCATATGAAAATGAAGCTTCAGATGGAACCCGAGCAAGTAATTGAACACGCGGTTCGGGCGGTTAAGCGAGCGAGAAATTTTACTGATGATGTGGAGTTTTCTCCAGAAGATGCTGGTCGTTCAGAAGAGGATTTCCTCTGTCGTATATTGGAAGCTGTGATTGATGCTGGTGCTACAACATTGAATATTCCCGATACCGTTGGCTATAGCTTGCCTGCGCAGTTTGGCCAAATGATCGGTAATTTGATCGAACGAATTCCAAACTCCGATAAGGCGATTTTTTCGGTGCATTGCCATAATGACTTGGGACTTGCAGTGGCTAATTCTTTATCTGCGGTAATGAATGGTGCACGCCAGATTGAATGTACCATCAATGGTTTGGGTGAGAGAGCAGGCAACGCTTCGCTGGAAGAAGTGGTGATGGCGGTGCGTACGCGTCAGGACTTTTTTAGTTGTAAAACGGGCGTGGATACCAAAGAAATAGTAACCTGCTCAAAGTTGGTTTCTAGCATTACCGGATTTCCTGTACAGCCCAATAAAGCTATCGTTGGTGCTAATGCCTTTGCCCATGAAGCTGGCATTCATCAGGATGGAATATTGAAAAACCGCGAAACTTACGAAATCATGAAGGCCGAAGACGTTGGGTGGAGCGCTAATAGAATGGTGCTGGGAAAACATTCTGGCCGCAATGCTTTCCACAGTCGAATGCAGGAGTTGGGAGTTGATTTCGAATTTGAAGCTGATCTTAATGATGCATTTTTGAAATTTAAACAGCTTGCGGATAAAAAGCATGAGATTTTTGATGAAGATTTGCAGGCATTGATAACCGAAGTAGGGTTAGAAGCAGAGGATGAACAGGTAAAACTAGTTGCCGTCAAAGTATGTTCAGAGACCGGTGAAACACCTAGGGCAGTGGTAACTTTGAAGATAGATGACAAAGAACTGACTGGAACAGCGGAAGGTAGTGGTGGAGTCGATGCAAGCTATAAAGCAATTGAGTCTGTTGTCCATACTAAATCTAATTTACTGCTTTATTCTGTAAATAACATTACTAGCGGGACTGACTCCCAGGGAGAGGTAACAGTCCGGTTGGAAAATGCTGGACGAATCGTAAATGGGCTGGGGGCTGACACTGACATTGTTATTGCTTCAGTAAAAGCCTACATCCATGCGGTGAATAGGTTAGTAATTCCCGAACGCAGAAAGCATCCTCAAATTGTAGACGTCTAACAATGGCCGAGGAAAACCGTCGGTTGGAATACCTGAGTGCGATGGGTATCCAATTGTGGGAGCGGAATGCGAAGTCTTCTATCATATCACCGCCCAGGGTACTGGGTGTTGAAAAACGCGATAGGTCGAATTCTGATACGAAACAGGATAGTATTGCTCAAAAGCATGAAACCTCGACCGGTTCGGAGTCTGAGAAACACGTTAATGGCTGGACTTCGCTACAACAGGAAGTTTCTAGCTGTACCGCGTGTGGTTTACACCAAAGTCGGACTCAAACAGTATTTGGTGTAGGCGATGCTCATGCTTCGTGGATGGCTATTGGGGAAGCCCCTGGAGCACACGAAGACTTGCAGGGCGAACCCTTTGTGGGTCGTGCGGGGTTGTTGCTTAACGAAATGTTTCGTGCTTTAGGGTTAAAACGAGAAGAAGTATTTATTGCCAATATCCTAAAATGTCGGCCGCCAAACAACCGAGACCCGAAATTGGAAGAGGTGGAAGCTTGCGAAACTTTTTTAAAACAGCAAGTAACGTATATCAAACCGAAAATTATTCTTGCAGTCGGTAGGGTGGCTGCACAAAATCTTCTGAAAACTAGTACGCCCATAGGTCGATTACGAGGCAAACTTCACTATTATCGCGAAATTCCGGTGGTCGTCTTGTATCACCCTGCCTATTTGTTGCGATCGCCTCTGGAAAAACGTCGAGCCTGGGAAGATCTCTGTTTTGCTTTAAAGGTATACAACGACAATGTTTGAATTGCTGAGCAACATTAAAAAGTTGTTTTTTTACAACGCTGAAAGGGATTTTTATGCTAAACATTTTCCAAGTGTTAGAGACGATCAAAGCATTATTCAATTCCGCCCGATGAGTAAACTAGACATAGCCGCTGCCTGCGAAATTGAGAAGCAGGTTTATGATTTCCCGTGGGGCGATAGAATTTTTCGGGACTGTTTTAGAGCTGGTTACAGTGCCTGGGTTTTCGAAAAGCTGGGTAAAGTTTTTGCCTATGGGATCTTATCCTTTGGGGCAGGTGAGGCCCACATAATGAATTTTTGTGTTTCACCCGAGGAGCAACTTAAAGGATATGGTCAAAAACTCATGGGACATTTGATAGAAATTGCACGACAAAATCGCACTACGACAATGTTTTTGGAAGTGCGGCCCTCAAATTCTGGCGCGATAAATCTCTATGTCAAATTAGGATTCAATGAGATTGGAATACGTAAGAATTATTATCCAACTGAAAACGGCCGGGAGGATGCGCTGATGTTGGGGATGGATTTAACAGTACCGAATTCGGATAAGCTAGGGGAATAAAGCATCGTAAAATTGACAACGCTTGTTGGGTTTTGCAGAAATCTGGGTTTTTCCGGTCGTGCACTCCTTGCATTTGTGATCCTATTTTTAATGGGTTGTGGCCAGAGTTCCAGCTTGTCGCAAAAATTAGATTTATATAAATCGGAATTATCGGCGCTCAGCAATAAGGTATCTCAGTTAGAGGCCGTTATCGTCGAAACTCGCACAAGTCGTTATCCCATTGGAACAGTTTCCCAGTCCATCGTACAACTTGCCGAAGAAAATAAGAGAGGTATCGTCGAAATCAGCGCAAATCTGCGATATCTCAGCAAACAGGGGGGTGGATTTTTCTATAACAATGAAGGGATTATTTTAACTAACGATCATCTTCTCTGGATCGATTTACCCGATAAAAAAGATGGATTTAAACGGTTTTATGCGGAAGTCGTAGATGTAAAGCTGCAGGACGGGCGTCAATTCCGGGGTAAAATTGTTGGTGTCGATCCGGATACTGATCTAGCGGCTATCAAAATTAAAATAAACGATTCACCAAAACCACTGGAACTTTCGCAGCGTGTAATTCAGCAAGGTGAACTGGCTTTTAGCATCGGTCACCCTTTAAATTTATCTTATTCCTTGGAATGGCGTCCCATTAGTGCGGCCTATAGGACGGGTCGGTTGCCTGGTACGGAAGTGCATCAAGTTGATCGGGGTTTCTTCGATGGCAATTCGGGAGGTCCTTTATTTGATCTCGAAGGTAAAGTGATTGGCTTGATCTACTCAACGTTTAATTATAAGGAAGCACGTTACAAAGATCCTACTAATCCAGAGCGAACTATAGTGTATGCAACTATTGGTTGGGCAGTACCCTCGGAGACAATAGCCAAAGTAGCTCCTGAACTGATTAATGGCATTTATACGATTGAGAATTAATATTCCACTAATGCGATATTGATGAATATAACGCATCGGAGATCGGCTCACTATGATGTTCGGCCAAAAGGTCAGGGTTAGCCCTTTTAGTAAAGTGGGATGAGGTAAAACGTTTTTATAGGGAGCAACTCCTCGAAACCATTAGAAGTCACCAGCGGCTAAATTTGGGCGAATATCGCCACTATCCGCTTTATGTTTTACCCTATCCCAATCAAACAAGTCCGTATGGATTACCCCTAAAGGGTTTGTCAGGGTGCTATATTCAAATCCACCGCTTCAAATTAACACTCTTTCCATTCTACTTAATAGCTACGTATATTGTCGTTAGAATTTCATTATTTGTACTGACTTCATTGGGATTGTTTTCATAGACTTCTAGCGATGGCCGAGTAGTATCGTATTGCAGTTTGAGCATTCCGATGTGGGCTAATGCGGCGTACCATACCAATTCCAAAAATTGATAACCACCTTTTAACCTGATTTTGTAAAAACGTCCACCACCGAGGGTTTTAAGCTGATACTCACCGGCATCGATACCTTCTTCGATGGGAATAGCCATATCACAGACAAAGTCCATAGTTTTGGTATCTACTTTGTGGTAGACAGTAAAGGGTTTACCAGTGATTAGGCCATTATGATGCGCAATGTGCGATGTCATTTTAGGAAACTCTCCTTTCATTGCTGTCTCCATTGCTTGCTGATTACCTTCAAAAGCTTTGCATAGCGAATAAACTGGTTCAAGTGAAGATTCGCCTTCGAAATGGAATACTGGATACTCTGCGTTGGAATCCAGTTGACCGGCAAGCATGGCTAGACCTAAGTCATAGTCCTTGCTGATCATGTCTGCAGTTTTCGCCGCCATAAAGCGGAATATAAAGGGCATTTTGCCGCGCATTACCCAGGCAATCTCAGTTTGCCCATTTTTCTCCGTAAATTCGAAGATCACTTGACAAATTGCTTTAAAGGGTCGGGTGAATCCAATGCCTTGTTCGATCCGGTGTGGCCTTTCTAAATTCACATGCACTAATTTACCTGCACCGATCAAATTTCCATCCCAGGTGTAGTAGCCACCTTCTTCAGAACAGTTATCGCTAAACTCCAGTTTGGTGTTCGGTTCGTGCATCAACCAGGGGCTCCACTCTGCCCAAGTTTTAAAATCACGGATTTTATCGAACGCTGTGCCAATATCAACATTGATCAATTTTTTACGGCGAACCTCATAAACGCCATCTAAGCTGGCCAGGTAGAGCAAACATCCACCAATAAGTACCCCGAGAATGATGATATAAAGCATGGGTTAAGGTTCTTTATTCATTCGAATATCAATGGGGGAAGCTTATCCGATATTGCTTAGATGGTCGACTGTATTCGATAATTATCAGCGTGAATGTACCGTTCGTCTAACTTGTCGCCAAACCCAAGAACAGGTCGTTCTAGTGAACAATGACAAGTACACCAACCAATTGACTAGAATTTTAGGAACTTATCTATTTTTGTCGACCAATTCAATTTAGATTTTATGGATGACGGTTAGGATTCTTGACTAGAAATTCATAAGTTGTTGACTGGTTGGCTCTGCACAACAATACCAATTCTCTGAATGACAAGGTATTTCTTTCCCTAAATAGGTTGGTAGGGTGGGGGACGTTTTGTCTGCCTGGTTGTGCGCCATTTGCCAAACCTGCTCAAAGGTCTCCCTTCGAGACAAATTCTTCTGCTCATTTTGTTCCACCAAATGTTGAATATTTCGCTGTAATCTATCGACACGGGGATCAGAGTGTTGCCATGGATAACCTAAAAGCACAGGGTCAAAATTACCCAATAGCTCTTTAAACCCATTGATGTTTAATAAATGTGATCCAAGTGGGACAAGTAATCGAATTGCGAGTTGAATCGGTGGGACACTTTCAACCAATTCCAACTCAACCAGACGGCGCAACAACGCGATGTAGCCATCAAGAGTGATCCACGGGTTAAATGCGACGAAGGTTGGGGCCAACGCGATACCAACATCATGCAACAGTTTTACGATTTCAGCGAAATCTTCATCTGTATGGTTTTTGTTTAAATGTCGTAGTACTTCATTGTTAACCGATTCGATAGCGGAAGTGATAAACAAACAACCCGTTTTTTTTAAAGTCGGGAGGAGTTTCTTTTTTTGTAATAAATGTTCGACTTTAATGGTGACATCGTAGGTAATTTGAGGGAATTCGGCATGCATAGCTTGAATAATGCGCTTTGCATGCGTAGGACCATTTAAGAAATCGGGATCACCAAAAGACACATGCTCAGCGCCCGCAGCAATTTGTTGTCGTATATCCATCAGCACAACATCAACCGGTATAGCTCGAAATGTCCCATTGTAAACAGGCACAACGGGACAGTGCCGACACAAGTGTTTGCAACCTCGACTGGCTTCAACAAATGCGATTGTTTTCGGGCGCTCACCAGGAAGAACCAGATTTGCATATTTAGATAGAGCGGGAAGCATCGATCGTTCTGGATTAACAAATTCTATTTTTTTTATGCTTAGGCTGGGAGCGTAAGAACGAGGGAACTGCCCAGATTGTATTTCTTTTGCTAATGTCAACATGTCTGATTCGGGCTCACCATCTAAAACCACGTTTACACCTTGTTGTTGAAACATTGCTGCGTTCATCGGAGCGTAGAGTCCATAGACACAGAGATAGGCGTTAGGCGCCGATGCTTGGATTCTGGGTAATGCCTCCAAAGCAATTCTTGTAGCAGTATGCATTGCCACATAGATACAAATGAGTTGGGCTTTACTTAGTACGACAGGGTCAAGTCGCTGAATTGTAAGATCAATGCATGTGACTTGAAATCCGGATCGTATTAACCAGGTAGCGGGATGGGCGAGCCCAAAGGGTTGCCTTCCGAGTTCGTAAGGGTTAATTAGTATGACATTCATCCATGATTCTCCATTGACTCTCCTACAGAAAATGATCGTTTGTGCTAAGTAGCGTGACCGGTTATAGATTGGTAAAACATTGAGGGTTGTTTGTACACTAATCGGTTACGATCAGTCAATTGTGGCGGTGAATAGCTGTAGTTTACCAAGTTAGTTGACTTTTGGAAGTCAATTCATTTTATTGAAATTGGCATGTGATTACTCGATCCGATTGGTAGGGGAGCTGAAATGCACAGTGGCTTTGGCATATTCCGACAAGAACTCTGTACTTCGTAAGTTCAAGGATATAGTCCGAATTGGCTTCTCCTTGTGTATGAATAGTATGAAACTTACAATACAGACAATTTAATCGACGTAAGAACGATGGAAAACGGCAAAACAACGCATTTTGGTTTCAAGGATGTCCCTTTAGGGGACAAAGTAGGATTGGTTAAGGGTGTTTTCGATTCGGTTGCTGACAAATACGATTTGATGAATGATTTGATG
>Ga0209992_10000261_pt1 | contig 72930 bp, 50 predicted proteins | sample 2SBtaG_2_FD_182564 | JGI IMG/M metagenome (GOLD analysis project Ga0209992, IMG submission 182564) | Deep subsurface microbial communities from Kolumbo volcano to uncover new lineages of life (NeLLi) - 2SBTROV12_ACTIVE470 metaG (SPAdes)... | ecosystem: Environmental > Aquatic > Marine >... | reverse complement strand
TTTCTCCGTGGTGCAAGCACCACTGCGCGCCAGGACAGCCTTCGGCATGTCCGCTTGCCCAGACCCCTGATGGCGGTCGTGACCGGGTAATGAATCACGCCCGGCCGCTGATGCGGTTCATGATGAGCTTGAGCAGCAGTACGGGCATGAGCGTTCCCTCGGCGTAATGGAGCCAATAGGTGCACATGCGGCGATCTGCTGGTGACTCGGGGCGGAGGTTGCCGGTGAGGTCGGCGAGGTATTCGAGGATCGCGCCCGACTCGGCGACTCGGATCGCGGCGCCGTCGTCGCTATTGTGTTCGACGACAGGCGACAAACCGAGGGGATGGACGTCGCGCAGCTCGGGCGGGGCGAGCATGGTCTGCTTGTCGCGCTCGTAGGACTTGATCGTGTAGTCGAGACCGAGCTCTTCAAGCGCCCAAAGGACGCGCTGGGACCGCGAGTTGTTGAGGTGGTGGACGGTGATCATGGGTTCCATGGGTCGTTTGGTTCAACCATTCAACCACTGCAGCGCTGCGTTGATGAACGCGGCCTCCGGAGCGATCGCTGCGGGGTCGGTGGCGGTCAGAAATCCAACGAGGGAAAGGAGCAGCGAGACGACGGCCAAGCGCTCGGCGTACGTCTGCCAGCGGCGGTCGTCGGGCGTCGCCAAACGGGTTCGTGTGCGGCGTGCAAGGTCTCGATCTCCAGCCAGCGCCCAGCCCCCGATCGCGACCGAAACGACAACGGCGAGCAGCAGACCACGGAGGGAAACAGCTTGCTGCGCGGGGTTTTCGGCGAGAAGCACAAGCAGCTCGGAGGTGATATGGGTGCCGGTGAGATGGACCTGCAGCGCGTCGACGGCACGCATCAAAGCGCCGACCACCATGCCGACCAGCACGATGCGCCGCGACCAGGTTGCGAGGGCGGGCCGTCGTCGGTCCTGGGCACGCAGGCCGCCGAACATGCCGTAGAGAAACACCGCATCGACACCAAACCCGACCAACGACCACGCCGAACCGACCGCCGAAGGAGGCAGCGCCGCGTACCGCCACGCCCACCAAATCGCGAGGCCGAGCACAGCCCACGGCGACGGCGCCACGGCGTAGAAGCGACGTACCCAGGCGGGCGCCGCATGCTCACGTTGAGTCGGGGCTACTGGTCCCACAGCCGCGTGGAGAAGTAGCGCGAGCCAAGGTCGGGCAGGATCGTCACAACGAGGCCGTTTTCGCCCTTTTCGGCGAGGTCTCGCGCCACGCGCACAGCTGTCCACACCAGGGCGCCGCTGCTCTGACCGGCGAAAATCCCGGCGCGCGCGAGGGTCTGCGAGCATTCCCAGGCCTCGTCGACATCGAGGTCCCAGGTCCGGTGCGCCAGCGATTCGTCGTAGATTTCGGGCACGTGATCGTCGGGATCGCCGAGGGGCTTGAGACCTTCCACGCCGGGAAAGGAGTCGGGCACCATCAGCTCGACGTTGATGTCGGGGTTGAGGTCGCGGAAACGGCGCCCACAGCCGGTGATGAGCCCGCCGGTCCCCACGCCGTAGACGAAGTGCGTCAAGCCGCCCTGGGTCTGCTCCCAAGTCTCGTTGGCGGTGCCGTCGTAGTGGGCGCGCCAGTTGCCGTCGTTGGCGTATTGGTCGCAGTAGAAATAGGCGTCCGGGTTGGCGGTGACGATGCGGCGCACCTCGCGAATGGCCTCGTCGTAGCCGTCGTGAGCGGACGTGTGCGTGATGGTCGCCCCGTGGGCACGCAGGCGCTTGAGCCGTTCGGTGCTGGCGTTGTCGGGGATGACGATCTCGACCTTGTAGCCGAGGGCGCCGCCGATCATGGCGTAGGCGATGCCCGCGTTGCCGCTGCTGCTGTCGATGATGGTGCGCTCGGTGGACATCGTCCCGGCTTCGAGCCCCTCGGCGAGCATCCGCAGAACCGGGCGGTCTTTCACCGAGCCGCCGGGGTTGAAGTACTCGACCTTCGCCCAGATCTCGACGCCGGGATGGCTGTCTTCAAACGAAGTGATGCGCACCAGCGGGGTGTTGCCGATGAGACCGAGGGACGGAACGCGCCGCAAAAGGGGCACGACCGATTCGTGGGGGGCGAGTTGGACCGGGATGGCGGTGGGCGCGGCGGACATCGTGGCTCCAGCGGTGGTGGCTCCGAGCGGGGCGTCGAAAGGGGCGCTTGAAGTGCGCACTTTTGAAGCGTGACGGGGCGCTGTCAACCGCCCGCCAGCGTTGAGCAACGGGCCGCGCGCGGGTCGGCGGAGGCATTTGACCCCGGATCGCCGCGCGACGGATCGGGTTTGTAGTCGATCGAGGGTGCGACGGCTGCTATCTTCCGGGGCGTGGAGGGTGCTGATGGCCCACGACGACGAACTGCTCGAAATCGAAGCGCAAGCCGCCGCGATGACCGAAGACGCCATGGGATACGATCCAGGCGGGCTCGCGCGCAATCTCGCCGGTCGCGATGCCGCCGCCATGGGTGAATCGGTCGCCGAGAAATACGCCCAAATCGGCGCTGGCATGTTGTCCGACGCCATGCCCAGCCGCCTCGACCCCGACCTTATCGACCGCCTCGCGAGCGCCGGTTTTGAACGAAATCGGTTGCGCAGCATCCGGGTTCACCGCGGCCTGAAAGCCGCCGCAGCCGCCGACGCATTGACGGCCCGCGCGTTCGCCATCGGTGACAGCGACATCTTCTTCGGTCGTGGCGAATACGATCCGACATCGGCCACCGGTCGCGCAGTCATCGCGCACGAGGTTGCTCACGTCGCGCCACCGACCGCAATCGCGTCCAACTTCAGCGCCGGCGGCCCAGTTCTCAATGAGCGCAAGCGCGGCGATGAAGAGGGCCACGAAGAAGAGGCCCACGAACAGGTCGCGCGCGAGGCCGAAGCGATGGTCTACGCGCAGGAAGACGACGCCGGTGGCGGCCCCGCCCCGACGGTTTTTGAGACCCCGCAGACGGTTGAAGAGGCGGTCAGCCCCGCCCCAGAAGTCAACATCTACGCGCTCGAAGACAAGGTGATGTCGATCCTCAGCAAGCTCGAGCGTTCCGAGACCGAGCGACGCGGCAAGTTCGTCAAGCGTTGAGGCGGATCCGGCCATCGAGCCGACGCGCGACACAGATTCCGCGCGAGATTTCAACGAATCCAAGCCCCTCGTGCGCGGCGACGCTCTGCTCGTTGTCGGCGTCGAGATCGCTCGCCAGCCAGTGACAACCGTGACCGGCGCTCCAGCGTGATGCGGCGATCATCAGGGCCTTGCCCACGCCGCGCCCGCGAAATGCCGGCGTGACATACCAGCCCGATATCACGGCGACCGGTCCGTCGTTGAGCGCGTCGTGCCAGGCGTGAATGCTGACCTCGACAAAACCGGCGGTCACGTCGCCGCTTGCCCAGGCCATCAACGCGGCGCTGGGGCCAACACCGACCGTCTTCATACGCGCCGCGAGCAGGTCGTCGACCTCGGATTTGTTGTCGGCGTCGCGGGTTTCGGGGCGCATGGCCGCGCGCAAAGCGAGCACCTCGTCGCGATCCGACCGGCCGGCGGCGCGGACGTTGACGGCGTCGGCTGCTGCCGATGTGGGCGCGGAAGGTAGCCCCAGGACGGGTCGTGACGAGGCCATGGCCGCCCCGACATCGGCGAGGCGAACGGACGCCATGAAGCGCTCCAGCGAGCCGGCGTGAAGCGTTCCGTTGAGGCGCAGTCCGCTGCATACGTCGAGGCCAAAGGGGGCGACGCGCACGACGGCTTCGGTTGCGTTGTCGGGGTCGAGGCCGCCGGCGAGCCACACCGGGATGGTGCTGTCGGCGACGATTTGGCGGCTCAGACCCCAGTCATGGCGGCGTCCCGTGCCACCGAGCTCGGGGATCGCGGCGTTGGGGCGGCCGGAGTCGAGCAGCAGCGCGTCGCAAACCTCGGTCAGCTCGCGTGCCCGGAGGATGGCGCGGGCATCTTCGACATGAACGACACCGACGATCTCGGTGCCCGGTGACGCCTCGCGCACGGCGAGGAGCGTGCCCGGCGATACTTCGGCGACGCACTGCAGGGTGGTCGGGCGGACGATGTGGACCTGTTCGATCAAGCCGGCCGCGGTCGTTTCGCTCGATAGCAAGAACGTCGAGACACCCGGCGGCACGTGGCGACGAATATGCGCCGCTGTGGTCAGGTCGATGGTGCCCGGGCCCGACGGCATGGCGCCGACCAGGCCGAGCGCATCTGCCCCGCCGCGCACCGCGACTTGCGCCTCGTCAACCGAGGAAATGCAGCAGACCTTGATTCGTGTACGAACGATCACGCCGCGGAGCCTCGATCATCGTCGCGTCCATTCGGACGCCAAGATGCTCTTGGTTGTTCTTTCGTTGCGGGACCGGCGCCCGGCCCCTGGTGCCGAAAAAGTGTCATTTTTCGACACCTTCCCACAGCTTGCGGCGCAATTGCGCCTTGCGTCCCTCGCGCTTTCGCCTCGGTCCGTGGACCAAACGATGATCGCTGCCCGCGGAGCTTATAGCGCAAAGCCTCGCGGCTTGCGTCGGTTCGCGGCCGCTTTCAGAACGCGCGGCAGCAGCGAATCCCGATCGATGACGCGCTGACCTTCGGCCCGGCGAACTGGCGCGCGGAGGTGCGAATCTGGCTGGCCGACGAGCCAAAGAAGCCGCCGCGGACGACCTTGGATGTGCCCGCTTGGGGCCCTTTGGTGTCGATTCGCGTCTTGCCGCCCGCCTTGGCGTACCACTTGGCGTCGAACCAATCGGACACCCATTCGCGCACGTTTCCGGCCATCTGGCGCGCCCCGTAGATGCTGGCGCCGGCGGTCTTCGCATCGGCCTTGACGGTGTTGCTGCCACAGCCCTTGTAGTGCGCCTTGCTGCAGCTTGGCTGGGTGTTGCCCCACGGATACACGCGCGACGTTGGCCCGCGCGCGGCAAGCTCCCACTCGGCCTCGGTGCAGAGGCGGCGCCCCAGCGACTTGCAGAAGGCCACGCCCTGGCTCCAGGTGACGTAGTTGATCGGGTGGGTCTGTTTGGTCGCGTTGTTGTACGTGGAGCCGGTCTTGCCGGCCTTGGCGTCGGAGCATTTGCCCTTGAGGACGCAGAACTTGTAGGCCTGCGCGGTCGTCTCGGTCCTGTCGATGTAGAAGCCGGACACCTTCACTTTCACGCCGGGTTTTTCGTTGCTGCCACAGGCTCCGTCGACCTTGGCGTTGCAGCCCATCAGAAATGTCGCGGGCTTCACCCAGACCATGCCGGTCGGGATCTTGAACGTCCCGCATTTGCCGGCTTTGCAGGCGAGCGTTTGGCTGCCACCGCCGCACGGGGCGCCGTCGTTTCCGGCGCTGGCCACGCAGCCCTTCTTGGCGTCGCAGGAGTCGACCGTGCAGATCTTTCCGTCGTCGCACTTCTTGGCCTTGCCGCCGATGCACAGGTCTTTCTTGCAGCTGTCGGCGATCGTGCAGATGTCGCCGTCGTCGCACTTGGCGCCGTTGGTCACCAGGTGCGAGCAGCCGGCTTTGGGGTTGCAGCTGTCTTTGGTGCACGGGTTGCCGTCGTTGCAGTTGGCGTTGCCGACGCACTTGGCCGACTTGCAGCGATCCAGCTTGCTGCAGGCGTCGCCGTCGTCGCACTTGGTGCCGTTGGGGAGCTTCAAGACCACGCATTTGCCGGTGGCGGGATCGCACGCGTCCTTGGTGCAGGAGTTGCCGTCGAAGCAGACCTTCGGCGCGCCTTTGCCGCACGTGCCCGATTTGCACACCGACTTGCCGGTGCACTTGTTGCCGTCGTCGCAGCTCACGCCGTTGTTGGGCTTGTTTTGGCAGCCCTTTGCCGAGCAGTTGCTGGTCGTGCACGGGGTGCCGTCGTCACACGCGGGGTGATCGAGCAGGTATTTGCAGCCCACGCCAGCGACGCAGGTGTCGGTGGTGCAGTCGACGCCGTCGTTGCAGGTCAGCTTCTTGCCCACGCAGTTGCCGACCGCGTTACAGCCGTCTTCGAGCGTGCACTTGTTGTTGTCGTCGCACTTTTTGCCCGGCTTGGGGTTGGCCGCGCACTTGCCACCGGTGCACGTCGCGGGGCGGCACGGGTTGACGGTCTTGCAGTCGCCGTCGACCTTGCATTCGCAGACGTATTGGGGTCCGGCGCAGGCCCCCTGGACGCAAGCATCGCCCTGGGTGCACTTGTCGCCGTCGTCGCACGCGCCCTTGAGCGGTGTGTACTTGCAGCCCGCGATGCCGTCGCACGCGTCTTTGGTGCACTTGTTGTTGTCGTCGCACGCGCCCGGGATCGGGTTGTGCAGGCAGCCCTTGATGGTCGAACACAGGTCCTTGGTGCACGCGGCGCCGTCGTCGCAGTTCTCGGCGGGCTGTTTGGTGCATTGGCCGGCCGAACACAGCGAGCTTTCCCACACCTGCAGGCCGGACTTCACCGCGCACGCGCTGCCACAGCCGGTGCCGTCTTTCGCGGTCGTCAGCACGCACGCGCCAGCTTTGCAGGTGGGGGCCTTGCACGCCGGAACCGCACCGGTCGTCCAGGGGCATGAGCTCCCATCGTCGGCGGGCACGAGCTTGCAGACGCCATCGACGCACGCATGTTTTTCGCAGATGGGCGTCACTTCGCCCTTGCCGCACTCGGCGTGGGACGTGCAGCCGCCGACCACATCGCCTCCCGACGAACCCGCGTCTGCCCCCGATGAGCCCGACGAACCGGAAGAACCGGACGACCCCGAAGAACCCGACCCGGCGCCATCGCCGCCATTGCCTGCGTCCGATCCGCTGGATGAGCCGGATGAAGCCCCGTCTGCGCCGCTGGACGATCCGCCACCGTCCGCTCCCGATGAGCTCGACCCCGATGAAGTCCCGCCGCTCGAAGCTGCGTCGAGGTTCGAAGTCGCTCCGTCCGTGTTGACGACGTCCCCGCCGGACGATGACGCGCCGGACGATGACGCGCCGGACGATGACGCGCCGCTAGAACCTGTCGTGTCGTCGGTGCCCGTTGCGCCGTCCGCCAGGCCCGATGCGTCGCCGCTTCCCGCCCCGCCGTCGGTCGTGTCGTAGTTGTCGTACGCGCCATCCAGCGCGATCGACGTGTTTCCGCAGCCGACCAGGTTCAAAACCAATGCTGCCGTTATCGCCGCGGCCAACGTTTGCGCGCGCTTGCTCATGCGGGCCCGCCTTGCATCCATTTGCTGCTCTCGCCGTCGAGTTGCCGCATCTCCGCCAACAGCTCGCCGCCAAGATCGGTGCACTCGGCGTTGTCGAGCACTGTGGTAGCGCCGTCGTGATTCTTGGCCAGGACCGCCCGCCACCGTCGCTGCCAGGACGGGTTGGCCGCCCACGCGTGTCCGGCCTCGTGCATAGCGCGATACAGCGCCGCGACGGGCTGAAAGGCATGCACGGCGAGGACGACGCCCCAGAGCGGGCGTGGATCGGGACGAACGGGGGACGTGAACAGCGGCCAGAACGCGTTGTGCAGCATCGGATCGAGGTGGGCCGCGGCGTTGAGTTTGTTGTGCTGAAACTCGTGGATCAGCGCCTCGGCCATCGTCATCACGTTGGGGTGCAGGGTCATGTAAGCCGCGCCGATGCACTCCTTGTAGCTCGCCGAGAGGTGTTTTTCGGCGTCGAAGCCCACCGGGATCACGATGCGCGCGACCATGCGGAGCTCTTGGGCAAGCAGGGGCAGATGTTCGTCGACGAGCTCGAAACAGGCGGCGATGACGCGCGCCCATTGGCTTGCGGGGTGACCACCGAGATCGAGTTGGTTGCCGTCCTTATCGGGGTGGGCCTCGAAGTCGGACAGCGGATTGTTGTCGGTTTCGGCCAGGAAGACGCCATCGATGATCGGAGTGTACGGCCGGCGGATGCGAGCACCAGGTACGGTCGGCAGGGGCTTGGTCGTGTCACGGAGATCGATCGTCTCCGAGCCGACGCGAACGGCGTTGGAGACAAGCGTCACGTCTACTGCTGCGTCAATAGCGCGGAGCTCGAGGTTCGCAGAGATGGAGAGCAATGCCGGTCCGCCGACACGTAGACGCCAGCGGATCGGTGTTGGCAGGCGGCCGGCGACGGCCTGTTGGAGCAGGACCAGCAAGCAGAGTTCTTCGAGCCACAGGTTGAAATTGGCGCGTTGCTCGGCGGAGGGTGCCTGGCTCACTTCGCGGGCGCAAAGGGTCGCAAGGACGTTTATGGTTGGCTCACCGATCAACCCCAACGCGGCGTTCACGTCAGCTCGTGCGGTGGCCTTGAGGACCTTGGCGGCGGCGCCATGAAGGGGGCGAAGACGCGCGGCGATGACCGGCTTGGGGAAGGTGAGAAACGCGCGAAGCAGCCGGCGCCGGTGCAGCAACAGGACGCGTGAAAGCGTCGACGTGTCACCGCGGGCCAGGGTGAGATCAGGCAGACGCAGGGCGGCAGGTTGTGGCGATGCAGCGGCGGTCATCCAGCCTCCGCGAGCGGGTGGACCCTACAGGCAGACTAACAATGGCCGGTCGCGCGGCAACTTCCGCGGTTATTGCGCCTGCTTTGGACCGCTCGCTCGAATATGCTACCAATTCGCTCCAAAGCGGAGTTTCCTCGCGCCAATCCACGCTGCGGTTGCCTGTTCGGAGTCCATCATGCGCCCACCTCTGTCCGCTCGCCCCCTGACTTCGGCGTCGCTGGCGTCGCACCTGACCACCATCGCCGCGATCACCGCGATCGCCGCGCCGCTTGCCGGATGCAGTTCCGACGATGGCGAGGGCGACTCCAACAAAGAGACCAAAGCCACGATCACCGTGTCCGGCGATCTGTCGGCCAAGATCGGCAGCAAGTTGGTCGTGCTCGACTACACCGGCGGCACCGCCGAGGTCACGATGGCCCACTGGCAGGTCAAGAAGGGGCCGACCTGTGTGACGTCGCTCAACGTGCGCATCAGCAAGGCGGACGACTCGTGCGCGCTGGACCTGACCTTCGAGCCGTTTGGCGGCCTGCCCCTGGCGCTGGTCAAGGGCGAGTTTCATGCGTCGAGCAGCTTCGCGGGACCGTGCGAGGAGTGGCCCGACCTCAAACCGGGACAGCAGCTGGTCTACAACGCCAAGTCCAGCAAGGACGCGTACGCGATCAGCAAAGCCGTTCCAGATCCGCAGAGCACCGAGAAGAACGCCTCGCTGGCGAGTTGGGCGCTGACCATCGCGGGCAACGTCGGCTTCAAGGCCAAGGGCAAGGGCTTTGACGCGACGTTCACCAAGCTCAAGGTCGAAGGCGCGATGGATTCCAAGGGCAACCCCAACGCGTCGTGCGGCACGTCGATCGGCAAGGACCTGTGCCCCGATCCGAAGGAAGTCAGCCTCGGCACCGACGTCGGCAGCTACCTCAAGCGCCCGCTCAGCCTATACTCCTGCACCGACGGGACGGCCTACGACGTCGACGAGCACTGCGGCAGCAAGGCGATCTGGCTGACGATGTACAGCCGCTGGAGCACCAAGGCGTGCGGCGGCGATTGCGCGGGCGAGACGGTGTGCGTCAAAGACTTCTTCAAGGAAAACACCTACCGCCCCGAGTGCTTCAAGAAGGCGACCAACTGCACCGGCTGCAGCGGTAAGAAGACGATCTGCGCGCTGCCCACCCCCGACGCGGCGACCGGCACCTGCTACGAAGGCATCGTCGATGGCGAGGACATGGCGCTCAAGGAGGCGATCGGCGGCTACAAGGACATCTACTCGAGCGCGTCCGACGACGAGGCCGCGGCGATCTTCGTGGTGACACAGGGCCTCGAGAAAGCGCGGGGCAAGTGCAAGAAGAAGGCAGACGGCAACCTGGAGTGCGATGGCGAGGGCCCGGCGGCGACGCAGAAGGATTGCGAGGCCGCCAAGGCCAAGTACAGCATTCCCGACGACGTGATCATGCTCTTCGACAAGCAGAAGAAATACTGGTCGTCCAACGAGGCGATCGGGCCGAATTACGCCAACAGCATGATCGTTATGGACGGCGAGACGAAGATCGTCGCCACCTTCCCGGGCCAGGGCTCCAACGCCGCCGGTGTTGAACAGATCAAGGCGGCGATCACGAAAGCGGCCGAAGAGTAGGCGGCTGGCGAATAGACGGCCGAACAGTGGACGGCCGAAGAGTAGCCGGCTGGGGAGACAGGTTTGTCGATGTTGCTCAGACGCGGGACAGTCCGCCCAACGGCGGGGATCTTCGCCGCGGGGATCGTCGCTTTCACGCTTGGAATCTTTGCGGGTGCGTCCAACGCCGCCGCGCAGCCGTGCACAGTCACGCTGAAGGCCGACGGCAACACGGCGGCTGTGCAGCGCGCGATGGAGAAGGCCGGCAAGCGAACGCCGGTCGTGTGCCTGAAGCCTGGGATCTACAAGGGTGCGCGGCTGCTCGCGACCCGCAGCGTGGTCGTCAAACGCGTCGGCAAGGGCAAAGTGGTGTTCGACGCGGGCGAACGTGGCCGGGTCTTCACCGTCATCGACAAGGACGTGGACGCGACGCTCAAGGGCATCACGCTGACGAACGGCATCGCCGATGAAGGCGGCGCAGTGGCGGTTTTGCGCGACTCCAAGCTGACGCTGGAGGACTGCTGGATCACCGACAACCGAGCGACCGGCAAGGGCGGCGCGGTGCACGTCGGGGCCGGCTTGGCCGTGCTGATTCGCACCCGCATCAACCGCAACGATGCGCCGCGGGCCGGAGCTGTTCACGTCGGCACCGGAGCGCGATTGGTCCTGGCGCACAGCATCATCACCGACAACCGCAACCAGGGTGGCGCCAACGCGCCGATCTACCTGACGCCGGGCGCGAACGTGGAGATCCACAACTCGACCATCGCGTACAACCACGCTCACGGCGTCTTCATGCGGCCCGCGGTGGACGGCAAGCGCTCGTCGCTGCTCATCGAGTCGTCGGTGATCATGGGCGGCAGTCACAGCGTGCATGTCCCGCGTCGTGAAGCGCAGATGGTCGAGGTGTATCGGTCGGTGCTGCACGGCAAGACGGGGTTTATCCCGCTGGACCTGCAGTCGAGCCGGAAGCTGCCGGTGTTCAACCTGACCGACGTCGAGCGCTACCGACCCGCGATGGGCTCGCCCGCGATCGGGCTGGGGCGTTGCCGGCGGTTTGGTCGCAAAGATGTCGCCGGCAAGCCGCGCGCAATGCCAACGTGTACAGCCGGGGCGCTCGAAGCGTTGCCCAAGGACGTCAAGAAGACGATCGCCGAGCGCAAACGGGTCCGAAAGGTGAAGGCTAAAGAGCGCAAGGCCGACGAAGCGTTCAACTGGTAGGCCAGAGCCAAGGCCGACGAAGCGTTCAACGGGTAGGCCAAAGCTCGGAGAGAGCGGTCGGATGGGTCGCTACTCGGCCTCGTCAGCGCCACGAAACTGCAATTTGAAGAGGCAGTGATCGTCGCCGCGGGCAAGCGTGGTGGGGCGCTGCATCGCGATGGCGGGTTTGCGGCTGTCAAAAAATAAACCGTCGGCGACGCAGAACAGCGGCGCGAGCTCGGGATGGCCGGCGGCGTGCGCGTAGCGATGCAGCGAGCAGTCGGTCACGCGGAAGACGACCTCGTCACCAGCGGAGCGTTCCAGGTTCGCGGTGCTCGTGAAGAAGCGTTCCAGCCAGGTCTGCGCCGCTGCTTCTCGTGCCGCCGGATCGAGTTCGGCGAAGTCCGTGGGTTCCAGGTCGTGGAGTTGGCGGCCGAGGAAACGCAGCGCGCCGGTCGCGATGACACGCCCGCAGATTCGCAGCGCGTTGTCGCGGCCGACACGGTCGACAAGGACGCGGTAGAGCAGGATCGCCGGGGCGGCTTGATCGATGCTCGCGTCGCGGCGGTCTTTTACACGATCTGTATATATGCCGGCTGTATATATACCGTTTGTGTTTAACGAAGAACTGGCTGCTTTCGTTGAGTTTTTGAAGGTCTCTGAGACCTTCGAATCGTCTGAAACTGGCTGCTTTGGACCGGTTTCGTCAGACAATCTCAAAAACGTCGTGAGTTCGGATAGTTCGGACGGACTGCTGGCTGCAGCGCCCACGACGAGCGCACCCCACCACCCCAGCTCGTCGGCGAGAACCCGCACGCTGGCGATCGAGTCGCCCACGGTCGCTTTGCCCGAGGGCTTCTTGTCGCCGCTCACGATGATTTCTCGAACATCCGAAGGTCGCGAACGTCACGCGCCAAGGCGCGCGGTCACCAGGCGCTTGACCATGGCGGCGTCGACTTTGCCCTTGTGGCCCTTCATCACCATGCCCATGGCGCGGCCGATGGTCTTGGGGCCGGACAAGCCGTGCTCGGCGATGACCGCGTCGACAATCTCGGCCGTCGCGGCTTCGTCAAGCAGTCGGGGCAGGAACGGTTTGAGCGCGTCGATCTCGGCGTTCAGCGATGCGATGGCCGGATCGTCGTCGGTGGTCCCGCCCTTGCGGAAATCGTCGATCGCGCCGCGCAGGCTCTTCACGTAGCTGGTTATGACGGCGACCACCGCTGCATCGTCGAGCTCCCCGGCGCCCTTGGCGGTGCGCTTTTCGCCGATCCTCGAACGCACCATCCGGATGGCGTTGAGCTTGACCTTATCCTTGGCGCGCATCGCGGCCTTGAGTTCGTCCATCAACCGCGCTTCGGTCGCAGTTTTTGTGGGCATCGTTTCGTCCTTGTCGCGGGCGGATCAATCGCCGGGTTCGTCGTCTCGCGGCCGATCGAACTCTTGCAGGGTCCAATCGGCCAGGGTTGCAATCGTGTGGGTGCGTTTCATGCGCTCGATCAAGCGCACGAAGAGCGGCCATTTCTTCGACAGCGGCACCTTCTGGTCCGGCTGCACGGCGAGGTGAGCCGGGATGCCGTCGGCGCGGTGGTCGGTCAGGTCGATCGCGTGGCATTCGAAGTTGATCCACGGAGCGCGGTCCACGAACGGCTGCAGCGCGATTTGCCCGGCGCGCCCGAGGGCGATGACGGAGGTGCCAATGAGAGGCATCCGCAGCGGGGGAATCACGCCGATCGGGAACTCGAGCGCGGCGCGACCGCTCGGGAGACGCTGCACTTCAGGTTCGGTTCCGGAAAGCCACACGGTGGGGGGCTCGGGGATGGAGCCGCTCGGCCTGCCCAACAACGCATACGCGCCGATCACTGCGGCTTTGGCGGCCTGGTAGGGCGGGCACGGGAAGCGCGAGCTGTCGTAAACGTGCCCGGTCGCGACCACAGACTCGAGCAAATCTTCGCTGAGCACGTAGCCGGGGGCTCGAAAACCGCTGACCTGGACGCCGCAGAACTCCTCGATGCGCGACCGGGCTTCGGCGAGCTCTTCGTCGATGGCGGCCCGGCTCTGGCGGCTGAGATCGTAGGGGTGCGTCAACGAGTGGTTGCCGACCTCGTGACCCGCGGCGACGACTTCTTTGAGCACGGCCTGCACGTCGGGGTTTGCGATGTCCTGCGCGACGACGAAGAAGCTGCCCTTGATGCCCGTGCGATCGAAGAGGTCGAGAAAGCGGACGACGCCCTTGGTCCACACGGTCGCATCGGCGGTCGCGGGATCGAACCCGGCCGCGTTGCCCGAGCCGCCCTGGTGGCCGTGGATTCGGTCATAGAGGTAGAGGCCGTCGACGTCGACGTTGACCGCTGCGCGTCGCATCAGGCGCGCCTCACCGGTTGCTGATGCGGATCACGTAGACCAGCCGCGCCAGGTTCTTGAGCACGTTGGGCACGCGCCGGAACAGGTGGATGGACGGCGGCCGCTTTTCAGCGATCTGAATCGGGATTTCGACGACGCGCACCTTGTATCGTTCTGCACGGATGACGAGCTCGCTGGCGAACAGGTCCTTGTCGACGACGCAGCGCGCGACGGTATCGAGCACGGCCTGGCGCCGAAACGCTTTCAATCCGTGGGTGTCGGTGCCCTTGAAGCCGAGCAGGACGCGAAGCAAACCATTGATGACGGTGGTGGCCGTCCGGCGGATGAACGGTCGCTGGTCATTGGCGTCGCGATGCGCCTTGCTCCCGACAACGAAGTCGGCCTGGTTCGCGTCGAGGATTTGCAGCGCGCGCCGGTGAAAGTCGATGTCGCACAGGTCGATCTCTTCACAGTGCACGTAGGCGCCGTTGGCCGATTCGATGCCGCGACGCAGGGCTTTGCCGTAGTTGGGCTCATCGGAGAAGATCGCCCGAACCTCGTCGAAACGAGCCTGAAGCTGTTGCGCGATCTCGCGCGTGCGGTCTTTGCTGCCGTTTTCGCTGATGATGATCTCGAATGTCCGGCCGAGCTCGACAAGACCCGCGTGAAGCTCCTCGATCGAGCCCTGCAGGATCTCCTCTTCGTTGTAGCACGGGATGACGACGCTCATGTCGATGGTGGTCGTCACGGGAGTCTCCAAGGTGCGAGCGGCGCGCGGCGGTGCTCCGACGGGCCGAAGGGCGCGCAACTTTGGCGAAACCCCCGGCGCGGGTCAAGGTCGATCACCCGCGCTTTGCTCAGTAGAGAATGCCGTCGATCGGCTCTTCGGGTTCGCGCACGTCCGTCTCACCCAGCATTTGACGCAAGTCGCGCTCGATCACGACGCACAGAGCGTTCATCGGGACGTCGTTCATGCTGCGCTCGAAGGGGTCTTCACTGGAGTCGCCGATGGCCTCCATCGTCACGAAAACCCACGTCACCAGGCCCGACGAGACGGCCATCTGGAGCATGTTGAGCAGGTGTTCGAGGAGGTGGCCGGGGGGAGTCGCGCCGAAGTTAGCGACTTCACCCATCTGCGCCGCGACATGCGAGCCGCTGAAGACATCCAACATGCCAAATGGAAGCAAGACCGCGAAGACGCGCGTGAACCACCGGCTGTATTCGGCGTACTGGCGGGGAAACGGCGTTGCCTTGATGCGTTCAGCTTTGCCCTGGAGGTTGTAGAGCTCCTCGATCACGCCCATGAGCTGGATTTGATGGAACAGGTCCACGCGCTTGGCATCCTGCAGAGCCCGCAGCTGCCGGCCCTGGGTGAGCAGCAGATGGGTGGCGGAGTTGGCGTGCTTGGACACTTCGGCGAGCTCGTCGGGCTCCAGGAAGGGCGCCAGCTCCTTGTTCCAGTCGTTTCGCATGTGGTCGGCGTGGTCTTCCAGGCGCTTTTTCGTGACGGGATGCGGCCTGTCGAAAAACCGTGATGTGCGCCGCAGTTGCAGCCTGACCGCGTTGATCCAGGCGAGGTGCCGGTAGACGAGCTCGCGGTGCTTTGAATCGACCTCGAGCGTGCCGTCTTCGTTCTTGATGTTGCTGAGCACGAAGTTGGCCCACGTGCGGCTGTAGTTGACAACGCCGCCCCAGATCTTGCGGCCTTCCCAGAAGCGGTCGTACGCGGAGTTGTTCTTGAAGCCGACGTAGAACGCCACGGCGGTACCGACGCTTGCGATCGGCAGAAACGGCACGCGGAGAAAAGTGAATCCGACAAAATCGTAGAGGATGAAGACGATGCAGGCCCACACCATGCCGATGCCGGCGGAGACGGCGCCCCACCGGAGCATGTTCTTGAGCGGGAATCGTCGGGCTTTCAGCATCGCGGACTCGTCGGCGGCAGCGGCGGCTCTTCAGTCGAGGGTCTTGAGCAGGTGCCCCATCCGATCGCGCTTTGTCTGCAGGTACTTGCGGTTGTATTCGCCGGGGATCACTTCGATCGACAAGCGCTCGAGGACGTCGATTCCCAAGCGGCGCATGGCATCGACCTTTTCGGGGTTGTTCGTCAACAGGCGGACCGATGTCAGCCCGAGATCACGAAGGATTTGCCCGGCTACCGCATAGTCGCGGTGGTCGGCGTCGAAACCGAGCAGCAAGTTGGCCTCGACGGTGTCGACTCCCTGGTCCTGCAACGCGTAGGCGGCGATCTTGTTGGCGAGTCCGATGCCGCGGCCTTCCTGCGCCATGTACACGATCGCGCCGGTGCGAGCGTCCGCGACCGAACGCATCGCGACCTGGAGTTGGTCGCCGCAATCGCAACGCATCGAATGCAGGACGTCGCCGGTCAGGCATTGGCTGTGAATGCGGACGAGCGGTGTGGTTCCTTCCTCGGGTCCGTCGCCGGCCCAGACGAGCGCGACGTGCGCGCCGAGATCCACCGTGTTTTCGTATACCCGCACCAGGAAATCGCCTGCATGCGTCTGCACAACGCCTTCGGATGCGCAGCGGACCAGGACTTCGTGGGTCGCGCGATAGTCGATGAGATCGGCCACGCTCACGACGGGCCATCCGCGTTCCTCGGCAAACCTGGCCGCAGCGTCCGTGTCGAGGTCGTCGGTGCCAGCGATGACGTGGCTCAGCACCGCTCCATCGGGCAAACCGGCGATATGAACCAGGTCGTGCGCGGCTTCGCAGCCAAATGGGCGGCGGAGGACGCCATTTTCATCCACGCGGACGGGCATGATGTGACCGGGGCGGACGAGATCGGTAGCGCGCGTCGACGGATCGCACATGACGAGCGTGGTGCGCGCCCGATCGTCGGCTGAGATGCCTGTGGTGACGCCCGTCGCGGCTTCGACGCTGACGGCATAGCGGGGCGTTGACGGTCTGCATTTGCGGCGCGGGATCTCGGGCAGGTCGAGCTGGTCTGCGCGTCGATCAGAGACCGTACAAGCGATGATTCCGCCGGCCTCGGCCACCATCGCGTTCACGCTTTCACCGCTGCACAAGGCGCCGGCGGCAACGGCGAATGCGGCTCCTGCCGGGCCATCTTCGATCACACAGACGGTAGCGCCTTCGCGCAGGGCCTTCACCGCAGATTCGATGCGGGGTCGAACCACATCGATGCGGCGGTGCGCTGGAGGACGGCTAGCGAGGGCGCCGGAACCGGACGGGCGCGCGCTGGAGTTGGCAGCATTCATCATGTTCACACGGGAATCGGGCTGAAGCAGCGAGCGGACTCGCCGGGCGGACGCGGGGTGTCGCCTTGCTATTCGACAGGGACCTGCAGTTCGACGATGTAGGGACCGGGCTTGAGACGGTCGCCATCGCCCTGCATCTCTGGCCACCGAAGGCAGCGGACGAGCGTGGCACCGGCGATCGGCTTGTGGCCAGCCCCGCGGACCTCGCTGACAAAGTTGGCCATCGCTTGACCGGCCTGGGCAATCTCGACCTTGACCACCTTGCGCGCGACCTTGGGATGGGCGGCAACGGCTAGAAAACCGGGGGCACCCATCGCGCGCGTCACCGCACGAGGATCCATTGCGGCGGTCAACGTACCGTCGATCCCAACCACGACGAGCCGCTCATGGGGAAGCGTCAGGCGGAGTGGACGAACCTTGATCCTCAGCGCCAACCAAGCGTCATAGGCCTTGTCGAAACCAGAGATCGGCTGGCCAAACAACGTCATCGCGCGGCGCGGCCCGACGCGTAGCTTGGTAGGAATGCGGGTCGGTGCAGGCAGCTTGGCTTTGGCGACCGCGGCGCTCGGCGTCACGGCGGAGATGTGGATGACATACGGCTTGGCCTGGAGCTTGTTTTCGCCCGGCGTGTGCTCCCCGAGGCGCCACGAAATCTGCCACCGGGTAGCGATCGGCACCCCGTCGAAGTCCTCCCATCCGGTGAGATTGCAGCGCATGGAATCGATGCCCATCTTCTCAAGCGTCTTGCTGCGCATGAAGACGCCCATCGGCTTGAGCTTGTCGACGTCCTGGAGAACGACAACCTGCAGGTCGGTGCCGGTGATGGAGTAGGTGTAGCGTTTCGAGTTGGTCTCCATGGCGTCTTCAGCGGCGCGCACCTCTTCGGCTTTGGCGAGCTTGTATGGAGGCTTGTTGAGGGGGATCAGAACCATCGCGTCGTGCGCCGCGCGGTAGAGCCAGGCCTTGACCGAATCGAGGTAGTGGCAATCGACGACGGTGCCATCGGTCGTCTCGCGGCATGTCGTGCCGGCGATCTGAATGGTTTGCAAGCTCTGCGGATAGGCGATGTGGATGCCCACCCCTGCAGCGACGGCGATCTTTGTTGTCACCGGCGCGGCTGGTTCCGTTGTTGTCGCTGAGTACGTCGCATTGACGTACTTGCGAAGATACTCCTCGCCAGTGTCGCTGATCCGGGTCCGAAGCAGTTTGGCGACGTCTTTGATGCCGGTGAGCTTGTAGCGTTGGCCCTCGAAGCCGCGGTCGCCCTGAGTTCGCGGCGGAGCCTGAACCGGGCTGGCGCCCTCGGGCACGTAGACGACGGTCGCGCCGAGCGGTGACTGCACGGCCATACCCATGTCGGGTTCGGGCGGCGGTGCGGGCTTTTCATCGACCGCGGGAGCTTCAGCGGCGGCCGGAGGTGGCGGCGCAGGCTTCGGCTCGGATTCTGCTTCGGGCTTTGGTTCAGGTGCCGGTTCGGGCGCTTTGGGCCGGGTCGCGATGGAGATGATAAGGCCAACGACGGCGAATGCCGCGACGCCCATCCAAAGCTTGTTGCTGCCGCCAGAATCGCTCATGACCGTCGCCCGTCCCTGTCGCCGGTGCTATCCGCCGCGCTTCTCATTTCCCGGCAGTCTGCTAGGTTCGCGGCCCGCCTGCGACAAGGAGCGCAAGATGACACGGCTGCCTGCCCTACTCAACACCGCCCTTTTGAACACCGCGACGCTCGCATTGTTCCTTGTTGGGACGGTTGCAGTGTCCGCGACGGTCACCGGTTGTGGTCCCAAGAAGAAGAAAAAGAAGTCCGAAATACGCGCCGAGAAAGGCGAAGCGAAGCTGACAGAGGTCATGGACGCGCGGCGCAAGAAGCTGCTCGCCAAGCTGCCCAAGACCGATGACGGCGTGGGACAGGACCACCCGTGGCTCGAATGGGTCAGCAAGACCGCTGGCACAACCAGGAAGACCGAGTTTCGCAAGGTCGGCGTGCTCGCCAAAGGCACCAAGACAGCCGACACCGCCAACGCAATCGACCGCTGGTTGTCGGCGCAGAAGAAATTCTACTGGGACCAAAAACTCGGCCCGAAAGAATACTACCGTGACCTGACCATCGCGGCGGACAAGGCCAAGGGAAAGACGTACGAGCAGGATGTCGAGTTCGACCGCATCTTCTTTCACGCCGCCGAAGCCGCGCGTACCTCCGATATGTTCAGCGAGTCGCGCGGCCCCGAGGACGACCGGGTCACGCGGTACTTCACGTATTGGCGGCTGGCGTTCGACTTCGAAGCCAAGACCAGCTTCTTCCAGGAAGAGACCAACAAGCTCTGCAACGAGAAGATCAAGGGCTACTGCGACAAGATCCCGATGGAGCTGCGGCCCTACCAGGTCATGCGCCCGTACTACGACAAGGTGCTGTCGATGATCAGCGCCTTCAAGACCAAGTACCCGCAGAGCCCTTACAACCCCTTCATGGACCGGCTGACCGCGCAGTACGAAAAGCGCAAGAAAGCAGTGCCGGAGTGGAAGGAATGGCCGGTGCTGCCCGGGATTCGCTCGACGATCGGCGCGCCCGTGGGCGGCAATGCCGTGCTGTGGGTCACGGAGAAGGGGATCGTGCTGATGGACAATGTTCTGCGCAAGCTCAACGAAGTGCCCAAGGCGGCCTCGGAGCCGACGACGACCGATCCCAAGACCGGGATGGCCGTGGCTATCAAGGGTTTCAAGAAGCCCAAGGCGCCGACCGAGCCATGGCAGCCTACCTGGGAGCGCGACGAAGACCTCGAGTTGGCGGTGCGCGTGCTGGTCGAAGACGTGCGCAGCTCGACCATCTCGCAATTCAACCAGAGCCAGGTGCTGGTCGTGCCGAAAGCCGAAGTGCCCGTGCGTTTTCTGCGGCAGCTCATGTCCGCGACGATCCTGGGCAGCCACAGCAAGGAATGGCCGACCATGATGCTCGTGGGGCGCCGGCGCGAGGACGGCAGCAACAAGCGATGCGGCTACAAGATCACGCTGCTCGCGAAAGACAAGCACGTGCCGTTCAAGCTCACGCCGCCGGGGGCCAAGAAGGCCACGAAGTGCTCAGCGTGGGCGGTCGTGGGCGAAGAGGCGTACAACGCCAAGGGCTTCGCGCCGGTCGTCTATCACGACGGTAAGCAGGTACACACCGGCAAGCTCGCGACGAGCGGCGAAATCCGCAGCGTCATCAGCCAGAAGGGCCACGGTGAGGGCGACCGGCTGGAAAAATGGGCGGAACAGCAGGCAACGTCGATCGTGGTCGCCGTGCCGGAAAACGCGACGTACACCACGTGGCTGGAAGCGCTGAACGGAACCGCGCTGCGCTGCGAGAAGCAGAAGAACCTGCCGCCGCGCTGCAAGAAGCTGCGCGCAAGCCCGGTGTTCGTCGCGACCTGCAAGTAGCCGACGACCGCGTCGGCTGAGTCGACCAGGCATACCTCGCGCTTTTTTTAGGGGACCTCCGCCCCCCACTGGCGGCGCCGCTCGGCGCATTTCTCCGCGCCGACGCATAGCGCGCCGCAGCGTCCAGCCCGGACGCGTGACCTCCCCGCAACCACCGGTGAGTGCGGCAAAAAACAGCCGCCCCCGCGGACCAGACGCGCGCCGAATCTCGACACACGCCCCCGCCCTGCCATCCCGGTGATGCGTTCGCGTCGCGCGCCGAGAACGCGGCGACGGTTGCACCCGCCGCGCGCAATCCACTGTGCAACTTCAGTGCCAACCTCGATCAACGTGATTTCAGCTACTTAGCGACCAAGACCGCAGTCCCACAGCGGTCTCGAGACCGGTCCCGAGACCGCCGAACGCGCGACTGCTCGCCAACGCGCGGCGCAAAAGTCTCACTTCAAGGTCGCGCTGCGATCAGAACGTGATCTTCAGGTACCCGTTGGCACCGCTGCCGCCGTTCGGATTGCCACCGCCGGGCCCACCGCCGGAGTAGCTCGCGGACACCTTCGACGCGCAGCTACCACCGCCGCCGCCGCCGCCGCCGGTATCGTATCCACCGGCGTTACCGCCGCCAGCGTTGCCGGACTTGTACCCGGACCCGCCACCACCGCCGCCGCCGCCATCGGTACCGCCGAGGTTCGAAGCGCTGGCGCCATTTGCGAATCCACGAGACGCGCTCGCGCAGCCGGCGCCGCCGTCACGGCCGTTTCGATGCCCGCGGTTACCACCGCCGCCAGCACCACCGCCGCCGCCCGCGACGATGAGGTAGTTACCAGCGTTAGCGCTCGACGCCGTGAAGATGCCGGACAAGCCGCCACCACCGCCGCCGCCGCCCGAACAGCCCTGGTGCCCGGCGTTGCCGCCCCGACCGCCGCCGAGGTGACCGCCGTTACCGCCAGCGGCGTTGCCACCGCAGCCGGCGCCGCCCTTTCCGCCATATCCGACTCGGATGTAGTAGGTCTTGCCGGGCGTGACGCCGAGCCCGCTCTTGGTCGTCACCACGCCGCCCTTGCCGCCGTAGCCACCGCGTCCACTATCGCGACCGCCTGCGCCACCGCCACCGGCAGCGACCGTCACGTTGATCTTGGACACACCGATCGGCGCGACCCACTTCTGGACGCTCGTCGACGGGCTGAACGTGATGGATTTGGGCAGCCAGCAGCTCAGTCCGTTGCCGTTGTAGCCGGATTTGCACTTGCACGTGCGACTGCCGGTCGTGTTCGTGCACGTCGCGAACTTGTGGCACCCACCGTTGCTCTTCAGGCACTCGTTGACGTCCGAGCACACGACGCCGTTGCCCGTGTAGCCCGTCTTGCAGGTGCAGGTGCGCGACCCGATGGTGTTCTTGCACGTCGCGACCTTGCTGCAACCGCCGTTGTTCTTCGCGCATTCGTTAACATCGCTGCAGCTGAATCCGTTGCCAGCGAAGCCGCTCTTGCACGAGCAGGTGCGTGAACCCGGGATGTTCTTGCAGATCCCATACTTGTGACAGCCGCCGTTGTTCTTGGCGCACTCGTTGACGTCCTTGCAGACGAAACCGTCGCCGATGAACCCGGTGTTGCACTTGCAGCTGACCGATGAAGCGCCCGGGATGCACTTGCCGTTGGTCGAACACTTCTGCGGCCCGACCTGGCACTTGCCTTTCGAACACCGCTCGCCGCGCGTGCAGTTATTGCCGTCGTTGCAGGGCGCCGTGTTAAAGGCGTGCACGCAGCCGGTCTTGGCGTTGCAACTATCGTTCGTGCACAGGTTGCCGTCGTTGCAGTTGACCTTCTTGCCGACGACGCACTTACCAGCGCTGCAGACATCCCCGATCGTGCAGACCGAACCGTCGGTGCATGGCAGGACGTTGTTGACCTTCACGCATCCCTTGCCGGCGTCGCAGAGATCAGTGGTGCAGGCGTTGCCGTCGTTGCATTTGCGGGGCGCGCCTGGCTGGCACTTCTTGTTGGCGCACGTGTCGGTGACCGTGCAAGCATTGCCATCTGTGCAACCAGCTTTGTTCGCGACGTGGACGCAGCCGGTTTTCGCGTTGCAGCTGTCATTGGTACAGACGTTTCCGTCGTTGCACGCCTGCTTGGCACCCGCCTTGCACACAGTCTTGTCGCACCGGTCGCCAACCGTACACACCGAACCGTCATTGCACGGCGAGGTGTTGGGCACCTTGCTGCAACCCTTGGTCGGATGACACGACTCGGTCGTGCAGAGGTTGCCGTCGTCACACTTGCTGGGCGCAGCCGGTGTGCAGATCCCCGCTTTGCAGCGGTCGCCGGTTGTACACTTGTTGTTGTCGCTGCAGACGGCGGCGTTGTTGGTGTGAACACAGCCCTTCTTCGCGTCGCAAGTGTCATCCGTGCACGGGTTGCCGTCGTTGCACACGACCTTGCCGACGCCGAGGCACTTGCCGCTCTTGCAACGGTCTCCCGTCGAACACTGGTTGCCGTCGTCGCACGGGAGCACGTTCGCCGGGTTGCGGCAGCCCGCTTTGTGGATCTTGGTCGCGACGGGCTCGCAGATATCCGTCGTGCAGAGGTTGCCGTCGCCACACGCCGCGGGCGCGCCAGGTGCGCACTTTCCATCTTTGCAGCGGTCTTTGACGGTGCACGCGTTGTTGTCGGTACACGGGATCGCGTTGTGCTTGTTCAGGCATCCGGCCTTGGGATCGCAGAAATCGGTCGTGCACAGGTTTTCGTCGTTGCAGTTGACCTTGGTCTTGCCCTTGCAGGCCGATCCGGCGCACACGTCATCGCTCGTACACTTGTTGTTGTCGTCGCACGGCAGCTTGTTTGGCGACTGAACGCAGCCCTTCTTAGCGTCGCATCGATCCGTCGTACAGGGGTTGCCGTCATCACAGACGCGATGTTTGCCCGGCACACAAACGGCCCCGGCGCAGGCGTCGTTCAGTGTGCACACGTTGTTGTCCGTGCACGCGTCGGTGTTGTCCGTGTGCGTGCATCCCTTGGCAAGATCGCACCCGTCGTTGGTGCACACGTTCTCATCGTCACACTTCAGCGTGCCCGAGCCAGCGCATTTGCCGCCGCTGCAGATGTCACCGGTGGTGCAGGCGTTATTGTCGTCGCACGGCAGCTTGTTGGCCTTTGTCGTACAACCCGTCTTCGCGTCACAGCCATCGTTGGTGCAGAGGTTGCCGTCGTTGCAGACCTTCGCGGGGCCCGGATTGCACACCCCGCCGGTGCACACGTCCTTGGTCGAGCACGCGTTGCCGTCGTCGCAGACATCTTCGTTGTTCGTTGCGGTACAGCCCGTCGCCGCGTCGCACGCGTCATCCGTGCACGGGTTGGCGTCGTCGCAGGGAACCGCCTTGCCGGCGCATTGGCCCTTCGCGCACGTGTCGCCGCTGGTGCACTTGTTGTTGTCATCGCACGGAACCTGGCTGGCCGATGCCTGGCAGCCCTTCTTCGGGTCGCACGAGTCATCGGTGCACGGGTTGTTGTCGTTGCACTCGGTCGCAGGGCCGGGCAGGCACTTGCCGTCCTTGCACGTGTCGCTGTGAAAACAGACATCGCCATCGTCGCAGGCGGCGGTGTTGTTCGTTGCGGTACAGCCGGTCTTGGGGTCGCAGCCATCGTCGGTGCACACGTCATCGTCGTCGCACGTGACCTTGGAGCCGCCACACTTCGCTGCCTTGCAGGCGTCCTTTTCGGTGCACGCGTCACCGTCATCGCACGGGGCATCCGCCGCGGCGTGTTGGCACTTGCCCGACACGCACGAATCGAACGTGCAGGAGTTGTTGTCGTCGCACATCCCTTTCGCCGCGTTGTCCACGGCGCCGTCGCAGTCCTGGTCGATGCCGTCGCACGTCTCGGTCGCCGGGTCGGGCGCATCACACGCGCCGAGGCCCTTGTCGCCGCACACCCGCTCACCTTTGCAGACGCCCGCGGGGCCGGGTTTTTCGCAGGTTGTCGCCAGCTTCTTCTTCACAGCACGCGCGCTGCAGGCACACACAGCAGCGTCCTTGAGCACGCACTGCTTGGCGGTCGATCCCGACGCTCCTTTCGAGTCCACGCAGGCGTACTTGGCTGGACAGTCTTTGTCGGCCTTGCACGCCCAGCCGCAGAACCGCGACTTGTTGGCATCGCCGACGTCGGATCCGTGGGTCACACAAAGCGATCCGCCGGCGGACAGGGCGTTGTTGCAGTCGGCGTCGGTCTTGCACGGGTCACAGAGCCGCACGTGCTCGGGCACGCACATCGAAATCACGTCGCCGCCGCCCTGGTTGACCGACTTGCACGCGAACCCGAGCGGGCAGTCTTCCACACAGGTCTTGCTGCAGATCTTGCCGTCGGCACCTTCGACGCAGAGCTGCGAATCGCAGTCGTCGTTGGCCTCGCATGGACAGCCGAATCCGCCCGCGACCGAACAAACGCCAGCGTCCGGTTCACCTGCATCGTCGCCCGCGTCTTCTTCCTGGCCGATGTCATCGGCACCCACATCGGGGCTGCCCGTGTCCTCGGGACCGGTGTCAGCGAGGCCGTCCGCCGTGCCGGTGTTCGCATCCGTCGCCGCGTCGACGGTGGACGCGATGTCTTCAGTTCCGACGTCGTCACCGCAGCCGGACGAGGCGAAGCCGATTAAGAATGCCGCCGCTAGCACAGCCTGCGGCAACAAAAGACGGTTGCGGCCGATCACAATTTGCATGGAATGACCCTCCCCATGGTCGCTCGTTCGCACAGACTATCGAATCTCGCAAAGAGCGAGGAATTTATCGCGGAACAAGGCATGGGCGGGCGCGGCGCAGAACACGTCGACTTGGCCAACATCGCCGCAATTCCGCTATGCTCTGCGCCCCTTTCCCGAATCGGAGGACGCCATGATGCGTCACGCGCTCGTACTCTCCGCGTTTTGTTTCGTTGTTTCAGGCTGTTCGGACGAAACTCCCGTCGAAGGACCCAAGCTCACTGCGGACACTGCAGGCCAAGCCGACGCCGGCAAGACCGACAGCGGCAGGGCGACAGATACGGGCGGGACGACGACGAAAGACGCCGGCTCGACGACTTCGAATGACGTAGGCCCGACGACCAACGACAGTGGCCCGACAGCAACGGACACGGGGGCGACGACTCCCGACTCCGGCGCGACAACGGACACAGGCTCGACGGCGACCGACTCCGGCACAGCGACGCCGGACACCGCCACCGGCGACGACGTAACCACGGCTGGCGATACCAGCGGAACCGTCGACGCGGACGAGACGGCCGATGCTGGGGAGGAAGCGGACACGTCTAAAGCGACGGACACCAGTTCGACTGCAGACGCCGGCGTCGCGGCGGACACAGGTACCGCTGCGTGCACCAAGGCGACCGACTGCAGCGACAACAACCCATGCACGTTCGACACGTGCCAAAAGGGCGCCTGCGTGCACACCAACAACACGGCCAACTGCGACGATGGCAACCCCTGCACCACCGGCGACGCGTGTGCTGACGGCACGTGCAAAGGCGGCAAGGCCAAGGACTGCGACGACGGCGACAAGTGCACCGACGACTCGTGCAACAAGACGTCGGGCGACTGCGAACACGACGGGATCATCGGCTGTGCCGGGTACTGCAAAGACGACAAGAGCTGCGACGACGGCAACGCATGCACAACCGACGCCTGCACCAACGGCAAGTGCACCATGACGCCCAAGACAGGGGCTTGCGACGACGGCAAGGCGTGCACCATCGGCTCGGCGTGTAAGAACGGAGCGTGCGCGACCGCAGATGTCGTTGTGAGCACCCTTGCCGGCACCAACGCGTGGGGCTTCAAGGACGACGTGGGCGCCAAGGTCAAGATGAACCGCCCAGCCGGCATGATTTGGTACAGCGACAACCTGCTCTTCGCCGACATGTACAACCACAGCATCCGCAAGGCGCTCGTGAAATCGGGCACGGTCGGGCTGATGGCGGGCGTTGGCGGCAAGCCGGGCTACGTGGACGGACCGCAGAAGACGGCCCGCTTCAACTACCCAGCCGACGTCGCGATCGACGGCAAGAACATCGTCTACGTCGCCGACCGCAGCAACCACCGGATCCGCGCGATCAACAAGGTGAAAGTCGGCCACGTCTCCACCTTCGCGGGAATCGGCGCCGGATTCACCAACGGACCCGCCGACAAGGCGCGCTTCAACAACCCGTACGGCCTCGCGTCGACCAAGGCGGGCGTTCTCTACGTCGCCGACTGCAGCAACAACCGCGTCCGACTCATCAAGGACGGCATCGTCAGCACATTTGCGGGCGGCAGCGCCGGCTTCAAGGACGGCACCGGCATCAACGCCAACTTCCGCTGCCCGGTCTCCATCGCGCTGGATGGCGAAGGCACGCTCTTCGTCGCGGACCATTCCAACCACGCGCTGCGCCGCATCTCGCCCAACGCGGTCGTCACGACACTCGCAGGCACCGGCAAGGTCGGCAGCCTCGACGGCAACGCCAAGACCGCACAGCTCAACTACCCATGGGGCATCGATCTCGACGCTTCGGGGCGCCTGTTCTTCGCAGACCGCAGCAACCACAAGGTGAGAATGCTCGTAGGCGGCGTCGTTTCGACAATCGCCGGCACCGGTTCGGCTGGAAACACCGAAGGATCCGCCTTGGACGCGCGCTTCAACGGACCGTTGGGAGTGGTGGTCGATCCGCAGGGCCGCGTCTGGGTTTCCGACCACTGGAACCACCGCATCCGTCTGGCCTGGCGCAACAAGGGCGGCTGCGAGATCGGCGGCACCTGCTACGCGGCGGCCACCGTGGCAAAAAACGGCTGCGCGACCTGCGACGCCGCCAAGTCCGCCAAGGCGTGGACCAACACCAAAGCGAGCTCTCCCTGCACCGACGGCAAGGGCTGCAGCGCGGGCGACGGCTGCGACGGCAGCGGCACCTGCTCGGCCAAACCGAAGAACTGCGACGACAAAGACGCGTGCACAATCGACAGCTGCGACGCGGACACGGGAGCCTGCATCCACAAGAGCAAGCCGGGCTGCTCGGGCAAATGCCTCAATGACGCCGACTGCAAGTCCGACGGTCCGTGCGCCCTGCCCGGCAAGTGTCTCGGCGGCAAGTGCGCGACCGGCGGTGCCATCGGGGTCACCACGCTCGTCGGCATCGGCGCAGGCTTCAAGGACGGCGCGTCCAATGTGGCCCGCTTGCGCGATCCGCGCGGCATCGAAGTCGACAGCAAGGGCGTCACCTGGATCGCCGACTTCCGCAACCACCGGCTCCGCACCTGGGACGGCAAAACGCTCAAGACGGTCGCCGGCAACGGCGTGGCCGGATTCAAAGACGGCACGGCAACGCTGGGCCAGCTCTACTACCCGGCCGACGTCGCCATCGGGAAGGCCGGCGTGTACGTCGCCGACACGCACACGCAGCGCATTCGCCTGCTCAGCGGCGGCAAACTCAGCACTGTCGCCGGTCTGTACGGCGGGTTCGCCGACGGCAAGGGTGCAACCGCCCGCTTCAACCAGCCCTACGGCATCGTCGCGACCGGTGGTGGCACGCTATTCGTCGCCGACCGCTACAACCACCGCATCCGACGCGTGACGCTCGACGGCAACGTCACGACGGTCGCCGGCAGCGGCAAGGCCGGGCACAACAACGGCAAGGCCAGCGACGCCCAATTCCGCGAGCCGATAGGCATCGACGCCGACGCACAAGGCAACCTCTTCGTCGCGGATCACCGCAACCACCGCATCCGCCGCGTCACGCAGGCCGGTGTTGTGACCGATGTGGCCGGCTCGGGCACCCCGGGGCACGTCGACGGCGATCCCGCCAAGGCCCGTCTGCACTATCCGAGCGCGGTCGTCTTTGGCCCCGCCGGCACGCTCTTCGTCGCCGACACGTCCAACCACCGCATCCGCACCATCGTCGGCGGCAAGATCGGCACCTACGCGGGAACAGGAATCTCGGGCCATGTCAACGGCTCCGCGGTCACGGCGCGCTTCAGCAACCCAACCGGTCTCGCGATCGATGGGTACGGCAACCTCGTGGTCGCCGACTATTCCAACAATCGGATCCGCCAGATCCGCAGCGCGATCGGCGCGTGTTTCATCGGCGGCAGATGCTGGTCAGCGGGCGTCACAAAACCAGGCGATGCGTGCGCGAGCTGTGCCGGCGGCGCCGCCAAGTGGACGGCCACAGGAGACGGGCAGCCGTGCGATGACGGCGCGCTCTGCACCACAGCCGATACCTGCAAGAAGGCCGGCGGCAAGGTCCAATGCAGCGGCAAGAAGACCGCGTGTGACGACAAAGACAAGTGCACCACCGACGCCTGCGACACGGGCACCGGCCTCTGCGCGTACAAGCCGATCGTCGGCTGCGGCGGCAACTGCGCGGCCGACAAGGACTGTGACGACGGCAACCCGTGCACGGTCGGACACAGCTGCCAGGCCGGCAAGTGCAAGGACACCAGCGGCGCGGTCGTGATTTCAACAACCGCCGGTAGCGGCAAGGCCGGCTACAAGGACGGCAAGGGCACCGCGGCCGTGTTCCGCAACGTCATGGGCATCGCGTTCGGCGCAACCGGCACCGTCTGGATCGCCGACAGCGGCAACCACCGCATCCGCAAGATGGCTGCCGACGGGACCGTCACATCGGTCACCGGCATCGGGAAGGCTTCGTTCGCCGACGGCCCCGCAAGCAAGGCTGCCTTCCACTGGCCTGCCGATCTCGCCGCCGCCCCCGACGGCTCGGTCTGGGTCGCGGACCGCAGCAACAGCCGCATTCGACGCGTCGCCAAGGACGGGTCCGTTACCACGATTGCGGGCCAGAGCGGCGGTTTCGCCAACGGCAAGGGCAGCACCGCCCGCTTCAACAACCCGTATGGCATCGACATTACCAAGGGCGGCGTCGCCGTGGTCGCCGATCACTACAACAACCGCGTCCGGCGCATCACCGCTGACGGCACCGTGTCCACGCTCGCGGGCGGCAAATACGACTTCAAGGACGGCAAGGGCGCGAGCGCGGCTTTCCGACGTCCGCTGGGCATCGCGCTCGACGGCGAGGGCAACGCCTTCGTGGCCGACCACCTCAACCATGCGATTCGCCGAGTCGCTCCGGACGGAACCGTCACGACCGTCGCCGGGACCGGCAAGCCCGGCTACCTCGACGGACCCGGCAAGAACGCGCGAATGCACTACCCGTGGGGCGTCGCGACCGATTCGGGCGGACGCGTCTACTTCGTCGACCGCAACAACCACCGCGTCCGACGCATCGACCGCTCCGGTAACGTCTCGGCGCTCATCGGCTCCATCGCCGGCTACGTGGAAGGCACGGCAGCGACCGCCCGCATCAGCGGCCCCACCGGCATCGCGGTCGACGCCAGGGGGCGCGTACTTATCAGCGACTACAACAACCACCGCTTGCGTTGGATCACCGACGGGCGCAAGGCGTGCAACATCGACGGCGGCTGCTACAGCGACGGCTCGGCCAACAACTTCAACGGCTGCCAGGTATGCAACGGCGCCAAGGCTCCCAAGGCCTGGACCGAGGTCCCGGACGGCACCGCATGCGGCGATGGCAACCCGTGCACCGTCAAAGGCAGCTGCGCGGTCGGCGTCTGCAACGGCACCGCGGTCAAATGTGACGACGGCGACAAGTGCACCAAGGACGCCTGCGGCGGCGCCGGGGTCTGCACGTTCACCAAGATCATCGGCTGCAACGGTTACTGCGAGAAGACCTCCGACTGCGACGACGGCAACGCCTGCACCAACGGTCACGCCTGCGTGGGCAACACGTGTCAACCCGCGGCGCTCTCGATGACCTCATGGGTGGCCGGCACGGGCAACGCGAGCTGGGCCGACGGCGCGGCTGCGAAGGCCAAGTTCCACTACCCCTATGACGTCGCGTTCGACGGCAAGGGCACCACGTACATCGCCGACCAGACCAACCACCGCGTCCGCAAGCTCGCTTCGGGCGCCGTCACGACGCTCGCCGGCAGCGGCAAGCCCGGGCTCAAGGACGGCAAAGCAACCGCCGCGGGCTTCTACAACCCGCAGGGCATCAACGTCGCCGCAGATGGCGTCGTTTGGGTCGCGGATACATCCAACCACGCGCTGCGCACCGTCGCTTCGGATGGCACGGTGACCACCGTCGCCGGAACCGGAGCCGGCGGCTTTTTGGACGGCGACGCGGACAAAGCCCGACTCAACGCGCCGACTTCGCTGGTTTTCGCCAAGGACGGCTCGCTCTTCTGGACCGACTACGGCAACCACCGCGTGCGCAAGCTCGCCAAGGTCAAGGGCAAGTGGATCGCATCGACGTTCGCGGGCAGCAGCGCAGGCACCGTCGACGGCAAGGGCACCAAGGCCCGCTTCCGCAACCCATCCGCGCTCGCCATCGGGCCCAAGGGCGCGATCTACGTGGTCGAGTACTACGGCCACGCGCTGCGCAAGGTCGCGACCGACGGCACCGTGACGACCCTCATCGGCGGCAAAGGCCCCGGCGCCTTCGACGGTCCGCTCGCCAAGGCGTCGCTACAGTATCCACGCGGCGTGGCTGTAGACGCAGCCGGCACCATCTTCGTCAGCGACCGCTACAACCACCGCATTCGGCGCATCAAGGGCGGCACGGTCGACACGTACGCGGGCGGCGCGTACGGATACCTCGACGGCGGCGACTCCATCAGCCGATTCCGCTACCCCAACGGCATCAAGGTCGACGCAACAGGCACACTCTGGGTCGCCGACGGCCACAACCACCGAATCCGCAAAGTTGCCCCGAGCGCCGGCGCATGCATGGTGAAAGGCATGTGCTACGCGGCGGGGATCAACGGATGCAAATAGCGGTCAAAGCAATCTCGACGTGTCTTGCTACTTGCCAGTCCAAGGAATGCCCCAAGTCGGTCGCCGCGTGCACCAAGACATGATTGATTGAGCCCTCTCGGCCGGCTCGCCAGGGCGCCTGATGCCAGACGAAAAGACAGCTTTGGACGACGCGGAGCTCGACGGCTTCTCGCACGAGCCCGACAGCTCCGATCTCGACGCAGAATCATCCGACGACGATTCATCCGACGACGTTGACCCGCTGTCCGAAGCGCCCGCCCTCAAGGCGCTGCGCAAGGCTGTTGACGACTACCACGGCCCTGACGCGACCTGGACATCCGCCATCATCGTCGGCGTGGGCTTGTTCGGCCTCGCGGTTGGATGCACCGGCTGGCTGATGGGCTGGCTCTCGGGCGGGCAGGCGCTGGGCTATGGGCTCGGATTGATGGTCGGCGGGCTGATTAGCGGGGCGCTGATCGTCGGCGTCGTGGACGCGGGTCTGCCAAGTTTTGTGGCGTGGCCCATCGCGACTGTGGTGTTGAGTGGATTCGGCGGGATCATCGTCCGAAAACTCGGCGCGGATCCGACGACGTCCGTCGCCCTGGGATGCGGGTTGGCGGGCACGACATTCATTTCGGCGGCGCTCTTCCGTCGCCAGCACAAACGCGAGCTATATGATCGAGGTATCGACGACAAGCTCGCCGCCAACCTCAAAGAGCTCCCCATCGAGCCCGTGCCGATGCAGGCCGATGTCGAACACGCCTGCAAAGGGTTCACGGACATACAGGGTGCCGTGCGAGGCCCGTTGCACGACGAGCCGGGAATCGACGCCGATCGGATTCTCGCCGACGCCGCGACGACCCTGTCGATGGTGCTGGAGCGCGCGCCGTCGGTCGGTCGCCTGCTCGAACGCAGCGTTGAACACGAAGCGGTTGACGACGACGCGTGGGCGAAAGCGGACAAGCGCTGGGTCGAGCTTGTCGAGGAGCTGCATGCCGCGGCCGAAGCTTTGCTTGTGCACGCCGCACAACACGACGACGACAGCTTGGTGGCCATGCGCGAACACGTAGCGCACCTGCGACGGTTCAGCAGCGCCCGGGCCGAAGTCGCGGCCCCACAGACGCGCGGAATCAAGGCCACTGACCGGTCCCGTGAGACGACATCGCGCGAGGTGGTTGCGCGGGGCACGAAGCGGTAGGCTCCCGCGTGCCCCATCCCACGCCACCGACCGAAAAGCCAACTGAACTGCTGGGCAACCCGGTCTTTCTCAGCCGCGATCCCGACGACGGCTGGGTTTTCGCTGAACCGGCTGAGATCGGCATCGAAACACGCGACTCCATCACGGCGTGCATCCGCGCCATGTGCCCGCTGCACCTACCCGATTTCGAAGATGACCGTGCCAGCGCGGTCGCTGAAGTGCTCGACCAGGTTCGTCGTCACCTCGTCTACATGCATCCGACAGCGCGATTTGGCCTGAAGGCGGCGTTCATCCTCGCGGACTGGTCACCGCTGCTGCTGCTCAAGTCGACCCGGCGCCTCCGCGACATGGGTCCCGACGAAGCGGCCCGTTCGTTTGCGACGACGCTTCACAGCCCGGTGCATGCGATCGCCCGTCTTGCGGCCGGTGTCCGAGCGGCTGTCGTCATGGCGTTTTACGACCTGCCAGTTGTCCATCAGCGCCTCGACTACGACCCGGTGGGCCATATGCGGGAGCGGACCGATCTGCGACGCCGTTTGCTGGCTGGAGAGGCCGCGGCGCCCGGCGACATGCTCCGACCGAGCGAAGCCCAGCTCATCGCGGCCGCCGAGAGGGCACAGTCGTGATCTACAAGGCGGCAGACTACGCGCAGAACCGTCAATTCCACGCCGAGGTGGTCGTCATCGGCACGGGAGCCGGTGGTGCTGCCGCCGGAACCGCGCTCGCCGAGGCGGGCCGCGACGTTCTATTCGTGGAGGAGGGCGCCTGGCATCCCACGTCCAGCCTCAATCCTTACGCGCGGCAGTCGATGCCAAGGCTCTACCGCGACGCGGGCACGACCATCATCTTCGGAAGACCTCCCTTCCCCTATCTCGAGGGGCGCTGCGTCGGCGGGAGCACCGTGGTCAACGGCGGCATGGCCTGGCGCGCCCCGGACAGCGTGCTGGCGGGCTGGGAGAGCGAATTGAGCGCCTCCGAGCTCAGCCCCAGCGCGATGGCGCATCTTTTCGAAACCGTGGAGCGCGACGTCTCCATCAAACCGCAACATCCCGCGTCGATCGGCGGCGACAACCGGACAATGCACCTGGGCGCCGCGAAATTGGGCTGGGAACACCGCAAGAACCGCCGCAATCAACACCATTGCACGGGGTCCAACAACTGCATCTTCGGATGCCCGACGGGCGGCAAGCAGAGCACCCTCGTCTCGTACATGCCTCGGGCGATGGCCGCCGGTGCGCGCTGTCTCACCGAGCTGCGAATCGAGTCGCTGCTCATCGAAGACGGCCGCTGCGTAGGTGTGCTCGGCCGCGCCCGGGACGCTCGAACCCAGCGGCTGACCCACCGCGTAACCGTTCGTGCAAACGCCGTCGTCGTCGCCTGTGGCGCCGTACAGACGCCACTGTTGCTGCTCAAACACCGCGTCGGTCGCCCGTCGGGGCAACTCGGCCGCAACTTCCTGACCCATCCCAACGTCAAAGTGCTCGCGATCTACCCACACGATATCCGCGGCTGGCAGGGCGTCAGCCAGTGGGGGCAGGTCCGCCAGTTCCACGAAGAGGGCATCGTCCTGGCCGCCAACATGGGCTCAGCCGCGCTCGTCGCCGCTACGTTGCCGCACCACGGTCGGTCGCTGTGGCAGCTCATGCAGCGCTACAACAACATGGTGCTGTCCGGCGTCCTGGTAGAAGATTCCAACTCCGGCAGGGTCCGCCGCGGCCCATTCGGCATGGCCCTGCCCTTCTACAACATCACCGAACACGACCACGTGCGCTTCCTCAAGGCCGTCCGCTTGTTGTGCGAGCTGCACCTGTCGATGGGCGCCGAAGAGCTCCACCTGCCGTTCGCCAACATGCTCATCGCGACAACGATGGACGAGGTCCGAACCATCCAGGCCGACCGCATCCGTCCTGAACACCTTGAGCTGTTCACACCGCACCTGATGGGAACGGCCCGCATGGGCACCGACGCGCGCCATTCGGTCATCGATCTCAACGGCCAGGTCTGGGATCTGCCCGGGTTGTTCGTCGCCGATGCCAGCGTCTTTCCGACCGCGATCGGCGTCAACCCGCAGGTGACCATCATGGCGCTCGCGACCCGGATCGGGCGCCGATTGGCGGATCGTTTGGCCCGGACAGACCAGGCACTGCGAATCGGGCGCCAGCGAACCGCTGCTGGCGGCGGCCGACAAGGTCGCGGCCATGCTCACAGGCCTGATTCGCAAGCACAGCGGCACCCCGTGAGGGTGTGAGTTCGGGTTCGGGTTCGGGTTCGGGTGGCCCGGACCGGGCCTATCGCTCAGTCAGCGACTTCCAATCGGGCCCGCTTGCGCTTACTCGAACGTGTAGCGCAACACCGGCGTTCCGTTCGAGCCGATCAAGAACGTGTTGTCGGTCGTCCAGTCCGGCGCGATCGAGTTGGTCAGCTGGCCTTCGGGTGCATCGATATCCACCGGCAGCCACGTCCGCTTGGCGGTGTCGAATCGCCACATCCCAGGCCCGCCACCGGGGTAGACAAGGCTGCCGTGTGGGATCGCCGCGGTGAGCAGATGTGCCCCTGTGCGGTCGGCCGAAACCATCCAGAGCCGCGATCCCGGATACGGCCCGTCGATAACGTCGAAATTCAAGCCGCCATCGGTGCTGTACGAAAGCCACGAGCCGGTGTAGCGATTGACGAGGATCCACAGCTTCTTGCCGTCCTTGGGGTGCGCCGCGAGCTCGAGTCGTTCGGTCTGGTTAGCCTTGTACTTGACGATCTTGCCGCCCTGCCGCGTGAGCACGGGCATTTCGGCCCAGGACTTGCCGCCGTTGCTGCTCCGCCAGGCGCCGTCGCGGAACATCGACAGGTAGGCGCGCTCACCGCGGATCTCGAGGGTCACGGGCGTCGTCGTGCGCAGGAAGTTGTTGTGTTCGACCTTCTTGGCCAGGCCACCGGTGCGCCGCTGCCAGGTCTTGCCGCCGTCGACGGTCATCCACACGCCGCCGACCGGCTTACCCTTGTCGTTTGTGCCGGACCGGCACACCAGTCCGAGGCGCTTGGCGTCGTTGGGATCGGCGCTGAGCGTGTTGATGAACGGCCCGGGTTTGAACAGCACCTGCCAATCGCCGGCGTCAAGCGTGTTGCGGGCGATGACCAGTCCGTGGTTTTTCTTGTGCTGGTTCCAGTAGGCGCTGTCGATCGCGGCGACAAAGCGTTTGGGCTTGTTGGCAGGCAGCGGCAAGAGGGCCCGAACCGTCGTTGCGAATTTGCGGTCGTCGGGTTTGGCCATGGGCAGCTTCAGCAGCGACACGGGCTTCCCCTGCTGGTCCCAGATGCCCAAATCACGTCCGAAAACGCCGGCAACCACGTGCGCCTTGCCTTTTCCGTCCAGGAAGCGGCTGACGCGAACGGCTGTCGTGGCGCCCGGGACGCCGTGTTGGATGCGTGTGAGCGACTTGCCAAGGTCGGTCGACCGCCAGACACCGACGGGGGCTGCGACGAACAGGGTTCCGACCTTCGAGCGGGCAAATGCGCCGACGAAGAACCCGGCGTTGTTGGGCTCGAACCAATTGCTGGCCCACGCCTTGTCGGCGGTCGCTGTCTTCTGGGGCAGGAACGTGACGCCACCGTTGGTGCTCCGAAACACGCCGCTGCGCTGCAAGGGGCTCTGACACCCCCCCCATCCGCCATGTCGGCCGCTGCCGAAGATAACGTTGCTGTCCTCGGCCCAGATAGCGGTGACCTTGGGCCGCGGTGTCTTGTTTTTCCACGCGTTGTTCGGTTTGGGGCAGCCGACGTTGTCGAGCAATCGCTCCGGCTTGTCCTTGCCCGCGGCCAGCTTCCACAAGCCATCCCAGCCGCCGAGATAGACCGTCCCGTCCTTGACCGCGGCGACGGTCGAAAAGTTCCCGGCCACAACCTTCGACCATGTCGTTTCGCCTTTCTTCCGGCGCCAGAGCCCGCCACCAGCGCCGGTCGCTGGGTTGGTGCGCGCGGCGGCGTAGACGTTTCCGTTCGCTGCGCTTGCTGCGGCGAAGAAGAAGCCGGTCAAGCCGGGCGCCTTGCTGAAGGTCCATTCGCCGTCACCGGCGGCGTTTTGTGTCGGGGGCCGCGCGACCAGCAGGCCGCAACCTGGCATCGCGACGATGAGCTCGGGCGCGTTTGCCACGGTGGTCCACGCCATCACGCGGCCGCTCGCCCGGTTGCCGCTGTGTGCGTAAGCGCAGGTCGGGACCTGGAGCCGGCGCCAGTTCTTGCCGCTGTCTTCGCTGTGATAGAGCCGGCTTGTTGTGGTCGGGTAGCGGCCCTGCAGCACCGTGACGCGGCCGGCTTTGGTTGGGTCGGTCGCGATGCTCGAAACGGCGTGGTCACCGCCTTGCCAAAAGCCGTTGTTGCGCGGTTTCCACGTCTTGCCGTCGTCCGTCGAAACGATGACCCCTGCCCAATCGCCGCCCGCATATAGCGTCTTGCCATCGCCGTCCGCGGCCACGCTGTTGAGGTAGACCTGCCCGCTCCATGGGTACGACTCTGGCGCGATCGATCGGTGTTTGCGGCACAGACCGTCGTAGCAGAACGCATCGGCCGCGCAGCCCTTTTGCTTGACCCACCCGCCACATGGACCGTCCTGTTTGGCGGTACAGAGCTCGGGCACACCGTCGACACAGCGCGAGGTCCCGACGATGCACGCGCCAACACATGCCGGAACGCACTTGCCGTCCTTGAGCACGGTGCCTTTGCCGCAGGGGATCGGCACGCACATGCCGAACTTGAGCACCAGCCCGGGTCCGCAGCTGATCGGCACGCATTTATCGCCTTTCCATATGGTGCCTTCACCGCATGAGATCGGCTTGCAGCCCCCGTCCAGGCAGCGTTCGTCGTCGGCGCACTTGTCGAGCAGCACCCACGCGACACAGCCGTCCCCGGTGTCATCGGCGCAGATCGAAGGTTGGTTGTTCTTGCAGGACGTCGCGGCAGGCGCGCAGGTGTTCACGCAAACCGGACCGGTGTCGATTGCAGAATCAGTATCGGCAACGGTGTCGGCCGTCGATTCAGCGTCGGCGACGGATTCGGTGTCGGCGACTGCGTCTGTTCCGGTCTCGGCGTCAGCTGTCGTGTCGACGACGGCTCCAGCGTCGGTGTTGGAACTCGACGACGGCTCGCCGCAACCCGCGAAAGCGACAACGACAGCGAAGGAAACGGCGATGGTCCAGCGGCGCATCACAACAGCCTCACCCAGCTCGGCACGCAGTGTCGGCCGTACGCGATGAAGTCCCCGCCCGGCAACGCCTTGAGCATCGAACACGCGCCGTGAACCGGCTGCCGACTGACCGGATTCCACTGCTCGCCGCCCTTCTTCAACGCGAAGTACGTCGCTGCCGAGGTCTTCGTCGCCGCCACAATCGCCAGCATCGTCGAGGCCTTGGCATCCATCGCCAGCGCCGTGATGCGCCTGTCTTGTGCCGGCACCGGAGTCTTCTTCCAGCTCGCGCTCGGCGCCCAACGCACGATCAGGTGCGCATTGCCGAGATGCCATCCCGAGACGGCCAAAGGCGCCGTGCTGAGCTTCGCAGACCACCGGAACCGAGCCGCTCCTTCAGGCATGCCCGCCTTGTGCAGGTTCTTGGTCGCGTCGGTGATGGTCTTGGCCGCAAGGGTCTGCCATGTGTTGCCGCTGAGAACGTGAGCGGTGACGGTTTGCCAGTCGAAGGTAGAAAGCACCGGATCGCCCAGCGGCAGTGTCTTCACGTCCAGCGCGGGGCCGCTCACGACGGGCTTTGCAAGGACCCCGACGAATCCGCTCTTTCCGTTGGCGCCATGACTGAAAATGGCGGTGGGCGCTGTCTTCTGGCTCGGCTTCGCGCTGTGCGTGACCGAGCCCAGGAGCGCACGAATGGGTCCTGTCGACGTGAACACGACCGCGTAGCCCTTCTTCTCGTTGCGCAGGATAGCGTTGCATCCCGGGCCGGTGCCCGCCACGGCGACATGGTTACCGGCCACCGCGGTGACATGAAGATCCGGGCACCCCGACAGGTTGGCGGCAACCGAATCGGAACTGAGCGTATGCACGTTGGGCGCGGCGCGTGAACACACCATGCATCCCTGGGTCGCGGTCGGGCTGATATCGTTGTAGTGCCTGTCGCGGCGCAGCTGGGTGAAATCTTCGCCGGCCGTTCCGTAGTCATTGGGCTCGTTGTTGAGCCACGGGGCCCAGGCGTTGTCCGACCCGTCTGTCCAGACGAATTCGCCCTCTTTCTTGGCGTCGTTCAGGCCGATCCACAGGTCGATGTTGCCGCAAACGGACGTCGCGTAACTGCGCAAGGCGGCCACTTCCGAGGCTCCGCGCGGCGAGACCAGGTGCCCGCCCCACGCCTTGCAGGTCGCTTCGGCCGCCGTGAAGGTCGCCGTGGACTTCAGCGCCTTGTGACACCGCCCAGCCAACACAATCCCATCACAGGGTTTGCCCCCCGAAACGCTCTTGGTGCCGACGGTCGTGACGGCCCCGGAACCGCCACCGCCGCGCAGCTTGCCGCCCGTTGTGTCCACCGCCAGCCAATTGGACGACGTGCCAGCGCCGAGTTTCCACGTGCCGTTGTCGCGCCGCCAAACGCCGTTGTCCGTAGCCGCCAGCGCCGTCTTCCCGTGGGCGACGACGTGATGCACGGACGCGGCCTGGAGCAAGCTCGCTGACGCGCCGATCTTGAAGATGCCGCCGGTCACACCACCGGTGACGCAGGATGTAGCCTTTGCGGGCAATGCAGCGGCGCCGACCAGCAGCCCGTCCCACTCGACCGCGATCGAGCGAACATCGGGCGAAAACGCGTTCTTGCCGACGCACGGCTTGGCGGGCCAGAACGGCTTGGCCTGCCATTTGTCGTCGAGGATCTCGATGCCGCGCGAGCTGCCGGCATACCAGGCGCCCTTCCACCAACCCAAAGCGCGCACTGACAACCCGCTACGCTTGGTCCACTTGTTGTTGATCCCGGTCCAGATGCCGCCCTTGGCCCCCGTGTTGGGATCGTCGAGCACCGCCGCGACGAAGCTGCCTTTCTTGTTCGGGTCAGGCACGACGGAAGCCACGAGACGACCGACAAACCCCATGACGCCCCAGCTCGAGCCACCGTTGGTCGACCGCAGCACGCCGCACCGCGACGCGGCGAGGTAAACGAGGTTCGGGTTGGCCGGATCGCGCGCAAAAAGAGCGCCGGCGACGCGGTCGGGTCCGGAAGCTTGGAAACACGACAGGCCGCTGGTTTTCGCCCAGGTGAGCCCGCCGTTGTACGTGCGGTAGGTCGCCCCGGCTTCGTCGCTGGTGCCGCCGACGGCCGCCAACGCGTGGCGCGGATTCTTGGGATGCACATCGAGGGCCGCGACAGCTTGCGAGCCGCCGCGCCAGAGTCCTTCGTTGGCCGCATGCCACGTGGCGCCACCGTCGCCCGTTGTGGAGACGCCTGCCAAATCGCTGCCGGCGTATGCGACGCGCGGATCAGCGGTTGAAAGCGCGATTCCGGTCGCGGAAACAACGCCGTTGCCCGGCACAGGCTCGAAAAGCGCCTGGTCTCCCGTGATGCAGGCGCCCGCGTGGCAGAACGACCAGAATCCACAGCCGCTGCCGGTCACCCAACCGGCGCACGAATCGGCGCCGATCGCCTGGCATGTCTGCGGCCACCCGTTTTCGCAACGTTTGGCCCCTACAGTGCATCCCTTGGGACAAGGCGCCCGACACTTGCCATCGCGCCACTTCGTTCCGTCGCCGCACGGGTTGTCGACGCACTTGCCATCGATGCGAATCTGCTTGTTGGGACAGCCGACGGCGACGCACACACCGTCGACCAGCTCGGTTCCAGGACCGCAGTGCAGGGCCGTGCATACGCCGTTTTCGCAGACCTGGCCGACCTTGCAGACGGGCTTGGCGGTCCACTCTTTGCAGCCATCGGCGTCGGTGTCTTCGCAAGCATGCGGCCGACCATTGACGCAGCGGGGCGCGGTTTCGGTGCAGGCAGTCGGACAAGCAACGGCGATATCTTGGCTGCTCGTTGCGCTGTCCGCTGTCCCCCCGTCTTCGCTGGCGGAACTGTCTGCGGCTGCAGAGCTGTCGACGGCGGTTCCCAAGTCGCTCGGCTGCGCATCCAAACCCGCGTCGATCGCGCCGCTGTCCGCTTGGTCGGAAGGTTCTTCGGCCTGCCCACACGCGGCAATAGCAGCCGCTGCTGACAGGATCACAACCGGCGATAGGAAGACGCGACAAGGCATGGAGCGGCGGATGGTAGCAGCACAACCTATGCGCCTTGAAGGCTGTTACCCTCGTTGCAACACCGACCTTCATGTTTGTAGGTGCTGTTTCACTTGACACAAATGCGACATCAGACCGACTTTGATGGCCCTACAGGATGCCGCCGTGACCAAGACCACGCCTCTCCGCGCTCCCGCCGCGATCGCTATCGCGTCCCTTCTGTCCTTTGTTTTTGGTGCTTGCGCCGCACCGCCCCCCGAAAACGCTGCGCCGGTCGACGACCTCGTAAAGCCGGCTGATAACAAGCCGGATGACAAGAAGCCGGACGATAACAAACCGGATGACAAGAAGCCGGACGACAAGAAGCCGGACGACAAGAAGCCGGACGACAAGAAGCCGGGCGACGTCAAACCCGATCCGAAGCCGAAAACACCGCCGTTCGTGCTGCCGGACAAGGGCAACACGGCGCCGTGCCTGACGATCGAGGATATCTACGTCAAGCGCGTCTGGGCCCCCTTCATGTCGACGACGTGCGGAAAGTGCCACCAGCCGATCGGCATGGCGAAGGACACCAAGTTCGTGCTGCGACCGGCGTCCGAGTCCGACGCGATCGAGCGCAACATCGAGATGCTGACCAAGCTCGCCAAATTCGACGTCGACGGCGTGCCGGTGCTGCTGCTCAAGCCGACCAACGCCATCGACCACGCGGGCGGCAAGGTGCTCGAAAAGGACAGCGAAGAGTACAAGGCGCTGCAGCTCTTCATCGACCGCATCGAAAACCCCGTCGCATGCGTCAAGCCGCCTTCCGAGACATTTTTCAACGGCGTTGAGCTCACTGGGCCCCAGGCCACGCTGCGCAAAGCGTCGCTGAACCTCGTTGGTCGCGTGCCGACCGAGTCGGAGATGGAGACGGTCGAAGACAGCGGCCTCAAGGGTGTGGGCCTCGTGGTCGACCAGCTGATGACCACCGATGCGTTCATCCGTCGCGTCAAGGAGCTGTACGCGGACATCTTCCTGCAGGGCCGCTACGACCGCTACAACAACGCGGTCAACCTCGTGGACGGCGCCAAGTTCAAGGACCGCATGTGGTATGAGCTCGCGCGCTACAACAACCCGCAGATCTACGGTTCGCTCGTCGCCGGCGTGAACCGAGGCGTCGCGCGTCAGGCCACCGAGCTCGTTGGCCACATCGTCAAAAACAACCGCCCGTTCTCCGAGGTGTTGACCGCCGACTACACGATGACAAACGCCTATGCGGCGCGCAGCTACGGCCTCTACGGCATCGGCTACAAGGACGGCCAGGACCCCAAGAAGGTCGACGCCAACGCGTTTTTCCCAGTGAAACTGCCCGGCCTGCCCCACGCTGGCGTCCTGACCACCCCTGCTTGGCTGGCGCGCTTCCCAACCACGCCGACCAACCGCAACCGTCACCGAGCGCTGAAGATCTACGAACAGTTCCTCGCGACCGACGTGCTGGCCCAAGAGGACCGACCGACCGACGTGACCTCGATCAGCGGCTTCAACCCGACGATGTACAACCCGCAGTGCGCCATCTGCCACAGCATCGTCGACCCGATCGCCGGCACGATGCAGAACTGGGACTCGGCCGGACGCTACATGCCGCCGAAGAAGGGCTGGCACCAGGACATGCGGCCGCCGGGGTTCTCGCAGACGACGATGCCGTTCACGCAGAGCCACCAGGCCGCGCGCTGGCTCGGCAAGCAGATCGCCAGCGATCCGCGCTTCGCCCTGTCGACCATCCACACCGCGTACAAGCTGCTGACCGGCAACGAGCCGCTGAAGATGCCCACCGACACCGAGGCGAAGGACTTCGGCCCCCGGCTGCGGGCGTACGACGCGCAACATGACGACTTCCAGGCCATCGCCAAGTCCTTCATCAAGCAGAACGGCAACTTCAAGGTGGCCATCAAGGGTGTCGTGCTCAGTCGCTGGTTCCGCGCCCGCAACGTCGCCAAGTCCGAGCAGCCGCGCATCGAAGAACTCAAGCACGTCGGCACCGCGGAGCTCCTCACGCCCGAGCAGCTGGATCGCAAAATCACGGCGTTGCTCGGTTTCTCGTGGCAGAAATCCGCCAAGAGCGCCCACCTGCTTCGCCCCAACGGATCGTTCTACATGCTGTATGGCGGCATGGACGGCGACGCGGTCGAATCGCGGGTTCGTGTCCCGAGCGGCATTATGACGGCCCTGGTCGAGCGCATGGCCAACGAGATGGCCTGCCGCGTGGTTCCGCGCGAGATGAAGATGGCCGCGGGCTCCCGCAAGCTGCTACCGGTCGTCACTTTGAACACGGTGCCGGAGACCGAAGACGGCAAGGTCGACGCGCAAGCCGAGGCGCTCATCCGCGCGAACATCCAGCACCTTCACGCGCACTTGCTCGGCGAGTCGCTCGACGCCTCCAGCCCCGAAATCGACGCGACCTGGCAGCTCTTCCGCGACACGTGGCTGGAGACGAGCGCCGATCCCAAGGGCACCCTGCCCGGCGCGTGTCACGTGACAAAGGACTTTGCGACCAATGCGAACCTGCCCAAGGCGCAGCGGTTGACCAACGATGACAACGGCACGGTGCGCGCGTGGATGGCGGTTGTCAGCTACCTGCTCACCGACTACCGCTTCACGCACCAATAGGAGGCAACATCATGGCGCTTTCCAGACGTGATTTCCTGACGTTGTGCGGCCTGAGCGGCGTCGCCGTGTCGCTCCCTTCCCTGCCTCGCTGGGCCGATGCCGCCCCGAAAAAGCCCGCGAACATGGGCCCGCTTTGGGTGCTCGTGCACGCCGGCGGTGGCTGGGATCCGACAAGCTTCTGTGACCCGAAAGGGCGCAAGAACGAGCTGCAGCCCAACCCGATCAACAAGTACATGACCGGGGACATCCAGACGGCCGGCAACATCGCGTATGCCCCGTCGGCGGCGAACAAGGCGTTCTTCGACAAGTGGTACAAACACCTGCTGGTCATCAACGGCATCGACATGCAGACCAATGGCCACCGGTCGGGCACGCGGCACACGTGGTCCGGTGATCTCAAGGACGGCGGCGCGACGCTCGGCGCGTTGATCGCTGGCACCCGCGACCCGTCTCTGCCGATGGCGTTCGTCTCCAACGGTGGCTACAGCGCCACCGGCGGATTGGTTGCGTTGACCCGCGCCGGCTCGCCCGAATCCCTGGTCGAGATCAGCAAGCCCAACTACGTCTCGGCCTCGGGTACGGATATGTATCACTCCGCGGCGACGGCGACGCGGATTCGCAACGCACGTGCCGCCCGAATGGCCCGTCAACAAGGCCGCCTGCGCCTGCCCACCGACCAGGGCGCGCTCGGTATGTTGCATCTCGCGAGGCTGCGGCAAGAAGACCTGACGAAGCTGCAGGACCATCTGCCCAAGAAGATCGACGCGAGCAACAACCGCCTCAAGCGCCAGGCCCAGATCGCCGTTGCGTCGTACAAAGCGGGGCTCTGCGCGGCAGCGAACCTCACGGTCGGTGGATTCGATACCCACAGCAACCACGATGTCGCCCAGGGCAACGCGCTTAAGCGCTTGTTCGAAGGCGTCACGTTCCTGATGAACGAGGCCGAAAAGCAGGGCGTCGCCGACAACATGATCGTCGTGATGGGCAGCGATTTCGGTCGCACGCCCCGCTACAACGCCGGCAACGGCAAGGATCACTGGTCGGTCGGCAGCATGATGCTGATGGGCAAAGGCATCGCGGGCAACAAGGTCATCGGCCACAGCACGGACAACTTCCGCTGCGGCACGGTGGACCCGAAATCGCTCAAGCCCGATGAGTACGGCATCCGCATTCGGCCCGGGCATGTGCACCGCGCGCTGCGGTCGCTCGCGGGGATCGACGGCCACGACATGGCCAAGAAGACGCCGGTCAAGGGCGACCTGCTGCCGCTGCTCAAGTCGTAATGGACGCGCGTCCTCTTTTCGTCGCCGCCGCGCTGGCGGCCGTTTTCGCGTCATGCGGCGCCGAGTCGGGGTCGGCGGACGGCAAGGACGATCCCGTGGACTCGGGCTCGAAAGCGACCGACACCGCCGCAGACGCCGGAGATCCGGGCGATTCCACAACTGCCGCCGACGTTGGCCCCGCAGATTCGGGCTCTGCGGTGGTCGATGCTGCAAATGGCCCCGAAGATTCGGCCTCTGTGACCGATGCCGGCGCTTCCGCCGTGGAAGCTGGCAGTCTCGACACCGGCGCCCAGGACGTGCCCGACCCGCTGCTGCTTTCCGACACCGGCGCAAGCGCCAAGCCAACGTGCAAGGCGTACTGCAACGTCTTTGACGCCAACTGCAAGGACACCAAGGTCAACCTGCTGACCGGCGCGCTCGCGTCCGCGATGGCGACCCCGACCGCGTGCGTGAAATGGTGCGGCAAGCAGGCCAAGATCCCACTGGGTGACCCGGGTATCGGCGTGGGCAACACTGTCGGCTGCCGTCTGCACCACGCCGAGCTCGCTGCCAAGTCACCAACCTCCGCCCAAAACCACTGCCCGGCCGCAGGGCCAACCGGCGGCGGCGCGTGCGGAACGGCGTGCGAAAACTACTGCCACCTCGCCGACACCCTCTGTGGCGGGCTCCACAAGGACACGAAGACGTGCTTGCTCGAGTGCGCCGGTGTGCAGGGCGAGTGGAACGGCAAAATCGACTGCCTCATCACCAAGATCGCCAGCGCTGCCATCGATCCCGGCCAGGGCAAAGCCCACTGCGCGGCGGCCAAGATTCACAACGCGAAGACGAGCATCTGCAAAAAAGACCTGCCCAGCTTCGCGGCGACCATCAAGACGCAAGGTGGGACGTTCGTGCCCAAACAAGTCACCGTGACGGTCGGCCAATCGGTGTATTTCACGCTCCCGCAAAACCACAACGCCGCGCAGGTGCTGCCCGAGGTGTGGAAGAAGAACGGCAAGAAGGCCCTCGCCACCGGGTTCCTGCTGCCTTTTGGCGCCAAGCAGGCGGTCAAGCTCGACCAGGCCGGCTGGGTGCACTACGTCTGCCAAGCGCACAGCCAAAACGGCATGAAAGGCCGCATCCACGTGATCAAGAAGTAGGGCACTTCATCAAGAAATAGGGCACTTCATCAAGAAATAGGGCACGTCTCAAGAAATCGCGCGGCTTTTCGGGGCGTGGCGACGCTCATAGTCCCCCAACCAAACAACAATCATGCACCGAGAAGCATTGCTGTTCGGTACTTTAATGGACCTCGCCGTCGTCGGTGTAGCGCAGACGCATGGCCAGCCATTCGGCATCTTGGGTGATGCGCTCGATGTCGGCGATGGCATAGGGGCCAAGGAGCTCCAGGACCCTGGCTCGAGCGGCCTCTGGATCGAGTAAACCGGAAACCAGCAGGCGGCCGAGACGCTCGCGATCCTTGCCGCGCCGGGTCGCCAAGAGCATCGCTGCGTGGTCGTCGATGCGCACGACGGGGAGCGGCCAGCCGGGCAACGTTTCAGCACGTTCGATCGCCGCCAGGTAAAGCGGAGCGAGCTCGTCGAAGCGCGTGATCCATTGGACGGGTACGCCGTCGACGTGAAAGGACGAGCCACCCAGCGGATGGGGTTCACCATCATCCACGTCGATATTCAGCGATGCGGCGACATCGACCCCCGCCGTGTTTTCGAAGCTGCCGCGGGCGATTCGGGCAAGGGCACCAATCACCGCGACGTCATAGCCGCCGTCGGCCGCGCGTTCGGCGAGATCGTCCAACGTCGCCACGACATGCGCGGGCGGCGATTTGCTCTTCACTTCCGCTTGCCCTTGCGCTCGCGAGCCCGGCGTTTCTTCTTCACCGGCACCGCGGCGTTCTTCTTGCGGACCGCGGGCGCGTGGCCAGCGTCGTTGAAGCTCTTGTAATAGCGACAGGACGGGCCTTTGCGTTTCCACAGCTGCAGCTTGACCGTGCGCCAATGCTTCAGATGCGGGTCTTCCCACTGCTGGACGAGCTTGAAGTTGCGCACGACTGAAGGCTTGCGGTGCATCACCCGCGGGGAGAAGAACGACATCGGCCCGGCGACGATGTACTTGACGTTGTCGGCGCAAACACGGGTCCAGTAGTCCTCGCGACTCACGATGCCGGTCTTGAAGACCTTCGTGTTGGTGTCCACGTGGTCCGCGGCGAGTCGGCGCTTGGCCAGCAGCGCGATAACGGGCGCGTGGGTGCTCGAGCCGATGATGGTGTCACCAAGCTCGCTGTTGTCGTGGATGTAGTCGGCGATCTCCTGTGCCGTCGAGAAGTAGCGCTTTTTGCTCCACAGGTAGTGGTGCAGGCCGAATTCCATGTTGCCGCGCAGCCGATACGGCTTCCAAAGAAGGGCCTTGGTCGCGTCGCTGAGAGCTGCCGGGCCGGGGGTATCGATCCACGCGAACGTGAGCTTTTCGCCGACCGTCGAAACGCTTTCGCCAGCGGCGTTCTTGCGGCTGTACTCGGACGGCCAGGCGCGCTGGTTGCCGAACATGGTCACGGGTACCCAGAGAAACGAGATGAACACGGCGGCGGCGGCGGCTCCTTTGACCCATGCCGGGCTCGCAGCGGCCTTGAAGAAGCGTTCGGCCGTGCCGGGTTGTAGCCAGCCCCAGCCCGCGCCGATCGCGATACGGCCAATGCGCATCACCGAGGAAACCCACGACGCGGCCAGCAGGGAGACCACCGGCAGCAGGAGCATGTAGTAGAAATCGTAGCGTTCTTTGAACTGCGCGAATTCGGCGAGAAGAGCCCACGCGACGCCGTACATCAGCATGATGAAGCCGTCGCGATGCCGATGCAGCCACCACATGCGGGGATCCCAAAGCAGCGCCCACGACGAATGGTCGATGACGCTGAGATGCCCGCCGCTAATGCGCTTGGAGCGATGGCGCTTCGACGGCAGGTCGACCGGGGCGGGACTGTCAGCAGCGCGGCGAGCGGCGATCCCCATCGCGACCCCGAGCGGGGCCAGGAGCGCGAACCAGTATTGGACCCCGTGGTAGTACAACGAAACGGCGAAATCGCGCCCGGAGAGCATCAATTCGAGGTTGCTGAACATCGCGCCGAGGCCTTCGCTCATCGGGCGGAATCCGGGCGTCTTGGCGCGCTTGAGGAAATGGTAGCGGTAGACGCCGTCGAGGAACGCGTCGCCGCCCAGCGTGTGAAAAAGCAGGTTGATGGTGCCAAACGCGATGGCAAACCCGAGGACGAGCTGGGTGAATGGCGAGCCGAAGACACGCCCCATCAAGCCGGGGCTGCCGCCTGCTGGACGATGGGCGAAAAGGCCAAGGACCGCCAGCGCGAGGAAGAACCCGGCCGCGTATACCCCGGTGCAGGCGGCGATACCGAGCAGCATGCCGCCGAGGAAGCCGCGCCGCGAGAGCAACGCCCACGTGCCCAACATGCACCACATCGTCGTGAGGTTGATGCCGGTGAGGTTGGTCGACGCCTTGAGCGCTTCGGAAGCAAACAAGAACAGCACCATGGCGATGATACCGGCGAGGGGATCGAGGTAGTCGCGCCCCATGCGCCATACGACGATTGCGGTCACGAGGGCCGCGAGGACGCTGATCCATTTGCCCGCGAGCACGGAGAACCCAAACACCGAATAGACGAGGGCGGGGATCGCGATGTGCAGCGGCGGGTGGCTGAAGAAGAAGTCGTGGTAGGGCCACAAGCCTTCGGCCCAGGCCTTTGCGGCGTAGTAGTAGATGCCTTCGTCGGTAGCGGACAGCCGCAGCCCGTTGGTCTTGGCGAGCAACCAGACGCCGATCACGATGACGACGGCGACCGTTTCGGCTTCGTTGCGGGTGTCGATGGCGAGCTCGGCGAAGAGGCGGTCCAGCGCCAGGGCTGTTGCGGTCGCGATCAGGATGGCGAGGCCGAGGTTGCCAGCCAGCACGCCGAGTCCGGCGAGTCCCGCGTTGTCGGGCGCCGTGACGAGCGGATCGAGGCCAGGAATGACGATAACCAACCCGGCCACGACCCAAAGCAGCTGCCGAGGGACGCGCTCACGGAGGGCGAGCAGCGTCAAGACCGCCGGACCGAGAAGAGCCTGCGCATACACGACGGCGGGGCCGGCCATCCACGTGCCCGTGACCTGGTTGGCACCGAGGTCGTTGACGCCGCTATTGGCGCTTGCTGCGGCGAACACGGGCAAGATGGACTCGCCGAGCCAGCCGATCGGCATCCAGAAACCGGCCAGCAACCCGGAGGCGCCGAGGCCGGTGAGAATGCGGGCTGAACGGGCCCGCCGGGCGTCCGCGAGCTGCACGAGGCCACCGGCCGTGATCGCGCCGAAAACGATGAATGGAATGCCGAACAACCCGCCGCGCATCGGCTCCATTGCCGCGATCACCAGGTTGGGATCGGAGAACTGTCGACCGGCGATGCCGATCACGCCGAGCAGGACGGCGAGCATCAACCAGCCGCTGCTCGGGACTTCGTCGTCGATGTCGGGATACAGGTCACCGCGCGTCCACGCGATGCCCATGACCGCGACGGCCAGCGCCATTGCAAGCACGGAGATGCGCAGACCGAGGGGCCATAGCACCTCGACCTTGCTGGTGATGGCTTCCCACAACGCGAGCTCGGAGCCGGCGGTCGCGGGCAGCACGAGGGCGCCGATCGCAAGCAGCAGGCCGCCGACCGTCGGGATGCGGTAGTCGATCCACTCGACGTATTCGGGCCGCTCACGGGCGGCTGCTTCGGCGCTCGGGGTCTCGTGGGTGCCGGTGTGCAGCTGCTGTACGGCGCGAGGTGCTCCGGCGACGACCTCGGTCTCTTCGGCGTGTTCGACCTGCTCGGTGACGTCTGGGATGGCGCGCTGCACCTCGGCTGAGGCGCGACGGCGGTCCCGGTCGGACAGTGGACCATGAATCGTGGCCGACAGCTGCGGTTTGCGAAAATCACCGACGACGAGGTCGTCTGGGAGCGGGGCTTCGGCCGACTTGCGGCGCGGCGGGACGGCGTTCGTCGCGGCCGGGTCGAAGGCTTGTTTGGCCTTGATGCGATGGCGCGTCGACGAGCGGCGCCGGATCGGTGCCTGGCTGGAGCGCCGACGTTTTGGCGGCGGGCTTTGACGACGAGCGGGAGCTGCGTCGCGCGCGGACAGCACCGGCGATGCGGCGCCACCTTTCATGAACGCGGGGACGTCGCCCTCATCGTCCGTTTGTCCCCCGCGGTTCTTGTCGGCCTTGCGCGGCACAGACGGCATCGGGCCGGGTGACATCTGGGGTGCGGTTCGGCGCGGTTCGGCTGTTTGGGGCGACGTGGTCCGGGCCGCTGAACGACGCCGCTGCCGCATGACAGGAGCGGAGACCGGCGGGGCTGCTAGCGCGTCGGTGGTTTCGTCATCAACGTCGACGTCGACATCGACCGGTTCGAGGCCGAGATGGGTGTTGCGCTCGCCTGCGGGAAGCCGGTTGCCTCGGACATCGAAGACATCTGACGGCAGGCTGAGATCCTTACCGCCCTTGCCGGTGCGGCTGCCTTTCGCGGAGCGGCGGCGACTCTTGCGCGACATACATGTCCTTGAATCGGGGGCAGGCGACGATCTTAGCAGGTTTTCGCCGTCGGACTCCAAAACGGGCTATGGGGTGTCATCTGCCTTCAGGATCACACGCAAGACGTCCTCGAGGTCCAGCGCTCCGGCCATGTAGCGACCAGCGAGGTCGTCGTCGCTGCCCATGTCGCGCAGCCACCCGGCCAAGACGGTTGCACACCAACGACGAGCCTGCTCGACGATCAGCGATGAGACCCGACCGGCCGGAGCGCCACGGCTTGTCTGCACGGCCGCGTGCCGGTCGATGGCGGCAAGGAGCGTGTCGATTCCATCGTCGGCCGTGGCGCTGGTCCGCAGAACGGGTCGTTGCCAGCCGTCGTCGCGACGCGTCAATCGGAGCGCGCCGCGCAGTTGAGCGGTGGTTTTGCCGGCTCCGGGCAGGTCGTGTTTGTTCACGACGAACAGGTCCGCTTCTTCGAAAAGCCCCGCCTTCATCGCCTGCACGTCGTCACCGGCGCCTGGCATCACGACAACGCAGGTCGTGTCGGCGATCCGCGCGACGTCCACTTCGGATTGGCCGACGCCCACGGTTTCGATGATGACACGGTCAAATCCCATCGCCTGCAGGACCACGACCATCGCGAGTGTAGAGCGCCCGACGCCGCCGAGCTCGCCACGGCTAGCGACGGAGCGGATGAAGACGCCGGCGTCGTCGGCGTGGTCGACCATGCGCACACGGTCACCGAGCAGCGCACCGCCGGTCCGTGTGGAGCTGGGATCGACGGCGAGCACAGCGACGGTCTGGCCGGCGGACCGAATGTGCCGAATCAGCGCGCTGACCAATGTCGACTTGCCAGCGCCGGCGGGTCCGGTGATGCCGAGCACGTGCGCGTTCGAACCGGTCTTGGCGAGCGCAGCGACGATGGGACGGGCGGCAGGGTCGTCGTCGTCCAGCGCGCGCAGGAGTCGGGCGGCAGTGCGGGTATGGCCCGACCGGACAGCCTCGACGATCACGTCGACGTCAGACAGAGACACCGGCAAGCAGAACCAGGGGACTTCGGGCTAGAAGTCGACGCCGAATTTGAAGGTCATGATCGACAGGTCGTCGGTGAACGAGCGCAGGAACTCGCCGCCGATCGAGACACGGGTCACGACGATGCGCATGCCGAATGCGGCGCGGTGGGCGAAGGCGCTGACACTTTCGAGGAGCATCAGGTCGGGCTTGATGTCCTTGTCGTTGGGGTAGACATCGATCTGGTGGGTGTTGACGTGCGTGAACGTGAACGAGTACGCGGCCCACGGCTGCAGCGACGCGATGCCAGCGACGCCAAACGCCTTGGAGATCACCAAGTCGGCGCCGACGATCAACATGCCAAGGTCCGCGTTGCCGAGCACGGTGTTGGTGCTGATGCGCGCCGCGACATCGGGAATGCTGACGAATCCGTCGACCAGCGACAGGTTCAACTCCGCCCCGATGGCCCACATGTTGGACTCGAACATGTGGGTGAGCACGCTGCCAAACTGCAGGCCATAAGGCAGGCCCTTGCGCACGCGAAGGGTGCCGGTTTGCACACTTGCGGCGGGTTTGTCGGCGGCGAGTGACCAATAGGCCGCGTCGTGGTTGGTGTCGACCATCGAGAGTTCGTACGACGCTTCAATGCCGAGCGATCCGAGCGACGCCGCCGGGCCGGACATGCGCGGGCCGAGAGCGAGGCTGACTTCGCGCATCAGCTGCTCGTACCGCTTGTCTTCGGTGCGTTCGGTGACCTTGCGGTCCGCGTCGTAGAAGTTGTGGAAGTACAGGTCGAGGTCGCCGGCATGGGCGTTCGCGACGAGATCGAGCGAGCCGCCGGGCGCGGAGACGAAAAATGCGGCGGCGGCCAGCAATGCCGCGAGAGCGCCGGTACAAGCGCGTCGCATGGGCATCGCGCTGCAGAGGCCACGTGGGTCAGTCATCGTCTTCTCTCCGCGAAGCGAGCGCTGGTGGAGCGATTCGTCGGCGTATCTTGGCCTGTTGGCAGGGGCACTGTCCAGTTTCGGACCTGCGAGCAAATGCGGCCTACCCACGGGACGCGCTGTCGATGAGCTGGGCCCCGAGGCGCTGGAGCTCGGTCAAGACGTGGATGTCGTGTTCGAGCTGGGGCGCGACGGCGCAGAAGCTGCCCTGCCCGGCGAGGCGACGCAGGTCGTCAACGTGGGCGCGATCGGCGGCGGCCATCGAGTCGAGGTGGTCGGCGCCTTGTCGCAAGCGCTCGGCGAGGTCTGCTGCGGCTTCGGCGGGGGTTCCGTGGGCAGCGAGCGCGGCGCGGATGGATTCGGCTGCGGCGTCGCGCGCGCCGCCCTCGTCTGTGCCCCTGGGCGGACGGACCACACGATTGACCACGAAGCCACCGAAAGGCAGCCGCTGGTCACGCAGCAGACCGTGCATGTGGTGTGCCTCGCGGAGCGAGGTTTCGCCGGGCGCCGTGACCGCAACAAATCGGGTCTTCGGCGATCGCATCAGGGCGTCGGTGGCGTTGTTCCGCTCTTTCATGCGCGGCATCACGTCGCGAAACGAATAGAAGAAGCTCGCGATGTCGGGCAGGACCTCGCTGCCAAAGAGCTTGCCGAGCAGCCGCATCGCGACCGTGCTGCCACGGCGCAGGAGGCTGTTGGACTTGCCGCCTACGCCGGGCACCAACGAGAAGAACTTGATGACGCGTTCGTTGATGAAGCTGGAGAACGTGCTGCCGGCCTCGAGGAAATCCATCGTGTTGTGCGCGGGCGGCGTGTCCAAGACAATGAGGTCGTAGGCCCCCGTCGCGTGCAGGTCGCAGATCAGTTCGAGCGCGACGTAGTCCGGCGCGGCGGACAAAGCGGGGAGCAGAGCGCGGTAGATGCGGTTGCCGAGCACCTCCCGATGCAGATTCGGGTCGTCGAGCAGGCGCTTGACCATCTCTTCGGCACCGCGCTCGGGGTCGAGCATCATCGCGTCGAGGCGCGCGGACTCCGCGAACGCACCCAGCGACCCGGACATCTTCGGCAACACCTGCAGCGGGGTGTTCGGTTCGAGCTCGGCGCCCTGCAGACCGAGCGCTTGGAGAAGCCGACGGGCTGGATCGATGGTCAGGACCAGCGTCTTGCGCCCGGCGAGCGCAGCCTGCAGCGCCAGAGACGCGCTCGTTGTCGTCTTGCCGACGCCGCCGCTGCCGATGCAGATCAGCAGCCCGCACTCGCTCAGCGATCGCTGCAATAGGTTGGCCGAGGAGGTCACGCGGGCTCCCGGGCGCTGGACACTGCGGCGTTGAGCGCTGTAGCGAGCTTGTCGACGGCGGCCAGGGGGAGCTGCCGGGCGAAAAGGTGAGGCAACTCATAGGTCGGACAGTCCAGCGAACCTTCGAGCATCGGGCGTAAGCGGCGCGCGCGTTCGTGCCGGCCTTCGAGCAGCAGCGCCGCATCCAGCAGCCCGATCACATCGTCGCTGGCGTGGGACCGATCGATGCTCGTGTCGAGGGCCGCGAGCTCATCGCCGCCGAAGAGCTGCGGATACACACCGTTAACGATGGTCGCCGCCGGATGAACGCCATAGCGATCCTGGAGCGCGTCGAGAAACTCGACGGTTTCGACGACAGGCATCTCCTCGGGCAACGTCACGAGCACCAAGCCGGTGCGCCGCGTGTCGTAGAGAAAGTCGCCCATGCCGTTGGCGACGCGGGCCAGCGGGCCGATGTGGAAGATCTGCTGGACCATCTTCGGCACGCCGTACAGGCCCATGATGAAGCCGGTTGTGGGCAGATCACACACGACAAGGTCGAACTTGCCGTCGCCGCGCGGTCCGTGATCTTCGACGAGGCGCCACAGGTGATATAGGAAGGTCACCGACTTGATGGCGGGCATTGCCATGAAGAAGCCGAGCACCGTCTTGTTGCGCATCACGAGCTTGACGACGCTTCTCATCTTCAGTTGTTGGAGCATGAAGAACTCGAGCGAGTCGGTGGTCTCAAAGCCGCGCAGCCAGAGACGATCGTCGACTTGCACCGGCTTGGTACCGAGCTCTTGCCGCCCGAAGAGCGGAGCTGCCCGAGAAACCGACTCGTACTCGACGAGCAGCACGTTCTTGCCACGCTGGGCCGCGGCACGAGCGGTTACCGCCGCGACGGTCGACTTGCCGACCCCGCCCTTGCCGGTCACGAGCAAAACCTCGTGGTCAAGCAGCGATGCCGTGGTGCGGTGGGTCATGGAAGCCAAGGGCCGGTGATGGACAGTTGACGTGGACGGGACGGTTGATGATAGGCAGGCGACCCAGAGTGCTCAACCGACCGGGCCAACCACGGTGGAGCCGATGCGAAGCGGCAGTTCAAGACGACCTGCTCGGTGCAGCCGACACGCCAACAAGGTGCCGCTGACGACGGTGATTGGGGCGGTAAATGGAATCCAGGCGAGGACCTGGGCAATGAGGCCGAATCCCAGCAAGACCGGGAAGTTTTCCGGCAGCACGCGAAGCTGGCGCGGCAGGGGTGTGCGGTTGTTTTCCATCGGCCACGAGACGCCGGTCATCGCGATCCATAGCGCTGACCATGCGCCCCCGACAACGACGGTGATCGCCGTACCGACAGGGGGCAGAAACAGACCGATCGCAGTTCCGATAAGCCAGATTGCGCCGCTTCCGGCGACGTGGGTGATCGCAAGGCCCGCCGAACGGACAACGCCGCGAACAAGCTCGATCGCGAGCTCGGCCGGGTTGCTGCGATGGCTGACCTCAGTGCCGAAGTAGGCTGTTTCTGCCGCCTCGGAAACGAATGCGAACAGCGGTGAGATCACCGGCAGCGCGATGACGAATGTGACGAGGAGCGCCGCCAGCCAGAACACAAGGTAGAGCAAGCCGCGGGCGATCTCCCAAAGCGTCGATTCCCACCATGCAGGTCCGCGCGGCCACAACAGCTCGTTGACCACGCGATCGTCGTAGCGGGCCACGAGGTAGAGCGCGATGGCCCAGAGCACCAGGTAGACCGCCGTTGCCAACAACGTCCAGCGCAACACGCGGCCGTCCTTGCGCACCAGGCCAAAGCCCCCAAACGCCGCTTTGACGCCCGACCAGAAGCCAGCCGCTGGATTTTTGCCAGTCGGATCGTCGTGCGCTTCGGGCATCGCAGGGTCGGTCATCGCAGGGTCGCCGCGGAACGTGCGGTGTCCGGATCGTCGTCAAAGGGGGTCACGAGGACGCCGTGCTCGGCGAAATTCAGCAGCGGGACGTCCCAACGTGAATCACCGATTGCGAGTTTGGGGATCGGCCGCGCAGATTCGCGCCAGCGTGTGACTTTGCCCTGCCCAACCGGGAGCGAATCGACCGCCGGCATCGTGTTGTCGGACATGGGCTGCGCGGCGATCGTCTCCGCGCCTTGCAGGCCAAACATGGCCAGGGCGACCGGCAGCGCCTCGACCGGTGACGCGGAGACAACCACCACGTTTACACCGCGAGCGACGGCGTCGATGAGGGCGTCCACGAGGTAGCGGCGCGCCGCGATCTTGCCATCGAGCTGTTCGGTCATCGCGCGCTGCAGGACGTCACCGCCGACCAGGCCCGCCGCCCAGGCTGACAACGCGCTGGCTCGGCGGTGGTCATGGACGTGGTCACGGAAATAGCCATCGGCGTCGATCTTCTGGGGCCATAAATCGGCGTTTTTCGCCCCGCATCGCATCGTCTCATCGCCGACGTCCCCGTTCCACAGCGTGCCATCGGCGTCGATCGCGGCGTAGTCCCCGGGCTGCAGGGCGTCGACGATGGCGACGAGAGCCCGGGCGCTGGGGTGCCTTTCGATGGTGTCGTTGGTCATGGCGGCTGTGCCGAGGTGGGGTGGGGACGACGTGTATACTGCGCGGTGATGGTCCAGCAACAGCATGCCGACGTCATGGCGGTGACGTACGCCGATAGGGTCGTCTTCTCCGGCAAGGGCAGAATCGCCGTCGTCGTACCGAGCGGAGCCAGCGTCCGGATCACCCTGCACCCTGCGGCCACGTCGCATTGGGCACGGATTCGAGACATTCAGCGCCACAGCGGTCGACACGCGGCGACGACCGTAGTCAACGTGATCGTGATCCTGCCGTTGCTTGTCCTGATCGCGGCCAACGCTCACGGTCTCGCCACGCTGCTGTGCGTCGTGCCGGAGTTGTACAACCTGCCGCTCTTCGAACTGGTCACGGGTGTACTGCTGTGGCTCGCAGCACCTGCGTATGGCTGGCTCCTGCGGCGGACGAACGGCGGGCGGCGGCGACTTCGGCTTCATGCCGCTGAGCACATCGCGGTGCAGGGAGCGACGATCACGGCGCGCTGTGGATCGGTGGTGTACAGCCGGGCAGTCGCCGCGGCGACGTTGGTTTTCGTCGTGCTCGCGACAACCGGCAGCCTCGTGGGACCGCCGGCGTTCATCAACGTCGTGCCCCTCGACCTGTGGGCACACGCTACGCGAGCTTTCATCCACGTCGCAACGGTGCTGGCGTTCGCGGAGTTGGTCAGACAACTGGGCCCAGCGCGACAACTCGACCCGATCACCCGCTGGCTGCACGAGAGCGTCGTCCTGCCTCCCCGCCCCGAAGAGATCGACGCTTGCCAGGCCGCCGTCCAAGCGCTGCGAACCGGCGTCGTGCCCGACCGATATGCCGTTTCGGTTGAGAATTTGGCAGCGGCCGACTAAACCGTGCCGGCGCTGTGCTCTGTTGTCGCACCGCAACCCCGACGAGGACCCGCCATGTTCGAAAAGCTCGAAGCCGTCGTCGACCGGCTCGATGAGCTCGACGCCGCGTTGTCCACACCCGAAATCGCGACCAATCCCCGCAAATCGATGGAGCTGATGCGCGAGCGCGGCTCGATCGAAGAGACGGTCAAGACCTACAAGCGCTACAAGTCGACCAACGAAGAGCTCGGCGAAGCCCGCGAGCTGCTGCGCGAAGAATCCGACCCCGAGATGAAGGCGATGGCGCGCGAAGAGGTGACCACCCTCGAGGCGCAGATCGCCGAGCTCGAAGAGACCCTGCGCGACCTCATGGTGCCGCGGGATCCGCGCGACAAGTGCAACGTCATCCTCGAAGTGCGCGCTGGAACCGGCGGTGAAGAGGCCGCGCTTTTCGCCGGCGACTTGTTGCGCATGTACTCCCGCTACGCCGAAACCAAGGGCCTCAAGCTCGAGCAGATCTCGATCAGCGAGGCGGCGCAGGGTGGCGTGAAGGAGGTCGTCGTGCTCGTCAAGGGCAACGGCGCGTTCTCCCTGCTCAAGCACGAGTCGGGCACTCATCGCGTTCAGCGGGTTCCGGTCACCGAATCGCAGGGACGTATCCACACGTCCGCGTGCACCGTCGCCGTGCTCGCCGAGGTGGGCGACGTCGACATCAAGATCAACCCGGCCGACCTGCGCATCGACACCTATCGAGCCAGCGGCGCGGGCGGCCAGCACGTCAACCGAACCGATTCCGCCGTTCGCATCACCCACCTGCCGACCGGCGTCGTTGTGCAGTGCCAGGACGAACGCAGCCAGCACAAGAACCGCGACCGCGCCATGACCCTGTTGCGCGCCAAGCTCTACGACGCCGAGCAGCAGAAACGCCACAACGAGCAGGCCGCCGATCGACGCGCCCAGGTCGGAAGCGGCGACCGCAGCGAGCGGATTCGGACCTACAACTTCCCGCAAAACCGCGTCACCGATCATCGCATCGACCTCACGCTGTACTCGCTCGACCACGTCATCGCTGGCGCCCTCGACCCGGTCGTGCAGGCCTTGCAGTCCGCCGAACGCGCCGCGCGACTCGCCGCGACTTCGACCGCGATGTAGCTCGGGGCACTTCCCGCCGCGCAGCCGCCGTAGCAGCCGGCCTGACCACGCCGCTCGACCCCGACAGCGCCGCCAGGACCTGGGCGTCCACGGCCACCTTGACCTGCAGACGAGCACACCCCGGATCGTTGGCCAGCATGGAACGCGCCTGCACCGACGCCGCCGCAAGCCGCCGGGCATAGATCGCAAGCCGCGCCAGCAGCTTCTCGGCCTGCACAAGATGAGCTACGTCGGGCGGACGCCTCGGTGTTTGACGCCAGAGCGGCGCGAGGTCCCACTGCACCGTGATCGCCATGCCGCGCGCGGCCCCGTTGAGGCCTCGTTCGCTCCAGCTACCCGTTGTGTGACCGACATACCAGCCCATGCCATCGGTCTGCGTTTGCCGCCCGGTCCAGCCGATGCGTCGCGGCACAAGCACCCACAACGAAGACGGCGGTGGCGACCACGCCGGCGGACGACTCAGGCGCTTGGCTACCTTCGCCAGCCCCACGACATCCAGCTGCGGAACGTGACACGGCGACGCCCGCGCATCGCCCACCGCGCTCGCAGTCGCCACAAGAAGAACAACGGTCGCCACAATGACTTTCGCCACAATGACGTTCGCCAGCTTCCGCTTGGCACCCATCACCAAAGACCTACCCATGCACCACCTCCGCGTTGGAGTCAGATGCAGATTGCAGGAGCTGTGCCAACCGCCGAATTCGACAAAAGCGCTTATATCTCAGAATGTTATAGAGGATCCCGCGAATCCACCGGCGACCAAATCGAGGTCTCGAGACCGGTCCTGAGACCTGCAAGGCCTCGCAGTCGTGCGATCGACGCGCTGAAAATGGGACCTTTTGCGAAAAACGTCGGTCGAGACGTGGGCGGGCGACAGCTACAACTTGTCGTCGCAGCCTTCGAGCGTCTTGTCGATTTCACACAGTATTTTTGCGGGGTTGGACTTGCCCGCTTTGACCACGATCTTGCGATGCAGCCAGGCCGTCCCGTTTCGACGGTCGCGCATCACGACCCAGAGTGAGACCTGTTTTTCGCTCTCCCCGTCCTTGAGCTCGGGTGCCAGGAAGAGGTTATCGGCGAAGTCGTGATACGTGCGCTGTTTTTGGTATCTGCCGACCGACGAGAACCACGAAAAGAGCACCTCCTCGCGCCCCGGTTCGCCGTTTTCATCGGGCTCTTCGGGCGTCCGCTCGCGGATCTTCTCGTCGAATGTCGGCGTGATCTTCAGCGCCGTCGGCCCGTAACCCTCGAAAAGCTCCGCGTCGACGCCGTCATCGAGCACCTGGTCCCACGCGCTGGGCTTGGAATCGTAGGGAACGACGGTCGGTGTCACGCCCGCCGGCCACCGCACGTCGCCGAGCTCGATGCCATCGAAGTAGGGGTTTTCGTTGTAGTACTTGGGCAACATCGCGAAATTCAGGCGCTTGTAGCCGGCGAGGCAGCGTGTCCTGTCAGCGCACACGTTGTCGAGCATTGCGTTGGCTTCGGTCGGGCACATCCCACCGAATTCGCGCGAGTCGGCCACCTTGAACAGCACAAAAAACTCAAACGACGCGAGCTGCTTGGCGATGTCGTTGATGTCGCTTTGGCCGCCCTGGTCCAGCTGGGAAGGCAGCGAAAAGCCGTGTTTGGCGAGGACCTTCTTGAGCTTGTCGGGGTCCATTGCGGCCTGCACCTGGGCGCTGGACAGCGTGGTTTCAGCGCCGGTCCCAAGCGGGGTCTGTAGCTCCGCGTCGACGCATCGGAAGTTGCCTTCGAGCGAGAGCGCGATCGGACAGAACGCCCACGCGTAGCAGAGCTTGGCGTCCCCTTTGTGACCGACAACCAGCATGTCGAGCTTGGTCGGCGGGCCGAGTCGAACTTGCGGCGGCTGCGCACGAACACCGAGAACGCGGAGCTTGTTGATGAGCGACGGTGGGTCGTGTTCGGCCTGGCAGCCCGCGGTCAAGCCAGCACTGAGCACCAGCAGAGCGAGTAAAAACGGCGTGCACCGCGTGTTCGATGCGTGGGTTGAAGCGCGCTCAGGAATCGACATTCGGACGGAATTCCACCACGAACGGGACACGATCCACAAACGCTTTGCCGTCCTTGGTACCGGCGATGAAGCGACATTTGCGCATCGCCTTGGCCGCGGCGCCGTCAAATGGCTCACCTGCGGAGCGCAGAACCCGCGTCTTGGTCACGCGCCCGGACGTCGAGACGGTCAGCAGCATCTTCACCTCGACGATACGACGGCCGACCGGCGCTCCCTCGGGCCACTCGACGAGGCAGCGCGATCGGGGCCGGGCCTGGCGCACGACGATCTCCTTGACGGGCTCATCATCGACCTCGTCGGTTCCGTCGTCATCGGTGGGTTGCTCCCGTGGACGGGTGTTTCGCTCGTTCGCCTCGACCGCCGGGTCGCCAAACATGTCGTCGTCGCCGGACTGGACCGCGACACCTCCGCTGTCTCCTGCGCCATAGGTCTGTGAGATGACCAGGGGCGGCGGCTCGTTGGGCGGCGGCTTCTTCTGTTTGGGTTTGGCTTTGCGCTTCGGCTGACCTTTGCGCTTCTTGGCCTTCTTCGGCTTGGCCTTCTTGGCCTCCTGCTTGGGGGGAGGCGGAGGCGGGGGAGGCGGCGGAGGTGGCGGAGGTGGCGGAGGTGGCGGAGGTTTGGGCAGCTCCACGTCTTTTTGGACGGCCCGCGCAACGTTGCGTTCTTCGGGCGCGTCGACGGGTCGCTCCATGGTGGCGCCCCACCACAGCAAGCCGATGTGCAGGGCCGTGGCCGTAACAAGGCCGATGCCGAGATCGATCAGCCCCTGGCCCATCGGAAGTCCCCTCGCTCGCTGGTGATCCAACACCGGTAACATTCCAAAAGCACACCGGTCGGCGCCATTTCGAGCCTCCAGACGCTATTGGATCTCCTGCTCCTTTGTGTTGATCGCCACGTTTTCGACACCGAGCACACGGATGGTGTCAATGATCCGAACAACGTGACCGTGCGTGATATTCTTGTCGGCGCTCAAGATCGCTTCGAGCTTGGTGGTGCCGGCGGTGCCGACGGCCTTCTTGACGCGATCACGCAGGGCCAACTCGGTCAACTCGTCGCCATTGAGGAACAATTTGCCCTCGTTGTTGATGACGACGCTGAGGGGCTGTGGTGGTTTTTCCTGGCCTGAAGCGGCGGTGGGCAGCTCGACGTCGATGGTCGGCCGGCGCACTTTCTCGGTCACGGCCTCGCTCGTCAGCATGAAGATGATGAGCAACACCAGCATGATGTCGACCAGAGGGGTAACGTTGATCTCACTTAGGATCTCGTCGTCGCCGCCAACCTTACCTGCCATCTTGTTCTCCCCGCTCGATGCGACCTATTGTCAGGCAGCGTCCTGTTTGCCGGCCTTGCTGGACGCGGCATCGGATGTACCCGTCGCGCCGGCGCTCGAGGTGGTGTTTGTGCCCTTGAGGTGGGCGAGCAGGATAGCGGCGAGCGCGCCGGTGTTGGCCTGGATGCGCTTGACGCGGCCGCGAAGCTGGTTGAACGCGACGACCGCCGGAATGGCCACGAGAAGGCCTACTGCGGTGGCCACCAGCGCTTCCGAGATCGAACCCATGATCGCTTCGGTGCGGTTGGCGCCGCCCTCGGGTGCGCCCATCGACATCTGCAGATCGGCAAACGCGCCCATGATGCCGATGACCGTGCCGAGCAGCCCGATGAATGGAGCGTTGGCGCCCAGCGAGCCCAGGTAGCTCAGGAAGCGCTCATAGCGTTGGCGTTCCACGTGCTCGACACCGGCCATGATCTCTTCGGCGGCGGCGGCCCCGCGGTGCATGTGCTCGACACCGGCGGCGACGACACGGGCTTCCATGCCTTTGTAGCCGGCGAGCAGCTTCAGCGCGGCGTCCTGACCTTGATCAAGCGCCTTGGACAGCTTTCCTTGCAGTTCAGCGACCGGCACACGGTTGCGATGCAAGAAGAGCAGGCGTTCGATGACCACGGCCACAGAAGCAACGGAAAGCACGATCAGCAGCCATAGGACCCAATCGGCCCCGAGCTGGTCGAGAATATGAGCGAGTTGTTCAACGATCATGTGTGGTGCTGCCCTTCCGCCGGCGCGACGCGATCATGCCGATCGCCTCAACGCGCTGATTGTCACCGTCATTCCGCGTTCGTGCGGCTGTTGGTGAATCGCGCTCAATCCGAGCGGCAGGACCCTCCAGGCATTGGTCGATCGGGGCCAGTCTGTGGGCGATCGGGCAGCCGCGGGCTGTCGTTCGGTGCAATCTTGGGTCGTTGGAGGACCCGCAGTCGTACGAACACGCGGCGATGTGCGGACGCGAATCGTGACAGCCGCGCCAGACCGTTGCAAGCTTCGCCACGCGTCGGACAGCGACAAAACGCCGCCCGAACGTGTGGGAATCCGTTAGCCTTGGTTCGCATTGGCGGTCAGCGGATCGCCACATGACACGGACGAGGCCGAAGAGGGCGCTGATGGACGCGGGCACAGGCACGCAGTTGGAGGCGAGCGACGATCCGCCACAACCAGGCGGGGTCGACGATCCCGTCTATCGCGAGTTGACTCGCTGGGGCGTTCCTGCCGCGGCCGATTTGTCCGGAGCGTTGCGCGATTACCTGCCGGACGCCGACGGCGAGCTCATCCATCGCGCCTATGACTTCGCGGCCCGCCACCATTTCGGGCAGTACCGCAAGAGCGGCAAGCCTTACTTCGATCATCCGGTCGCCGTCGCGCGCGTGTTGATCAAGATGCGCCTGGACGAAGCCAGCGTGTGCGCCGGGCTGCTGCATGACGTCGTCGAGGACTGTGACTGCACACTGCAGGAGCTGACCAACAAGTTCACGTCCGAGATCGGCCACATCGTCGATGGCGTGACCAAGCTCGACAAGATCCCCTTCAACCGGCGCGAGCAGAAGCAAGCGGAGAATTTCCGCAAGATGCTCGTGGCCATGAGCAAAGACATCCGCGTCTTGCTCATCAAGCTCGCCGACCGGCTGCACAACATGTCGACGCTGCAGCATATGAAGCCGAAAAAGCGGCGGATCAAGGCGTTGGAGACGGTGGAGATCTACGCGCCTCTCGCCAATCGGCTCGGCATTCATTGGATGAAGTCGCAGCTGGAAGACTACTGCTTCCAGTACCTGTATCCGGACGACTATTCGGCGCTGAAGCTGAGCGTCGGCCGCCGGGAGACCGAGCGCGACGCGTACACCAAGCGTGTGGTCAAGCTGCTCAAGAACGAGCTGGCGCGGGCCGACATGATCGGCGTGCGGGTCTACGGCCGTCCCAAGCACCTGTTCGGCATCTACCGCAAGATGCAGGTTCAGAAGCTGCCGTTTGACCAGATCTACGACGCGCTGGGCTTCCGAATCGTCGTGCAGACGGTCGAACAGTGCTACCGCGCGTTGGGTGTGGTGCACAGCAAATTCACGCCCATTCCCGGTCGCTTCAAGGACTACATCGCGCTGCCCAAGGCGAACAACTACCGCAGCCTGCATACAACGGTCATCGGCCCGGACAACCAGCACGTCGAGGTGCAGATCCGCACGATGGAGATGCACCAGATCGCCGAAAACGGGGTCGCCGCACACTGGCGCTACAAGGAAAAAGACCGCGCCATCAAGGTGCGCGACGAGCAGAAGTTCACCTGGCTCAAGCAGCTGATGGAGGTCAACGAGCAGGTCAGCGACAGCGACGAGTTCCTCGACTCGATGCGCATCGACCTGTTCGCCGACGAGGTCTATGCGTTCACGCCCGCCGGTGAAGTGAAGGTGTTTCCGCGCGGTTCGACGCCGATCGACCTCGCGTATTCGATCCACACCCAGGTCGGCGAACACGCGATGGGTGCCAAGATCAACGGCCAGATGGTCCCGCTCGACACGAAGCTGCGCAACGGCGACATCGTCGAGATCATGACGCGCAACGACGCCCGGCCCAACCAGGACTGGCTCGAGTTCGTGCAGACGGCGCGCGCCAAGACGAGGATCCGCAACTTCGTGCGCGCCGAGCAACGAACGCGCGCAAAAGCGGTGGGTCGCGACCTGCTCGAAAAAGCGTTCCGGCGCGCCAAGCACTCGCTGACCCGGGTGCAAAAACACGACGACTTCGACGCCATGTTGTCGGGATTCCGGGTGCAAACGTTCGACGAGCTCGCGATCCAGGTCGGCTACGGCAAAACCGAGGCGCAAAAGGTCGTCGACAAGCTGCTGCCCGACGAAAGCGAGCCGGAACCGGAGCCCGTCATCGCGCCGCCCCGCCGGGGTCGCAAATCGCAGGGGCGCGCGTCGATCGTCGTGGACGGGATCGATGACGTGCTTGTGCGCTTTCCAAAATGCTGCTCACCGGTGCCGGGCGACGACATCATCGGATTCGTGACCCGAGGCCGCGGCATCTCGGTCCATCGGCGCGGCTGTGCTCGAGCTCTCGACAGCGACCCGTTGCGGCGAATCGACTGTGACTGGGACCTGAGCCGAGGCAGCGCCGCCAGCGTGATGGTGCGCGTTCACACCGGCAATAGCCCGGGTATGTTGGCCGAAATGAGCCACCGATTTCGGGAAGCGGGCGTCAACATCCTCGGCGCCAACTGCCGCAGCGTCGGCAAGCAGCGGGCGATCAGCGAATTCGAAGTCGAGGTCAAAGACACGGGCCAGCTGCAGGCCGTGCTCGACAAGCTCTCCAAGCTCGAATTCGTCGTGCGCGTCGAACGCGTCGCGGGCTGATCATCCAACATCCGGTTCATCCCCGGGGCCGCAATCAGCGCGACATGAGCACGCCGACCGCGCGATCGTAGGCGTCGACCCACTCGACGATGCTGTTCTTGTCGACCACAACCGAGCCGAACGCACCGAGCCTCTTGCGGCCGACGATGTCGCGGCGACCCATGTACAGCTGGCGGCCCGTAGCGTCGTAGATCGCCATCACGGTCTTGGACAACGCTTTGCTGGTAGGCACAAACCCGCCGGTCCGCACGCCCCATTCAGCGTACAGGACGATGAGGACCTGGGCTCCGGTGGCCTGGGCGAGCGCGGCTGCCTTTGCGGGGGATAGACGCGCCTTGACCATGTCCGAACGCGACTCAGCCATGATCGGCATGACGGAGCCACCGATCTTCGGAACGGCGACCTCGCGGGCGGGGCCGGCGAGTTTTTGGTATTCGGCTTTGCCGACGTACGTCGTCGGATCGACCATCTTGAAGTGCTTGGAGAGGCGCTTGGCCGTCAGTCCGACCATCTGCGCCGTGTGGCGAGCCATCAGGTCGCCGGTGCGCGCCGTATTCCAGCCCTGCAGCGCACCACCGAAGTCGTTGACGGCAAGCGAGACGATCGCCGCCGACTTGCCGTTGTTGACCTTGGCCGTCTTCACGAACCCACGACCGCGGCCACAGCCCGTGGCGAGGCCGGCGATGACGAGCAACACGGCGATCGCGAACAGGCGACCGGTCCAAGTGCTTACTCGAGCCGTGCAAGGGGTGTGAAAAGCGGGCGACAAGCGGGCGTTCATGGAGCACTCCGATGCAGATATGGGGTTTGCGAGTGCCGCCTTGTAGCACGCCGATGTCGCAAAGGCATGGTTGGCACACGGCTTTTTGACCCGCGGATCGGTCCTCTACAGTGGCAGCTTCGGGCGGGATCGCTCGCTGACATCCGGCGGTAGTTCTTTGGCCATGCCGGCGCCGAATGCGCGTTCGATCAAGGGGCGTTGCCAGCGAATCGTGGCGCCTCCCAGGAGTCGCTGCAGGTAGTCGCTGCGGGCCGTGTTCGCCGCGTGAGAGCAGAGCATCCGGACCAGTTCGCGCTTGGCCGCCGGGGATTGGAGCCGGTCGAAGCGGCGATCCTGACGACAGACCAAAAGCACGACGTGATCGCCCTCAGCTGCGGAGATGGGACCGCGCAATTCGCCGATTTTAAGCGCCCTGGCCGCCGCGGAGACGATGGGATCGGTGGACCGGAAGTGCCGGCCAGGGATCTCCGCATCGTCTTGGTCGTAGGCCGTGTACCGTCGCAGTTGCACGGCCGTGGTTTCATCGCTGAGCTCGGCGACAACAGCTTCGAAGGGCTTGGCGTGGCTCGCCATCACCGGGCTGTCGTCGACCAGACATGTCGTACTCGCCGGCAGCTCGGGTGGTGGCGGGAGTCGGTTGCGCGCGATATCCGCGATGGCTTGGGAGATGGCGCGGCGCTTGGCGGGGTCGGGATGCTGAACAAGGGCGGTCCACAGGGTCCAACTCGCCGGGTGCTTGAAACGCGTCATCTGCTGGATGTACGCGGTCTTCATGTCGCGTTCGGAGATGCCGGCGCAGTGCCTCGCCGGTGCGTAGATTTCCGCCAGGAGCCGATCCACCGCGACAGGCTTGGACTCCCCGCTCGCCGGGTGAATGTCGAGCGCTGCGAGCTCACGGAGTACGAGGCTATCAACGACCGCCTGCACCACGGCGGCAGCCACCAGTTTCGCCGTCACCGTCCCTGGCGCCATGCGGGCACGGATGTCCCGGAGCTGAATCGGAGCGTCGTCAACCGTCGCCATCACGGTCCGCGGCGCAACGTGGGCCGCCTTTGGAGCTGGATTTGGGGTCGCTGCGGCAGACTTGGCGGCGGGTGAGGCGGGTGGCGGCGGCTTTCTCTTACCGCAGCCCGAAAAGACAAGCAGACAAGCGGCCGTCGCGGCAAGCGCGCCCGAGCGATTCATCCGTCTGCCATCAACGTCGCCATCAAGGCCTTCTGCGCGTGCAGGCGGTTTTCGGCCTCGTCGAAGATGATCGATTGGGGTCCGTCGCAGACCTCGGCGCTGACTTCTTCGCCGCGGTGAGCAGGGAGGCAGTGCATGAACACGGCGTCATCGGCGGCGGCCGCCATCATGTTCGCGTCGACCTGGTAGTTGGCGAGGTCGGCGAGGCGCTTCTCCTTCTCGTCGTCCATGCCCATCGATACCCAGACGTCGGTGTAGAGAACGTGCGCCCCCGCGACCGCTTCGACAGCGTCGGTCGACCCGATGGTGGCCCCGGTCTGCGCGCCGATCTGCTGGGCCTTCTGAACGATCGCGTCGTCGGGCCAGTAGCCCCTGGGCGAGACGCACGTGACGTCGAAGCCGAGCATCGCGCCGGTCAGCAACAGCGAATGGGCCATGTTGTTGGCGCCGTCGCCCACGTAGCAGAGCTTCTTGCCCCTGAGGACGTCGGGCTGAAACTCCCCGCGGGGCGAGAAATGTTCGACCATGGTTTGCGCGTCGGCGAGCGTCTGGCACGGGTGCAGCAGGTCGGTCAGGCCGTTGATCACGGGCACCGAAGCGTGCTCGGCAAGCTCGACGATCGTGTCGTGGCCATACAGGCGCGCCATCATCCCGTCGACGTAGCGGGACAGCACGGCCGATGTATCGGAGATGGATTCGCCGCGCCCGATCTGGATGTCCGACGCGCTCAGAAAGAGCGCATGGCCACCGAGCTGGTACATGCCCACTTCAAACGAAACGCGGGTCCGTGTGCTGCGCTTTTGGAAGATCATCCCGAGCGTCTTGCCGGCGAGCGCGTCGCGGAACCTGGCGGGCTCCTTCTTCATCGCGTTGGCGAGCTGCAAGACCTCGACGATTTCGTCGCGCGACAGGTCGGTCACGCTCAGGAAATGGCGCACGCTCATGGTCTTCTCCCCGGCTGGAAGGCGTCTTGGGTTTGCGGATGTGTGTGACGCAGTCCCGATTTGCACACCGAATGGAGCCTGCGGGCGGCACGAAGAGGCTTAGAAATCGTGCTTGAAATCGACGCCCCGCGGCTCGTTCGGGTAGGCGTTGTCGCTCTGGTACAGGCCGCTGATTTTGCCGCGAAGCGACGGCTGGGCCATCCGCTCGTGCGTCGGCTCAGGGGCGCGATGGGCCGGCGGCAGGCGCTGAGGCTGCTCGACCTGGACCGGTTGCTCACTGCCCGAAGACATCTGGCAGCTGCCGTCGAAGAACACACCCTTATCGATGTGCAGAGCGGGCGATGTGATGTTGCCCCGCAAAGCCGCTGGCGCGTGCAACTCGACGCCGTTGTTGGCGAAGATGTCGCCGATCACCTCGCCGTAGACCATCACCGTGCCGACGCGAATCTCGGCCTCGATGCGGGCGCCTTCACCGACGACGAGGGTGCCATCGCTGAAGATCTCGCCGGTAAACCGGCCGTCGATTCGAACGGTGCCTTCGAACGTGAGTTTGCCTTCGAATTCACTGCCCGCGCCGAGCAAAGCGTTGATGTCTGCGTTCATTGGTTTCCTGTGCGGTGACGTGGGCGCGGCCCTTTTGGTTATCGCGGTTGTATCGATAGCGGTGGTGCGATTGCGGCGGAAATCTACCGCAGCGGATCGACGGCTTCAACGGCGCATTTCAGGCCGCTTTGCAAGTCGTTGAAATCCGATCGAATCACGGTTGAACAGGGCCGGTTTTGGCGCGCCTTTCAGGACTGGAAGCGGATCTTCCAGACGTTGACCATCGCCTCGGTGACGATCCCGCCGCTCATCTTGGACTCGCCAGCGACGCGATCGGGAAAGACGATCGGCACCTCTGCGACGGAGAATCCACGTCGAATCGCCCGCCAGCTCATCTCGATCTGGAAGACGTAGCCGTTGCTTTCGATCTCGGTGAGCGGCAGCGCGTCGAGAACGCGTCGGTTCCAGCACTTGAAGCCACCGGTCAGGTCCTTGTACGGCAGGCCCAGGATGGTGCGCGCGTAGGTGTTGCCACCGCGGCTCAAAAATCGCCGGTGCCAGGCCCAGCCTTCGGTACCGCCGCCCTTGATGTAGCGCGAACCGAGCACAAGATCGGCGCGATCCGCGGCGTCGATGAACGCGGTGAGGTACTTGGGCTGATGCGAAAAATCGCAGTCCATCTGGAAGATCAGCTCGTAGTCGTGCTCAAGCGCCCATCGAAATCCGGCCACGTAGGCCCGCCCGAGGCCCTCTTTGGCGGTGCGATGCAACACGTGCACGCGGTCGTCCTCGGCGGCGATCTCGTCGGCGAGTTTGCCGGTTCCGTCGGGCGAATTGTCGTCGATAACCAGGATGTGCACGTGCGCGACGACCTCGTGGATGGCCTTGACCATCGCGGCAAGGTTGTCGCGCTCGTTGTAGGTAGGCAGGCAGATGACGGTCGATTTCATCGTTGGTCCCGGCTTGGAAGGCGGGGACTAATACCCGTCGCGGTAGAAGGAATCGAGCAGTCGCGCATGTTTTTCGGCCATCGCCTCACGTTTGACCTTGAGAGTAGGTGTCAGGTCGCCGTTTTCTTCGCTCAGGTCGATGTCCAGCACGGCGAACTTCTTGATCGTCTCGTAGCTGGCGAGGCCGCGGTTCTTGCGTTGGATGACCGACTCGACGAGGCGGTAGACCTCGGGCCGCTGGACCATGTCCTGGTAGCTCGACCACGGCACGTCGTTGGCGGACGCCCAGCGCTTGACGTTGTGCTCGTCCAGCGTGATGAGCGCGCTCAGGAAGTGGCGCCGGTCGCCATAGACCATCACCTCGGACACGATCGGGTCGTTCTTGATGTGCGCCTCGATGTTTTGCGGGGCGATGCTCTTGCCGGACGCCGTGACGATGATGTCCTTCTTGCGATCGGTGATGCGCAGGTAGCCGTCGCTGTCGAGCTCGCCGATGTCGCCGGTGCGCAGCCAACCTTCGCTGTCAAACGCGCGCTGGGTCGCGTCGGGCCGGTCGTGGTAGGCGCTGAGGCAGTTGCGCCCGCGCAGCAGGATCTCGCCGTCGTCCGCAATGCACACCTCAACGCCGGGAAGAGGCCGACCGACGGTGCCCAGACGGTAGTCGGACAGGCGGTTGAGAGTCGCCACAGCGCCGGTTTCCGTGAGGCCGTACCCCTCGACAATCGGCACCTCGATCGCGTCGAAGAAGCGGGCCAACTCGACGGGCAGCGGCGCACCACCGGAGATGATGTAACGAAGGCGTGCGCCGAGCGGCGCGCGGAGCTGCGGGTAGACCCACTTCCGGGCGAGCTGATGGGCCACCCGAACAGGTACCGGCAGGGGGGCTCCTCCGGGATCGGCTGACTGCACCGTCCGGGCAACTTCCAGGGCACGCTGCACGACCCTTGCCTTGACGACGCCGCCCCGCGGAATGTCGCCTTCGATCGCGGTGCGCGCTTTTTCGAGCAGGCGCGGCACCGTGGGGATGATCGTGGCGTCGATGGCGGTCAGCTCTTCGATGAGTCTGTGCGGCGCGGAAGTGAACCGCATCTGGACGCCGCGGAAGAGGCAGACAAACGTCACCAGGCGTCCGAAGACGTGGGCCAGGGGTAGGTGCACGAGCATCGCGTCGTCGTCGCGCAGATCGAGCGCCTCGACGATGGCCTGGGCGCCGAAAACGAAGGCGTCGTGGCACAAGACAACGCCCTTGGGGCGGCCCGAAGCGCCGCACGTGTAGACGATGGTGCAAGCGTTGTCGGCGCTCAGCGCGGCGGCTCGGGCGTCGACGTCGGCCGCGGGAACCTGATCACCACGGGCCTCGAGGTCAGCGACCGTGACGACGCCATCCGCGAGGCTGGCAACGGCGTCCAATGTCAGCTCCGTTCGCCCCGCAGAATCGGGACCGCCGCGGTGGCCAACAACTTCGAGGCAGACGATATGGCGCAGCTTGGGCATCGCGGCCCGATTGGCGAGCAGCTTTTCGACCTGGAAGGGATCTTCGCAGACCGCGATCACAGCGCCGCTATCGTGGACGACGAACGCGACGTCACGAGCGAGCAGCGTCGGGTAGACGGGCACGGTCACGCCGCCAGCCGCGAGGATCGCCATGTCGGCCGTGATCCAGCGCGGGCTGGTACGGGCAAGAATCGCGACCGACTCACCGGCCTCAAGCCCCAGCCCCATGAGTCCCGCGGCCCAGCTCGTGACTCTGTCGTCAAACGCACGGAATGAGGTGACGCGGCTGTTGTCGACGCCCACGCGAAACACCGGCCGACCGCGATATCGCGCGGCTGCTGCCCGGAACATGTCGACGACTGTGCGAATCGCGGCCATGAGGCATCCGTTGCAAAGGGACGGTCGCTCGATGGTGACCAAGCGCGATCAGGCTGTCCACACCGCAGTTGACAGCAGGCTATCAAGCGGGCATCGGGGTAAGTTGCCGCCAGGATATGACGCCACTATCATCGGCGCGCCGTAGCAGCGGCGTTGTCGCAGGAGCATTCCATGACCGTCTGGGCACCAGCCAGGATTCGCGCGTTCAGCACGCTGCAGGGAGCCGTGGTGGCCCTCATCACGGTCGCATTACTATTGACCGCCACGAGCTGCGGCGGCCCCGAAAAAGGCCAAGTTTACCCCGAGCTCGACGAACAATCGCGGATGTCGGTGCTCAAAGCGCAGGACCGCCAGCGGGCCATGGGCGTGCAGATCCAGTCGATCGCTTCCAAGGACAGCGCCTTGGATTTCTGCTTTGAGATGTGCAACCGCGCCGGTGAAAGCTGCAACCTGAGCAACGAACTCTGCCAATACAGCAAGAAGTTCTCCGAAGCTGTGGCGCTCGTCGCGACGTGCCGCTTCAGCCGCGAACAGTGCCGTCGTCACCGCAGCAAGGTGCCGCGTCAGTGCAACTGCATCTGGGACGAGTAACGCCCGCGCAGACGAATTCACCCAATCGGTCCTTGTATCTGCGGCGTTAGGCGGCTATGAGCCCGCCTCGGCAAACCGGGCGCCGGTCCTCGGTGCGTGAGGCCCCCTTTCGGAAATCTTCGGCCCGTCGGCGCATCTCCAGCGTCAACGCCCAGCGCATGGAGTCGGTCATGACCGAACGTGTTCGCAATATCGGCATCATCGCCCACGTCGACCACGGCAAGACGACGCTGATCGACAAGATCCTCGAGCAATGCGACGCGCTCGGACGCGGCGGCCTGGCTCACGAGCGCGTGATGGACAGCAACGCCCTCGAACGCGAGCGCGGCATCACCATCCTCAGCAAGAACACGGCCGTCCGGTGGCGCGACCAGCCGATCAACATCGTCGATACACCGGGCCACGCCGACTTCGGCGCCGAGGTGGAGCGCATCCTGCGCATGGTGGACTGCGTCGTGCTGTTGGTGGACGCGGCGGAAGGCCCGATGCCGCAAACGCGTTTCGTCCTGCGCAAGTCGCTCGCCCTTGGCCACCGCCCCATCGTCGTGATCAACAAGATCGACCGCCCCGATGGCGACCCGGACCGCGTGCTCAACGACGTGTTCGACCTTTTTGTGACGCTGGGCGCCGACGAAGACCAGCTCGAATTCCCCGTTCTCTACGCGAGCGGCCGCGACGGTTACGCGATGGAGGAGCCCGACGGGGAAAGCGACACCCTCGCCCCGCTCATGGACCTTGTCTTGGAGCATGTCCCGCCCTGCGAGCTGCCCATGGACGGACCGCTGCAGCTGCAGGTCGCCACGCTCGACCGCGACGACTTCATGGGACGTATCTGCATCGGGCGCATCTACCGCGGCCGCATTTCGCAGGGAGACCGCATCGTTCACGTGCCGATGGACGGAGAAAACCAGCCGTTTCGTGTGAGCAAGCTCATGGGTTTCATCGGCATGCAGCGCGTCGACATCCAGACCGCAGTGGCAGGCGATATCGTCGCGCTTGCCGGCGTCGGCGACGTAACTGTCGGTGAAACGCTCTGCGCCCCGGAGCTCATCGACCCGCTGCCCGCTATCCCGATCGATCCGCCGACCCTGGCGATGGAGATGTCGGTCAACGACTCCCCGTGGGCCGGTCGCGAGGGCAAATTCGTGACGTCCCGCCACATCCGCGAACGTCTCGCGCGCGAACTCGAACACAACGTCTCGCTGCACGTCGAAGACACAGCGCGCCCCGAGGTGATGCGCGTCGCTGGCCGCGGTGTGCTCAGCTTGTCGATCCTCATCGAGACGATGCGGCGCGAAGGCTACGAGATGCAACTGTCGCCGCCCGAGGTCATCGTCAAGCAGGACGCGGCCGGCAACAAACTCGAGCCGTACGAGCGGGTGGTCGTGGAATGCGCGTCCGAATTCTCGGGCGTCGTCATCGAGAAGCTGTCGATCCGCGGCGGCGAGCTCAAAGACATGCGCGCCGGCGAAGACGGAACGACCCGCATGGACTTCCTGGTGCCGGCACGGGGCCTCATCGGATACCGCTCCATCTTTCTCACCGACACCCGCGGAACCGGTGTCCTGTACAGCGTTTTCGCCGAATACGGTCCGCATCGCGGCGCGATCAAACGGCGCGACAATGGCGTGATGATCGCCCTGGAGCAGGCCAACG
>Ga0209992_10000260_pt1 | contig 73086 bp, 56 predicted proteins | sample 2SBtaG_2_FD_182564 | JGI IMG/M metagenome (GOLD analysis project Ga0209992, IMG submission 182564) | Deep subsurface microbial communities from Kolumbo volcano to uncover new lineages of life (NeLLi) - 2SBTROV12_ACTIVE470 metaG (SPAdes)... | ecosystem: Environmental > Aquatic > Marine >... | reverse complement strand
CTGGGTGGTGGGCCGTGCCGCCGCCCAGGACCTGGTCCTGGGCGACCTGCACGTGCCGGCCGGGACCGGCCTGATCATGCCCCAGTGGGTCGTGCACCGGGACGAGCGCTGGTTCGACGAGCCCTTCGCGTTTCGGCCCGAGCGCTGGCTGGCGGAGAGCCACAGGCCGCGCTTCGCCTACTTCCCCTTCGGCGGGGGCCAGCGCACCTGTGTGGGCAACCACTTCGCCCGGATGGAGGCCGTGCTCGTGCTCGCGGCCTGGCTCCAGGTCTTCGAGGTGCGGCCGGTGCCCGGCTTCCACCTGGCGGTGGAGCCTTCGGTGACCCTGCGACCCCGGGATGGGGTGAAGCTGGAGCTCCTGCGGCGAGACGGTCGCCGTCTGGCGGCCTGAACCAGGGCACCAGATGGGGTCGATTGTCCGGTCTCGAAGACCAGTGGCGTGCCACCGAACGTGTTGAACAGCCGCCAGGCGTCGTCCAGCGCCATGGCCGTGATCGCCGCGTACTTCTCCGACTGGGTGTCTTCGCCGAAGTCCGAGACCCCGGGGTAGGGGTCGCTGTCCAGGTTCAGGCCCTCGGGCTCCAGGATCGACAGCGGGTCCACGCCTTCGACCCGCGGGTCCTCCAGCAGCAGCTCCCTTAGAGCCGCCAGCGTGACCGTGTCGTCCAGGCCCACCTGCCACGCATTGGACAGCGGTGCGCAGCCCAGCAGTTCGGCGTCCAGCTCGGCCAGAAGCTCCTCGCGGTCGGTGTCGGTCGCGCTGGGCACCAGGTCCACGACGAAGCGCCCGCTGGCGTCGTCCCACCAAGGCTCCGGCCGCTCGGCCTCCAAGAGCGTCACCGCGCCGGTCGCCCGCTTGTCGGCAACCTGGAGCAGCACCGTGTCGCTGGCCGCCCCATAGGGCACCTGGACTTCGAGGTGTTCGCCGCTGAACCAGTGGACCTCGGCGGGGGCCCCGCCCACGAACACCTGGACCTCGTTCGGGTCGTGGATCCGGGTGGCCTGTTCCGGGGTGTCGTTGGGCTCGCTGTGGAGATCCGGGACCTGGTGCCGGCTCCAGGCGAGGGTCTACTGGACCGGCTCCTCTCCCCCGGTGCTGTCCGGCGGCTGGGTCGGGGCTTCGCCGCTCCCGCGGCAGGCGAGCAAGGACAGGAGGAACCACATGCGGTCAGGCTATGGGCGGCCTTGCACGCCAGGTGTCGCAGGTTGTGTCAGGACCGCCAGCTACTTCGCCGCCGCCGCCACCGGTGCCACCTTGACCGCGCAGACCTTGTACTCGGCGGTCTGGGTGACCGTGTCGCCCTCGTCGTTGGTCAGGTAGTTCGTGTTCTGCTCGGGGAAGTGCAGGGGCATCCACACGCAGCCCTTGCGCATCCGGGGGCTCACGTCGACCCGGGCCTGTACGGTGCCGCGACGGCTGGTCACGTGGACCAGGTCGCCGTGAGCCAGGCCGCGCTTGCGGGCGTCCCGGCGGTGCATCTCGATGAAGTTCTCGGGCTGCCGGGCCTGGGCGCCGCTGGCCCGCCGGGTCTGGGTGCCGCAGTTGTAGTGGTAGAGCGTGCGGCCTGTGGACAGCAGCAGGGGGTAGTCGCTGTCGGGCAGCTCGTCGCTGGGCCGGTAGCGGGCGGGCATGAACCGGCCCTTGCCGCGCAAGGGGCCGTCCATGTGCAGGGTCGGCGAGCCCGGGTGGTCCGGGGTCGGACAGGGCCACTGCAGGCCGCCTTCGGCTTCGATGCGGTCGTGGCTGATGCCGGAGAACTTGTCCGCAAGGGACGCCAGCTCGTCGTAGACCTCGGCCGGGCTGGCGTAGTGGGGCATCGGGTAGCCGACGGCCCGGGCGATGTCGCAGATGATCTCCCAGTCGGCCCGGGCCTGGCCGGGGGCGTCCACGGCCTTGCGGACCTTTTGGACCCGGCGGTCGGAATTCGTGAAGACCCCGTCTTTCTCGGCGAAGCAGGCGGCGGGCAGGACCACGTCGGCGAACCGGGCGGTCTCGTTCAGGAAGATGTCCTGGAGCACCACGAAGTCGACGTTGTTGAGGCCCTTCTCGATGCGGTGGGTGTTCGGCTCGCTGAGCACGATGTCTTCGCCCATGATGTAGAGCCCGCGGATCTTGTCGCCGAGCTCCTTCATCATCACGTTCAGGTTCAGGCCGTCGTGGGGGGACAGCTCGGCGCCCCAGGCGCTGGAGAAGTGCCGCTGGGCGGCGGGATCCGAGACGCGGTGGTACCCCGGATAGAACACCGGGCTGGCCCCGGCGTCGTTGGCGCCCTGGACGTTGTTCTGGCCCCGGAGCGGGTTCATGCCCGCCGAGCGCTTGCCCAGGTGCCCGGTCATGAGCACCAGGTTCGCCAGGCTGTAGACGTTGTCCGTGCCGTGGCTGTGCTCGGTGATGCCCAAGGTGTAGTAGATGCCGGCCTTTTTCGTGGTGGCGTAGAGTCGGGCGGCTTCGCGGATCAGGTCCGCCGGCACCGTGGTCACGGTCTCGGCCCACTCTGGCGTGCAGTCGGCGACCGCTTCGGCCACGGCGTCGAAGTTCTCGCAGTGGTCTTCGATGAAGGCCTTGTCGTGCAGATCCTCGGCGATGATCACGTGGGCCATCGCCGTGAGCAGCGCCACGTCGGTGCCCGGCTTGAGCTGCAGGTAGACGTCGGCGATGTCGGCCAGCCAGATGCGGCGAGGGTCCGCCACGATCAGCTTGCTGCCGGCCCGCGCGGCCCGCTTCATCTCCATCGCGATGATCGGGTGGGCTTCCGTCGTGTTGGACCCGATCACGAACATCAGCTCTGTGTCCCGGATCTCCGGGATGGAGTTGGTCATGGCGCCCGCGCCGAACATCGTCACCAGACCGGCGACCGTGGGGGCGTGTCACGTGGCTGCGCACTGGTGGCAGTTGTTCGTGCCGAACGCGGCCCGGGACAGCTTCTGGACCAGGTAGTTCTCCTCGCCGGTGCAGCGGGAGGACGAGATGAAGCCCAGGGCGTCGGCCCCGTGCTCGGCGGCCACGCCCATCAGGCCCTTGGCGACAGCGGCGATGGCGTCGTCCCAGCTGGCTTCGTGGAGCTCGCCGTCGCTGCCCCGGACCAGGGGCGCGGTCAGCCGCTCCGGGTGGTGGATGAACTCGGTGGAGAACCGGCCCTTCACGCACAGGTTGCCGTCGTTCAGGGTCGTGCCGGGCTCGGGGCTGGTGACCCGGACCACCTTGCCGTCGTTGACGTGCAGGTTGAGCTGGCAGCCGACGCCGCAGAAGTTGCAGGTGGTCGGCACGACCGTCTCGTCCCGGTAGTCGCTGTCGAGAGCCGCCCGCTCGGTCATCGCGCCGGTCGGGCAGACCGCGATGCAGCCGCCGCAGAGCTCGCAGGTGGTGTCGAGCAGGTCCCGGTTCTCGGCCGTGGCGATGGTCGTGCCGGCGCCGCGCCCGGCCAGGGTGATGGCGCTGACCGCCTCGACCTCGTCGCAGTAGCGCACGCACAGGTTGCACAGCACGCAGGCTTCGGGGTCGAAGTGCACGTAGGGGTTGGCGTCGATTCGGTACTCGCGGGGTGCATCGATCGCCGGCAGGCGCGGGCCGGTGCCGTGGGTCCGGACCTGTTCCAGGAGGCGGTTGCCCGTGCCGCGTTCCCGCGGCAGGTCGTCCTCGTCGAGCTCGTGGTCGGCCAGGTACATGCTCAACAGCACCTGGCGATGACGCTTGACCCGCTCGGACTCGGTCGCCACGACCTGGCCGGCCTCGGCGGGGAAGGCGCAGCTGGGCTGCAGGCGGCGCTGGCCGTCGATCTCGACCAGGCACATGCGGCACGAGCCCATGGGATCGACCCGGTCGTCCTGGCACAGGGTGGGGACTTCGAGGCCTTCGCGTCGGCACACGTCGAGCAGGCGCTCGCCGTCCCGGAAGACGACCTCGCGGCCGTTGAGGGTGAGCTTCATGGCTCCACTCTAATCGGCGGCGGGTCGGAGCCGGCGCTTGATCGCGCGGATTGGACGAAACAGGGGGAAACAGGGGTCAGGAACCTTTTGTTAAGCATTAGATGGGGCAGCATGGATCTTGACTTCTGGCCGTCCTGACCCCAGGGCATGACTCGGGGATGGGCTGACTGGAGGCTGCACGCCTGGCAGGTCTTAGAGCGCCAATCAGGGAAACTCCCTTCGCCTGGCTTGCTCACGTGATTTTCGGGCGCGGTCCGACAAGGCCCGCTCCCTCAGCCGCCGAAGTCCTCGGGGAAGTGCTTGATCGCCGACTGCAGCGGCAGGCTCGCGACCATGCCCAGCCCGCAGATCGAGCCGGCGTCCATCTCCCAGTGGAGCTCGTCCACGTGCTCCAGGACCGAGGGATCCCGGCTGTCCAGGAAGCCATCGATGGCCTGGCGCTGGATGCGACAGCCGATGCGACACGGCGCACACTGGCCACAGGACTCGTCCTCGAAGAACACCTGCTGGTTCCGCGCAGCGTCGTCCATGCGCACGGTGTCGTTCAGCACGACCACCCCGGCCGAGCCCAGCATCGAGCCGACCTCGGGGGCCTGGAGCCCCTTGAAGTCCAGGGGTGTGTCGCGGAAGGACATGGGCAGGAAGCCGCTGCTGGCACCCCCGGGGCTGAACGCGCGAGGGGTGCCCACGTAGCCCCCGGCCGCCGCGACCAGCTCGTCGAGGGTCGCGCCCAGGGGCAGCTCGTAGGTGCCCGGGGCCTGGACGTGGCCCGAGATGCAGTAGAGCTTGGAGCCCGGCTCCGTCCGGCCCTGATCGTGGAACCACTGGCCGCCGCGCAGCACGATGCTGGGCACACACGCCAAGGTCTCGACGTTGTTCATGAGCGTGGGCTTGCCCCACAGCCCCTGCTGGGTCGGGTAGGGCGGCTTGAGCCGCGGCATGCCCCGTCGGCCCTCGATGGCCTCGAGCAGGGCGGTCTCCTCGCCGCAGATGTAGGCGCCATGCCCCATCACGAAGCGCACGTCCAGGTCTCCCAGGTGGGGTCGGGCCTGGACAAAGGCGGTCTCCAGGCTGCGGCGTGCGGCCTGGAATTCACCCCGCACGTAGATGTAGGCGGTCTCGGCACCCGCGAACCACGCGGCGATCGCCACGCCTTCGAGCATCAGGTGCGGCCGCCGCAGCATGATCTCCCGGTCCTTGAAGGTGCCGGGCTCGCCCTCGTCGGCGTTGACCACCACGTAGTGCGTCGGGTCGGCCTCGTTCCGGACCGCGTTCCACTTGATCCAGGCCGGGAAGCCCGCGCCGCCGCGGCCCTGGAGGCCCGAAGTCTTGAGCTCGGCGAAGACCGCGTCGCGGCCGAGCTCCCGCGCTCGCGCCAGGCCCAGGTAGCGGTCGTCGTCGGCCCCGCCCAGGTTCATCGGCAGCTCGGGATCGTCCGAGGTCACGGCCCCGGGCTTGGCGACCTGGTCCAGCTCGAGCTCGGCGCTCAGGGACACCGGTGCCCGATCGCACTGGCCCAGGCAGCTGACCAGCTCGTGGGCGACGCCCTGGGCCGTGAGCTTGTCGCTCAGCGCCTTGTAGCCGGCCAGCTCGCAGGTGAGTCCCTGGCAGACCCGCACCGTGTCCGGCTTCTGGATCAGCGTGTAGAAGGTCGCCACGCCGAAGACGTCGGCTTCGGGCACGCCGGTCTCGGCCGAGACCTGGGCCGAGATGCCCTCCTTGAGCCCCCCGTGATGCTCCAGGAGGTCGAGCACACGATCCCGTCGAGCGTTCTTCTTCTCCATGCCGTCAGTCTAAGCCGCCTCCGGGCCTGGTGAAATAATGACAAGGGCGTCATTTGCTCTTGCGGGGCCCGGAAGGGCGTGTCAGAGAGAGAAGGACTGACGCCCCTGTCAGCGCTCCCAGGAGGTCCCCGTGATCGGCATCCCCGTTGGCATCATCTACTCGGACCTGGCCGAGTGGGGCCTGCACAAGCTGCTGCACGAGGTCCCGCACAAGCACCGGGACAACTTCTTCAAGTTCCACTTCTACGAGCACCACAGGGACGCTCGGGTGCACGCGTTCGCCGACCCGATGTACGCCGGCAACCTGTTCCAGTGGAACGCCGCTGGCAAGGAGCTCGTCTCCCTGTCCTTCGTGGTGGCGATCCACCTGCCGCTCACGCCGGTGGCGCCGTTCTTCGTCGCCACGGTCGCCGCCAAGGCGGCCAACTACTACCGGGTCCACCGCAAGTCCCACCTGGACCCCGAGTGGGCCCGGGAGCACCTGCCCTGGCACTACGACCACCACATGGCCCCGGACCAGGACTGCAACTGGGGCGTGCAGACCGACTGGGTCGATCGCCTGGTCGGCACCCGCAAGCACTGGGTCGGCACCGAGGGCGAGCTCAAGCAGCGGGGCAAGCTGGCCCGGCTGGGCGAGCGCCTGGCGGCGAAGCGAGCGGCCAAGCAGGCGGCCTGAGCCGCTCCCCGGGGCGTTAGAGGCGCCCCCATGTCCACCCTGGCCGTCGAAGCGTCCGATCTGGGGCGTCGCTTCGGCCGTCGCTGGTCCCTGGCGCGGGTCGAGCTGGCCGTGCCCCAGGGCCATCGGCTGCTCATCGTGGGGGCCAATGGCTCGGGCAAGACCACCCTGGTCCGCACGGTCGCCACCCTCTGGGCCCCCAGCCGCGGCACCCTGCGCATCTTCGGGCTGGATCCGGTCAAGCAGCGCTTCCAGGCCCGGCAGCAGCTGGCGCTCCTGAGCCACCAGCCGGGGCTGTACGAGGACCTGAGCGGCACCGAGAACCTGGCCCTGACCCTGCGCATGCAGGGCCGCCGGGACCTGGACGCGATCCCCGGCCTGTTGGACGCCGTGCAGCTGGATGCGCGGCCCGACCCGGTCCGGACCTACTCCGCCGGCATGCGCAAGCGCCTGGCCTTTGCCCGGCTCCTGGCCCAGCGCCCCCGTCTGGCTCTGATCGACGAACCCTATGGCCAGCTGGACCCCGCGGGCTTCGAGCTGGTGGACGGGCTCTTGGACCGGCTGCACGCAGACGGCGTCACCACCCTCGTCGCGTCTCACCTGGTCGGCCGTGCCGCTCAGAGGGCCGACGAAGCCCTGCTGCTGGAAGAGGGCCAGGTCCGCTGGCAGGGCCCGGCCGGCGACGTGACCCGGGCCTGGAAGGCCCTGCACGGGACCGACTCGTGAGCCCCTTGCCCCTACAAGCCCAGCTCCTGGCCGTCCTGCGAAAGGACCTGTTGGTGGAGTGGCGGGGACGGTCTCGGGCCATCGGGGTCGTGATCTACGCGCTCATCCTGCTGCTGCTCCTGTCCTTCGCCATCGGGCCGGACACCCGGGCGCTCCAGGCCCACGCGGCCGGCTACATCTGGCTGACCGTGCTGACCGCCAGCACCCTGCTGCTGGCCCAGAGCTTCACCAACGAAGTCGAGGGCGGGGCGCTCGAAGCGCTCCTGCTGCTGCCCACCAGCCCGGTGGCGCTCTACTACGGCAAGGCCTTGGCGAATTTTGGCGTGCTGTTCGGCCTGTCCATCGCCACGGTGGCCTTTGGGGTCGTGCTGTGCGACCTGTCCCTCGACGGCTCACCCTGGACGCTGCTGCTGGTCCTGGCCCTGGGCTGTGGGGGTCTGGCGGCGCCCGGCACCCTCTACGCAGGCCTGACTGTGCGCACCGGTGCCCAGCAGCTCATGCTGCCGCTGCTGATGTTCCCCCTGGTCGTGCCCTCGCTGCTGGCGGCGGTCAAGGCCACCGCGTTGTGCTTCGAGCCCGACGTGATGGGGCAGCTCGGGAGCTGGTTGGGGGTGCTGGCCGCCTTCAATGCGGTGTATTGGGCCTTGTGCGGAGTGCTTTTCATCAAGGTGGTCGACGAATGAGCAAGACTTGGATGGTGGTGGCCCTGGGCTTCACCCTGTTGGTGGTCGGACACGGCATCGGGCTGTTCGCGGCCCCCCCCGAGGCGATGATGGGCGACGTGGGGCGCATCCTCTACGCCCACGTGCCCACGGCCTGGGTGGCGCTGCTCACCTTCCTGGGGGCGTTCATCTGCGCCATCGGGGTCCTGTGGACCGGCAAGCTCGCGTGGGACGCCGCCATGGAGGCCGCGGTGGAAGTCGGCGTCTTGCTCAACGCCATGCTGCTGATCCAGGGCGCGGTCTGGGCCAAGCCCACCTGGGGGGTCTACTGGACCTGGGACCCGCGCCTGACCAGCGCCCTGGTCATGTGCCTGTCCTTTGCCGCAGTGCTCGTGCTGCGCAGCCTGGTCCACCAGGTCAAGCGACGGATGACGCTCTCTGCGGTGGCGACCATCCTGTTCTTCGTGAACGTTCCGGTGGTCTACATGTCCGTGAAGTGGTGGAATTCGATGCACCAGGAGATGTCCAGCCCGGAGACCGTGGACGCCACGATGGTGCTTCCCCTGCGCATCGCGGCCTTCGGCATGCTCTTCCTGGCGATCGGCCTGTGCATGGCCCGGGGTCGGCTGGCCCTGGCGCGACTCCGGCGCGAGGACGGCGCACCGGACCTGCCGGAACGGCCCCAGGCCCTGGACCTGGATAGTGGGGCCCCCCATGCTTGATGGTTCGATCGAAGGCGGCTGGGGCTACGTGATCACGGTCTACGGGTTCACCTGGTTCTGCCTGGTGGCGTACACCGCGAGCCTGGTCACCCGCCTGCGCAAGGACCCGGACGCATGAACGAGCAGACCCGCCGGCGCCTGCTGCTCCTACCCGCCATCCTGGTGGCGCTGGGGGGTCTGGGGTTTCTGGCCTACGGCAACATCGGGGACAACCTGGTCTACTTCTGGGAGGCCAAGGACATCGTCCAGGCCGGCGACGACGCGGTCGGGGCCACCATCCGTCTGGGTGGACTGGTCGCCGCGAACAGCGTGGTCTGGACCCCGGAGAGCCAGGAGCTGGACTTCACCGTGACCGACTCCACCGGGGCCTACACCGTGCCGGTGCACGCCCGGGCCGCGCCGCCTCAGATGTTCCGCGAGGGCATCGGGGTGGTGGTCGAGGGCACCATGACCCCCCACGGCACCTTCGAGACCGAGCGCGTGATGGTCAAGCACTCCAACGAGTACAAGGCACCTGAGGAGGGGGTCGACTCCAAGGAGCTCTACCAGACCCTCGAGGAGGAGTTTTGATCGGCACACTGAGCCTGCTGGGCCGCGGGCTGATCCTGGTCGCGCTCTTGGCCTGTGCGGTGGGCTGCGTGCTGGGCATCACGGCGGGGGTGCGGCGCTCGGCCAGCGGTGGCCGCCAGGCCCGGTGGATGGCCTGGGTCTTCTCCGGCAGCACCCTGTTGGCCACCGCGGTCATGGAGTACGCGCTCCTGACCCACGACTTCAGCGTCGGCTACGTCGCCCAGGTCGGGTCGCTGGCCACCCCGCCGCACATCGCCTTCGTGTCCCTGTGGAGCTCGCTCGAGGGCTCGATCCTGTTCTGGGCCGCGGTGCTCGGGGCCTACACCGGGGCCTTCGCGTGGGCCACCCGGGACCGCTACCCGGAGCACACCAACTACGCCCTAGGGGCCTTGCTGGGCGTCGGCGTGTTCTTCACCTTCCTGGTGGCCGGCGTCGCCGACCCCTTCCTGCCGGTCTCGCCGGTGCCACTGGACGGTCCGGGGCCGAACCCGCTGCTCCAGAACCACGTGCTCATGATCGTGCACCCACCCAGCCTGTACCTGGGTTTTGTGGGCATGTCCGTGCCCTTCGCCATGTGCGTGGCGGCGCTGTTGGCCGGGCGCTGCGACGCCGCGTGGCTCAAGCACCTGCGTCAGTGGTCGCTCATCGCCTGGGCGTGGCTCAGCCTGGGCATCCTGCTGGGGGGTTGGTGGAGCTACGAGGTGCTGGGCTGGGGTGGCTACTGGGCCTGGGACCCGGTCGAGAACGCCAGCTTCCTGCCGTGGCTGGTCACCACGGCCTTCCTGCACTCGGCGCTGCTGGCCGAGCGCAAGCAGCAGCTGCTCAGCTGGACCCTGGTGCTCGGCATCGCCAGCTTCTTGCTGACCATCCTGGGCACCTTCATGACCCGGTCCGGGGTGTTCAACTCGGTGCACAGCTTTACCCAGTCGGGCATCGGTCCGGTGTTCCTGGGCTTTCTGGGCCTTGCCCTGGTGTTCAGCGTGCTGTTGCTGGCTGCCCGCATGAACCTGGTGTCCCGCGGCGCCCAGCCCATCACGGACATGGCGACCAAGGAAGGCTCGCTGCTGCTGAACAACTTGCTGTTGGTGGGCATCACCTTCACGGTGCTGGTGGGGGTGCTCTACCCGCTGCTGGTCGAGGCGATCCAGGGCGAGCGCATCAGCGTCGGACAGCCCTACTTCAACACCATGACCCTGCCGCTGTGGGTCACGATGCTCTTCCTGATGGGCGTCGGGCCGGCGTTTCCCTGGGGCCGACCCACCCTGGACCAGGTCCGGCAGCGGCTCATGATCCCCGGCGGGCTGGCGGTGGTCGTGGCCGTCGTGAGCGTCGTGGCGGGCTGGGACAGCCCCTGGGCCGTGGCGACCTTTGCCACGGCGACCTTTGCCGGGGTGGTGAGCTTCCAAGAGGTCCTGGCCCCCGGCCGGGCCCGCGCGGCGTCGACCGGCGAGGGTCTGATCGCAGCGACGATCACGGCGAACCGCAAGGCCCGCCGGCGCTTCTCGGGCCACGTGGTGCACCTGGGCATCGTGGTCTGCGCGGTCGCGATCGCCGCCAGCGGCGCCTACCGGACCGAGCAGACCTACACCATCCCCGAGGGCGAGACCGCGACCTTCGAGCGCTATGGCCTGCGCTACGTCGGGCCGCGCACGGTCGATGAGCCCCATCGCCGGGCTGAGATCGCAGACTTCGAGGTGCTGATCGGGGACCGCGTGGTCGCCGAGCTCTCGCCCCGGGTCAACCACTACGTGGCCAACGGGCAGCCGATCCCGACCCCCGCGGTCGAGAGCAGCCTGGTCGAGGACCTGTACCTGTCCCTGGTGCGGGTCGACGAGGGCGCCGGCACCGCGTCGATCCAGGTCATCAAGCAGCCCCTGGTCTGGTGGCTCTGGTTCGGGGGTCTGATGGTGTTCGGCGGGGGCATCCTGGCCGGTTGGCCCACCCGTCGCTCCCGCGCCCTGACCGTCGAGGCCCGGGCGGCCAAGTGACCGAAGCCATCGACGCCCCGGCCGAGGGCATGAACTGGGGCGTGCTGGGCTTCGGCCTGGCCATGATCGCGGGCCTGGTCTTCATCCTTGCCAGTGGCTTCGGCAAGGACCCCCACGCGCTGCCGTCGGTGCTCGTGGGCAAGCCGGCGCCGGCCTTCACGCTCCTGGACCTCGACGGGCGCCAGGTCTCGCTGTCCGACTTCGCCGGCGAGCCGGTGGTCGTGAACTTCTGGGCCTCGTGGTGCAGCCCCTGTGCCTTGGAGCACCCGGTGCTGTTGCGAGGGGCCCAGGCCTACCCGGGGGTCCAGTTCCTGGGCATCCTGTACGGGGACACTGTCGAAAAGGCCGGGGTGTTCCTGAAGAATCGCGGGTCTGCCTACCCCAGCCTCCAGGACCCCGAGCAGCGCACGGCTATCGACTACGGCGTGGCTGGGGTGCCGGAGACCTACTTCCTGGACCGCGAGCACTTCGTGGTCTCCAAGATCACCGGCCCCGTGAACCAGCCCGCCCTGGTCTCGGCGGTCGAGGAGATCCGCCGGTGATCGGGCTGTGGCTCCTGCTGGCACTCCAGACCCCGGCAATGGCTGGCGTGGGCGACGAGCCGGTGGCCGCGGATCCGCTGCTCCAGGGCACCGATGGCCTCGTCGGAGAGCCCGGCCCCCCGGTGAGCGACGCCGACGAGCTGGACCGCCGCACCCGGGACATCGGGCTGATCATTCGCTGCCCGGTCTGCCAGGGGCTGAGCATCGCCGACAGCAGCTCTGATGCCGCGGTGGCCATGCGCAACCGGGTCCGTGAGCTGGTGGCTGCGGGCTACTCCGACCAGCAGGTCCTGGACTTCTTCGCCGAGCGCTACGGGGAGTTCATCCTGCTGGCGCCGCCCAAGGAGGGCATGCACTGGCTGCTGTGGGTCGTGCCGCTGGGCAGCGTCGCCGGGGGGCTGTTCTGGCTGTTCGCCCGCGCCCGCCGGGGAGAGCCAGCTGTTGCGACCCCGGAGCCCACCGCAGAGGGTGGCGACGAAGACCCGTACCGGGCTCGGATCCTGGCCGAGCTGGGGGACTGAACGTGGAGAACCTGGACTGGAACACCTGGGGTCCGCCCATCGTCGTTTTGCTGGTGGGCCTGGTGGTCGGCCTGGCGGCTGCCCTGCGGGTGCAGAGCGGGCGGGACAGCCGCCCCGTCGAGGCCCAGGTCGCGCTGGCGACCCGCAAACAGTCGCTGCTGGAGCAGCTCCGCGAGCACGACGGCGACCGGCACAAGATGGACGACGCGGCGTGGGCAGCCCGACGCGAGGCGCTCCTGGCCGAGGCCGCAGAGGTGCTCAAGGACCTGGACCAGGGCCCCCAGGCGCTGGCCTTCGAAGAACCGCCCCCCGCGAGCCGCAAGCTCACCCTGGGCTGGATCGCGGGGTTGATCGTCTTCTTCGCCCTGGCCGCAGGGGGGGTCTCGCAGTTCACGTCCGAGCGGGTCGACGACGACATGGCCCCGCCGACTGGCGCCGCCGCCGATCCATACGCCGCCGACGTCGCCCGGGCCGAGGCCGCCCTCGCTCTGGACCCCAACGACGTCGCCGCCCTGAACACGCTGGCCCACGTGGCGATCGAGCGCAAGGCACTCCAGGAGGCGATGGCGCTCATCGACCGGGTCAAGGCCGTGGCGCCGATGGATCGGGAGATGCGGGTGCACGTGGACGCGCTGCGGCTCTTGATCGGCATGGCGGACAAGGCCCAGGCCTCCCTCGAGGCCATCCTGGCCGAGGACCCCGAGCTGTCCGAGGCGATGCGGTGGATGTCCTATGCCCGCTTCGCCCAGGGAGACCTGGACGGCGCCGTCACCTGGCTGGAGCGGGCCCAGTCCGTGGGCTCCGAGCGCGACCGGCTGGTCGCCCAGGCGTGGCTGCTGGAGCTCCGCGCGGCCCAGGCCCAGGCGGCCGGCGGACAGGCCTCGGTGGCGCCTTCCGGCCAAGCTTCGGCGCCGGCTGGCGATGCCCAGGTCTCGGGCGCGGTGGTGCTGGGACCGGGCGTCACGCCCCTGTCTGGCGGCCGCATGTTCGTGCTCGCCCGCGCAGCGGCCCAGGAGCGCGGACCGCCCCTGGCCGCGGTCCCGGTGGACACGTCGGCCCTGCCTGCGGCTTTTGGCCTGGGGGCGGGCCAGCTCATCCGGGGCGGCGACTGGCCGGACCAGGTCTGGCTCAAGGCCAAGTGGTCCGCAGGGGGCGACCCGATGACCACCCAGCCCGGGGACCTGGTCACCGAGCTGATCGGTCCGATCAGCGCCGGGAGCACCAACGTGGAGCTGGTGTTGGCGGCCTTTACCAGTCCCTGAACTGTGGGTCCGGGGTCGGGTACCAGGTCCGGCCGACCATGTACCACTGCTGCTGGATGACCGCCTGGGTCAGGACTTGGGCGGGCATCGTGTAGGACTGGACCTGGACCAGGGCCAGGGCCTCGCGGCGCCAGCCGCGCTCGTGTTCTTCCAGCTCGGGCCCCAGCTCGATCCGCAGGATCGTCGCAGAGCGGTACTGTTGGGCCCCACCGCTGCCCATCCAGGTGAGCCAGTTCACCCGGACCATCGGGTCCTGGTAGTACCCGGCCGCGGCCGCGATGTCGGACCAGCGCATGGCCTCCCAGTAGGCCTCGGCGCCCTCCATGAGGGCCGTGCGCATGCGCTTCTCCTCGCGGTAGTCTCCGCGCGCCTGGAGGAAGGCGCAGCCATTTCCGAGGATGAGGACCGACAACAGGGCGTAGCGCACGTCGGACTCCTATCGCGAGCGCCAGACCGCGCTATCATCCCCGACCCTGGACGAGGTGGCGATGCCAGTGTGGGTCTGGCTCTGGATGCTGGTGGCGGCGGTTGGCGCGCAGGAGGTGAACCTCCGCAACGCCAACCTCTACCTGGAGCATCCCGACGTGCGCGTCCAGCGCGCGGGCATCCCCCTGGAGATCGTGCGGGTCTACAACTCCCGGTCCAACGTGAACGGGCGCTTTGGCTACGGTTGGACCACCAACCTGGACATCGTGGCCTTTGCCGCGCCGGACGGGTCGATGCTGGTCTCGGACAGCGACGGCTTCATCCTGCGCTTCACGTTCGGCGGCGAGCCGCGCGAGCGGGTGATGGTTCGCTACGTCGATGCCCTGGTCAAGGCCCGCCAGGACCAGGACCGCCGGGCCGGCTCCCAGCGCAGCGCCAGCTACTACGAGCAGCTGCGCCAGGAGCTCCTCACCGACCCCGGCCGCCGCGAGGCCATGGGCCAGGTGCTCCAGACCACCAAGATCAAGCCCAAGCCCGGCGACTACGTGAGCTACGACCGGGGCACCGAGAAGCTCCAGCTCCGGGGCGACGGCACCATGGTCCGGAAGCGGGCCGACGGCACCCGGTACGAATTCGACGCCGAGGGCCGCCTGCGTCTGTACGGGGACACCACGCGGCGCGGCATGCGGCTGGACTACGACCGCGAGGGCCGGCTGACCCGCGTCACCCACACCGAGGGTGGGTCCGTGAGCCTCAAGTGGGGCCCGGGCTCCCTGGTCACCGAGCTGTTGGACAACGAGGGCCGGCGGGTCAAGTACAAGTACGACGCCGACCGCAACCTGATCCAGGTCCTGGGGCCGGACCAGCGCAAGCTGGCCTATGCCTACGACGACGAACACAACCTGACCGCGTCTCGCGTCGCCGACGGAACCGGCTTCCAGGTCAAGTACGACAAGACCAGGGACTGGGTCGTGGCCCTCAAGGAGGGGGACTCGGTCATCCGCTACGGCTGGGAGCTGCTGGACTTCAGCCGCTACGCCGTGACCGTGACCGACCCCAAGGGGCGCAAGACCCGCCACGAATACGACGACGAGGCCCACAAGTCGGTGGTCATCGGGGCCGACGGCGAGCGGACCGAGACGCTCCTGTCCCCGTGCTGTGCCAAGCCCCTCGAGGTCCGCCATGCCGACGGCGGCATCACCCGGTACGACTACGACAACAACGCTCGCCTGGTCGGCATCGAGCACCCGGACGGCCGCAAGGTGCGCTTCGCGTACCACCCGGAGTGGTCCAAGATCATCCAGGCGCTGTACTCGGACGGCCGGCGGTTCTTGTACAAGTACGACGGCGCGGGCAACCTGATCCAGGCCGTCGACGTGTCGGGTCGCCAGCTCAACCTGGCCTATGGGCGCAACGGCAAGGTCGCCGAGATCACAGACCGCAGGGGCAACACCTACAGCTTCCGCTACGACCCGTCGGGCCGCCCGGTCGAGATCGCCAAGGGCTCCCAGGGCGCCCTGGCCATTCGCTACGGCGCCATGGGCGAGATCGCGGGCACCGAGATCGTCGAGGGCGACGCCAGCCGCGGCGCCTTCTACGCTGAGCTCCGCGAGGTACTGGCGATGTTGGAGCCGGCGACCGGCCAGGTCCAGTGAGCCGCCTGGCGCTGCTGGCTCTGCTGGCGCTGGCGGTGTGGGGCACCGGCTGTGCCTACCGCGCGACCCTGCACACCAACCCGGTCGGCGCAGCGGTCTACCTGGACAACGAACCCGCGGGCATCGCGCCGGTGCCGATCACGATCCGGGCCTTCTCGGGTCCTCGGGACGTCCGAGTCGAGCTGCCGGGCTACCGGCCCCTGGAGCTGGAGCTCAGGGGCGAGCGCAGGCTCGTGGCCCGGCTGCGGTACGCGTTGACGCATCCAGGGGTGGTCCTGGGGACTTCGCCCCCGCCGATCCGCACCCTGGTGCTCATCCCCGAACACGGTCCGGCGGGAACCTGGACCCCCGAGGACGTCGAGCGCTGAGGGTTAGGGGGCGGTCATGCCACGCCCCCCCGAAGCGGTGCTGGAGCTACTCCAGTTCGTGCCGATCCTGGCCTTTGCCCTGCCGTTCATGACCGCCGGTGCGGTGGACCTGAGCGCCGCCGCGCCCGGCTTCGTGCGGGCCACGGTGCTGGCGGCCGCCGTGATGGGCTTGCTGCACGTCCTCGACCATCCGCAGAACCCCATCCACCTGGCCACCAACGCCTGGCTGTTGGGAGGTGCCGTCGCCTTCACCCTGCCGATCGGGCCCGTGGCGGGCTTCTACGGCGACTGGGGGGCGCTCGGCCTGTTCGCGGTGGTGGGCGTCTGGGGGCTCGGCCAGCTGGGCACCGGTCAGGGGGGCTTCCTGCTGGGCAGGACCGCCACGACCCGGCAGCTGCGGGTGCTCACCCCGGCGATGATCGTGCTCACTGCGGCGGCGATCGCCTGGGCGTGGGTGTTCCGCGACAACCTGCGGGTCGGCGGCGGACTGCCGTTCATCGCGCTGAACGTGGTCCGTCGGGTGGTGCTCAAGCGCGTGAGGTGAGGGCCTCGGGGTCAAGTGCCTTCGTACTTCCGGTTTTTGTTCCGGAGCCGGCCTACGAGCCCTGAATTGGGCTCGAAACCGTGTCCGCCGGAGCAATTCCGGCGCCGATGCGGAAGTTCGACCAGACTTGACCGCCAGGTGCGGCAGTTCGGGGCCACTTGACCTGGCCAACGGTGCCTCTGCCCGCCCTCAGGCCAGCAGGAGCGCCCGATAGAGTCGTCCATCCCCCAGCAGCTCCGGGTGCCACTGGACGCCCACGCAGAAGCGGTGACCCGGCAGGCGCAGGGCCTCGATCACCCCATCCGGAGCCCGTGCAACCACGTCGAAGGGCCCGGGGTCGAGCACGGCCTGGTGGTGGGTGCTGTTCACCTGGAGCTCGGAGCCCAGCTGCTCGGCCAGCCAGCCCGTGGCCTCTACCGGGTGCCAGGGGCGGGCCGGGTCCGTCGGCTGCTCGTGCTCCAGGGCGTCCGGCACATCGCTCCCGATGTCCTGAATCAAGGTGCCGCCGGCCGCCACGGCCAGCGCCTGCAGGCCGCCGCAGATGCCCAGCACCGGCAGGTCTTGGTCCAGGCACCAGCGGCACAGGGCGAGCTCGGTGCCGGTGCGGTCCTCGCTGGGCACGTCCAGGCGGCCCTCGACCGTTGCCCCGTAGTGCCGCGGGTGGATGTCGAAGGCGCCTCCGGTGACCACCGCGGCGTCGAAGCCATCGAGCAGCGCGGCCTCCACCGGGGTGCCCGGGGGCAAGATCAGTGGCGTGCCCCCGGCGCCGCGCACGGCATCCGCGTAGTCGGTCAGCAGCTTCACGGCCGGGCGCACCGGGCGCACCCGGGGTCCTGGCGGCGGTGGCCCCCCGTCACTGAGCCCACAGGTCACGAGCACGCGCATGCCATAGGATCCCACGTCCTCGGAGTGAACGCGATGGGCGGCATCGGCGTCATCACCAACCCCCGCTCTCGTCGGAACCGGCGCAACCCGGCCCTGGCTCGGCAGCTGGCCTATGTCCTGGGCGAGCAGGGGCAGCTCGCCGCGCCCCACGACTTCGACGCCTTGCACCGCGTCGCCGAGCACTTCAAGGAGCGCCAGATCGACATCCTCGCCGTCAACGGCGGCGACGGCACCACCCACGTGGCCTTGACTGCCTTTCTCAAGGTCTACGGCGACGAGCCGTTGCCGCGGGTCGCGCTCCTGCGCGGGGGCACCATGAACACCATGGCGACCGGTGTGGGCATTCGGGGACGTCCCGATCAGCTCCTGGGCCAGCTGGTCCAGGCCTACCACTCCGGGCAGCCCCTGCGGACCACCGAGCGCAATTGCCTGCTCGTCAACGACCAGGCGGGCTTCCTGTTCGGCAATGGCATGTTGGCGAACTTCCTGGAGGTCTACTACCAGGGCAGCGAGCCCAGCCCGGTCAAGGGCGCTCGCCTGCTCGCCCAGGCCGTGCTCTCGACCATGGTGGGCGGCGCCTTCTCGAGGCGGCTGCGGCGTCGGGTCCGAATGCGGGTCACGGTGGACGGCCACACCTGGGACAGCCAGGACTGGCTGACCGTCGCCATTGGCACGGTCGACAACATCGGGCTGCAATTCCGGCCCTTCCCGCGGGTCGTCGGGACCCCGGGGCACCTGGAGATCATCGGGGTCCAGGGCACTCTGGGAGACCTGGCCAAGGTCCTGCCGGCCATCCGGCTCGCCCGTCCGCTGAACCACCCGGCGTTCCCGAATTCCCTGGCCAAGGAAGTGATCCTCGAGGCCGAAGAGCCGATGGGCTTCATGGTCGACGGGGACTTCCACAGCGCCGGCCAGCGGCTGGAGATCCGGCCGGGGCCCCGAATCACCTTTACGTGGGCCTGATCTGAGAAAAGGGCTCAACCTCTCCGGAATCGGTCCGAAGGGGTCATGGTAGCCCGCCCTGGATCCGAAGCTGGTGGTGCGTGCCAAGAAGGCGTGCCCCCCGACTGAGGACTCCATGACGATTCGCATCATTCGGCTGACGCGGCGAGAAGAGGCAGAAGCGTTGGCCAAGTGCGTGTATGCCACGTACGGACTCACCTTTCACCGGTCGTACCTCTACGATCCGGACCGCACGCTCGGTCTGAATTCCGAAGGCCACCTGACCTCCTTCCTGGCCATGGAGGGCGACCGCTGCGTGGGCCACATGGCCCTGATCCGGCCCTACTACGAATACTCCGAGGCCGGCACGCCGGTCGCCGGAGAGCGCGTGCGCGAGGCCGGCCTGTCCATGGTCCGCCCGGACTTCCGCACGAGTGGCATCCAGGCCAGGCTGAGCGCACACACCTACCACGCGGCCCGCGCCGGTGGCTTCGAGGGCCTCATGGCCCGGTGCGTGACCCACCACACCGCGGCCCAGCGTGCCTGTCTGGCCCACGGAGGCCTGCCCACGGCCATGTTCCTGGGCGGCGTGCCCGCCTGGGTTCGCTACGGCGGCGAGCACGATCAGCGCCTGCCCATCTCGACCCTGGGCTTCTACGTGCCCTTGAACGAGGGCCAGGACACCCAGGTCTACCTGCCCCGCATCGACCGGGACGTCTACGAGGACATCTACGGCCGCCTGGACCAGCAGCGCTCGTTCCTCGACGCCGACGACGCCCCCGGCATGGGCCGGCCGACCAAGCTCAAGGTGCACTTCGATCCCCAGAAGCAGCAGGGGCGCATCCACGTGCTCCGCTCGGGACCCGATGTCGAAGACAGGGTGATGGACTGCTTCAACTGGCTCATGGCGGGCCACATCCGCCACGTGACCCTGCTCGCCCCCCTCGACTCCCCTCACACCGCCCGGGCCATGCCGGCTTGGAAGGCCCACGGGGCCATGTTCGGCGGCATCCTGCCCGCGATGGGCATGGGAGATGTGGTGGTGATGCAGGGCATTCGCCTCTCGCGCATCGATCCCGACTCCATCCGGGTGGCAGACCCGCTGGGCACCGCGATCCGCGAGCGCTGCGTCGACGACTGGTACCGGGTCCAGGACCTGGCGCTCCCCACCATGGAGAGCGAGCCGGAGATGGTCCTGCCGACCGCGATGCTCTGAACTGATTTTAGGTTGTGTGGTGAAGGCACGTTCTGTGTCTTCTCCTCCTCGGGGTGGGGGAGTCCGGTCGCAAGACCGGGCTCCCCCTTTCCCGTTACTTTCAGGGGGTAAGGCCGCGGTCTCGCCTAGCGGCTCGTCTTCGCGGTCACCCCTCTGGTCCGGCGGCCTCCGCCTGCGCCTCCGGGTGTTGACGACGGCACCACCCTTCACGGCGGTCGCTACGCTCCCTTGCTGCAGGGATGGGCCTTTCGTCAACACCGCTCCGGCTGCGGCCGCCGGGTCGTCGGAGGTCGCTGCGCTCCTCCGACTCCAGGAGGGATGGGCGCTCCGCGCCGGAACCAGCATCCGCGTCGCGGGGTGCTACGCAGGCTCAAACACCTCGATCGGCTCCGCCTTGCCCTTGATCGCCTGGAATCCGCCACTCCGCAGTTGACCCGCCGCGAGGGCCTGGGCCACGCTCTCGCTCACTCGGACCGTGCCCACCGGGGCGACGCTCTCCAGGCGCTGGGCCAGGTTCACCACGTCGCCGATCAGGGTGTACTCCACGCGGGTCGGCGAGCCGATGTTGCCAGCCACGGCCTCGCCGTAGTTGACGCCGACCCGCACGCCGAAGTCCTCGTAGCCCTCGGCTGCGGCGAAGAGCTTCATGCCCTCGGCCCGCTTGAGCATGTCCAGGGCGCAGGCATAGGCCCGCTGGGCCGGGTGCTCGGCGTCGTCCTCGTGCAGGAACACGACCATCAGGCCGTCGCCGATGCGCTTGTCCACGATGCCGGTGTGGTCGGCGATGACTTCGTCGGTGGCGCTGAACCAGCGGTTGAGCAGGGTCACCACGGTCTGGGCGCTGACGGTCGACGCCCACGACGTGAACCGGGCGATGTCGGCAAACAGGACGGCGGCGTCCCGGGGCTCGCCCCCGAGCTCCAGGGCCTGGGCTGGGTCTTCCAGGATGCCCTCGGCCACGTTGCGGGGCAGGTACTGGGCGAATTTCTGGTTGGCCAGCAGGCTGTCGGCCAGCGCGCGTTCCCTGCGACGCACGGTGTCGAACAGCCGCGCGTTGGAGATGGCCAGGGCCAGGACGTGAGCCAGTCGGCTGCACAGCTGCACGTCGGTCGTGGTCAGGGCGGCGCCGGTGCGGCCCTGGTCGACCAACAGGATGCCCAGAGGCCGGTCTCCTTGCATGAGCGGCGCGGCGATGAAGCCGCCGGTCCCGGTGCCGATCATGACCTCCCTCGAGCGGTCGGGCAGGCCCTGGATGTAGGCGTCGTCGGCCATGACCAGGCGCGGCTCGCCCGCCTCCATGATCGCGCGGAAGGTGTTGGGGCGGTCGTCCTTGAGCACGTAGGGCAGGGCGAAGCCCTCGAGCAGCTTGCGCTGGCTGAAGGTCAGGCCGCTGCTGCTGACCAGCTGCAGGGTGTCGACGTCGCGGAGCAACAGGATGAGCCGGTCGTAGTGCAGGCCGTCGCGGACCGGGTCCAGGAGCTGCTCCAGCAGGTCCTCTTCGGTGCGGATCTGGCGGAGTCGGGCGTCGACGAGCCGTAGCGCGTCCAGCCCGTCGGCCTTGAGCAGGTTGGCGGTCGCCTCGGCCCGCAGGGTCTCCAGGTACTCGCTGGTCCAGTCCCGCAGCTGGCCGATCTTGCGGAGCGCGTTGCGGGCATAGGCCCCGGCTGCCAGGCCTCCCGCTGCGACCAGGACCGCCACAAGCCATGGCGCGGCGCCCATGAACAGCGCGATCAGGCCGCCCACGAGTCCCAGGACCGCGACCGGGACCAGCACCCGAACCCCGTCCGGTCGCTCGATCCAGTGCACCTCGTAGACACACCGATCCGCACCGGTGTTCAGGCACTCGCTGTGGTCCACCCGCCCGGCCGGCAGGCTGAACAGCTCCGGCATGCCCTCCAAGCTGCCCTTGCGGTTCTGGCACAGCAAGGGGTGGTCCGGGACCCCTTCGTCGCTCCAATAGGCCACCGTGCCGTGCCCGGGCGCCAGGTCCACCAGCTCCCAGTTGGCCACCCGGTTCAGCATTCGAGCGGTGGTCTCCAGGCCCTTCATGACCTGGCCGGGGGTGCCCAGGCCTCGGAACAGGTGGTACGCCGGCCCCAGATACCGGGAGCTCTGCAGGTACACCCGGCCGGCCTTGTAGGTGATGAGCGGATCGGTGGTGGCATCGGCGGCCCGCTGGGACAGGTCGATGCAGCCCTGCACAGAGATCCAGCCCTCTGGGTCCTGGAGCTCCTCGAGGCTGGTGCCCAGATCCACGGCGAGCCGCTCGAGCCCCGCGGCACCGAGCTGATCTTCGACCTGGTCGAGCAGAGGCTGCAACAGGCGGCAGCTGAGGTGGCGGCCGTGGGTGTCCACGACCCTCCTGGATCAGGGGGGAAAGCCCCTTCAGCCTATCAGAGCCCGGTCCGCCGTTACTTCCAGGCGGTCAGGAACCAAGCGAGGGCCAAACCAAAGGCGTGGGGATCGCGCTCCAAGGCGTAGCACGCCTCCAGGACCTGCTGGACGTCGTGCCGGGACATGCGCTCCGGGTGCACGATCTGGCGCTTGAAGCCCAGTGCGATGTCCAGGAAGGGCACGAAGCCCAGGTCGTCGCTGGTGGCCGGCTGGACTTCGACGCGCACCCGCTGGAAGCCCGCCGTGCGCACGATGCCTGGGAGGGCCCGACCGACGGTCCGGTTGCCCCCCAGTGCGGCCTGAGACGCCATGGCTGCCGCCAGCAGCCGGTCCAGGCCCGGGGGGGCCGGGTGGAGCATGAAGCCGCCGTCGTCGGTGTCGCAGACCAGCAGGCGGCCGCCCGGGCGCAGGACCCGGAAGGCCTCGGCCACGACAGCGGCAGGGTCGGGCACGTGCTGCAGCACGAAGCGGAGCACGACCACGTCGAAGCTACCGTCGACAAAGGGCAGGTCGTCGCCGCTGCCCTCCACCACCTCAGCGTCCAGCCCGGCGTCGCGGAATCGCGCGGACGCCTGGCGCACCATCTCGGGATCGATGTCCACGCCGACCAGGCGGCCGCAGCGGCGGCCCAGGGGCACGCTCAGGAAGCCCGGACCACAGCCCAGGTCCAGCACGGTGTCCAAGGGGGAGAGGTGAAGGCGCGCCAGGTGGGGGCGCTCGAGCTCGGCTGCGGCCTTGACCTGGACCGCCAGGCGCCGGTGCTCGGCGTCGCGATCCATGGCATCCAGGTCGTAGCTGCGGCGCTGCTCGGGCGCGCCGGCTGCGACCGGACTGCCGTCCTCGTGGGACCCGGACATCCTGCCTCCAAGGTGTGGGTCCCCGGGGGATCGGCACCGTCCCTCTCGGACATGAGCGCGGGCCGCAGACATCGGCCCACAGTGCGCATCCACTGGTGATAGTCTGGCCTCGCACACCCCCTCCCGAGCGTGCTCCGCGCTGGGCCTTGCCCTCCGGTCCCCGCGAGCCCGCTCCCGCCGCGAGTCCCGCATGTCGAAGCTCCGCATGACGCTCCCCTTCGTGGCCTTGGCCCTGGTGGCCTGCCGCAACGATCTGCCCGAGGCGTTCATCACGTCCCACGTCGAAGGCGACGTGCTCACCCAGGGCTGGGTCGAGACCTTCACCGGTCGTGTCACCGACGACCGCACCGACTTCGAGGCCCTCGAAGCCCAGTGGTTCCTGGCCGGGTCCGAGGTCTGCACCCGCCAGCACCCCACCGCCGAGGACATCGTGGAGTGCGAGGTCCTGATCGACCTCGACGCGGGCACCCTGGCCGAGGGCCAGGTCGAGCTGGCCCTCGAGGCCGCCGACGAGGACGGTTCCCTGGGGGCGGTGACCCTGCCGTTGGGCGTGCGGGTGAGCGACGCGCCGGTGGTCGAGATCGTGGCCCCAGAGCCCGACGCAATCGCCTACACGGACACGCCGCTAGCGCTCTACGGCATCGTCAGCGACGAGCTCGACGATCCGACCGAGCTGGTGGTGTGGTGGTCGAGCGACGTGGACGGGGACCTGGCGCTGGACAGCTTCGCCGACGACAAGGGCGACGTGATCGGCGAGGTCGAGGGCCTGTCGACCGGACCCCACGTGCTCACCCTGTCGGCCCAGGACACCACCGGCGCCATCGGGAGCGCGTCGGTGTCATTTGGCGTGTTCGCGGCGAACACCGAGCCCTCCTGCGCCATCACGGCGCCCCCCGACGGCACCGCCTACGACTTCGGAACCGCGGTGCTGTTCACCGCCGAGATCAGTGACTTCGAGGACGGCTTCGAGGGCATCGACGTGACCTGGTCCAGCGACCTGGACGGCGTGCTGGAGACCCAGAAGTCCGACGAGGTCGGCACGGCCGAGCTCGACATCGACGACCTGTCCCTGGGCTCCCACACCATCACCCTCGGCGTGCTCGACTCGGGCGGGCTGGCCTGCGAGGACAGCATCCTCTACACCGTGGGCTCGCCGCCGATCCTGGTGATCGACGAGCCGCTGGCGGACACCGTCTACAACGACGGCGACACCATCCGCTTCCAGGCCACGGTGACCAGCGAGACCACCCTGGTCGAGGACCTGGCCTTCACCTGGAGCTCCGACGTCAACGGCCTGTTCTCGACCGAAGGCGCATCCAGTGCTGGCATCGCCAGCTTCGAGACCAGCGAGCTCTCGGTCGGCGCCCACACGGTCACGGTCCAGGCCGTCGACGACGACGGCTTCGTGGGCCAGGACACCGTCGCCCTGGTGATCAACGGCCTGCCCGAGGCCCCGACCCTGGAGATCACCCCCGATCCCGCGACCACGGTGGATGAGCTGTTGGTCACCATCGTCGGCGAGGCGGTGGATCCCGAGGGAGACGCGGTCACCTACACCTACAGCTGGGCGGTCGACGGCGTCGTCTCCAGCGCCAGCACCAGCGATCGGCTGCCGTCGTCGGTCACCGATCGGGACGAGACCTGGGAGGTGACCATCACCCCCAACGACGGCCTGGGCGACGGCGAGGCCGGGGTGGCCTCGATCGTCATCTCCAACACGCCGCCCGTGCTGGCGTCGGTGGACCTGAGCCCGACAGAGCCGGTCGAGGGGGACACGCTGACCTGCACCCCGGGCACCACGACCGATGTAGACGGCGACACCACCCTGACCTACAGCTACGCCTGGGACGTCGACGGCACGACCCTGTCCGAGACCGGCGACACCCTGGCGGACACGTCCTGGAGCCGGGGGGAGTCGGTGACCTGCACGGTCACGCCGAGCGACGGCACCGACGACGGCGTTCCTGTCGCGTCGAACACGGTCACCGCAGACAACACGGCCCCCCAGGTCTCCACGGTCAGCATCTCGCCAGATCCGGCCCAGGCCGCCGACACGCTCACCTGCACATACACCGGCTACGCCGACGCCGACGGCGACGCCGATGCGTCGACCTATGCGTGGACCGTCGACGGCACGACCGTCGGCACCAGCAGCACCCTGGCGGGCGCCTTCGTGGGCGGCGAGACCGTGGCCTGCACGGTGACCCCAGACGACGGGACCGACACCGGCACCCCGGTCTCCGATGACCTCGTGGTGACCAACACCGCGCCGTCGATCGGCGTGGTCTCCATCACCCCGGACCCGGCCTATGCGGGCGACGCGATGCTGTGCAGCTACACCGGCTTCAGCGACGACGACGGCGACGCCGACCAGTCGACCTTCTCGTGGCGGCTGGACGGCTCCCCGGCCGGGACCTCCTCGGTCTACGAGGGCACGTTCATCCGGGACCAGGTGCTCACCTGCACGGTCACCCCCAACGACGGCGAGGACGCCGGCACGGCGGTGGTCGCGAACCTCACGGTGACCAACTCCGCGCCGTCGGTCGCGTCCGTGTCCATCAGCCCCGCCTCGCCTGCGGCAGAGGACACCCTGACTTGCAGCTACAGCGGCTACAGCGACGCGGACGGCGACGCCGACCAGTCCACCTACGCCTGGTCTGTCAACAGCGTCGCCGTGGGCACCGGTGACACCCTGGCCAGTGGCTTCACCGGCACGGACCTGGTCGAGTGCACCGTCACGCCAGACGACGGCACCGACGCCGGCACCCCCGTCACGGCCAGCGCCACCATCGGCAATACCGCGCCGGCCATCGCCACGGTCGCCATCTCGCCGTCGAGCGCCGTGGTGGGCGACACCCTGACCTGCAGCTACGCCGGCTACGTCGATCCCGACGGCGATCCCGACGCTTCGACCTATCTGTGGACCATCAACGGCAGCAGCGCTGGCACCACAGACACGCTGAGCTCCGGCTTCGTCGGCGGCGACGACGTGGTCTGCACCGTCACGCCCTACGATGGGTTCTCGACCGGCACCGCGCTGTCCGACAGCCTGACCGTGGACAACACGGCCCCCAGCATCACCAGCGTGGCGATCAGCCCCACGAGCGCGTCGACCGGCGACACCCTCACCTGCACCTACAGCGGCTACAGCGACGCCGACGGCGACGCCGACCAGTCCACGACCCTGTGGACCGTCGGTGGCATCCCGGCGGGCACCGACAGCACCCTCACGGGGGGCTTCTCCGGTGGCGACACGGTGGCCTGCTTCGTGACCCCCGACGACGGCGAGGACCCCGGCACCGCCATCGGCGACTCGCTCACCGTCGACAACTCGGCGCCCAGCATCACCAGCGTCACCATCGACCCCAGCAGCGCCGGGGCCGAGGACACCCTGACCTGCAGCTACACCGGCTACAGCGACGACGACGGCGACGCCGACCAGTCGACCTATGAGTGGACCGTCGACGGCAGCGTCGAGGGCACCGGCAGCACCCTGTCCGGCGCCTTCATCGGCGGGCAGAGCGTGGTCTGTACGGTCACCCCCAGCGACGGCAACGACGACGGCACGCCGCTGTCGGACTCGCTGACCATCGACAACACGGCGCCCAGCATCAGCAGCGTGACCATCACGCCGGCCGACGGCACGACCTCGGACACCCTGACCTGCAACTACAGCGGCTTTAGCGATCCCGATGGCGACAGCGACGAGTCGGACATCCTGTGGCACATCAACGGCAGCACGGTGTCGACGGCGACCACCCTCTCCAGTGGCTACGTCGGGGGCGACACCGTCAGCTGCACCGTGACGCCCAGCGACGGCAGCGACGACGGCACCGCCCTGAGCGACTCCCTCACGGTGGTCAACAGCCTGCCCAGCGTCAGCAGCGTGAGCATCAGCCCGTCGGCGCCCACGGTGTCCGACACGCTGACCTGTTCCTACAGCGGCTTCAGCGACGCCGACGGCGAGAGCGACCAGTCGACCTATGCCTGGACCATCAGCGGCACCACGGTGGGCACCACCGACACCCTGGCGACCGGCAGCTTCACGGGCGGAGACACGATCACCTGCACGGTCACCCCCAACGACGGCAACGAGGACGGCGTGGCGGTCTCGGACAGCGTCTCCATCGACAACACCGCGCCCAGCATCACCAGCGTCAGCATCAGCCCCAGCACGGCCCAGGCCGCCGACACGCTGACCTGCAGCTACTCCGGCTACAGCGACCCGGACGGCGACGCGGACCAGTCGACCTACTCCTGGACCGTCGGCGGCACCGAGGTCGGCGCCGCGGACACCCTGTCCGGGGCCTTCGTGGGCACCGACGTGGTGACCTGCACGGTCACGCCCAGCGACGGCAGCGCCGAGGGCACGGCGTTGTCGGATGCAATCACCATCGACAACACCGTGCCCAGCATCACAGGCGTCGCGATCAGTCCGAGCCCCGCCCAGGTCGCCGACACGCTGACCTGTGCCTACACCGGCTACAGCGACGACGACGGCGACACCGACGCGTCGACTTATGCCTGGACCATCAACGGCAGCACCGCCAGCGAGACCAGCGACACCCTGTCCAGCGGCTACGTGGGCGGCGACACGGTCGTGTGCACCGTGACCCCCAACGACGGGACCGCCGACGGCACGGCGCTGTCCGACAGCCTCACCCTCGACAACACCGAGCCGAGCATCAGCAGCGTCACGATCAGCCCATCGGCGGCCGACGTCGGCGACACGCTGACCTGTTCCTACAGCGGCTTCAGCGACCCGGACAGCGACAGCGACGCGTCGACCTATGAGTGGACGGTCAACGGCACGACCGCCGGGACCACGGACACTCTGAGCACCGGGTTCGCCGGCGGGGACACCGTGACCTGCACGGTCACCCCCGACGACGGCGAGGACCCGGGCACGGCGCTCTCGGACAGCCTGACCATCGGCAACACGGCGCCCGAGATCAGCAGCGTCGCGATCTCCCCCAGCACGGTGGTCGCCGGGGACACCCTGACCTGTACCTACAGCGGCTACAGCGACGCCGACGGCGACGCCGACGTCTCGCTGTACCTGTGGACGATCAATGGCTCCACAGCGGGCACCACCGACACCCTGACCGGTGGCTTCGTCGGCGCCGACATCATCGCCTGCACGGTCACGCCCTACGACGGCACCGACCAGGGCACGTCCGTCACCGACAGCCTGGTGGTCGACAACACGGCCCCCGAGCTCGACACGGTCACGATCAGCCCGTCGACGGCCCAGGCCGGGGACACGCTCACCTGCAGCCACAGCGGCTACAGCGACGCCGACGGCGACGCCGATGTCTCCACCTACGAGTGGACCATCAACGGCACCTCGGTCAGCACGGACACGTCCCTGAGCAGTGGCTTCGTGGGCACGGACACCGTCACCTGCACCGTGACCCCCGACGACGGCACCGACACCGGCACCGCCGTGTCCGACAGCCTGACCGTCGACAACACCGCGCCCGAGATCACCAGCGTCTCCATCACCCCGACCAGCCCGGCGGTGACCGACGACCTGGTCTGTTCCTACACCGGCTACAGCGACGTCGACGGGGACGCAGACCAGTCCACCTACGACTGGACGGTCAACGGGACCTCGGTCGGGTCTGCGGACACCCTGGCGGCCGGCGACTTCGCGTCCGGGGACACCGTCTCTTGCACGGTGACCCCCAGCGACGGCACCGACGACGGCTCGGCGATCACCGCCACGCTGACCGTGGGCAACTCCCCGCCCTCCATCACCAGCGTGACCATCGATCCGAGCGCCGCCCAGGCCGGCGACACCCTCACCTGCACCTACAGCGGCTACAGCGACGCCGACGGCGACCCGGACCAGTCCACCTACCGCTGGACCATCAACGGCTCGACCGCAGGCACGAGCGACACCCTGTTCGCAGGCTTCGTGGGCAGCGACACCGTCGCCTGCAACGTGACCCCCGATGACGGCTCCAGCACGGGCACCGTGGTCTCGGACTCGATCGTGATCGACAACACGGCGCCCAGCGTGAGCAGTGTGGCCATCACGCCGGCGTCGCCGGTGTCGGGGGACACCCTGACCTGTGCCTACACCGGCTACAGCGACGTGGACGGCGACGCCGACCAGTCCACCTATGCCTGGACCCTCAACGGCACGGCGGTCGGCACGGGCGACACCCTGAGCACGACCCTGGTGGGCACCGACGTCGTGACCTGCACCGTGACCCCGTCCGACGGCTCGGACAGCGGCACCGACGTCAGCGACAGCGTGACCGTCGACAACACCGCGCCGAGCATCACGTCGGTGTCCATCTCGCCGTCCAGCGCGGCGGTGGGCGACACCCTGACCTGCAGCTACTCGGGCTACAGCGACGTCGACGGCGACGCCGACCAGAGCACATACTCCTGGACCGTCGGCGGGACAGAGGTCGGGACCAGCGACACGCTCTCCAGCGACTTCGTGGGCGGTGACAGCATCACCTGCACCGTCACGCCCTACGACGGCATCGACAGCGGCACGACAGACAGTGCGAGCCTGACCATCGACAACACCGCCCCGGTGCTCGCCGACGCCACCCTGAGCCCGGACCCGGCCTACGAGGCCGACACCTTGACCTGCACCGAAGGCACGGGCACCGACGCCGATGGCGACAGCATCACCTACAGCTATGCCTGGACGGTCGATGGCACCGGGACCGGGACCACGTCGTCGACTCTGGCCAACACGTTCTGGGACAAGGGCGAGACCGTGGTCTGCACGGTCACCCCCAACGACGGCTCCGAGGACGGCGCCGCGGTGGACGCCAACGCGGTCACGATCGCCAACACCGCGCCCGAGCTCACCAGCGTCACGGTCACCCCGGCTTCCCCCCAGGCCAGCGACACCCTGACCTGCACCCCTGAGAGCAGCGACGACGACAGCGACACGGTGACCTACAGCTACTCCTGGACGATCTCCGGCACCCAGGTCAGCACCAGCAGCACCCTGAGCGGGGCCTTCGTGGGTGGGGACACCGTCACCTGCACGGTCACCCCCAACGACGGCGAAGACGACGGCGCCACGGACAGCGACGCGGTGACGGTGGGCAACACGGCGCCCACCATCAGCAGCGTCAGCATCAGCCCCACGACGGCCTATGTCGACGACACGCTCACCTGTACCTACAGCGGCTTCAGCGACGACGACGGCGACGCCGACCAGAGCACCTACTCCTGGACTGTCAGCGGGACCGAGGTCGGCACCAGCGAGACCTTGAGCGGCGCCTTCGCTGCGGGCGACACGGTCACCTGCACGGTCACGCCCTACGACGGCGCCGACACCGGGACCTCGGACAGCGCGAGCATCGCCATCGACAACACGGCGCCTGTGCTGGCCGACGCCACGCTGAGCCCGGACCCGGCCTACGAAGGCGACACCCTGACCTGTAGCGAAGGCACGACCACCGACGCCGACGGCGACACGGTGACCTACAGCTACGCCTGGTCTGTCGACGGCACCGGCACCGGCACCACGGCCAGCACCTTGAGCGACGCGTTCTGGGACCGGGACCAGGAGGTGATCTGCACGGTCACGCCAAACGACGGGACCGAAGACGGCGCCTCTGTGGACTCCAACGCCGTGACCATCACCAACACCGCTCCCGCCATCACCGGCGTCACGGTCACCCCGGCCAGCGCCGGCGCCGAGGACACCCTGACCTGCACCCCCGCCGGCCCCAGCGACGCCGACGGCGACTCGGTCAGCTACACCTACTCCTGGAGCATCAGCGGCACCGAAGTCGGGACCACCGACTCCCTGTCCGGGGCCTTTGTCGGCGGCGACACCGTGACCTGCACGGTGACACCCACCGACGGCACCGACGACGGCGCGACCGACAGCGACTCGGTCACCATCGGCAACTCCGCGCCGAGCATCAGCAGTGTGAGCATCAGCCCGTCCTCTGCCAGCGTGGGCGACACCCTGACCTGCAGCTACACGGGCTACAGCGACCCGGACGGAGACGCGGACCAGAGCACCTACTCCTGGACCGTCAACGGGAGCGTGGCCGGGGCCAGCGACACCCTGAGCGGTGCATTCGTGGGGGGCGACGACGTGGTCTGCACGGTCACGCCCAGCGACGGGACCGACGACGGCACCGACGTCTCGGACTCCCTCACCATCGACAACACGCTGCCCGTGCTGGCCGACGTGACCCTGAGCCCGGACCCAGCGTACGAGGGCGACACGCTGACCTGCACCGAAGGCAGCGCGTCCGACGACGACGGCGACACGGTCACCTTCACCTACAGCTGGACGGTGGACGGCGTCGACACGGGCACGACCGGGTCCACACTCGGGGACACCTTCTGGGCCAAGGGCGAGGCGGTCGTCTGTCGGGTCACCCCCTCCGATGGCACCGGGGACGGCACGCCGGTGGACTCCAACACCGTGACCATCACCAACACCGCGCCGGTCTTGTCCAACGTGGTCATCAGCCCGTCCAGCGCAGCGACCGGGGACACGCTGACCTGCACCCCGGCCAGCGACGACGCCGACGGGGACACAGTCACCTACAGCTACTCCTGGACCGTCTCGGGCACCGAGATCGGGACTTCCAGCACCGTCAGCTCCGACTTCGTGGGCGGGGACACCGTGACCTGTACCGTCACCCCCAACGACGGCGAAGAGGACGGCTCGACGGCCAGTGACAGCATCACCATCGACAACACGGCGCCGAGCATCAGCTCGGTGTCCATCAGCCCGACCACCCCGACCGACGCCGACGACCTGACCTGCAGCTACTCCGGCTTCAGCGATGCCGATGGCGACGCGGACCAGTCGACCTATTCGTGGACGATCTCGGGCACCGAGGTGGGCACGTCGGCGACGCTGACGTCGAGCAACTTCTCGGCGGGCGATGTCGTGACCTGTGCGGTCACGCCGTTCGACGGCAGCGACACCGGCACGGTGGTCAACCAGAACGTGACCATCACGTCGAGCAACTCGGCGCCGACCATCGACTCGATCACCTTCTCGCCCACGACCGTCTACGCCGACGACGACCTCACGGTGAGCGTGTCGACGACCGATGCCGATGGCGACACCGTGACCCTGTCGTACTCGTGGACCGTGAACACGTCGGTCGTGAGCACGTCGAGCACCCTGACCGGGGGCACGGACTTCGTGGCCGGCGACACCATCTACGTCGACGTGACGGCCGACGACGGGGTCAACACCCCGGTCAGCGACACCTCGAGCACCATCACCGTCCAGAACTCGGCGCCCACCACACCAGCGGTCTCTCTGGACAGCACGTCCGACCTGGTGTGCAGCATCGATCTGCAGTCGTCGGACATCGACGGCGACACCATCACCTACACCTTCGAGTGGGACGCCGACGGCTCGATCTACCCGGACGACTTCGGGTCGGCGACCGGGCCCACCACGACCACCCGGACCGACGACACCATCCCGTCGGCGGATCTGAGCCTGGCCGGCACCTTCACCTGTCTGGTCACGGCCAACGACGGGACCGATGACAGCGGCACAGCCGAGGCGTCCGAGACCTTTGGGCTGGGCTCCACCACCCTGGCGCTCGGCGACGACACCGACGGCGGCACGGACTCCGCCTACTCGGACGGCTTCGAGTCGGCCTTCCTGGTCACGGCGAGCAACGACGCCACCATCGACGGGCTCGGGGCCTGGTTCGGCTCCAGCGGGGGCTCGGTCATCCTGGGGCTCTACGACGACGGCGGGAGCGGGCCCGGTGATCTGCTGGCCTACACCGACTTCGAGACGCCTGCGGCGGGCCAGAACGAGTTCCCGGTCGTCACTCCCGTCGACATCACTGCGGGCAACTACTACCTGATGTGGATCACGTCGGGGAACACGACCCTGCGGGTCAACGCGTCGGTGTCGGTGGACGTCTACTTCTACGCGTCGGCGCTCAGCTCGCCACCGTCGGACCCCTTCGCGACCACCACGAACAGCGCGTCCAGCGACCCCAGCATCTACGCGGTCAGCGTGTCCGGGAGCTCGAACACGGCACCTTCGGTCACCAGCGTCAGCGTGACCCCGACGACGCCCAGCGAGGGCGACACCCTGACCTGCAGTTATTCCGGCTACTCGGACGCGGACGGGGACCCGGACCAGTCCGAGTACCAGTGGGACGACGGCACCTACGTCATCGGCCACGAGGCGACCCAGACCGGCGGCTTCGTGGACGGCGACGTGGTGACCTGCACCGTGCTTCCGTTCGATGGCATCGACTACGGCGACCCGGTCAGCGCCAGCGTCGACGTGAGTCTCCCCTGACTGGGCTCGCCGAGAAGAGCCCCTTCAGTCCCCCCGCTTCTCCGCCAACAACTCCTCCGCCCACCGCCGCACATGCCGGTTCTTCACCCGGCCCTTCTGAATGTCCGCGCACCACAGGCTGACCAGGTTCTTGCCCGCGCTCACGTGCCGGCCGGCCTCGGCCTGGGTCAGCCCGGCTGCGCGGACCAGCCACCACGCGAGCACCCGCCGGCCCGGGTTTCCGCCCGGTCCCTTGACCACGGCCTTGAGGTCCTTCTGCCGGTAGCCCGTGACCCGTGCCACCTGGCGCGTCGCCTCGGCCGGCGTGAGCATGGAGGGCGGCTCTCTTGGCGGGATCTCAGAGGTTCGGGCTCCGGGAATCCACAGCCGCTCCTCGTCGAAGCTGTCCGGGGGCCTGCGGCTGCCCGACCGGGCGTCGGTGATCGCGGTCCGGTACCCCTCGGTGCCCCCGTAGAGATCCAGCAGCTCGTGGGTCGTGAGCCAGTCCTGGGTCGTGCGCAGCTCCCCGTAGGCGCCGTGACTCGTCCACCGCGAGTCGTCTACGTGGCGCACCAGCCGGGCCTTGACCGGGTTCAGGTGCAGGTAGAGCAACAGGTACGCCCAGTACGCCTCGTCCTCGACGATGCGATTGTGGAAGCGGCCCTGGAACAACGGTCCGTCCCAGTCGTCCTCCATCCCGTTGAGGGCCTGTGTGAGCTCGGCCCCGAAGTGGCGCATGGCCTTGCTCAGGTTCCCTTGGGGGGTCTCGAGCATCAGGTGGTAGTGGTTCGGCATCAGCGCGTAGCCGTGCACGTTCACGCCGAACAACGGCTTCAGGTCTGCGAGGACCTTGATGAAGGCCGCGCAGTGGCTGTCCGTGGTGAACAGGCGCTCACGCCGGGCAGACCGGTTGTAGACGTGGTGTCGTGCACCGGGGTGATCGAGGCGAAGACGGCGTGCCATGGTCGGATCCGAGCAGGGTTGGAGATCGGGCAACTATAGGGTCCTGCCCCCGACAGTCAAGGACCAGGATTAGGATTCCACCCGGTCCGGGCTAATGCTTAACAAAAGGTTCCTGACCCCGGTTTCCCGCCGGTTTTTCCGGTTGCCCTCGGGTTTCGGTCGGCTTCGGTCGGGTTCGTTGCTGGCTCGGGATCCGGCGGGTACGCTCCACGCCGATGACGCGACCCTGGATGCTGTTCGCCACGCTGCTCGCGGGCTGCGCCCCGCAGTACCGCCCGGGCAATGTGCAGGCCCCGCTGTTCGACGAGCCGGGGCAGCTGCAATTCCAGGGCAGCGTGGGCACAGGGGGCTTCGAGTCCCACGTGGCTTATGCGCCGATCGAGCACGTGGGCGTGCACCTGGGCACCCAGGTGGGTTTCTTCGGGGGCACGGCCGGGGCGGGCACGGCCAGCACCGGGCCCTACCTGGAGGGCACGGTGGGCCTCGGCACCTGGCTCGCCGGCGGTCCACTGGGGCAGGGCAAGCGCTTCAAGCTGGAGCCTCGTCTCTCCTTCTGGGCCGAGGCGGCGGTGGGCCACGCGGATTCGACTCTGACGGTCCAGTGGAGCTCGGGCTCCACGAGCCAGGTCCGCTACGTGGGTAATTTCGTGCACGGCACCCTCCAGGGCGTCGCGGCACTGGAGGGCCCCTGGGCGGCCTTTGGCCTGGTCATGCGGGGCACTGGCTACAACGTCTGGCACACCGACGAGAGCGCCAGCTCGGTGCCCAGCACCCAGCTGGCCTTCCTGGAGCCGACGCTCTTCCTGCGGGCGGGCCCCGAGACCCTGCGCTTCGAGGCCCAGGTGGGCATCTGGTTCCCGATCTACGTCCAGGGCGAGACCGGCATCCCCTGGCCGCTCACCATGACCTTCGGCCTGATCTGGCAGCCGGCCCTGGGGGACCCGTAGCTAGACCCGCCGCACCTCGTGCAGCTCGTTACCGCACAGCAGCTGATCGCCGGGCTCGAGCACGATGGGGTCCCCGGCCTCGGGCGCGGTCTGGAAGCCCCCGCCCCCCCGCGCGATGAAGAAGGGCTCATAGGAGCCGTCGGGCTTGCGGTAGGTGCCCAGGTAGTCGGTGATGCTGAGCTGGGACGCGGACCAGGTGACGGTCAGGCGGACCCGCCCGAGCTGCAGCGTCCGGGGGACCTTGCGCGGCATGCCCTTGACGAACAAGGCAGCGGTCAGCGCGTCCTCGAGGTCGATGGCCAACAGACGGGCTCGCGGGTCCGGCAGCCCGGACTGGGATCGCACCGAGAGCCCCACCGCGAAGTCCTCTTCGCCGTCGACGTCCCGGCGCAGGACCTCGATGCGCGCCCCGTCCAGGTCCTTGCTGTCGGCGACCTCCTCGTCGTCGACCAGCAAGCGACACTCGCTGGGGTTCAGCAGGACGGCCTGGCCCTTGCGACCGCGCACCTTGAGGCTCAGGTAGTCCTGGCGCAGGAAGGTCTGGCCTGGCTCCGAGCGGGCTTCGGGGATGGCGATGGGGCTGCCCCGGTGGTTGGACAGGGTCACGGTCCCGGACACCATCCAGCCCAGCTGGACCAGGCGCCCGGGCCGGGCCAGTTCGACCTGCCACGTGCCCTCGTCGACGAAGACCACCGGGATCTGGTCGGAGCTCTGGACCGGCGGGAGCGCGTCCTGGAGCGCCTGGGGAACGACTGGCGCCTCGAGCCCGAGGATCGAGTCGAAGCGCTCGACCGTCAGGTTCACCGGCGGCGGCGCTGGCCCCCGCTCTCCCAAGCCGTGAGCCGCGGGCAGGTCCCCGGGCGAGGCAGGCCGGATCGACTGCTTGCGCGGATCCGGCTTCGCGGGCTCCGGCGGCGGCTTGGGGATCTCGATGTCGGTGACGGCGTCCGCCGAGGTGGGGTCTTCGTAGATCGCCAGCGGCGCGGGCTCGCCGGGCAGCGGCGTCGGATGCTTGGGCCGGTCCGGCTCGGAGGGCTCGGGCGCCGGCTCGATCTTGCGGAGGGCTTCCTTGATCGCCGCGCCGCGGGTGGACATGGTGTCCTCGTCGACCGCCCCTGCCAGATCCGTCGGGGTCAGCTGGAGCGGGCGGTTCGGCACCTCGTCCTGGGAGAACTGGACCTCGAAGAGGCAGTTGCCCACCAGCACCTCGTCGCCCGGCCGGAGGTCCGCGTCACGGGGTCCGGTGGCGCCCTTGGTCGGGTGCAGGGTGGTGATGCGCTTGCCCCTGCGCACGAAGGTGTAGCAGTGCCGGGCGAGGGACTTGAGCTTGGGCCCACTGGTGAGGTCCAGCTCGGCGTGCTCGGACGCGACCATGATCGAGTCGGTGTAGAAGCGGTCCTTGGGGATGTCCCCGGACCGGCTGCGCACGCTGGCCCCGCTGGCGTTCGACAGCCACTGGATGTTGTCGTTGACCGGCTCGTCGGGCAGGTTGACGCGGCACCGGCGGTCCCGCCCGATGCGGTAGCTGCCGCCGAACAACAGGTGGGTGCTGCTGGCGGGTCGCAGGATCTCACCCAGGTAGGGCCAGCCGTCGGCGCGGACCCGAGACAGGTCCCGGTACACCAGCTCCTGGTCGCCGACCTTGAGGTGGGCGCTGCCGGTCATCGGCAGCGCCTGACCCAGCGGGGGCACCTCGCCGTCGACCATCACGCCGTCGTCTTCGATGACCAGGGAGACCTGGTTGCGCCGGACCTGGAAGGTGGCGGCGACCTGGGCCATCGACGTGCCCAGCTGGCCCGTGGGGCCCACGTAGACGTCGTAGCCCTCCATGAAGCGGTTGAAGTGCACCCGCTGGAGCAGTGCGCCCCGCTCCCGCAGGCTCAACAAGCGCTCGTTGTTGACCACCTCGGGCACGATGGTGTGGTGGCCCGCCATCGACGCCAGATCGGGCGCCGAGCTGCCGGCCGCGCCAGGGTTGGTCGCGGCTCGCTGGGGGGTGGCCTGGGTCGGCCGGGGGGGCTCGTGCAGACCGCTGAGCGCCGGCTTGGCCTGGGTCGTGGCGTCTGCCACGTTGGTCTCGAGCACGGCCAGCACCATGTAGGCCACGACCTGGCCACCCCGAGCCGAGAGCGTGAGCACCGCCGGCCGACCGGGCTGTTCGTCGCAGGTGACCTCGTACTTGGCCTGCAGGTCCGGGTTGATCACGTGGACGAAGCTTCCGTCCTGGTACTGCTGCAGCCGGTAGAGGGCCGGTTCCTTGAGCGCCGGGTGGCTGAAGTTGTCCAGCCAGTGGTTGCCCAGGGTGAACAACAGCTGATCCGAGTACAGGGTGCCGACGTCCTGGTAGCCCTGCCACACGCCGGGCACGTTCAGGTAGACCGAGATCACCGGACGGCTGCGGCTGAGCGGCGCCGTGTACAGGTTGGGCAGGAGCGCCGTCACGTACTCGCCGTCGATCAGCCCCAGGCTGGCGCCGCCCATCTCGGCGCCGCCGTCCACGACGAACCGGAACCGCGCGGTCCGGTCCGAGAACGGCAGCCGCAGGCGCTCCTTGTTGCAGAAGGTCTTGAGCCGCTCGCCGAGCACCCGCGCGGCCTCGTCTTCCCAGGGTTCGTTCACCCGGTTGAAGGCCCGGGCCTGGTCCTCCTTGTTCAGCACGATCAACAGATCGGTGAACCCGGCCACGCCGTCTCCACGCTCGGCCAGCAGGTGCGCGCGCAGGCCACACCGGCGGCGATTCGGCGAGCGCGTGGTCCAGATCAGCTCGGGATTGGCGATGAAGTCGCCCTCGGTCCGGCTGAGACGCATCCGCTGGTGGTAGAAGCTCTCTGGCCCCCCGCTGCCGCTCAATTCGTCCACCGAACCGGACAGCCCCCGGGTCGCGGCCGGGGAGATGAGTCGGGAGAGCCAGTCGGTGATCTGCATGAGCTGCCTGGGACGCTGTGAACCCAGGAAGCCTATCCCAACCCGACTCCAGGGCGCAGGGCCGCCGCGAGGGGTCATCCGAGGATAGGGGGCTCGACCTTCTGGAGGTCCCATGGCGACCGTGCGTCCCTTCACCGGCCTGCGGGCCTCAGTGGCCCTGGCCGACCAGGTCCTGGCCCCCCCCTACGACGTGGTCAGCGAGGCCGAGGCCCGAGCGATCGTCGCCGGCAACCCGAACTCCTTCCTCCGGGTCACCCGGTCCGAGGTCGACCTGCCCCAGGGCAGTGACAGTCACGGTCCGCAGGCCTACCAGCAGGCCGCCGCCACCCTCCGCCGCTTCGCCGACGAGGGCGTGCTGGTCCGGGACCCGGAGCCATCGTTCTACGTCTACGCCCAGCAGATGGGGGACCATCGCCAGGCAGGCCTGATGGCCCTGTGCTCCTGCAGCGAGTACGACCGCGGCATCGTGCGCAAGCACGAGTTCACCCGGCCCGACAAGGAACAGGATCGGACGGACCACATCCTGACGCTCCAGGCCCAGACGGGGCTGGTGTTCCTGGCCCACCGTCAGACCGAGACCATCGCGGCGCTGCACACGGCAGCGGCTCGACTGGACCCACTGTTCAGCGTGACCACCGCCGACGGCGTCGTGCACAGCCTCACCCGCATCGATGCACCCGACCAGGTCGCGGCCTGGGCCCAGGCCTTTGCTGCGCTGCCAGTGCTCTACATCGCCGACGGCCACCACCGCTCGGCGGCCGCGTCCCGCGCTTCGGCCGCCCACGACGGAGCGGGCTCCTGGGGTCGCTTCCTGTGCGGCATCTTCCCCGACGACCGGCTCCAGGTCCTGGCGTACAACCGGCTGGTCGCGGACCTGCAGGGCCGCTCGCCTGCACAGTTCCTCGACGCGCTGTCCCAGGACTTCGCCATCACCTCAGGCGTGGCAGCGGCCCCGGACCGTCGGGGCTGTCTGCACATGTACCTGGACGGCGCCTGGCACCGGCTCTCTCCTCGCGACGGCGTCGTCGACGCGGGCGACCCGGTCGCCTCTCTCGACGTGGCGGTGCTCCAGGACCGGGTGCTCGAGCCCTTGTTGGGCATCGCGGACCCCCGCCGGGACACCCGCGTCCGGTTCGTGGGCGGCATCCGCGGCACCGACGCTCTGGCCGCTGCGGTCGACTCGGGCACCGCGGCCGTGGCCTTCAGTCTGTTCCCGACGGGCCTGGACCAGCTCTTCGACGTGGCCGACGCCGGTCACGTCATGCCCCCCAAGAGCACCTGGTTCGAGCCCAAGCTGGCCGGCGGCGTGCTGGTGCACGCCCTGGATTGATCAGAGGGTCGGCACGGCCTGCACGGAGAGCACGGTGCCTTCCTGGGACGCCCGGGCGGCCGCGGCGACCAGGTCCTGGGCCAGGATGTACAGGTCCCGCGTCGCACGGCCGGTCTGCACGGTGGCCGACCAGAGGGAGCTGGGGCGTTCGGGGGCCGGCTCCGCCTGGGGCACGGGTGCTGGCGCCGGAGGGGCCGGCACCACGACGGTCGCTGGCGCCTGGGGTGTCTCCGGCGGGGCCACGAGCTCCGGTGGCACCCCGGTGTCGGTCTTGCGATCGAAGACGATGCGGACCGGCGGGGCCTTCTTGTGGATGCGGCGGCGGGGTCGGGGCGCGGGTTCCGGCTCGACCGGCGCGACCGCCGGCCGCTCCTCGGTCTTGACGATGCGCCGCCGGGGTCGCGGATCCGGCTCGGCGGCCGCGGTCGCTGGGGCCGGGGCTGCCGGGGCCGCGGGCAGCTCAGGCCGCTCGGCCAAGGGCGCGGGTCCCTGGGTCTCGATGACCTGGGCCCGAGTTCCCTTGCGGACCACGACCACCGCTGGCGCCGGCTCGAAGCGGCGCTTCTTGCGCACCCGGGGCTCTGTCCGTGGGGCTGGGAGCCCGGCCGGGGTGGCCGGCGGCGCGACCGGCGGCGGCTGAGGTTGCTCTGCGACCGGCTCTGACTGGAAGGGGGGGATGTTCCGGCGGCGCCGTGCCCCGGCGATGACCTCGGCCGTGGTCCCGAGGCTCTCGGCCAGCGCGGCATCGGGTTCCTGGCCCAGGCGGACAAGCTGGCTGCGCAGGGACTCGGGCTCCTGGGTCAGCCCGCTGCGCTGAGCGGCCCGGCGCAGGCGGCGCGGATTGGTGTCGAACCGGCGAGCCAGCTCTCGAAGGGAGATGGTGCCATAGGCCGCCACGAATTCGGGCCACCAGGAGGCGGTCTCGGCGGACTCGTCCCTTCGATCGTCGCTCATGCGTCCTCCGACGTGCGCCTTAACCGGCTCAGCCTTCGGGCCAGGTGAGCCGCGAGCCGATTCGGTGGTTTTCGTTAGAGGGCGCTGCATGCGCTGGTTGACCCTCTTGATCCTCCTCCTGTCGGGGCCTGTCCAGGCCCAGTCGGGGCCGTCCTGTGCCAGTCCCCACCACGCGGCCTGGACCCACCTGTACTACCTCCAGGTCGACAGCTTCGACCGCGACGCGGCTGGCACCTGCTTCGGCCTGCCGGCCGAGCGGGCGTCCGAGGCCTCGCGGCTGGCCGTGCAGCTCAAGGACGTGCTCGACGCGAGGGGCCTGTTCGTGCCTGTGGACGACCTGTCCAAGGACCCGGACTACGGGGTCGCCGATGGCGATCCCCGGGTGATCCTGCACCCCGACCTGCCCCAGGTCGCGCTGGTCAAGCACGGAGACGACTGGGTCTACTCGCCGGCGACCATCGCCGCGATCCCGATGCTCTACAAGCGCACCTTCTCCCCGGCGGTGCGGCAGCTGCGGGACGGTCTGCCCGGGTTCTTCAGCCTGGAGCTCGCCGGCTTCGCCTTGTGGCAGGCCCTCTTCTTCACCCTGCTGCTCGGCATCGGCTGGCTCGCGGGTCGGGCGGTCAACTGGCTGCTCAAGGGCCGCCTGCAGTCCTGGGCCGACGCCCTGGGCCTGAGCCTGAACCTGGCGGTGTTCGAGCGCACCCGCCGGCCGATGCGCTGGCTGGTGATGGGCCTGGTGGTCTGGTGGCGCTCCCCGGACCTGCTGCTGTCAGTGGGCGCGTCCGGCGCGGTGCTGTTCGTGTGCAAGACGCTGGTCAGCGTCTCGGTCGTGCTGATCACCATGCGCTGGATCGACGTCTTCGCGGGGGTCTTCAAGGACCGCGCCGACGGCACCGAGACCCGCATGGACGATCAGCTGATCCCGCTGGTCTCCCGCTTCCTCAAGCTCGCCAGCGTGCTGCTCGGGCTGGTCTGGGTCCTGGAGAACATGGGCGTCGACGTGGGCTCCCTGGTCGCCGGTCTGGGCATCGGTGGTCTGGCGGTGGCCTTGGCGGCCAAGGACACCCTGGCCAATGTCTTCGGGTCGCTGACCATCTTCGGGGACCGGCCCTTCCAGATCGGCGACTGGGTCGTGCTGGGCAACGGGGTCGAGGGCGTGGTCGAAGAGGTCGGCTTTCGCTCCACCCGGGTCCGCACGTTCTACAACTCGCTGGTCACCGTGCCGAACTCCGTGGTCGCCAACAGCAAGGTCGACAACATGGGGCATCGCCAATACCGCCGCTTCAAGACCACCATCGGCGTCACCTACGACACGCCGCCCGACGTGGTCCAGGCGTTCGTCGAGGGCATCCGCGCGGTGCTCGCCGCCCAGCCCCGGATGCGTCAGGACGTCTACGAGGTCCACCTGCGCGACTTCGGCCCGAGCTCGCTGGACATCATGGTCTACAGCTTCTTCGACGTGCCGGACTGGCACGAGGAGCTGGTCGGCCGTAGCCAGGTGATCCTGGAGATCATGCGGCTGGCCGAAGACCTGGGGGTGTCCTTTGCCTTCCCCAGCCAGTCCCTCTACCTGGAGAGCACCCCGGACCGGCCGCTGCAGTCTCGCCAGACCCCCGATGACCTGGCCCGGCAGGTCGCCGCCTTCGGCCCGGGCGGAGGACGCAGCCGTCCCCAGGGGCCCCAGCTCACCCACGGCTTCCTCGCCGGAGCGCGGCCGGAGCCCAAGGCCTGATCGAGATGAACCCCGAGCTGGTCCTGGTCGCAGCGATCCTGGGCGGCACCGCCGGGCTGTGCGCGTTCATCCTGGGCTGGCAGCGCTACCGGCTGCGGCGCTCCCGCCTGGACCCGGTGGTGATGGCCCATGAGGTCTCGGCCAAGCGGGTGCTCGCGACGATGGTCACCACCCTGGTCGCCGCCGGCATCGTGCCGGCCATCGCGGTCCCCCTGGATCCCGAGCGGCGCTACGGGCTGGTCGTCATGTTGGGGGTGCTCGGGGTCTCTCTGGTCGGCATTGCAGGCGCGATGTTCGGGCCCTGGCTTCGGTCCGGGACCCTGGCCCTGGACCGCGATGCCCGCTCCTTGACCCTCGAGCGAAAGGGACAGCCCCGGCTGCGCATCGACCTGCGCCTGCCCTTCGAGCTGACCGCGCTCCCCACACCGGACCCTGGGGTCGTCATCGCGGTCGAGGTGCACCAGGGGGACACGCTCATCGCCTTCAGCTACCCCTGGCCCAAGCTGCTGGATCCGGACGCAGAGCCACCCCAGGGCCGCCAGGCGCGACGCATGCCCGGCCCGCGGCTCGACCTGGCCGCCAGGGGCATCCACGAAGGGATCCAGCCCTGATGGGGCGTGGTCAGCCCCGGGTGCGCTCGAACTCCCCCATGAACCCTACCAGGGCGTCGACACTGGCATCGGGGCAGGCGTTGTAGGTGCTGGCCCGCAGGCCCCCCACGCTCCGGTGGCCCTTGATGCCGCTGATGTCTGCGGCCAGACCCTCCTGGACCATCACGGGCTCCAGGTCGCTGTCCGCGAGGCGCCAGGTGATGTTCATGTCGCTGCGGCTGTCCCTCGCCGCGTGGGGCTGCCAGAAGTCCGAGCTGTCGAGCACGTCGTAGATCTTCTGGGCCTTGGCCCGGTTCCGCGCCGCGACGGTGTCCATGCCCTGGTCTTCGATCCAGGCCAGCACCCGCTCCAGCACGAAGATGCCCAGGGTGTTCGGGGTGTTGAACAGGCTGCCCTTGCCCAGGTGCACGCCGTAGCTGAGCATGTCGGGCACCTGGGTGGCGGTCGCCGCCCGCGCCATCGCCCAAGGGCTCAGGATCACCACTGTCACGCCGCTCGGCCCCAGGTTCTTCTGGGCACCGGCGAAGATCACGTCGTGGGCAGCGGCGTCGATGGACCGGCTGGCGATGTCAGACGACATGTCGCACACCAGCCGCCCGTCCGGCACGGGGGCTCCCGCGAACTGGGTCCCGAAGATGGTGTTGTTGGTGCAGTAGTAGGTGTAGACCGCGCTGGGGTCGCGCTCCCAGGAGCCAGAGGCCGGTAGCTGCCGGTAGGTGTCGGACTTGCCGCTGAAGGGCACCCGCGCGGTGCCGAAGTGACCGGCCTGCTTGATGCTCTTGGCTGTCCAGGCGCCGGTGTCCAGGTAGTCGGCCGAGCCGCCCTGGAGGATGTTCTGGGCGATCATTGCGAACTGAAGCGACGCGCCACCCTGGAGGAACAGCACCTGGTGGTCGTCCGGCACCCCGAGCACCCGCCGCAGCCGGGCCATGGCGCTGCGCACGATGTCGTCAAAGGTCTGGGAGCGGTGGGAGATCTCCATCAGGCCGATGCCGGATCCGTGGAGGTCGTTCAGCTGGGCCTTGAGCTCCTCGATCACGGAGACGGGGAGCACGGCGGGGCCAGCGGAGAAGTTGTGCTTGCGGGTCATCGGTGCCTCGAGCGGAGGTCAGGTGAGGGGCACGAGCTTGGCGTCGAAGACCGCGTCGGCGTCGCCGATCAGCCTCAGGACCGCGGCGGGGGGTTCGCCCACGACCTGGATCCGGGCACAAGCCGCCCGGGCCCGACCCGACTCGCCCGCCTTGAAGATGATGTTCTCCATCTGCTCGACGTTGATGGCCGCTTCTCTCAGCAGGTCCAGGATCGCCGCCAGCACGCCGACCTCGTCCCGGTGGCGCACGACCAACAGGTGGGTCGCGGGGGTGCGCTCGGCCAGGTTCACGCAGTTCGTCACCGACCCGGTCGTCGCGTAGTTGGCGATGATCGCCGTGGCCGCCTGGGCGACGGCCTCCTGGGCCTGGTCTGTCGACGCGCCGACATGGTGGGTGCCGTAGACCCCGGGCAAGGCCGCCAGCTGGGACTGCCAGGCCCCGTCGCCCGAAGGCTCGCCCACGAAGACGTCCAGGCCTGCCCGGATGCCCTTGACCTGGACGGCGGCGGCCAGGGCGGCCTCGTCGACCACGTCGCCCCGGCTGGTGTTGACGAAGATGGCGCCCGGCCGCATGGCCTCGAAGATGGACTCGCCCACAAATCCCAGGGTCGACGCGTTCAGCGCCAGGTGCACGCTGATGACGTCGGCCACCCGGGCCACGTCGATGGCATGGGCCGCCCGCCGGCAGCCCATCGCTTCGGCCTGGTCTGCGCTCAGGGAGCGGCTCCAGGCCACGACGTCCATGCCAAAGGCCTTGCCTAGCGCGATGACCTCGCGGCCGATGGTGCCGCACCCGATCACGCCCAGCGTGCGGCCGTGCAGTCCCCGGGCCTTGGCATAGGTCTTCTTCTTCCACTGGCCGGCACGCAGGTCCGCCACGCCGTCGGCGACCCGGCGGTCGGCGTTCAGGATGTGCGCAAAGGCCAGCTCGGCCACAGCCGTCGCGTTCTTGCCAGGGCAATTCGCCACGTAGACCCCCCGGGAAGACGCCGTGCCCAGGTCGATGGTGTTGACCCCCGCACCGGCTCGAACCACCAGGGACAGGCGCTGGGCGGCCTCGAAGTCTGCGCCGGTGACCTTTGTGCTGCGCACCACGAGCACGTCCGGGTCCACCTGGGCCAGTGCGTCGGTCAGGGCAGGGCCTTTGAGCGCGGCGTTGACCACCACTTCGCACTCGGCCTCCTGGAGCGCGGTGCGCGCGGCGTCGGGCAGCTTGTCGGCGATCAGGACTCGGAGCATCGCGGCCTCTGGGAAGGCCGTCCCAGCTAACGCGACCTCCGCCGGACCGAGAGGGCCAGCAGTCCACCCAGCCAGAGGCCGAGCCCCCGCCCCGGGGCGCTCGCGCAGCCCGCGCTGCTGTCGCACTCCTGCCGTGGATCCCCGAGCACCAGGGGATCGGTGTCGTCGCAGTCCCCCTCCAGCTCAGAGAAGCCGTCCCGGTCGTTGTCCACGTCGATCCAGTTGCCGAGCGCCCCTCCGAACACCCCCAGATCGTTCGGGGTGCCGTCTGCGTCGGGGTCGTCGTCGGGCCCAGCGTCCAGGGCCGGGCTGTCGTGGTCCAGCCTCAGGTCGGCGGCCCTCAGGTACTCGGCGTCCCAGGGATCCAGGAGGAAGCGTGGCTCGTCGTAGACCAGGTCCAGAGGGAACTCCGTCACAGGCATGACTCCGGAGCCATCGGGGGCCAGGCTGCGGTACATCGAGACCTGGTAGTCGCAGGCGCCCCCGCTCATGCAGTCGATGGGGGTGCGCCAGCTGCCGCCTTCGGGACGCCAGTCCAGGATCGTCGACTCCAGGCGCACCGAGCCGTGTTGGAGGGTGAACGCGGCCCGGGCGTCGGGGTCCGGGTACCCGAGCACGCTGTTGCGGGCGGTGAAGGTCCCGTCGACGAGCTCCAGGACAGCCCGGGCCCCCAGGCTGAAGAAGCTCTGGCCGTCGAAGGCGCCGTCGTAGATGCGGAAGCTGGTGTCCCCACCGACCATCCGGACACGCCGCATGGTCACACGGCTCCCGTCCCAGATCTCGATGCCGGCGTACCCGGTCTCGACCCACAGGGTGACCTCGTCCAGCGTCACGTGGGCGCCGTCGGTCACCTTGAGGGTCGGCGCCCCCTGGGTCCCGTCGATGCTGGCGTCCAGGGTGCCGCCCTGGGACCGGAGGGTCAGGTCCTTGTCCACCACCAGGGAGCCCTTGTAGTTGTCCGACTCCAGCACCAGCACCGTGCCGCTGCCGACCAGGTTGATGAAGTCCTGGAGCAGGGCGTCCTTGGGGACGAGCACCTCGTCATAGGTGTGGATCTGCACGGTGGCCGTGTCGGTATAGGCCCCAGCCTGCACGGTCACGCTGAGCCACCAGGTCCCAGCCACGTCGGGGACCAGGACGACCTCGGGCCCGCTGCCGACCACTTCTGCCGTCGCAGTCGCCGGCTTGATGAGGTCCCAGGTGAAGGTCAGGTCCTGGCCCCCCGCTGCCCCGCTGGAGCGGGCGTTGGCCCGCACCCGCTGGCCCAGTGCCGGCGAGGGCACGTCGACGGAGAGGCGGGCGGTGACGGGCACCTCGCCGGCGTCCAGGGGGTCGGGGTCCACCCGGTCGTCCAGGCCGTCGTCGTCGCTGTCGGGGTCGTTGGGATCGGTGCCCCAGGTCCACTCGGTGAGGTTGTCGACCGCGTCGCCGTCCGGGTCGCCTGTCGGCTTGGAGACGCTGTGCAGAGCCTCCCAGGCGTCGTTCATGCCGTCGCTGTCAGCGTCGACGGCCCAGGCCTTGCCGCCCCCGGTGTAGCCGACGTCCTCGGGGGAGTCGTCCACGTCGGACACGGACGCGGAGCCGCCGTCCCAGAGCACGCTGCCGGGCCAAGGCTGCAGGATCGCCACCGCTGGATCAGGGTCGGTCAGGATGAATGGCCGCTCGCCCAGGCCGGTGACCGAGCTGCCCCGGACCTCGTCGGCGAACAGGTAGAGCGAGCCGGTGACGTTGGTGTCCAGGCGGCCCGTGGCGACCGACGCAGCGAGCTGTCCCGATGCGTACAGGTTGCCGTCGACGGTGATGTTGCGGGCGTCGGTGTCGTACAGGGACGCGCCCTGCCCGTCGACCAGCACGGCCCGGTGGCGGCCCCCGTGGGCGATCCACTCGCCGTCCAGGACGGCGACCCCGTACACGTTCGCGTCGACCGTGTAGAGCGAGCCCTGGACCACCAGGTCCTCGATGCCACCGGCGCCCGACCACAGATCCCCGTCGATCACCGTCCCAGCGCCGACGCCCACCAGCTCGGTCCGCGTCCCGCGCAGGTCGACCGGGCCGGTCCACGTGCCTTCGCCCAGCACGATCCGGTGGTGGTCCTGGGCCTCGGCCAGCGCCTGGTCCAGATCGTCTGCGTCCCCAGGCACCACCAGCTCTTCGGTCGCGATCATGCTCGCCGCGCCCGTGCTCGCCCCGTCGCCACAGGTCAGGGTCCAGCCCAGGGACCAGGCCCCCGAGATCTGCGTGCCTTCGGTCCGCGGGTTGTCCGGGGTCTCGTCGTCCCAGGTCAGCGCACACGCGTCGCCGTCGGGGTCGGACGTCCACGTCACCTCGAGCACGGCGTCTTCGCCCACGTCGACCCGGTCGTGGTCCACCGTCGCCACCGGGTGGTGGTCGCTCGGATCCGCCGGGTCGTCGCCGTCGAGCAGCTCGGTCAGGTCGTGCACGCCGTCGCCGTCGGAGTCCCAGGCGTCGTCGCGGCTGCCCAGCATCCACTCGGTCGACGCGGCGATGCCGTCGCCGTCTTCGTCGGCGTCCGGATCGGCCAGCGTCAGCTCGTCTTCCAGGGACAGGCGGCCCGCAAAGGCGCCGAGATCCGGCCGCACCCGGTCGGCCGAGGCTTCGCGGATGTCCCCGGCCCGGCGGGCTACCGAGTCCAGGGACAGCCGGCCGTCGCTCCCGATGGCTTCGGTGTCGGACAGCCAGGGCAGGCCCACCCCGCACTGGCTCTCCCCGGGCCCAGCGCCGGCGAGGTAGGCGAGCGTGGGCGGCTCGTCGAGGTTGCACTGGTTGAAGACCTGGTCGTCGCTGTCGCTGAAGTAGCTCCCTTCGACCACGAGCCGATCGGCCTGGATGCTCAGGGCTGAGTTGGCGCTCTCTTGGGCGACGGTGACGTGGCGCAGGCGGACCCGGGAGTTCTGGGTGGTTCCCAGGCCGCCGTTGTAGGGCGACGACAGCAACACCCCTTCGAGGGACAGGGTGGTGGAGTCCACCCAGACCGGCGAGTAGTCGGCGGTCAGCTGGCTGTGGCCCAGGTGTGCCACCGAGTGGAAGCTCTCCACCAGGTTGCCGACCCCGAATGCGAGCACGCCCCACCCGGTCAGGACAGCTTCGTCGAGCTCGATGGCGGCGCGGTTGGACTCGACCGTGTCCAGCCACAGCCGCACGTCCCGCAGATCCAGCCAGGCCGCCGGCTCGACGGTGACCAGGTCGGAGGACTCCTGGGTCTCGGGGTGGTCATCCACAGTCAGGTCGGTGAGCCGGACGTGCGACCCGCTGTTCACCCGGATGAGCCCCTCGATGATCGTCGCGTCCCGACCGGCGCCGCGCAGCACCACGTCTCGCCCCAGCTCGATGCCGCCCTCGTGGGTGCCGGGGCCGAGCTCGATGGTCATGCCCTGCAGGAGCTGACTCACCGCTTCTCCCAGGGTGTCGAAGTCCCCAGGCACCGTGATCGTCTTGTCCGCGTGCACGTAGAAGGACACGCTCGCACTGTCGGTCCACATGCCGTCGTCGACGGTCACAGCCACGCCCCACTCGCCAGGCGCGTCTGGCGTGAGGACCGGTCGGTCTCCACTCAGGGCGCTCGCGTCGAGCGTGGAGTCCTCGGGCTGCGTCAGGAAGCTCCAGCTGTAGGCCAGGGCCTGTCCGATGGGGTCCGACGAGCCCGTCGCATCCAGCGGTAGGGCCTGGTCCACGTACCCCCCGCTGGCGCTCAACACCAGGTCAGCGGTGGGCGCCTGGTCCGTGGGGTCCAGCGGGTCCAGGGAGACCTGGAGCTCCTCCAGGTCTTGGGCGCCGTCGTTGTCGCTGTCGGGATCCATGGGGTCCGTGCCGAACAGCCACTCCCCGAGAGCTTCCAGGCCGTCGCCGTCGCTGTCGTCGTCGTCGTCCGGGGACTCGGGGTCCAGGCCGTGGGCGGACTCCCAGTCGTCGGGCATGCCGTCGGCGTCGGTGTCCAGGGCGTTGGCGCGGTCACCGCCCCACGCGCCCAGGTCGCAGCTCGAGCCGTCGGGCTCGACACAGCTGGGGTCGCCGGCGTCCACGGCGATGCTGTCCCCGTCCAGCTGGAAGTCGTCGTTTGACCAGTCCCCGTCGTCGGTCCAGGCCACGAAACCCGGGTCGAAGTCCAGCAACAGGTGGTCTGTGCTCATGCACGACGGGATGGCGTCGCCGCTGTACTCGGCGGCCAGCGCATAGGACAGGGTCACGGTGCCCGAGCCACAGCTCGCGGTCGCGCTGGTGTCGTACAGGATGGCCATCGACGCGGCCACCGTGCCGCCCGACGACACGCGGGTGTGGTAATGGCCATCGACCAGGGTGATCTGGGTGGCGGTGATGGCACCGTCGCTGGCGGACAGTGAGTTGCTGGTGGCGCCGACCACGACCGCAGACTCCACCTGGACGCTGCCGCCGTCCGACGCGAACAGGCCGTAGCGAGCGTCTTCGACCACCAGGTCCCAGGCCTGCACCGCAGCACCGCTCACCGTGAGGCCGTCCTGGGTCCCCGTGGCCCGGATGGTGAAGCCGGCGATCACCGGCGTGTCGTCGCGGTCGCCGCTGACCGCGATGCCGCCCCCACTTCCGGTCCACGCGACAACGGTCTCGGTGGCCCCGCCGGTGCTGATCATCGGGCCGATCCAGCTGCTCAGCGAGACCTGGGTGTAGGTACCGGGGGCCACCACCAGGAAGTCCCCTGGGATCGCCGCGTCCACCGCGTCCTGGATGTCGGTGTAGTCGCCGGCTCCGGCCGCATCGACGGTCAGTCTAGCGGCCAGGACCGGGGCCTGGAGGGTGCACACGAGCCACAGGACCATGGAGCAACCATACTCCCGGGTCGGTGGGGGAGGGCGTTCGCCTACAGCCGCGCCACCGGGATCCGATGAGGGCCGTGAGGAACAAGCCCATGGCCAGGATCCTGGTGGTCGACGACGAGAGCCTGGTCCGCCGGGCGATGACGCGCATCCTGACCACCGAGGGCTACTCGGTCGTCACCGCAGGCGACGGCGAGGAAGCCTTGCGCTACGCGGCCGACACGGTCTTCGACCTGGCGATCGTGGACTACGACATGCCCGGACGAGATGGCCTGTGGGTGCTCTCGTCGCTGCGGGAGCTCATGCCCGGCTGCCTGCGGGTGCTGATGACCGGCCGCACCGACTTCCCCATCGTGGTCGAAGCCGTGAACCGGGGAGAGGTCCTGCGGGTGATCCAGAAGCCCTTCGAGCCGACCCGCATCCGGGCCCTGGTCGAGGAGGCTTTTGGCGCCATCGAGCGCATGCACGCCGTCCGCGAAGCCCAGCAGCGAGCGGTGCAGCAGTCCGAGAAGACCATGCTCGAGCAGGGCCTGGCGAGCGATCACTTCCGGCTGGCGATTCAGCCGATCGTCAAGGCCGGGAGCGGCCGGGTCTTCGGCTACGAGTCGCTGCTGCGCTCCACCCACCCGGTCTTGGACGGCCCGCTGTCCATCCTGAAGGTGGCGGAGCGCTCCAAGATGCTGAACGAGCTGGGCCACCTGGTGGCGTGTCGCGCAGCCGATCTGTTGACGCGGATCCCTCCCAGCGCCACGCTCTTCATCAACCTGCACCCCGACCAGCTCGCCGACCCGGAGCTGCTGGAGCACACCCTGGGGCCCGTGCTGCCCTACGCCCGGCGCTGTGCCTTGGAGATCACCGAGCGCTCCAAGCTCAAGGACATCCCTCACTGGGAAAAGGCCGTCGACCGCATGCAGGACGCCGGCTTCGACATCGCCGTCGACGACCTGGGGGCGGGCTACAACGCGCTTTCCATCCTGGCGGACCTGCAGCCCCGCTACATCAAGATCGACATGTCGATCGTGCGCAACGTGGACTGTGAGCCCCGCAAGCAGCGGCTGGTGGACCTGTTGTGCAAGTTCGGCGAAGCCACCGACGCCCTGGTCATCGCCGAAGGCGTCGAGACCCAGGCCGAGGCCGAGACCCTGGTGGAGTGTGGCTCACACCTGCTCCAGGGGTACTACTTCGGGCGCCCCAGCCTGGACATCGAGGCCGCCGCACGGGCTGCGTCTTAGTTCAGGGGGTGAGGCCGCGGCCTCGCTGTCGCTCGTCTTCGCGGTCACCCCTCTGGTCCGGCGGCCTCCGCCTCCGCCGTACGTGGAAGTGGCTCAGGGCGACCTCACCCGGGACCTCGCTGCGCTCGGCCTTCCCTCGCTGACGCTCGGCCGGTTGAGGTCCCCCTGAACCACTTCCGCTCCCGGCTGCGGCCGCCGGGCGAGCCCTGGGCGCTCCGCGCCAGGCCTCGCACCCGCGACGCGGGCTGAACGAAGGAGGTCTCAGATCTCCCGCTCCTCGGTCTGGCGACCTCACCCCCTGAACAGAGAACACGGGATAGCAGGCGCCCATGGCGACGCCACAGGTCATCGTGGGCTCCACGGCTTGGACCGGGCCCCAGCCCGTGCTCACCATCGGGAACTTCGATGGGGTGCACCGGGGGCACCAAGAATTGCTGAGCCGCGTGGTCGAGCGGGCCCGGGCACTGGATGCCCCGGCGACCGTCTACACCTTCGACCCGCCCCCTCGGGTCGTGCTGGAGCCCGGTCGGCATCCGCCGCGGATCCTGTCGCTGCCGGACAAGGTCAAGCTCCTGGGGACCCACGACATCGATCGGGTGGTCGTCGAGACCTTCGACCTGGCCTTTGCCCGCAACCCGGCGAGCTGGTTCGTGGACCAGGTCCTGGCCACCCGGCTGTGCCCGGTCGAGCTGATCGTCGGGCACGACTTCCGCTTCGGCCGTGGGCGCGAGGGCACCGCGGCCTGGGTGCACGAGCGGCTTCCAGACCTGCCCTTCACCCAGCTCGACGCCCAGAAGGAAGGCGACGAGATCATCAGCAGCTCCCGGATCCGCGAAGCCGTCGCCACCGGCCAGGTCGCCCTGGCCGCCCGGATGCTCGGGCGCTGCCACCGGCTGCGGGGCCTGGTCGTGCCCGGCGACGGGCGCGGACGCACCATCGGCGTGCCGACCGCCAACATCGACCCCGAGACCGAGCTGCTGCCGGCCCGGGGGGTGTACGCGGTGCGGCTCATCGACGGCGAAGGCGAAGGCCTGCCCGCAGTGGCCAACCTGGGGGTGCGGCCGACCTTCGAGGGCCGCACCTACACCGTCGAGGTGCACCTGCTCGACTTCGTCGGCGATCTCTACGGCCACCGGGTCAGCGTCGACTTCGTGGAGCGCATCCGCGGAGAGCGGCGCTTCGCCGGTCCCCAGGAACTGGTCGCCCGCATCCAGATGGACATCCAGACCGCCCGCGAGATCCACGCCCGGTGACCACTGGCGGCGCCACGACTGGGCTCATCAGCGGTCACACCCGGGTCTTCGGCCTCATCGGTCACCCGGTTCGGCACAGCCTGTCCCCTCAGATGCACACCACCCTGTTCGGGCGGATGGGGCTCGACGCCGTCTACCTGGCCTTCGACGTGCACCCGGACCGGTCGCCGCTGGTGGGGGATGCCATCCGCACCCTCGACCTGGTGGGCGTCAACCTCACGGTGCCCTTCAAGGAACGGGTGATCGGTCAGCTGGATCACCGCACCCAGGCCGTCGAGGAGGCCGGTGCGGCCAACGTGGTCACCAACGTGGACGGGTGGCTCACCGGCTACAACACCGACGGCGAAGGACTCGTGCAGTCCCTGCTCGACGAGCACGGCTGGGCGCCTGGGGGCCGTCGCTGCCTGGTGCTGGGCGCCGGGGGCGCGGGCCGGGCCGTCGCCGCCTCCCTGGCTGCAGCAGGCGCCGAACGGGTCTGTGTGCTCAACCGCACCGAGTCTCGGGCCCGGGCCGCGGTCGAGCACCTGGCACACTTCTCACCTCGCGTGGCCTTCGACACCGCGCCGCTGACGGCCCAGGCGATGGCCTGGGAGGCCCCGGGCGCGGACCTGGTGGTCAACTGCCTGGGCAGCGGCGCCGAAGGGGCCGTGCAGGCCTTCGACGTGTCCAGGCTCGGCGCCGACGCGGTGTGGGTGGACATCAACTACTGGATGCAGGACCCGCCGTGCAAGGCCGCGTGCGCCGCCCACGGGATCGCCTTTGTGGACGGCATGGGCATGCTCGTCCACCAGGGGGCGCTGAGCTTCGAACTCTTCACCGGGCACCCGATCGATCCGGCCGAGCTCCGTGGCATCCTGAGCGCCAGGCACCTGGGATAGACTCGCCGCCGTGCCGGTCCCCGTCCTCTCACTGCTCATCCTGATCGGGCTGTTCGCCTGCACGTTCTTCATCGGGCTGCAGCTGTTCCCGTCCGGCGAGCGCGAAGAGGCCCGCCACCGGCTCGGCATCTCAGGGGTCGAGGCCGAAGAGCTCTCGCCGCTCATCACGGGTCTGCGCCCGATGTACCGGATGATCACCCCGCTCGCCCGGCCCATCGAGGTCCAGGACTACCGGGAGTGGATCGAGCGCAAGTTCGTCTCCGCGGGCATGAGCGGTGCCATGGACTCCGACGAATTCATCGCCTACAAGGTGCTGATGTCCGGCGCCTTCTGGGCGTTCTTCGTCGGCCTGTTCTTCCGCGTCCTGATCGGTTGGGACGAGCCCATCGCCGCCGACATCGCCGTGGTGGCCATCGGCTTCTTCTTCCCCGACATCTGGCTCGTGGGCGAGGTCCAGCGGCGCCAGCACGAGATCCGGCGCTCCCTGCCCTATGTGATGGACCTGCTCACCCTGTCGGTCGAGGCCGGCCTGGACTTCGTGGCCGGGGTCAACAAGGTCTGCGAGAAGGCCCGCAGCGGCCCGCTGATCGACGAGCTGGCGTTCTTCCTCTCCGAGATCCAGGTCGGCGCTTCGCGGCAGCAGGCCCTGCGCAACCTGGCGTGGCGGGTCGACATGCCCGAGATGCGCAGCTTCTCCGCCCTGCTGATCCAGGCCGACATCCTGGGCGCCTCCGTCGGCCCCGTCCTGCGGGCCCAGTCCGACCTGATCCGTACCCAGCGCTTCCAGCGGGCCGAGCGCATGGGCGCCTACGCCGCCCAGAAGATCCTGTTCCCGCTGATCTTGTGCATCATGCCGGCGGTGTTCATCATGATCTTCGGCCCGATCGCGCTGAACTTCTTCTACGGCAGTGGGATCGTCGGGCAGTAGTGGAAGAGCTCCGTGTGCGCAACGTCACCCGGGACACCCTGCTCGCCGAGCGGGCGCGCCACGCCCGGACCCTCTGGCAGCGGACCCGGGGGCTCCTGGGGACAGGCTCCCTGAGCACGGGGAGCGGGCTGGTGCTCGAGCCCTGCAACAGCGTCCACATGCTGGGAATGCGTTACGCGCTCGACGTCGTCTTCGCCGACCGGGAGGGCAAGGTGGTGGGGCTGACCGAGAACCTGAGACCCTGGCGCATGACGCGCATGTTCCGGGGTGCACGCTTCGCTGTGGAGCTCCCGGTGGGCACCGTGGCCGCGAGCGGCACCCAGCCCGGCGATGCGCTCGTGTTCGAAGGAGTGACCGCGTGAGACTGGTGGTGGTGCAGGGGCCCGAGGCCGGAGGCAGCTGGACCCTTCAGCCGGGCGAGAACGGCGCCGGGCGCGAGCCCGACAACGCGATCCATCTGGCGAGCCGCCGGGTCAGCCGGCGCCATTGCGTCTTTACCGTCCAAGATGGCCGCATCTTCGTGCGCGACCTGGGCAGCGCCAACGGCGTCGTGGTCGAAGGTCGCCGGGTCCACGAGGCCGAGCTCCAGCACGGCCAGCGCCTGCAGCTCGGGGACTTCCTGCTCGCTCTGGACGCCCCGCCAGCCGTCGCCCAGCCCGTGGCGCCCCAGGCCCAGCAGTCCCCGTGGGAGCAGCCCGCCGCCCAGGCCCGGCCCCAGCCCCAGCCCCAGCCCCAGCAGGGTGGCTGGGGGCAGCAGCCCGCCGCCCAGGAACCCGCGGGCTGGGGTCAGCCCGCCCAGGAACAGGCCCAGCCCCAGGCGCAGCAAGGCGGCTGGGGCCAGCAGCAGCCCGCCCAGGACAACGCCGGCTGGGGTCAGGCCCAGGAGCAGCCGCCGGCTTGGCAGCAGCCCGCCGCGCAGCAACAGCAAGCCCCCCCGCAGCAAGGCGGTTGGGGCCAGCAGCCCCAGGCACAGCAGGGCGGCTGGGGTCAACAGCAGGGCGGCTACGACGAGGTGGGCGTCGATCCAGGCCTGCCCCCGGACTACTCCCAGTCCCAGGCCTCGGGCACGGTCACGCGCGAGATCGAGGCCGGTGGGTTCGACGCCAAGGTCCGGCAGGCCATCACGCTGGTCAAGCAGATGCCGTTCCCGGCGCGGCTCGGGATCCTGATCTGGGCCGGTGTGGTGGTGATGCTGCTTTCGCCGATCGGCGGGGTCCTGACACTGGTCGAAGCCGCGAACGCCAAGATCGAGAACCTGGCCATCGAGCGTGGCATCGCCTTGGCCGAGCTGGTCGGCCACCGCAACGTCAACGCCATCGTCGAGCGCAAGAACGCCCTGATCGACACCCGCTTCATCGACGGCCGCACCGGCGTCAAGTTCGCCATGGTCACCGACTCTCGCGGGGTGGTGCTCGCGCCGCCCGAGCGGGCCGGTCAGACCCTGGAAAAGGACCCGGCCTACATCCAGGCCGCCCTCGAGGGCGGCGTCGGACGCTCACTCCAGGGCGAGCAGCTGGTCCTGATGGTCCCGATCAAGGCCGTCACGCGCGAGGGCGCTCCCTTGTCCACCGTCGGCTACGGGCACCTGCTCTACGACAGCAAGGAGACCGCCGCCGCGCTCGGCAGCCTGACCCTGCGGGCCAGCATGAGCGTGCTGCTCATGATCGCGCTGGCCGTGTTCCTGTACTTCGGGGTCTGGCGACTCACGGTGGTTCCGGTCTCCCAGCTGCGCGAGGAGACCGAGCTCGCGGTCAAGGGCCACCAGGCCAAGGCCGTGGTCAAGACCCCCTGGCGGCAGCTCGAAGAGCTCGCGCACTCCATCAACCGCGCCGTCCAGCGCATGGAGGGCCATGCCCCCGAGGAACAGCCGGCAGGCGCCGCTGCCGCTGGCCCCGACCCCCGGGTGGACGCCCTGCTCCTGGCGTCCGGATTTCCGGTGCTCCTGGTCGACGACCAGCTCCGCATCGGCCAGCTCAACGCGGCGGCCGCATACATGCTCGGCGTGGCCGAAGACGGGGCGGTCGGCAGCAACGTCGTGGACCTGCTCCCAGACCGGGACGTGGGGGCCAAGCTGCGACGGATGTTGGATGCAATCGGAGCCGGTCAGGGTAATGTCTTCTCAGACACGGCCGTGCTCTCCGGCCAGGAACGCAGGGTCACCGTGGCGGGCGAGCCCGGCGGCCAGGGAGGGATGCCCCGGTACTCGGTCGTCGTCATCACCTGACGCGTCGTCTGCAAGGGGCCACAACTAGCCCATGAACACACCGCTCATCCTCGCTGTCGGGGGTCCTCTCCAGGGGCAGAGCTTCGACGTGGATGCGCAGGGGGTCCGCATCGGGCGTGACCCGGCCAACGAGGTCTGCATCCCGACGCCGGACGTCTCGCGCCACCACGCCCGGGTGATCCTGCACAACGGCGCCCTGTGGGTCCAGGACGCGGGCAGCCGCAACGGGGTCTATGTCAACGGCAACCGGGTCTCGGGCCACAAACAGGTCTCGCCCGGGGACCGCGTGGTGGTCGGGAACTCCGAATTCCAGGTCGGACTGGCCGGCGAGAACACCGAGGGCTCGGTGTCCGTGAACATGGACTCGGTGTTGCCGGGCAAGCTCAAGAAGCCCAAGCGGACCAAGAAGCCCAAGCGCGAGCGTGCCCCCAAAGCGGCCAAGGCGCCGGGGGAGAAAAGATGGAAGATCTGGCCCTTCGCCGTGGTCGGCGGGGTCCTGGTCGTGCTCCTGGGGCTGGTGTCGATGGCGGGCGGTGGCGCAGAGGTCCCGCCACCCCAAGGCGGGCCAGGCGACGCAGCCCCCTCCGCCAACAAGTACTCCCTGAGCGGCCTGGCCAACGAACAGGACGCCGCGAAGACCGCGGCCTCGACCCCCGACGCGCCTGCCGAGCCGTTGTCCTTCGGGGACATGCTGGCCGACGCCGCCAAGGACGGCAGCCCGGACCAGATGAAGAACTGGCCCAAGCCACCCAAGGGCGCCTCGTTCGAGGACATGCGCTTCAAGGCCGACACCTTCTACCAACAGGAACGGCTGCGGGAGTCCCTGAGCAACTACCAGATGGCCCTGCAGCTGCGGCCGGACTGCGAGGTGTGCCAGAGCCGCATCGAGGTGCTGGACAAGCGCATCCGCGAGGCCGTCACCCAGGCCTACCGGGACGGCATCCGCTACCAGGACGCCCAGCTCTTCCAGCAGGCCATCTACGCCTTCGAGCGCACGCTCCTGCTGGATCCGGACCAGACCCTCGAGGACACGCACCGGTCTGTGGTGCAGATCGAGGAGACCAAGAAGAAGCTCCCTCGTCAGTATTGACGGGAGCTGGTGCGCCACCCCGCCGGTGCCGGGGCAGGGCCCGGAGAGGCTATACTCCCGCGCGAGAGGTGCCTGGATGGGTGGTCGTTCGGCCGCACTGCTGATCCTGAAGGACGACGCAGAGGACCGACGGATCCCGCTCGAGGCGGGCAGCCTGGAGCTGGGCCGATCCGACGACAACGAGATCTGCCTGCCCCACATCAGCGTCTCCCGCCGGCACGCCCGCATCTTCGTGACCGACGATCGCGTGGTCTTCGAGGACCTGGGCTCTGGCAATGGCTCCTGGTTCAAGGGCAAGCGCATCCGCACGCAGACCTTGGTGCACGGCGACGAGATCATGATCGAGCCCTTCACCTTGCGGCTCGAGGTCCAGGAGCTGGCGCCTGAGGAGGAAGCGTTCGACCCGACCGACGGTCAGCACACCGATCCCCAGCGCTCTGGACCCGGCCACACCGAAGTGCTGGCGTCCGATGACCTGCCAGATGTGCCCGCGGTCGAGCCCGACGGCCCCCGGGCACGGCTGGAGACGGTCGCCGGGTCCCGCCTCGAGGACAGCTACGACGTGGACCAGGAGGGCCTGACCCTGGGGCGCAGCGAGCAGCGCGACGTGGTGCTGATCGACCCGGCAGCCAGCCGACTGCACTGCGAGATCCTGTTCAGCGCCGGGCGCTACCAGATCCGGGATCCCGGGTCGGCCAACGGCATCTACATCAATGGCCGTCGGGTGCGGGACAAGGTCCTCGACGACGGGGACCTGCTCCGGATCGGGGGGACTGAATTCCGGTGGGTCCAGGAGTCCGCCAGCGCCCCCTCGACCGTGGCCATCGAGGAAGAGCCCCCCGAGCACACCGAGAACTTCTCCGGTGTGATGGACTCGCCGGTCGGGCCTCCGGCCGTCGGCCATGCCGGTCCGCCGCCGAGCACCTTCGGCGCCCCCGCAGGGGCCGAGCCCGCGCCCTTCGCCAACACCGGCGGCATGGCCTTCGGCGCTGCGCCCGAGCCCGGTCCGCCCGCCGATGACCCCGGGCCCCCAAACGGTGCCCCGCCCTCTTTCGGCAACCCGGGTTTTGGGGCCGCCGCCGCCCCGCCTGTCGCGGCTGCGCCTTCCGGTCCGCCTCCGGCCGCCCAGGCCCCGCCTCCGGCCGCCCAGGCCCCGCCTCCCTCCTTCGGGGCCCCGCCGTCGGCCGGGGCGCCACCGCCGAGCTTCGGGAACCCGCCGAGCGGCGCAGCCCCCGCGGGTGCGCCGAGCTTCGGCACACCCTCCGTCGGGGGCTTCGGGGCAGCCGATGCGCCCCCGGATCCGCTCGCCCCTGATCTGGGCGACGTGCCCAACACCGCCGGGGGCTTCGGCGGCGTGGAGATGGCCTTCGGCGGCGGACCCGGCGCCCGCCGGACCCAGGGTGGCTTCTTCAGCAGCCCCATCAACCGGATCAGCATCGGCTTCCTGGGGCTGATCGTGCTGATGCTCGGCTACAAGATGGTGCGCGACATCAGCTTCTCGAGTGGTGGTGGCCAGTCGGCAGCCGGGAGCGGCCAGGTCTTCGCCGCCAGCACCCCCGAGAACGAGCTGCTGTACAAGAGCAAGATGGAGGACGGCTGGGCCAGCTTCCGCGAGGGGCGGTACTTCACGGCCAGCTCCAAGTTCGCCGAGGCCATGGCCATCATCCCGTCCCGGCCGGACGCCAAGCGCATGGCGGCCTACTCCTTCGAGTTCGTGGTCGTGGGAACCCTGGAAGAGGTGGTCGCCGGCGACGCTGCATCGGCCGAGGAGAAGGGCAAGATCAAGGAAGACGCCCTGGTCCAGGCCCAGAACGCCCTCGGAGGCCGCAGCATGCGTCGGCTCAAGGCCGCCCGGGGCCAGGTCCAGGACGCCATGAAGGTCGTCGGCCAGGACCGCGAGCTTCACCAGGCCGAGACCGACCTGAACAAGAAGATCCGGTCCTTGGGAGGCGCCATCGCCCAGCAGTCCCGCAAGAACCACGCCTCCGCCGTCGAGGAGCTCTACAAGTCCTGCCAGGGCGAGCTCCAGCGGCGGAACTACCCCCAGGCCAAGAAGTGCTTCAAGCAGGTCATGGCCGACGACGCCGAGCGCAAAACGCCCTACTACGTCCAGGCCGAAGACGGCATCAAGCGCGTCGACAACGAGATGCGCAAGCGGGCCCAGCCGCTCTACCAGCAAGGGGTCAGCTTCATGAACCAGGGCCGCTCCAAGGAAGCTCGCTCCAAGTTCAAGGAAGCCCTGCGGCTCTACCCCGACTACACGTCCGCCAAGCAGAAGCTCAACCAGGTCCAGGTCCTGCTCCAGCAACAGGCCTCCGAGAAGTACAAGCAGGCCAAGGTGTTCGAGAGCGCGAACCAGATCGACAAGGCCATTGTCTACTACAAAGAGGTGCAGTCTCTTGTCGGCAACCCCAAGGATCGGCTCCACAAGATGGCCCAGGATCGCATCAACAACCTGGTGCAGTAGCGGCCTGCTCCTGGTCGTCGCCCTGGCGACCCTGCCCGTCACCGCCTGTGCCAACCGCCGGGCCGTCGACCTCGAGGGCGTGCCGGTCAAGGCCGCCACCGTGGACGAGCCGGCCCCTGGCACCCCTCGCGGTGTGCTCGCCCAGGGGGCCGAGGCCCTCGACGTATCCGTGCGCCAGCAATCCCTGGGCCAGCTGGTGCGACACAGCGAGCAGCCTGGCGGCGGGAGCTGGGCCCCCCGGGCGTTGCTGGACCCCAGCCCCTATGTCCAGCGCCGCAGCATCGAGGCCTTGGGCGATCGCCTGCCCGAGCCCCAGGCCGCCGAGCGACTGCTGGGGGTGATCGGTCGGGACGGCGTGGAGCCCTACACCCGGGGGCTGGCCGGGGCGATGCTGGCAGCCCACGGCGACACCAGGGCCCTGGACCCCCTCCAGGCCGCTCTGGCCCAGGCCGACCAGGGCTGGGAGCAGGCGCCCCTGGCCCTTCCCGCCGCCATGCTCGGGGACGAGCAGGCCTTGGTGCTGCTCCAGGCCTCCCTGCGCCGAGGGGAGTTTCCGCTCGAGCTCGACTTCTTCCTGGCCCTGGGCACCTCCGGCCTCGCCGGGCTGGCCGAGCCCCTGGCCGAGGGCGCCACCAGGCTCGAAGAGGACCTGCTCGCGCCGGCGGCGGCGTCCCTGGTGCGACTGGAGTCCCCGGCCGGCGAGGCCCTGTTCCAGCAGATGCTCACAGACGCCGATCCCGAGCTCCGGCTCCAGGCGCTGGACTTCTTGGCGCCCCTGGAGGGCGACGTGGCCGACCGCCTGATCGCCCGGGCCGCAGGTCCTGGCCCCGCGGTCGTCAGTGCCTATGCGGAGCTGGTCCAGCTGTCCCGCGGCCAGGGATCGCCTCGGGCGGCCCTCGAATTCTCCCGTGGCATCGACCGCGAGGACCGCCAGCAGGCCGTCTGGGCCCTGGGCCACTACCTGGTGGCCGCTCCGACACCCAAGCAGGAGTCCGCCGTACGGGAGCGGCTGATCCAGGCTCTGAACGACGTGGAGTTGCTGGTGGTCCACGAAGCCATCCGCGCACTGGCCCGCGCTGGCACCTTGGCGGACCTGCCGGCGCTCCAGGAGCTGACCCAGCAGGAGTTCGTGGCGGTGCGGGTCGCGGCGGCCAGCGCGATCCTGGACATCCAGGCCAGGTCAGCTACCCCCGCCACACCGCCCACAGGGTGATCAGGAACAGCGGCAGCGCCACCGCGTAGAAGACCCACGCCAGCACCGGTATGCCCAGCAGCTCGGCGCCCGGGGCGTCCAGGGACAGGCTCCCGCAGATCGCTGCCGTGATCGACAGCGCCGCCAGGATCGCGCGTCCCTGACGCCGCTCCCGGGTCGCCTCGCTGGTCGCGTCGGGCCGAGCCGTCACGTCCAGGTGCACCCGCTGGTGGTCCAGGTCGTCCAGGAATTGGCTGAGCGACGTGGGCAGGCGGCGGCCCAGGGAGCTCAGAGTGACGGCTGTGTAGAACAGGTCCTCTCGGACCCGTTTGCTGCTGTAGCGCTCAGCGATGAGCTTCTCGACCCAGGGCCTGGCGGCGCCCAGGGGGTCCACCTCGGGGATCAGCCGCTTGGCCAGGCCCTCGGTGGTCAGGAGCGCCTTGAAGAACATGGTGTAGTTCGGAGGTGCCCGCACGTTGTGCCGCAGGGCCCCCCAGGCCAGGTCCTGGAGGAAGCGCCCGATCTGCATGGACTGGAAGCTCACGCCCTCCCAGTTCCGGCCCACGACCTCCAGGGCGTCCCGCTCGAAGGCGTCGTAGTCCACCCGGCCTTCCTTGATCGCGATGTCGAAGAACACCCGGCTGATCGTGCGGAAGTCCCCACGCTCCAGGGCGAAGATCAGGGTCACGATGTGGTCCTGCATGTCCCGGGTCAGCCGACCGACCATGCCGAAGTCCAGCAGACCCAGGCGCTCGCCGGGCAGGACCAGCACGTTGCCCGGGTGCAGGTCGCCGTGGAAGTAGCCGTGGCTGAACAGCATCTGGTAGGCCACGTGGAGGTAGCGTCGTCCCACCACGGACATGTCGCAGCCCGCGGCACGGGCGTTCCGGATCTTGATGCCTTCGAGGAACTCCATGCACAGGACGCGACCGGTGCTGAGTTCCTTGTGGATCCGAGGGATGCGGACCATGTCGTCACCGGCGAAGTTGGCCGCGAAGCGGGCCGTGTTCTCGGCCTCGACGTGGAAGTCGACCTCGGCCAGGATCGAGCGCTCGAATTGCTCCAGGATGCCGTGGGGATCGAACAGGGCCGCTTCGGGGAACTCCACCAGGGCCCGGTTCACCAGGAATTGCAGGATGGACAGATCCGAGCGGATCTGGAGTCCCAGCCCGGGGCGCTGGACCTTGAACACCACCGCGTCGCCGTCCTGGAGCTCGGCTCGGTGCACCTGGGCGATCGAGGCTGTCGCCAGGGGCTCGTCGTCGAAGGCGGCGATGCCGTCTCGCCAGCCCTGGCCCAGCTCCCGGGTGAGCTGGGCCTCGATCTCGGCCAGCGGGAGCGGCGCGACGTCGTCTTGGAGCTGCTGGAAGGCCTCGATGTAGTCCAGGGGGATGACGTCGGGCCGGGTCGACAGCACCTGGCCCAGCTTGATGAAGGTGACGCCCAGCTCCTGGACCGCGTCGACCGCCCGCTGGGGGTTGGAGGCGAAGCCCTCGTCCCGAGACGCCCGATTCAGGCCCAGGCCCGGGATGTCCACGTTGGCGAACAGGAAGCCGAAGCCGTGACGGACCAGGACGGCCGCGACCTCGCGCAGGCGGTTGATGTCCCGGACCCCGGCAGCGACGGTGCCGACGGTCCGCACCACGGGGCGGACGATGCGCATGGTCGGCGGCTAACCCGCGAGCTGGTCGAGCCGCGTGCGCCAACCCGGGAGCAGCGCGGGGGCCAGGCGGGCGTCCTGGGGTCGCGGCCCCAGTCCCAGGGCCGCCAGAGGGGTGGGCCGTACGCGGTCCTGGAGCCCCAGGTGCTCGGCGACTCGGGTGGCGACCTGGACCCAGGTCCCGGAGTCCCGGCCCACCGCGTGGCTGATGCCCTGGGGCCACGTGAGCAGGTGCTCCGCCAGGTCGTCGGCCCACGTGGGCTGGACAGGCCAGTCTTCGATGGCCTGCACAGGGCCAGCCCGGAGGGCCTGGCCCATCGTCGAAGGAAAGTTCCGGCCGCCCGCGCCATACAGCCAGCCCGTGCGGACCACGCTCCCGCCCGCCGCCAGCACCGCCTCCTCGGCCTCGGCCTTCTGACGGCCATAGGCGTTGACCGGATCCGGGGTCTGGTCTGGGCCGTGGGGTCCCGGACCCGAGAAGACATAGTTGGTGGACACCAGCAGCACGGGGACCTGGGCTGCCCACCACCGCGGGGCCGCCACGTTGACGGCGTGGGCCTGGGCATCCTGGGCGCAGCGATCGACGTCGGTCACTGCCGCGCAGAAGATCACGCCGTCCGGGCGGAGCTCGTCGAGCACGGCCGTCGCTTGGGCCCGATCAGTGACATCGAGCTGCTGTCGAGAGAGGGCCTGTGCCCCACGACGCCCCACGGCGCCCCCGAGTAGCCCTCCTCCACCCGTGACGAGAATGCGCATAGCCAGCCGATCCAGGACCTGCATTTTGACAGCGTAGCGGGATTATCCCTACGCTCCGGTTGACGGGGCTCCGCCTGGCGACGGCGAACCGCCCGATTCAAGACGGCCACCAGGCACGGCAGGGTCTGGACTCCAGGAGGGACATGTTCGAGGGCATCACCTTCCATGGACGTCTCTCGCGCCGCGATGGCCGGCCGGCCAACCCCGGCACCTACTCCCTGCGCTTCGCCCTCCATGCAGACGCCTCGACGGGACGGTCCAACTGGCAGGAGGACCAGGACGGGGTGAACATCGGTCCCGGTGGGTTCTTCAGCGTGGTGCTGGGCATCGTGAATCCGCTGCGGGCCGACCACTTCGTGACCCTCCCGCGCTGGCTGAGCGTGCGCGTGGTGCGGCGGGGCCAGCCCGAAGAAGAGAACGGCGTGCGCACGCCGCTGCTGGGCGAGACCATGCGCCTGGCCAAGATCAACACCCAGTACGAGAAGCGCTTCAAGATCCTCGAGAGCTTCCGCGAGGACGCCGTCGCCGGGCCCGACCCGTCGCGGCTCGCCACGCGGGTAGACGGCGTCGACAGCCGCCTCAAGGGCATCGAGGATGCTCGCCTACCGAACGCAGAGAGCGTGCTGGCCGAGCTCGAGAAGCGCGTCGAGAGCCTGGGTGGCGACGACGGCCGCGTCACTTGGCTCGAGGATCGCCTGGGCGACATCGACGGTCCCGACGGCGACATCGTCGACCTGGTCGAGCGCATGGAGCGCCTGGAGAAAAAGGCCCCCGAGCTGTTCGTCATGCTGGAAGACGAGCCCCGGCGCGAGGCTCTGCTCCGGATGCGCATCTCCACCCTCGAGGAGATGCTGAACGCGCTGGGTGGCGAGCTGGAGCAGCTGCGCATCCTGGCCGGCGGCCACAAGGACAAGGCCCTGCCGACCCCCCACGAGCTGGGCGCGGTGGACCGGTCTGGCGACAGCATGTCGGGCGCACTGGTCATCCAGAAGGGCGGGCTCGAGGTGGTCTCCGGCGGCATCCAGGCCCGCGGGGCCAACGTCAACACCCTCGAGGCCGCCAACCTGGTCCGGGCCCCCAAGGTCATCACCGAGGCTCTGGAGCTCCGGGGCGAGCTGACCGTCGACAACATCAGCCGCGCCCTCCAGGTCCGCCTGATCGAAGGACGCCATGCCTCGGGCCGCAAGGACGGTCCGTTGCACGTCAACACCCGGTCCGGGGGCGACGTGATCCTGGGCAAGGCCGGCAAGGCCGGGGGACTGCTGGTCCACGGGCGCATCCGCGCAGACGACGTGGTCACCAAGGGTGGCGACGTGGCAGAGCACTTCGTGGGCCAGGACCTGGAGCCCGGCGATGTGGTGCGCCTGGCGGGCTCGGGCCGGCGGGTCGAGCGCACGGCCTCGGTGGCGGACCCAGCCGTGGTGGGCGTCGTCAGCACGGCGCCCGGCGTGGTGTTGGGCCGCGATCTGGGACGCATCGCGGTCGCCCTCAGCGGCACCGTGCCCTGCAAGGTCGACGCGACCCACGTCCCGGTGGCCGTCGGCGACCTGTTGGTCGCAGCCGCCCGCCCGGGCCATGCGCGTGCCCTGGGCACCCTGGAGCCCCGGGCCGGAACCGTGATCGGCAAGGCCCTGGCGCCGCTGTCCCAGGGCGTCGGCACGGTGCCCATCCTGGTGCGATAGGGACCCGGCAGACCGAGGCCTCCATGTCCGCACCACCGGCGTTGCCCCCTTGGGCCGACGAGCTCCGCGACCGCTACCTGGCCGGCGAGGCCAGCATGTTCCTGTTGCACGGCAACGTGCGGGACCTGTTCCCGTGGGCCGACGGGGACGGGGTCGTCCAGTGGCTGCCCCTCGGGCGCTTCCTCGAGGCCTTCCTGTCCCGGACCAAGGAGATCGTGGTCGCCTACAACTGCTCCGAGGGCCTGGAATTCGCGAGCCCCGGCATGAACCCGCGCTTCGCCCGGGCCATCAACGCCCGTCGCAGCCTCGAGGGCCGTGATCCGGTCAAGGAGCTGCCTCGGAGCGCCAACAAGGTGCTCCCGCTGCTCGAGGACCTGGTGACCGACCAGACCCAGAGCGCTGCGGTGGTGCTGGACTATGTCGAGACCATCGTGCCCGCGGGCGAGCTGTCGTTCATGAACGATGCCGACAAGGCCAACTTCGTCACGCTGCAGCGCTGGGCGTCGGATCCCGCCCTGCTCCAGTCCGACAACCTCGTCATCCTGATCACGGAACAGCTGGGGGACCTGCAGCGCCGCGTGGTCAGCTCCGCCCAGCTCCACGCCATCGAGGTCCAGCTGCCCGACGAGCGGGGCCGAGGCGGCTTCCTGCGCGAACAGGATCTGGACGCCGTCGGGCTGGAGATGGGCGTCGAGCACCTGGCCAGGCACACCGCTGGGCTGACCCTCGTGCACCTGCGCGGGCTCCTGCGCCAGGCCCGACAGTCCGGCGATGCCATCTCCTACCGCACGGTCACGCGGCGCAAGAAGGCCATCATCGAGCAGGAGTGCCACGGGCTGGTGGAATTCCTGGACCCGGGCCACGACTTCAGCCACGTCGGGGGCATGGCCCAGGTCAAGGCCGACCTGATGCGGGTCGCGGATGCGGTCAAGAAGGGCCACCGGAACCGGGTGCCGATGGGGCTGATCTTCGTCGGCCCGATGGGCACCGGCAAGACCTACGTGGCCGAGGCTTTTGCCGCCGAGAGCGGCTTGACCTGCCTGAAGTTCAAGAACTTCCGCGAGAAATGGGTGGGCTCCACCGAAGGCAACCTGGAGAAGATCCTCCAGGTCGTCGACGCCCTGGGCTACGTCCTGCTCATCATCGACGAGGCGGACCGCTCGCTGTCCTCGGGGTCCGAGGGCGATGGGGGCACGAGCTCGAGGGTCATCGCCCGGCTCAAGGAGTTCATGTCCGACACCTCTCACCGGGGGCGGGTGGTCATCCTGCTCATGACGAACCGTCCGGACAAGCTCGACACCGACCTCAAGCGGCCGGGGCGCTTCGACGTCAAGGTGCCCTTCTTCTTCCCCGAAGCGGACTCCGAGCGGCGTCTGATCCTCGAGGCCCAGTGCCGCAAGAACAAGCTCGAGCTCGCCGAGGGCGTCACTCTGGACCAGGCGGTGGAGGGCACAGCTGGGTACTCGGCCGCGGAGCTCGAGGCCGTGCTGCTGGCGGCGGCGGGCAACGCCAGCGCTGCCGATCGCCTGGCCCTGACCCAGGAGGACCTGGACTCGGCTGTGGCCGATGTCATCCCCAGCCGTGACCTGCGCATGCTCCAGTTCATGGAGATGCTCGCGGTGTTCGAGGCCAGCTCCCGTCGGATGCTCCCCGAGCGCTACCAGGCGATCGAGACCGACGAAGTGCTCGAGCGCCTGGACCTGCTGCGAGCCGCCCTGGGCCGTCGCGCCGGCTGATCCGGTCCCTCAGTCCAGGTCGAGCCAGCCCTGGACCCAGGCACGGAAGCGCTCGAACAGGCCGCGTGCGGTTGCGGGGACCGGGCTCACCGGGGGTTCCGGCGCTTCCTCGTCCTCGAACTCGGTGTACTCGTCGTCGATGATCTCCCGGAGCACCGCCGCGTCTGCGGCCTCGGTCCGATCGGGCTCCTCCTCCTCGTCCTCGATGTCGCGGAGCACCCACGCCGACGCCATCTCGGTCCTGGCCTCGGCCGTGTCAAAGGTCAGCTTGCTCACCGGGGGCGGTGCGGGGGGCAGGTCCAGGCGGTGGCGCAGCCAGGCGTCGAGCTGATCCCGAGGCACGAAGACCGACTTTGGCACGAGCTTTCGTGCCGCGGACACCGCGGCGTCACCGAAGCTGTGGCGGCGGGAGGTGAGGGCTGTCGCGGCCGGCGCGCTGACCTGCATGGCGGCCATGGCCTCCAATAGATCCATCGCCCCGTCCTCGGGCTGGTCCAGAGGCACCACCAGGGCCCGGGGGTCCAGCTGCTCCAGGGCCATGAAGACCTCGGGCGGCGTCCCGAGCGACACCACATCGACCTCGTCGGGATCTGCGAGACCGGCCAGGACCGTCTCCAGACGGCCGCGAGGGTCATAGAGCAGTAGCGTGGCCATCGATACCCCTGACAGATCATCCCACCGATCAACGATCTTGACGGAGATTGGCGGGCGGCCTAAAAGGCTCCGGCTTCGGGCCCCCTTGTCGGCGCGGCCCCCACGCAGGATTGGACGATGTACGCGGTCATCAAGAGTGGCGGCAAGCAGTACCGGGTCGCCGAAGGCGACACGCTCCAGGTCGATCAGCTCCAGGCCGAGATCGGCAGCTCGGTCGAGCTCCCGGTCCTGCTCCTGGGCGGCGACACCCCCCGGGTGGGCTCCCCGACGGTCGACGGCGCGTCCGTCAAGGCCACCGTCGTGTCCCACGAGCTCGGCGAAAAGGTGACCGCCATCAAGATGCGGCGGCGCAAGCGCACGCGGCGCCGGATCGGCTTCCGGGCATCCCACACCACCCTGAAGATCGACAAGATCGAGGCCTGAGGCCCGAGGAGACTCACCATGGCTCACAAAAAGGGACAAGGCTCCACCCGGAATGGCCGCGACTCCAACCCCCAGTACCGGGGGGTCAAGCGCGGTGACGGCCAGGCCGTCAAGGCCGGCAACATCCTGGTGCGCCAGCTGGGCACCCGGTTCCACGCCGGCAACAACGTCGGCACCGGCCGGGACTGGACGTTGTTCTCCTTGATCGACGGGCGGGTCGCCTACGAGACCTTCCGGGGCGGCAAGAAGCGCATCTCGGTCTACCCGCTCGACGCCAACTAGACCCGGTCCGCGCCACGCTTGGGCGCGGCGGCGACATGCGGTTCATCGACGAAGTCGAGATCATCTGCACCTCCGGTCGCGGAGGGGATGGCGCGATCTCCTTCCTGCGGGAGCCCTATCGGCCCCGAGGTGGGCCCGATGGCGGCGACGGGGGTCGGGGCGGAGACGTGATCCTGCGGGCGTCTGGGCAGCTGAACACCCTCGAACACCTGCGTGGACAGCGGACCTACCGGGGGCGAGCAGGCGCCAACGGCCGCGGCCGGAAGATGACCGGCGCGTCTGCCAAGCCCACGGTGGTCGAGGTCCCGGTGGGCACCATGGTGTTCGACGTGAGCACAGGCGACCGCCTGGTGGACCTGGTCGAGCACGGTGCCAGCGCCGTGGTGTGCGAAGGCGGCCACGCCGGCAAGGGCAACGTGCACTTCAAGTCCGCGTCGAATCGCACGCCGCGTAAGTCCACGCCGGGTGGCCCGGCACAAGAAAGGCGGCTTCGCCTGGAGCTAAAGCTGCTGGCCGACGTGGGGCTCTTGGGTTTCCCCAACGCGGGCAAGAGCACTCTGATCTCCCGCATCAGCAAGGCCCGACCCAAGGTCGCCGACTACCCCTTCACCACGTTGGTCCCCAACCTGGGCGTGGTGAACCAGGGCTGGGAGGGCAGCTTCGTGGTCGCCGACATCCCCGGCCTGGTGCCTGGGGCCAGTGAAGGCGTCGGGCTGGGCATCCGGTTCCTCAAGCACGTGGAGCGCTGCCGCTTCCTGCTCCACCTGGTGTCGATGGTCGAGACCGATGAGTCCATCGAAGACCCCATGGCCCGGTTCGACGCCCTCCAGGACGAACTCCAGGCCTTTGGCGAAGAGCTGGCCCAGCGCCCCCAGTACGTGGTGCTGACCAAGGCCGATGCGGTGCCGCCAGAGCAGATCCAGGCGCTGACCCAGGCCTTCCAGGCCCGCACCGGAAGCCCGCCATACGTCATCTCATCGGTCACGGGCCAGGGCCTCAAGCCCCTTGCAGATGCCTGCTGGCAGCAGCTCCAGGGTATGCTCGACGACGGGTGATTCCGCTCCTCTTCTCCATCGTCGGCGCCTGCGGGGCCCCGTCTGTCGACCGCCAGGCGCTCTGGGACGTCTCCTTCAAGCTGACCTATGCATCGGTCGCGTCGATCGGGCCCCACCACACAGAGGCCACTGCCGTGCACGAGCGGGGTGGGGATCGGCCTCGCAAGCGCACCGAGGTCTTCGACGTGCGCTGGGGGGACTGGGACAACTTCCAGGTCAAGCGCTCCCGAGACGGCAAGCTCCTGATGGAGCATCGCGTCGTGCAGGGTCTGCCCTTTGGCCGCAGTGGGCGCAGTGACTTTCGGGCCAGCTCTGACGCGGAGCTGTTCCGAGTCGAGCTGTCCCAGACCTGGAACAGCTTCGGGCTGGCCCTCGAGCCGTTCCAGTGGCAGCTCGGCGCGGAGCCGGACGGGGAGACGGTGGTCGAGGGGCGTCCCGCGTCGCGCTATCGGCTCCACCTGGAGCCCTTGGCCGAGGGCGAGCGTCAGCGCGGCCACGTTCCGGTCAGCCTCCAGGGGGTGGTCGTGCTCGATGCCGCGACCGGTGTTCGCCTGCTCGCCCAGGTCGAGGGCACCTACCTGGAGCAGGGCCGGGAGGATCGGGTGTGGACCACCCGCTACCGCTTGACCCGATCGGGGTTCGGGATCCCCCCGGATCTGCTGAAGCCCGAGGTCCTGGACTGATCCAGGCCGATGCTCCGGTCGAGGGGGCTTGCGCCCTTGGCTCGCCACCCGGTACGATCAGGTCCAGCCCCGAGCTCGGGGCGTGAGGCCGCCACGAACGTAGGAACATCCAACACTGTCCAGCAGTCGGGAGCCGGCACGGTGCCGCGCCCCCCTCTCGCCGGAGAGCGTCGTTGACGGCCCTGTTCCGTTGTGTCCCAGGTGGCTATGTGCTGCCGCTGACCCCCCACTGGAGGCTGCTCTGACGCATCCCCACGACCTGTCCCTGACCGTTGCGAGGCTCGCCCAACAGAAGAAGGCCGAGGAGCTCGTCATCCTCGATGTGGAGGGACGGGTCAGCTACTGCGACCGGTTCGTCATCTGCAATGGCACCAACCGGCGCCAGGTCCGCGCCATCGCCGAGGCCGTCATCCTGGAGATGAAGCAGCTCCTTGGCCGACCGCCGCTGTCGGTCGAGGGGATGAGTGCCTGCCGGTGGGTCCTGGTGGACTTTGGCGACGTGATCCTGCACGTGTTCGACCGGGATCTCAGGGGATTCTACGACCTGGACGGGCTCTGGGCCGACGCGACGCGGGTCGATGTGCCGCCGGCCACCGAAGCGCCGGCACGGGTGGGTTCCACCGGGTGAGTGGCTCGTGAGGTTGCAGCTGACGCGGGTCCACAAGGGCCGCGGGGGCTGGGCCGACGATGCGGCGGCCGAGTACAGCAAGCGGCTCAAGCGCTACGGGCCTTTTGTCGAGTGCACGGTCAGGCCCCAGGCCTTCTCTGGCGACGTGGCAGCGGTTCGCCGCCAGGAGTCCGAGCGGGTGTTGCGAGGGGTGCGTCCCGGGGACCGGCTCATCTGCCTGGACGAGCGCGGGGAGTCCCTGGACAGCCAGGCGTGGGCCCGGCTGATCGATCGGGCACGCCACGACGGCATCGGGACCCTGGTGTTCGCTCTAGGTGGCCCCTATGGGCACGACACCACCCTGCGGGCCCGGGCCTCGCGGACCCTCAGCCTGGCCCCGATGGTGCTGAACCACCAGGTCGCCCGAGTGGTGGCGCTGGAGCAGCTCTACCGGGCCTGGACCCTGATCCGCGGCGAGCCCTACCACCACTGAACATCGGGTCTTGACGACGCCTGGAGCGGCCGTAGATGGAGGCCCGTGCTCGCAGACCTGCTCGATGTGGTGTTGCCGTCGGCCTGTGCGGGCTGCCAAGGCCCCCGTTCGGGTTCGTGGAGCCGTCTCTGCGAGACCTGTACTGCCCGGTGCCCCTCGCAGCTCTGGCCGCTGTCTGTGGCCGGCCTGGACCAGGCCTGGGGCTGGGCGCCCTACGACGGCGTGCATGGGGCGGCTCTCCGCAGGGGCAAGTACCGTCCGGACCCGAGCACCCTGGCCGAGCTCGGCGGGCACCTGGCCAGCGTGAGCCGCGGGCTGGCTGCCCACGTCGACGTGGTCGTGCCGGTGCCCCGATCCTGGCGGTCGCTCCTGGCCACTGGGCTCGAGCCGGCCGGGCTGTTGGCGCAGCCCGTGGCTCGGGCCGCCCGCCGTCCTGTGTCGCGGGTGCTCAGGCGCAGGCCTGGACCCGCCCAAGCGGCCCTGTCAGACGATCGACGGCAGACCAATGTCCGGGGCGTGTTCCGCGCCGTGGCGTCAGTGTCGCGACAGCGGGTGCTCCTGGTCGACGACGTGGTCACGACCGGCGCGACCGCCCGGGCCTGTGCAGCTGTCCTCCGGGACGCGGGTGCCGAGCGCGTGCTGCTCCTGGGGGCGTGTAGCCCTGCGCTGTAGCGGGGACTGTCATGGCATGTCCGATTTTCATGACAACGTCCGACGAAGGATCCAGGAGGCTCGGGCGTCTCAGAGGGTGTGAGCAACTGGGGGTGAGACCCCAGGCCGCGGCCCACATCTCTCAAGGAGTTGGCCCGGAGCTTGCAAGGGAAAGAGTCGAACCTGACTCCGTCCGACCCAGAGGAGACGACATGACCGCGAACAAGCTCAACCTCGGCGACCTGATCAACCTCTTCTACGAGGAGTACCTGGCGCTCTACGGCGACGAAGACATCGCCAGCGTCGCTGCCGCAGCGACGATCAACGACATCCTCTCGGACCGGTCCGGCGGGCGCTCGGCCAGCAAGGACGAAGCCGCCGCCTGATTTGGTGTGTCCGAACCAACCCGGTTCGGAACTGATACAGGGTCGGAGACAACAGGCGTGGGGCCACAGCCCCGCGCCTGTCGTCGTTTTGGGGTCGAGTCGAAGCAACGATGAAGAGATCCCTGGGCGATCGCAGGGACTTCGCGATGGATCCTCGGGTTAGGATGAGGGCCCCCGCGACCTGGATCCCCTCCAGGTCCTCCCGATGCCTTCCAGCCGCAGTCCTGCCCGTGGAACTTCCCGCCTCTCCGGCGCTCTCCCGCGCCTCTCGCCGATGGTCGGCCGTCACGATCCAGGTCGCCTGGACCTTGCTGCGAGACGGCATCCGTCCGACCGGCCAGACCCTCACCGATGCCCGCGAGCACGTGCTCGGGTCTCTGCCCGACAGCGTGCCCGACGACTGGGTCGACCCGCTGGCCGCTCAGCTGACCCGAGACTTCCTCGAGCGTGCGCGCACGGGGCGCTATCGGCTGCGCCCGCTGCCGTCCGCAGGCGTGCCAGCCAGCGCGGGCTGGCGGCGAGACCTGTTGACCGTGCTGGACCCCATCGGGGAGATCGTGTTCCGCCTGGTCTATGGAGACGGCCTCTCCCTGGAAGAGGTGGAGCACCGCCGGGGGATCGATCGCGTGATCCTGGCCGGGTCCCAGGAGGGCCTGCGCAGTGCGGTCCGAGCCTTGTTGCGGGGTCACGGCGTGGCCCACACCAGCTGGGACACGGCATGGGTCGACAGCGTGCTGGTGCGGCTCTCTGAGGTGCCCTCCGAAGGCTGCCAGGGGGGCGTGGAGCTCGCCGCACCTGGGGGTCGCAGCCACGCCGAGCACTGCCCGCGCTGCGGCCGGGGGCTGCGCCTGATCCGCGGCGGTCTATTGTCTCCGGGGGAGCTGGTGCCGCCCGCCGATGGCCCGGCACCACCGGCCCAGGTCCAGGTCCTCGCGCTGCACCTCCATCCGGAAGCCCGTCACTGCCGGGGAGAGCTGATCGAGGCCTTCGGCGCTTGTGCACTCCGGGCCGACGAGGACGCGCTGTTCATCGACCTGACCCGGGCCACGTCACCTCAGCTGGTGTTGACGCACCGGGCCGAGCTTGGCCGGCCCAGGCGGGAGCACCTTCGCGGCGCCAGGCTGCGCGGCACCGGCCGCTTCACCGCCCACGGCCTCATCGGGCCTGTGGCCACAGATGGCCTGGAAGCGACCCGCTCCCGGAGCTGGGGCGAAGTGG